>Ga0134122_10000474_pt1 | contig 27150 bp, 27 predicted proteins | sample KB302_FD_96461 | JGI IMG/M metagenome (GOLD analysis project Ga0134122, IMG submission 96461) | Terrestrial soil microbial communities without Nitrogen fertilizer from Kellogg Biological Station, Michigan, USA - KB3-0-2 | ecosystem: Environmental > Terrestrial > Soil > Unclassified ...
GGAGGCGTTGGCGTAGAGCTTCTTGGGGATTCGGCCGGCGTTGGCCGCGAGCCAGCCGGCTTCGACGCCGAGCTTCATCGCGAGCGCCATCCGGACCGGATCTTGCGCCTCGGCGACCGCCGTATTCATCAAGACGCCGTCGGCGCCCAACTCCATCGCGAGCGCCGCGTCGCTTGCGGTGCCGACTCCCGCATCGACGATCACCGGAATGTTCGCCTGCTCGACGATGATCCTCAGGTTCGCCCGGTTGCGGATGCCCATCCCGGAGCCGATCGGCGCGCCGAGCGGCATCACGGCCGAGGCACCCAGCTCTTCCAGGCGGCGGCAGACGACCGGATCGTCGTTCGTGTAGGGAAGGACGATGAACCCCTCGGCGACCAAAATCTCGGTCGCCTTGAGCAGCTCGACCGTGTCCGGAAAGAGCGTCTTCTTGTCGCCGATCACTTCGAGCTTCACCCAGTTCCAGCCGCCCAGCTCGCGGGCGAGCCGCGCCGTGCGCACCGCCTCGTCGGCCGTGTAGCAGCCGGCCGTGTTGGGCAGGAGGAGATAGCGCTCCGGGTCCACGTAGTCGATCAGCGAGCCCTTGCCCAGGGCATCCAGGTTGACGCGGCGGAGCGCCACGGTGACCACCTCGGTACCCGAGGCGTCGAGCGCCGCGACCATCGACGGAAAGCTCGGGTATTTGCCGGTCCCGAGGATCAGGCGCGAACGGAAGGTCCGATCGGCGATCGTGAGCGGCGCGACTTGAGATGCGGAAGCGGGCGGTGAAATGAGCGATTCCATGCGTCCTCCAAGGACGACGATTCTAGTCGGAGGGGAAGGAGAACGGGTTGAAGCGAGGGATCAATGCGGTCCGCAAGCCCGAGGCTTGACGGTCGCCTCGAAACGCACCGGCTTGTCGGAATGGGCCAAGGCGACCACATGGTGGGGCCGCTCCGCGACGATGCAGACGCATTCGCCGCTCGCCGGCTCTTCGAGCAAATCGACGACCAGCTCGGCCTTGCGCTCCTTGACCCCGCGCACCGTGATGCGCGAAACGCAGCTCTGAAGCGGCAAGGCGACGGCGATCACCATCTTCCGGGCGAAATCGACCGTCGGCATCGGCTCGCCGCTCTCTTTGGCGAGTCCCTCCCACCCGGCGCGAAACGCCGCGGCATCGCGGTAGACCTCGCGGACCTGTTCGCCCGACTGCCCTGGCATCGAGCGCTGGTCGAGCGTCTCCAAGGTCATCGGACCGTGCGAGCCGGCGGCCGAGCCGGGCATCGGCCCCGCCGCGCAGGCGAGCGCGGCGAGCCCGAGGGCGAGAAATCCGGAGGCTCTACTCATCGCAAATCCCTTCAAAACGTTGCCGCCAGGGCCTCGATCGGCTCGGCGGTCACCGCTCCGTGCGGCACGACGTTCCGGTTCTTCTCGTCCACGAAGACGAGCGTGGGATGATGATCGCGCAGCTCCTCCGCTTCGTACTCGGCGTAGGTCGCGAGGATCACCAGATCGCCCGCCGACGCCTTGTGCGCCGCGGCGCCGTTGATGCAGATCTCCCCCTTGCCCGGTTTGCCCGGGATCGCGTAGGTCGCGAAGCGCTCGCCGTTGGTGACGTTGTAGATCTCGATCCGCTCGTGCTCCAGGATGTCGGCCGCTTCGAGCAACAGCGGGTCGATCGTCACCGAACCCTGGTAATGGAGATTCGCATCGGTCACCGTCGCCCGGTGGATTTTCGACTTGAGCATCGTGCGCTTCATGGCTTCCTTTTTCGCCCCCTAGCTCTCGATCGAGAGATGGAAGTTGTCGATCAACCGGGTGCCGCCCACGCGAACCGCGAGCGGCAACACAATCTCTCCCGCGAGGGTCGCGACCGGACGAAACGTCTCGGCATCGACCGCCTCGGCGTACTCCAAAACCATCAGCGGCTCGCTCGCGATTCCATCGCGGAGGATCCGCCGCACCTCATCCCCGCGCCGTTCCCCCGCCTCGATCGCCTCTCGCGCCGCGACCAACGAGCGGTAGAGCACGGTCGAGGCGCTCCGCTCTTCTGCGTCGAGGAACACGTTGCGCGACGACATCGCGAGCCCGTCCGGCTCGCGCATCGTCTCGCCCGGGACGATCTCCACCGGGAAATGCAGATCGCGTACCAGTTTGCAAATCACCGCCAGCTGCTGCGCGTCTTTCCGGCCGAACACCGCGAGATCCGGCCGCACCAGGTTGAACAGCGCGGCGACCACCGTGGCGACGCCGCGAAAGTGACCGGGGCGGAATTCCCCTTCGAGCCCCTCGGCCGGACCGCCGGGCTCGACGAACACGGTGTGCCCTTCCGGGTAGATCGTCTGGACGTCGGGCAGGAAGAGCAGGTCGCACCCGGCGGCCTCCAGCATTTCGGCATCGCGCTCCGGTTGCCGCGGATAACTCGACAGATCCTCGGCCCGGTTGAACTGGGTCGGATTGACGAACACCGACGCGACCACGCGGTCCGCCCGTTCGCGCGCCGCGCGGACGAGCGACAGGTGCCCCTCGTGGAGCGCGCCCATGGTCGGCACGAACCCCACCGTCCGGCCGCGAACGGCCCAGAGCGCCATCTCTTGGCGAAGCCCCGCCTTGTCGCGAATCTGCAGCATCGGTTCCCTTTAGCCGTAGATCTTGCGCAGCTCGGGTTTCGGTTCGAGCGCGCCGTAGCTCTCTTCCGGCGAGGGGAAGCGCCCTTCGCGCACGTCGGCGGCGAAACGCTCGATCGCCTCGCGCGAGGCGTGTCCTAACTCGGCGTAGCGCCGCACGAAGCGCGGGGCGATCCGCTCTTCGAGGCCCAACAGATCGTGGTACACCAGCACCTGGCCGTCGCACGCGGCGCCCGCGCCGATGCCGATCGTCGGAATGGTCAGACGCTCCGTGATCTCCGCCCCAAGATCGCTCGGCACGCATTCGAGAACGAGGGAGAACGCGCCGGCCTCTTCCAGCTCCAGGGCCGCATCGACGATCTTCCGCGCCGCCTCATCGCTCCGTCCTTGGACCTTGTAGCCGCCGAAACGGTGGACCGATTGGGGGGTAAGTCCCAGGTGCGCCATCACCGGCACCTCGGCGGAAACGAGCGCGCGGACCACTTCGGGGCGCCCGCCTTCGATCTTCACCGCCTGCGCCCCCGCCTCTTTGACGAAACGGATCGCGGAGGCGACCGCTTGGTCCGGCCCCAAGTGGAACGAGCCGTACGGCATGTCGGCGACCAGCAGCGCTCGCTCGACGCCCCGGCGCACCGCGCGGGTATGGTGGATCATCTCGTCCAGGGTGACCGACAGAGTGTCCGGATGGCCGAGCACGACCATCGCGAGCGAATCGCCCACCAGGACGATATCGGCGCCCGCGGCGTCCGCCGTCTTTCCCTGCGGAAAGTCGTAGGCGGTGACCATGACCAAGCGGTCGCCGCGGGTTGGGGCTTCGACGATCGAGGGAACCGTGATGCGCTTCGTAGCCATTCGTTCGCACTCCGATTTCTAGCCCGGGGTGTCATGCCCCGAAAAGCGAAAAGCCCTTCACGCCGGGGAGGCGGAAGGGCCGCGAAGCGCACGTTACCCATTGGATCGAGGGCTTGCGCGTCGGTCGTCGGTTGGATCGAGGTGTCGTCCCTTCGGGGTACGACCCTCTCACCGCGACCTTCACGCCCTCGTCGGGGCGCTTTCGGTTCTTTCCGTCTCGGTCCCGGCAGCCGGCTCTCTCACGAGTGGAGGGCTCAAGGCCGCCATTGGGATCCCAGCGGTTTGCCGGACCCCTTGCGGGCTCCGACGGCGCGGATGATATGCGCCTTGGTCGTTCAGATCAAATCGCAGGGCCAGGCCAAAGATTCCCGAATTAGCGGGAACCCATCGGCACGAAGTACTCCGTCCCCTTGATCGGCCGGGAGAGCCGGTTGAGCAACTCGCCAAAGTCCTCCGGCCGGTCGGGAAAGTTCAGGTGCCGCGTATCGACCACCAGGAGCGGCGAGGTCTCGTAGTAGTGGTAGTAGTGGTTATAGGCGTCGATCAGCTCGGCCTCGTAGTCGCGCGCCAAGGTCTTCTCGACCGATCGCGCGCGCTTTTTGATCCGATCCATGCAGGTATCGACGTCCGCCACCAGATAGAGAATCAGATCGGGTTTCGGGATCTGCGGTTCGAGCAGGGCGTAGAGCTTGTCGAACAGCATTAGCTCGTCGTCCGACAGGTTTAGATAGGCGAAGATCCGGTTCTTCTGGAACGTGTAATCCGAGACCACCATCCGCTCGAACAGCTCGCGCTGGGCAATCCCCTGCTGCTGTTTGAACCGCGAGAGCAGGAAGTAGAGCTCGGTCTGGAACGCGGCGCCCGGCCGATCCTGGTAAAAATCGCCGAGGAACGGATTGTTCACGTCTTCGAGGACTTTCACCCCCTCGAAGTGGCGCGTGAGCATCTCGACCAGGGTGGTCTTGCCCACCCCGATCGGTCCGTCGACCGCGATGTAATGGTACGGAAGGGTCGGTCCGCTCAAGGCTTTTTAGGCGCCGCTCGCGAGCGCTGCGGAGGCCGCAATCTCAAAAGGGTTTGGAGTCGGCGGCATGAGGACCGGAGACGCCGAGGCGGCGATCGGGTTGTACAACGTGTCGCGCTCGATCGGCTCGAAGCCCGCCAGGCGGACGATCCGTTCCAGCTCGGCGCGGGTCATCTGCTGCGGAGTGCCGGCCCCGGCCATGTGGTAGATCGTCTCTTCGACCACCGTGCCGTCGAGGTCGTCGGCCCCGAAACGCAGCGCCACCTGGGCGAGCTTCGGCGAGATCATGATCCAGTACGCCTTGATGTGCGGGATGTTGTCGAGCACCAGGCGCGACGCCGCGATGTGGCGCAGGTCATCGGTACCGGTCGTGTGGTACTTCAACCCCATGTAGTTGTTCTCGGGGTGATAGGCGAGCGGAATGAACGCGTTGAAGCCGCCCGACTCGTCCTGGAGCGCGCGCAGCCGCATCAAATGATCGACCTTGTGGATCGGCTTCTCGACGTGGCCGTAGAGCATCGTGCAGTTGCTCTTGATCCCCATCCGGTGGGCGATGCGGTGGACCTCGATCCACTCGTCCGCGTCGAGCTTGCCGTCGCAGATGATCTCGCGCACTTCGGAATGGAAGATCTCGGCGCCGCCGCCCGGCAGCGACCCGAGCCCCGCGTCGCGCATCTGGCGCAGGACTTCCTCGATCGACAACTTCTCGCGCTTGGCGAACCAGCCGATCTCGATCGCGGTGAACGCCTTCAAATGGGCGTTCGGGAAACGCTCGCGCAAGCCGCGGAGCATTTCGAGGTACCACTCCAGCGACAGGTCGGGGTGCAGGCCGCCGACGATGTGGAATTCGGTTGCCCGCTGGCCGCCCTGCTCCGCGGCGTGCTTGTAGACCTCTTCGTGGGACATCTCCCAGGCATGGGCTTCGCCCTTGAGCGCCGCGAAGCTGCAAAACTTACAGTTGTAGGTATAGACGCAGACGTTCGTCGGGTTGATGTGCCGATTGACGTTGAAGTAGGTGACGTTGCCGTGCATCCGCCGACGCACCGCGTCCGCCAAACGGCCGAGCGCCACGACGTGGGGAGTGGTGAGGCAGAGCAGGGCGTCTTCGTCGTTCAGCCGCACCCCGTCGCGAACCTTCTCGGCGAGTGGGCGGAGGCTCGAAGGAAAACGTTCCGGGTGGATCTCGGGGTTCTGCATTTTGGCTTCCTTGGGGCTCTCGGGAGCGGCTCTCAGGGGTTCTACCTGGCTGATGGCGGGGCAGTATAGCAGGGGGCCCGACAGCCTTCGAGAGTGAAAACACCGCCGGGTTTCCGCCCCATTCCCGACCGGGCCGATCTTCTCTTCGGCGCCCCTCATCCGAATTCCGAAACCCGCCGTAGAGACCTTCTGAACCCGACAGATTCCCCTACTTGGAGGATAAAAGACATGTTTCGACTTGGTCGTCTCTCTGGCATCGCTTTGGCTTTCGCCGCCCTCGCCGCCCCGTCCGCCCAGGCGCAAGCCCCCGCCGGCCAGCTCTACGGCATCCATCGCGAACACGCCAACCCCGCCCTAATTGCCGACTACGAGAAAACCTCGCACGAGTTCGCCGCCGCGATGAAGGATTCCAAGATCTCGACCTTCCCCGCGAATTTCATCACCTGGAGCTACGACGACCTCTCCTACGACTACGTCGCGCCGATGACCGACATGAACGATCTCACGAGGGTTCCGGCGACCTTTGCCGAATTGGCCGGAAAGATGGGCGCGGAGAAGTTCGGCGACCTGATGGGCCGGGCGAATCCGACAATTCAATCCTGGGACGACGTGGTGATCCGAGAGCGACCGGACCTCGGCTACGCCCCCGAAAAGCCCCGTGTCTCGCGCGAAGAGACCGGCGTGATGCGCTTCGACTATTACTACCTCCAGCCCGGCAAGGAAATCGAGCTCGACCAACTCGCCAAGGACTGGCGCGCCCTCGCGACCGCCAAGGGAATCCGCGACGGCTACCGGATCTTTGAGACCGTCGTCGGACCCGAGATGCCGCTACTCGTCGTAGCCACCCCCGGCCGAGACGCGACGGACCTAGCGACCGCCTGGGCCGCGAACGTCAAAACCGGAGGGGCGGAGTGGCAGGCACTCATGGCGCGAACCCTCGGGATGTGCCGTAAGTTCGAGACGAAGGTGGGGACCTGGCGGGGGGATTTGTCGGCGCGGTAGGAGAGCTACCTGAAGATCCCGCGAGGCCCTGAGCTGCCAATAGCTCAGGGCCCCTTCATTGGACCGAAAGTCGAAACCAGGCGTGCAAATTGCTTTTAGGCAAGTCTAGTCTATTTCCACTCAGGAAGGGCTGTCGCCGAAACAACGGTGCTGTCACACTCGCGTATGTTGTGCTTCGCATAAACAAAGCCGATTTTGTTGGCACGTTTATCAATCGTGCTTAATATCGACTCACAAGCACCAAGATAAGGTACAGAACCGGTGCTCAAGTGGCGCTGTGAAGGAATGAGGTTAGGCTTAAACTTAGTTAGTTGATAGTAGGCCTCGAAGTGGTGGGATTGAAACACGGAAGGCGGAATCGCCTTCGGCTGATTCCAGAACAGAAGTGTGACTTTTTTGTTTTCTGGCTTTATCGGAATTGACTCGAAGCCGGCGGTGCCAAAGCTTCGAACCTGGAGAATGACAGCTGGAATACGCAAACCCTCCCACTTAAACATCGTGGAATCGGCAACGACGTGACGCTCTTTCTGGGCTAATGCGCCTCCGCTTGTTCCTGGTGGCGCGAAGACAAATGCTTCAACCTCTTCTTCCTCGCCCTTCCCATGCACCAGATGGCACGTCTCTGCGCCTGTCCATCCCGAAATTCGGACTCGCGATGAAACAGGACATTTTGGAGAAGCACTGGTAGGATTTCCAGGAGCAAGGCACGAATCGAATACGGAGGAAGCCTCAGGACTAATCTTATTCAACTGCGGAATCCAGCCAAGTGACTTCGTTTGCTCTGCAGTTCCGGGAAAGACTCCCGGCCTCGCTCCTATGGTTAGAAAATCACCTGTGGTAGGGAGCCCCGCTAAACGCACATCCAGTTTGCCCAGGTCGTGGAGATCTGTCGGGACACCTTTGTTTTTCTTTATTATTGGCAAGCGCTTACAGTCATCGTCGCAAATTCCTTCGTAGATCATCAAGCCGGGAACATGTTCCGTAACTCCGCTCGACGTTCCGTCTACAAGAAGTCCAATGGCCTCACGGTGTGTGCTGCTCGGAGCCAGCGCTATCAATCCATAAAAAATGACTTCGAGGGTCCAATCTGTCGTCGACGAACTAGCCGCCGCTGAGTCGCTTGCTGGACCGCCGCCTTTCGTATCCTCGTCGCTCTTTACACAGGCTTGAACAGCAAGAGCTGCGCATAAGATGCAGGTTATCTTTAGCGGGATTGCTCGCATCGAACTGCCTCCAATTCTGAGTGTTAGTTGGCTCCGCCCTGAAATCCCGAATAACTGGCAAAAGCTGCCCAACCAAAAGTCTCGCCCATGCGTGTTGTTCTCTGAGTTTCAATCTCCAGCATTTGCGCAGTACGTAGGGCCTCCGTTGGACGCTCTCCCTTACCGAGCGCGGCATAAAAATTAGAAAACAATTGAGACGACTCCCCATCCGACACATCCCACGTGCTGGCGATAACGCTATGCACACCATGAGCGAGGAAGGGCCAAGCTAGGCCAACAATCCCTTCGCTGGCGGAGTAATGGGTTCCTGCGCTGGCACAAGCCGCAAGAACTACGAGGTTGAGTTCTGGCATCGGCTGATACGTAAGCTCCCGAGCGGTAATAACACCTCTGTTGCTTCCGTCTGAGGACGGGGCAAGAACAAGCTCCGACAGAAAAGGTCTCTTCGCATTGACGCGAGCGTGAACTGCAAAATGGACGACTTGGGTTTTGAAGAGTTGTGCAAGCACCGCGCTACTTGTCGCTTCTCTGTCGCTCAGAACCTCGGTGGCCAGGAATGATTCACGAACAGCTTCAACCTCGTCCATCGCGGATCGAAGGCGCGTAAGCGTGGGAAAGAGTTCGCGGTCTACCGCCGGATCGGCCACGACGAGCGCGCGCGTGTCCTTACTATTGGCTCGAGAACTCCTAGCCACGTATAGCCGGAGGCTGGGAGCGATTTCGACAGGAACTTCCTCTACGAGATAGCGACCCGTGGCTCGGTCAAAAAGTGCCGCAAACGGTACAGCGAATAGCTCTCCGCATGGCACAATTACAAAAGTTCCTCTCCCAAAACGAGGGGCTAAGGGGCGAACTAGGATTTCCCAGAGTTCTGCTAATTGCGCCTTGGAGGCTCCGGGCTCGAACTGAACGCTATGTATAGCTCTCCGGATCTTGTCGCTCAGTTGTGATCGCAAGATATGAATCTGAGAAGAAGTAATTCCATTTCGGCTTATGCGCCAGACAAGGAGTCGCTCCGGTAAAGATTCGTAAAAAGCAATCGTCGTGTTCGGCGCAAGGCTTGCGCGAAACGCAACCAGGTTGATCATTCTTTTTCTGGACAGGAGCCTAGTTTCTTCCGGCTCTTCCGTCCCGCGTTCTTGGCTCGAGATGTCGAGTAGCGCGATCGCGCGTCCTCGCTCAGCGTAAACTAGTGCTAGATCGGGCCGGTGACGATGATCGAGCTGAAGGGCGACCATCGCCAACGGGATATCTCGAACTCGGTCGGCGAATCCGATCATCCGTTCGACATCGCCGACCCCCGAGCGCTCTTGCTCAAGGCGCTCTATCGCCTTTATGAGGTCGGCCTCTGCTTCTCTATCGTCGCCAGCCCCGAGGCGTGCGGCGGAACGCTCGGCAAGTACTAGGGGCAGGAGAGAACGATAGCTGGTTGCTTTGTATCGGTCGACCACTTCATTCAGCCCAGCGATTGCATTTAAATAATCACCCCTCCGTCTGGCCAACCGTGCTGACGCAAAGAGAAGATCGGTCTCTAAATCCCTACGGTCTACGATTTCGGGGATTCGGGCGCACCATCTTCGTGCCTCTCTAAGGTCGGCTGCGATCGAGGACGAAGTCTCGTGATCTTGCTCTCCGATCTCTATGCGGTGAAGAAGTGCTCGTCCTGTAGCCATGGCGTTGTTAGTGCTGCGGCCAATCCTCAGCGCCTCGTTGATAAAGGCTCGAGCCGGAATGAATGCTCCATTCTCAGCCGCATCGAAGGCGGCCTCCGTCAGTGCAAGGCGGTAGTTACGCTTTTCACCTAAGGCACCGAGGAATCGAATTAACGGGAGCCGAAGTGTCCAAACATCTTCTTCCTCACTCCAATCGCGAAGGCCGCTCGCGCGACGGTCTTGGACGGCTGTAAGATTTCCGATCTCACCTGCTTGCAGGAACTCGGCCGCTGCATCGCGGTATGCGGCGTCACCCTCTGCGCGGCGACCTAGAACGAACGCTGCGGTTCCAGTTATCCAAAGCGCTCGACCACGGAGATGAGAAAGGCCTGACTCTCGGCACTCTGACGCCAGGCTGCGCCCCCGTACGATAGCTTCCTCATATCGATTTGCCTGAAATGTTTGTCTGAGAAGGACGAGGTCGGCTTCCAGGGAGAGAGGTGGACCTACCGCGATTAGAGAGATCGAGGCTTCGTTTACAGCCGAAGCGGCGCCTTCGAAATCACGATTCCGGATCTTGGCCTGGGCCTTGCTGATTGCAGCCAAGGATTGAGCGTAGTCGAGAATCGGACTCTGTTGTTTTTCCGCGTCGATTCTTTTCAGGAGGAGGACCAACTCTCGGTCACCTCCCTCTCGCTCTAAAGTCGAGCCGATCAAGCGAGCCATATTTAGGTGCTGGGCGGCGGACGGATCTCCTGCGAGCAGTGCCTTGCTCCACTCCGGCAATGTCCGCTCCAAAACCTCCTCCCTGACCGCCTGTCGATGACGATCGACAATCCCGACTATTTTCTTTAAATCACCGACAAGGGCAGCGCGCTCGAGTTCCACCCTTTCGCGGCGCCAGCTCGCCTCCTCGCTCTCCGCGGGTGCCAGACGGTCGAGATGAGCCTGTGCCTCCGCCGACCACTCCGAGTCAGGATCGAGCGCAAGGTAACGCGCCCAGCTTCCGCGGGCTTGCTCACGGAGACCCAGCGCCTCTTCGACTAAGGCGCGGTTGAAGCGCGCTTCCGGGAAAGAGGGATCAAGTTTGGTAGACCGTTCGGCGAAAGCGTAGGCGTCGAGGAGCGGCAGCGGATCCTGCTTCGCCTGGGCTTGAGCATAGAGCGCAGCCGCCGCGTCCGACTGGCAGCGGACGTCTTTGGGATTTTGTTCGCCGGCTTGGCGAAGGATCTTGGCGGCGCGTGCGACACTCCCAGGATCGGAGCCGAGGTCGCGCAAAGCCTTCGTTCGTTCGTTCTTCGAAACGGGCGGCAGCTCTTCGGTTGGCTCGAAGTCCGAGTCCGGGCCACGGACTACTTGGCGGTCGCGACGCCGCGCCATGCCTTTGGCCTTTTGGCTAGCCGGGCAGAGGAGCCGGGGGATTACGAGGCGGGGATCGTCCGGCCGACATGCAGCATAGGACTGTCCAGTACTGAGTCGCGGCTCGACGGCTCGCGTGGTATCAGGGGGGCTTAGGGTCGAGCTGCAGAGGACGACGAGCAGGAGCAGAGCGGCAACGCCGATCCCAAGACGCAGAATGCGCCGCGTGGCGAGCCACCTTCCCTCGCGCCGCGCGTCGTCGACCGATGGCGTAACCTGGTGCGACATCTCGCCGACTCTCCTGTCCGGTTGAGTACGGCGATAGCTTAGACGGAACCGGCGCGGAATTTCCTGCGCTCAAGCGACGAGCGAAACATCCCTTCCCTCGGCCAAGATCGATGGCCCCAAGTAGGGACTCAGCGATTCGGGCGTCACCAGCGGCTGGCTTCCTGGCGCGCGAAGGAACCAAAAAGTCGGAGGCGGCTGACTCCGAACGTCAGCAGTCGCCCGGCTTCGTGTTCAAGCCGGTCCACGACTTCTTCACGGGTCTCGACAGCTGCCATGACTCAAATGCTATCAGAGGAAGGTGATTTGACCGGCCAAGCCTTCAAGCCCCCCGCTCACTCGGTCGCTTCATCAATCCACTTGAGGTAAGAAGGTGCCCCGGCCATGATGGGAAGCTGGATGATCTCGGGCACTTCGTACTTGTGGTGAGCCCGGATCGCCTCCTCGACCTTCTCGTATAGGTTTGTCCGAGTCTTGATGTAGAGGACGAGCTCGTTTTCGCGGGCGATCTCGTGGTTCCAGGTGTAGAAACTTTCGATTGCGGACACTTGGACACAGGCCGCAAGCTTTTCCGCGAGAAGGTGGCGGGCGATGGCCTCCGCGTCCTCCCGGGTGGCGGTCGTCGTGATCACTACGCAGTAGCTGGATGCGTCAGCCATGTCTTTTCGCCCGCCTCGCTCGAACGCCTCAAGAGGCGAGCAAAGCGGCGTTAGGGGAGGGCGTCAACTCGGTCTCTTGAGCGAAGAGGTTTGCGATCTCACGGACCAGGTCGGCCGTGAGGGAGGCCACCTCGCGAGCCAAGGTGTCGAACTGAACCGCCGCGGACCCATCGGCAGCATCGGAAATGAACCGCAACAAAAGAAACGGAGTGCCGCTCAAGAAACAAGCGTGAGCCGCGGCGGCTCCTTCCATCTCCACGCAAAGGGCACCGAACGCGCGCTGGATGCGCTCGCGGTCGGCGAAGTTGGCGATGAATTGATCTCCCGAGGCGACGGCCCCGGCGAGTGCTGGAGGAACCGTTTTTCTTCGGGCAATCTCGTCGTAAGCGCGAAAGGCGAGTTGGCGAAGGGCAGGGCTCGTTTCGAAGTACGAGACTCCCTGCAGTCGATCCATCGACGGCTTGCCCAGGATTTCCTCGGCCTGCGCGAAGAACTCCGGAGAAACGCTTTTGACGTCGCTGCCGATGGGGACGAACCCCCGCGTCCGATCGAAGGCGGTGAGATCGTAGTCGTGTTGAATGGCCTGCGTGGCGATCACCAGGTCGCCGACTTTTAGAGCGGGTACCAGCGATCCGGCGACGCCCGTGAAGAAGATGGCCCGGGGCCGGTATTGAAGGATGACCGACTGGGTATGGAGCGCGGCGTTGACCTTGCCGATCCCCGTTCGGCCGACGAGCACCTCGCATCCGCCGAGCCGGCCGCGGAGGACGCTGAAGGCTCCCGTGCTCTCGGCTCGGGCGTCTGTCAGCTCGGCGCTGAGACTTTCGATCTCCTCGTCGAGCGCGGCGAGAATGGCGAGGTCGATGGGCGTTGTCATCGAGAAATCTGCTGGGAGAAGTCCGGATTTCCGGAAATTGAAGGTCCAATGGCTTGAGCCTAGGTGCTGGCGCTTAGCCTGTCAATTTGGCGGCTCTCGCTCGATTCCTTCACGCTAAAGGCTCGGGAAGCGACTTCCTGAGTCAGGAAGCGATTTCCCGGCTCGGGAAGCGATTTCCCGGCTCGGGAAGCGACTTTCCGGTTCAGGAAGCGGCTTCCTGGGTCAGGAAGTGGCTTCCTGGGTCAGGAAATGGCTTCCTGGGTCAGGAAATGGCTTCCCACCAGCGCAGAAAGCGACTTTCCGGGCCAGGAAGCGACTTTCCGGGGCAGGAAGTGGCTTCCCCGGTCAGGAAACGGCTTCCTGACTCAGGAAGCGGCTTCCCGGAGCGGATAGCCGCTATCAGCCTTTGAATGCGGCTATCCGGGTGGCTTGCGGCGCTACGGCAGGGATGGCCTCTTTGGGCTCTGAAAAATCGGCTCTGGCCTCCGGATAGCCGCTTGATCTGCCCGACTCTCCCTAATCCTCCTCGTACTTGATCTCCATCCCCCGCGCTCTCCAGGCCGAGAGGGCGACCAACAGGCCGGCGAAGAGCAGCAGGCCCGGGCCAACCTGATTACCGGTGCCGTAAGATGATATCTTACCTTCATGAAAACCGCCGTCTCCACCAAGGGCCAGATCGTCCTACCCGCAGAGATCCGAAGGCAGGACCGAATCGAAGCGGGCGACGAGTTTGAGGTCGAGCGCGTCGACCGGGGAGAATACCGGCTTCGGCTGGTTCCCTCTCGGAATGAGGGTCTCCTGGACTGGCTGCTCGCCTGTCCAGAGAAGGGGTTTTTCGTCCCCATTGAGTCCGAGTCCACCGACACGCTGTGACCATCCTGGTCGATGCCAATGTCCTGAGCGAAGCAACCCGCCCGGAGCCTGACCCGGCGGTCCTGGAGTGGCTGGCTGAGCATGAACGGGAGATCGTCGTCGATCCGGTCATCCTCGGTGAGATCCATTTTGGGATCCTCGTGCTCCCCAGCGGCAAGCGACGCCAGCGCCTGGAGCGCTGGTTTGAGGAAGGGGTCGGACGAATCCACTGCATCGCGTGGGAATCGAACACCGGGCTTCGCTGGGCTCGGCTGCTCGCCGATCTGCGCCGTCGAGGCAGGTCCATGCCGATCAAAGACAGTTTGATCGCGGCGACGGCTCTCGCTCACAACCTCCCGCTCGCGACACGCAACCGGAGCGACTTTGAGAAGGCCGAGATCCAGATCATCAACCCGTTCGCCCCCGCCTAATCCTCCTCGTACTTGATCTCCATCCCCCGCGCTCTCCGGGCCGAGATTGCGACCAGCAGGCCGGCGAAGATCAGTAGGCCGATCACCGCGACCGGTTTGCTCGGTGCGTCGGAGAGCAGGGCGAGCGGGCCGTCGGAGACGGGGACGGGCATGAGGGATTGGAGGTAGTGGATGACGCTCGCCTTCTTGAGGAGAGGCGGGAGGAGGAAGTGGATTCCTTCCCAGCCGAAGATCAGGAGGGCGGGGATGGCTGGGCTGCGGAAGAAGAAGCCTAGGGTGAGGAAGATGGCTCCGTAGCCGACGCAGGCGAGCAGGGTGGTTGCGACGTAGGCGAACAGGTGACCCAAGCCGGGGCCTTGGAGAAGGAAGCGGGTGCCTCCTGGGATGGGGGCGAAGGTCAGGAGGAAGGACGCGACGGTCGAGAGGCCGAAGAGGAAGCCGGCGACGATGAGTCCGGTCAGGTACTTGCCGAGCACCAGGATTTCGCGGCGGATGGGGGCGAGGAAGTAGTAGTGCAGAGTGCGGTCGAGCACCTCGCGACGGATCAGGTTGCCGAAGATTCCGACGCAGCCCAAGAAGACGATGACGCGGAGCAGGAACGCCTGGTAGATGGCTCCCGCGAAGATCGCCTGGGCTTGGGCGAGGTCGAAAAGCTCGGCGATCGAGTCGCCGCGGGTGTCGCGGGTGAAGAAGAGGCGAAGCGCGAGCATCGCGGGCGGAGCGAGCGCAAGCAGCCAGAGGCCGATCGCGCGCTTGCCGAAGAAGCCTTTTTTCAGCTCCATGCGGATGATCGCCGCGAGCTGGCGGCGGCGCAGGGCCGCGCTGCCCGGAGCGGGTTCTCCGACCGCAATGGGGGTCGCCGGGCTCGCCGGAACTGGGTTCGAGATCGCGGCGCTCATCAGCGGCCCCCTTGTTCGATCAGATATTGGTAGACCGCATGGACGTCGGCGTCGGCCGGGACGATCGATTCGACCGCGAGGTTGTTTTCGAGCACGATGCGGTTGAGCAGCAGATGGAAACCGTCGGCGTCTTTGGTGCTGACCAGCAGACCTCGGCGATCGTTGGTGATTCGCGCCTCGACCACGTGGTCGGCTTCGAACAGCTTCGAGGCGAGCAGAGACGGCTGGTCGCAGCGGATCATCACCTGGACCGGGTGCTCCTCTTCCATCTCGTCGCGCACTCCGCCGATCTCGCCTTCGGCGACCACGTAGCCGCCGTTCAGCAGCACCACCTGGTCCGAGATGAGATCCACCTCGTGCAGAATGTGGCTGGAGACCAGGACGTGCTTGCCGGCGGTCGATAGCTCGCGGAACAGGGCGATCACCTCAGCGCGGGCCATCGGGTCGAGGCCGTTCAACGGTTCGTCGAGAATCAAGACGGACGGATCGTGCGCCATCGCCTGGGCGAGCTTGATGCGCTGGCGCATGCCTTTGCTGTAGCCCGCGACTTTTCGGCCACCGGCTTCCGTAAGGCCCACCCGGTCGAGAGCCTTCGTGGCGCGCGCCTTGGCGTCCGAGGCCGAGAAACCGTAGACCCGGAGCAGCAGCTCGACGAACTCGAAGCCGGTGACGCCGGTCGGAAACGCGTCCACCTGGGTGGCGAAGCCGATTTCGCGGAACATCGTCTCCGGCCGGTCGGGCGATAGACCGCGAACGCTGACCGTGCCCGCGCTCGGCCGCAGCAGGCCGACCAGGAGATTCATCAACGTGGTCTTCCCCGAGCCGTTCGGGCCGACCAAGCCGGTGATGCCGGGCGGGATCGTCAAGTCGATCCGGTTGACGCCGAGCACCTCCCCGTAGAACTTCGAGACGTTGTCGAGAACGATCTGATCGTTCGTGCCTTTCGTCGGCGCGCTCATCGCACCACCTCGTAGGCGCGAAGGCGCGTTTTGAGCAGCCAGAGGAAGACCAGGCAGCCGCCGATCATGGTGATCCAGGCGAGCGCGAGCGGGTGGTCGTCGGGCGGCCGGACGCCGAACAGCGAGGCCCAGACCCTGGTGCTCGCGCCGGAGGCGTCGAACAATTTCCCGAACGACAGACCAAGAATCCCGTGGACCGCGTGACCGAACGCCGTGCCGATGAAAAACATCATGAAGAGCGCGATGCGGGCGACCGGCTTCCATTTCACCCAGGCGGAGATCGCGAGAGCGAAGAGCGAAAGGAAGAGAATCCAGATCCAACTGCCGATGAACAGGGCGGAGGCGATCTGGAGATTCTGCCCAGCCCAATTCGGTTCGAGATACGCCTGGAAACCCCAGAGCAGGAGGCCCGGTACCCAGGTAACCAGCGACATCAGGATCGCTAGCACGCAGAGCTTGCCGAGCACGTATTCGGTGCGCGAGAACGGCCGGGCGAGATAGAGCGGAAGCCCGTTGTTGCGCAGGTCAGGCGCCACGAGAGCGGGGCCGACAAACAGCGTGATGATGAAACAGAGGCTGCTCTGGAGCGACATCCCGCGCCAGAAGAATTGGGCATCGATCGGCAGAATCTCGTTCAACTTCTCGGCCGTGATGCCGAACATCTTGAGCGCCGAGAGGTTGTGGTGCAGGTAGATGATCAGCAGCCCGGCAAACGGCACGGCGAAGCAGAGCGCGAAGAAAATCGCGAACAGCCGGCTCTTGAAGACGTCCGAGTAGGCATAGCGCGGCAGGATCAAAAACCGGCGCTTCTCGGGCGTGAGCGGTCCGGCATACGGGCGGTAACTGCGTTCGAAGACGGCCATCGGGCTACCCCTCCATCGCCTTCAAGAAAATGTCTTCCAGCGAATCGCGGCGATAGTCGAGATGACGGATTTGGACCGAATGATCGGCCGCCGCCTGGTAGAGCGCGCGGACCTCGACGCCCGGGGGCATGACGAGCTTGATCCGCCGCCGGCTTCCTTCGGCCACCTCGCAGCCAAGGCCGTCGAGCGCGGCGCGGAAGCTCTGCTCGTTGCCGTTGTCGGCGCGCAGCTCCAGCTCCAGAAAGCTGCGGTTCGCGCTGCGTTCCGCCTCCAGGTTGCAGTAGGTGGCGATCTGGCCGTTTTTGAGCACCAGGACCTCTTCGCAGCACTCTTCCACGTCACGCAGCAGATGGGACGAGAGGATCACGCGGACCTGCCCCGCGTCGCGAATGTCGCGGATCAAGTGGAGCATGCGGGCGCGGGCCGGCGGATCAAGCCCGTTGGTCGGCTCGTCGAGAAACAAGACCTTCGGTCCGTGAACCAGCGCCTGGGCGAGCTTCGCGAGCTGCTTCATGCCGAGCGAGTAACTATCGACCGGGCGATAGCGCGCCTCGCCAAGGCCGACGTAGAACAGCGACTCGTGCGCCCGTTCGAGCGCCTGCTCGGGAGGCAGGCCCGAGAGCTCGGCCATCAGGCGGACGAAGCGGACGCCGGAAAGGCCGGCGACGAACGCGTCGTTTTCCGGCATGTAGCCCATCAGCGCGCGGATGTCGCGCCCTTTGCTCCGGATGTCGTGGCCGAGCAGTCGGGCGGTGCCGCCGGATGGAGCGTAGAAACCGAGCAGGGTGTGCAGCAGGGTCGTCTTGCCGGCGCCGTTCGGCCCCAGCAGGCCGATCGAGCGCCCGGTCAATTTCGCGGTGAGCCCGTGGAGGATTCGGCGTTTGCCGAGCGTGACCTCCAGACCTTCGAGGTCGATCACGGGTGTGGTTTCGGTCATGGGATGCTTCTCCTCGACAGACGAACAAAGCGAACAAAAAGCGGCCCTAAGAAACGGTAGAGGCGCAGCACGCTGCGCCTCTACCTACGGTTTTTACGTTGGGGTGTTTCTGATCTTACTCGACTCGGGATTTACGAGTCGCCCCCGTCGTGGCCGCCCATCGAGCGGAGGATGCTCGAGAACCCGGTGAGCAGCTTCAGGTTGTCTCCCAGCGGACCGTTCACCGCGTTGCTGCCGAACAGGATGCGATCCTCTTGGGCGTAGGCGTAGATCGCGCTCGGACCCTGGCCGAGGAACGACCGGAGCGGATTGGCTTCGTTGCTGTCGAGCGCCTTCTGCGGGATGAACTTCGCACCCTGCTTGGCGAGCGCGCCGAGATCCTGGAACACCAGGGCCGAGACGTTCACCTGGCCGTCCGTACCGAGGAGATTCTTCAGCCGCTCGGAGCGGCCGAGCGTGGCCCCCGAGTCGCGACCGGAGAACGCCCGCTCGATCAACGTCCGGGAGGGCGCGGCGACCAGGAAGCCCCCTTCGAACGCGTAGTGGATCGACATGCCGAGATCTTCCGAGTTGATCGCGTGCCAGGTGCGCCCGCCGCTGGTCTCGGTGGTCAGGGTTACTCCGCCCTTGCCATGAGCCGTCGCCTCCCGGTTCAGCCGTTCGACCGTCAGCTCGATCGTGTGCTGAAGCGTCGCCGGATCGTAGACCTCAGCCACGAACTTCCAGGACGGTTTCGGCAGCACCGGCCCGTCGAGCGCCAGGGCGAACTCTCCCCCGAGCGGAGCGACCACGTCGTCGCGCAGCCGGAAGCCCTCTTTCGCTTCGGCTGCTGCGAGCTCCGCGGCGAATTTCGGGTTGGCGGCGAGCAGCTCGTCGAGCAGCGTCGCCGGGTTCTTCACCACGAAGGCCGCGGCGGCGTTGGCGTCGGGCGAGACGAAGTCGAGCGCCCGCATGGGAGCCGGCTCCGCGAGCCAGGCCGCGATACCGCGCCGCGCCTGCTTGAAGGTCAGCACGGCCCGGGTCTCGGTCCTGCCTTCCATGTCGCGCCGCTCGACGATGAACTGGTCGAGGTCGAGAATGCCGAGCGTCTCGGCCATGTGGTGGTCTTCCGTGTTCTCGCCGTTCGTGACCGTGGCGCTCTCGCCGATCAGAGAGGCGAGGTCGGCCGAGAAGAGCCAGCCCGCGCCGTCCTGATAGGAGGCGGCGACGCGATTGCGGAAGGCCGTCGCGACGAACGGGTTTCCACCCGCGGCGTTCGTCGTCACCTGGTTGATCAGAGCGGCGCTCGGGGTGGCGACGAACAAGTCGTCACCGATCCAGAGCAGCAGCTCCTTGTCTTCGCCCGGGGTCGCCACAGCCGGCAGGCTCTCGACGATCCGGATCTTGTGGGGGTGCTCTCCGCCTTCACCGTTCAGGCGGTCGATCTCGGCCGTCAGCGCGGCGCGGAAGGCCGCTTCGTTCTCGATTTCAGCCGTCAAGACCGGCTGGGCATCGGAGTTGTCGCCGGTGGCCGACTTGCCCACGGCGATCGCGATCTCCGGTCCGAGGTGGCTGCCCAGCTCGGAGATCCGGTCGATCAGGTCGTGGACCTTCTGGCGCTCAGCGTCGGAGGAGAAATTGTCCTGCCACCACTGGCGCAGGGTCTCGCTCTCCGCGAGCTTCTGGTCGAGCAGCCGCTGGGTCTCGCCCAGGTTGCGGGCGAGGTTCGGCAGCGCGATGAACACTTTCGTATCCGCGGGCGACAGGTCGAGCAGGCGGGTCGAGTAGCGCAGGCCCGGACGCTCGATCTGAGAGTCGATGTCGGCGCTTGCCGCGGTCAGCTCGGCGAGCAACCGGTCGTACTGCGCGGCGTTCTTGCTCCAGGCGATCTCTTGAGTCACCGGCACGGTCGAAAGGCTGACCGCCGTCACCACCTGGCCGCCCGGGTGCAGGATGTTCTCGCGACCGGACTGGTTGACGTGGACCTCTCCCTCGACCACCGCGACGCGCGATCCCTTGGTGCCGTGGTTGACCGAGAAGATGGTGCCGGTGACGGCGACCAGGCAATCGTCGGTCTCGACGTACAGGTGGCGCGGGCGCTGCTTGGCGGCCTGAACGATGATCTTGCCGCGCTCCAGCTCGATCGTGTTCCCTTTGCGGCCGGCGTCGAGCGACAGGCCGGCGCGCTCGCTCATCTCGATCACCGAACCGTCGGTCATCCGCACGAAGGCGTGGGAGCCCTTCGCGGTGCGGATCTCATCCCCTTCGCGAATGGCAGCCCCGGCGCCGAGCTGGGCGGTCTGCTCGCCGTCGATCCGATAGAGGCTTCCTTCGATCGCCTCGACGCGCGCCATCTGGCCGCCCGAGATGAAGTAGTCCTGCATCAGGAAGAGGCCCGTCCCGAGCGCGGCGACCAGCACCGCGGCTAGGGCGTAGAGGGTCCGGCGGTCCCGCCGCTGGGGTAGAGGGGAGACGACCGTGGCGGCGATCTGCGGCTTGCCCTCGCGGGCGGTCCGCAAAGCGCGGCGGCAGGGAACGCAACTGCGGGTGTGATCCTCGACCAACAAGGCGCGGGCGGCGGGCAGCTCTCCGGCCAGGTACGCCGGGATCTCCGCCTGGAAATCCTCGCAGCCGCGCAGCGGCGAGTGGACCGCGTGAATCGTCGGCGTCGGAGCCAAGGGAGCCATGGGCTCCTCGGGGGCGACACCGGTCGCGGCGAATTGGGCCAGCTTGCTTCGCACACGGGCGGCGGCGGCAGCCATTTCGTGCTCATCGACGGGAGTGGATGCGATCTCGGAGATCGCCTGGTCGAGGCGGGCTTCATCGATGCGGTTGGAAAACAGGCTCATGACTGACCTCCTTGGTGCGACGAAAGCTCTTTCTGCAGCCGATGGCGAGCACGATGCAGGATGACGGCTACAGCGGTCTGGGAGCAGGCGAGCATCCGGGCGATGTCCAGGTTGCTCTGCCCTTCAAAGTAGCGAAGCGTGAAGATTTCGGCCTGGCGCGGTGACAGTTGGCCGACCGCGGCCCGCAGCGCCTGGGCCAGCTCGCGGTTGCCGCGGCGGCGTTCGGGGCTCTTGCCCGGCTCGTCGGCGAGGCTTTCCGCCACGTCGTCGAGCGCCACGGCCTTGGAGCGTTTCCGGCTGCGGGCCAGATCGAGCGCCGCGTTCACCGCCGCCCGGTGGAGGTAGCTCCCCACCTGCTCGGTGAGGTCCAACTCTTCCCGGCGGGCGAGGCGAAAGAACACGGTCTGCATCACGTCCTCGGCATCCGAAGCGTTGCCGGTGATGCGGTAAGCGGCCCGGTAGACCCCCTGGTGATGCAGCTCGAACAGTCGTTCGAGGGTCGCCGGAACCGGCTGGCCGATGGGCTGGCTGCCGGCCCGGGCGACCGGGGCTCCCCCCGGGGGGGCGGTGGATACGGCGATTGGAGCGGTTGCCTGCACGGTGTCGTCCCTCCTGATGTCTCCACTCATGGAACGAACCTCCCGGGAGAATGTTACGCCCTCCCCTCAAAGTGCATCCCCGGAGAGAGAAAACCGGGCTCAATGAGCGCAGAATGGAGCCCTCGCGTCCGTCAGAAGCACAGATACCTGCCGTCTACGCTCGAACTGGAGGGAGAATCCCCATGCTCCTCAACTACCTCGACACGGCCATCGGTTTCGTCGTCGTCATCCTGATGTACAGCCTGGTGATCACGATCCTGGTGCAGATGGTGGGCGTGCTGTTGCAACTGCGCGGCAAGGCCCTGCTGCGAGGGGTAGAGCTGCTTCTGTTGGAGGTCGATCCGAACCTCCGAGGCCAAGCCAAGGTTCTGGCGGATCAGGTGCTGCGCCATCCCGCCATCGCCGAAAGTAGAAAGCGGCTGGCCTCGGCCCTCCGGCCGGAGGAGCTTCGACTGGTCGTCCGATCTCTGGTCGCGTCGAACCCGGCGTTCAAGGCGGCGCTCGCTCAGAAGGAAGGGCAGCTCCTTTCCAAGATCAACGACTGGTTCGAACCGGTCATGGACCGGGCCGGCGAGCGCTTCAAGATGAACACCCGTTGGGTGACCACCGTGTTCGCGGTGATCCTCGCCTTTGGCCTTCAATTCGACTCGATCGGCGTATTTCGGAAGATCTCGACCAACGCCGAGCTGCGCGGTCGGCTGGTCTCGATGAGCGATTCCGTCCTCGAAACGAGCAAGCGGGAGCTCGAAGCCCCGGCGACGCCCGCCACGGAGCAGGGCTTGAAGGACCTGAACGGCCGGTTGGAAAAACTCAAGACCCAGCTCGGAGAGACGGACCTGCAACTCGTGCCGGATCCTTGGCGCTGGTCCTTCTACGGCCAATGGCGGTCCCTGTCCGGCGTCATCCTCTCCGCCTTTCTGCTCGGCCTAGGCGCCCCCTTCTGGTACGGCGCGCTACGCAATCTGGTCGGCTTGCGTCACGTGGTGGATAAGAAGGACGACGAGCGGAAGCAGGCGGCGCTGGCGGCGAAGAAATAGGCCAGGTGCTTGGCGGCGCCAGCCCTCACCCCCGGAGCAAAACGAAAACGCCCTCAGCAGTTCTCCCCTCTCCCTTTGGGAGAGGGGCCGGGGGTGAGGGCTGAAACGGGCTCTACCGCGGACATGGCTGGAACGCCTCGCATCTCCTCCAAATACCGCCGGAAGAACGGCAACCCCGCAAGTGCCGGGAGCAGGTAGCGCGAGGTGAACAGCAGGCCGAGCGCGGCGGCGGTTTGGGCGTTCAGATAGGGGGCGTAAAGGGCGACGAGCGCGGCGTCCCGCGTCCCCAGACCCGCGAAAGTGAACGGTGCGAGGCCTGCAAGGATGGCGAGCGCCGCGAGGCCGATGTGTTCGAGGAAGGGCACGTAAGCGCGTAACGCCAGGATGAAGATCCAGAGCTGGAAGAAGTGCAGCAGCCAGAGGCCGATCGAAATCGCCACCACCTGCGCGTGGCGCCCCGGCTCGCGGCGGAAAGTGGCGCGGGTCTCCTCCCAAGCATCGCGTAGCTTTTCGATCTTCCCCCGGAGCTTGCCCGGGGCGATCCGTAGGCCGAGCCCGAAGACGGCGCGGGCGAAAACCTCGGAATTCAAGGTGAGGAAGCCGACCACGGTCGCGACCGAGATCCCCGCCGCCGCGAGCCAAAGGACCGCCCCCTTGCTGGGCAGAAACAGCAGCCCTATGGCGCACCAGAGGAAGAGGGCGAGCACGTCGTACGCCTTTTCGAACACCGTGAGCGACAGCGCGAGCGAGCCGGGCAGATGGCCGCGCGACTTCAAGAAGAACGACTTCGCGATGTCCCCCATCTTTGACGGCAGCACCATGTTCATCACGTCGGCGACCAGGATCAGGCGCACCGATTCAGCCGTACCGAGCGCCGTTCCGCTCGGCATCAAGCGGCGCAGCCGCCAACCTTGGACCGCTTTGATCAGGACCAGCGCGAGCTGACCGGCGATCATCCATCCCACGTGCGACCGTGCGAGCACCCCGGCAACGGCGCGGAGGTCGATCTTCCGGTAGATCAGTGCGAGCAGAGCGAGGCTGACGGCGATCGAAATCCACCGCTTGCGCCGCGTGGCGGCCGAAGGCTCGGGCAGAGGGGTCGAAGCAGCGACGGCCGGTTCGGCCGATTCGGCCGGGCTCACCCGCGACCTAGCCTTTATAGGGGAACTGCGGCCCGTACCAGCTCTCGCGGATCAACTTCTGTGCTTTCGGCCGGGCGACGAACGGGTACCAGAGGAGCGAGTTGTAGATCAGCGCTCCTTTGGCCAACACCTGAACGAGGGGAGTGTCGAACAAGAGCGGCTTCAGAAAGGAAGCCCGTAGCCGCTTGTGGATACCGCCGAGCAGGTTCGATTTCGGCGTCGCGAACTGCTCGGAGCCGACGTCGTCCCCCACCATGCACCCCTTGATCGATCCCAACCCGCGCGCCTCGGCGTTGGTGAGGAAACCGATCTGCCGCGGATCGAACCCCATGTAGCGCGCCGCCGCCGCGTCCGCCGCCACCAGATCAGGCGAGGCGATCACGAGATCGGCGATCCGCACATCGCCCGTGCGCGGACCCTTGCCCTCCTGGCAGACCGTGCCGTCGATCACCGTAAACCGCGGCGCGAGCGCCTGGTTGATGTCCACGATCACCTGATGGAGCACGGGATGGAAGTTGTGGCGGAACGTCGGCAAACACCCCCACTGGTTCTTGAGCGAGGCGGTGATCGTCGAGAGATGGTGGCACTTCATGACCGGCAGCGTCACCAGGCAGTCCGCTTCGAGCAGCGTCCGCGGAAAGACCAGCTTGCGGACGTGCATGCCGTCCACCTGGACCTCCTCCAGCGGATCGCGCGACAGATCGACGTACTCCACCCCGTAATTCGCCGCCAGCCGGTCGTACCCCCAGATCTTCTCCGCCCGCCGGACGTTGTCCGCCCCGACAATCTGCGAATCCCCCATCTGCAACCGAACATCCGGTAGCGCCTCGCGAATCGTCTGAAGAACCCCCTCCAAAACCCAAGGGGAGGTGTTCGTCCCGGGCACCAGGGGAAACGACAGCGTGTTGATCTTGAGGAAAATCCGCGAGCCCTGCACGTGGTCGCGCCAAGAGGCGAGCTCCATCGCCCGCCGCACGGCGGCCTGGACGCCTTCGGCTTGGGTGACACGAACGCGGGCGACGGGGGCGGGGGTGGAGGGCTTTTGCATTGGGGATTCGAAGGGGAGAACGACGGCCTGAAAGATGGTAGCAGACAGGTAACGAGCCGGAGGCTTGTTACTCGGGCCTGCGCGCCCACCAGTACCCAGGGCGACGCTTGTGGTGAGCCACGGCGGCAACCCATATGCTGCTTTCAAGCTCAACGAAGAAGAGATTGAACGGGAAGCGGCGCAAGACCAGCTTGCGGGTTCCTCGGTTGTCATGATCGGGATAGGCCTGAGGCGCCCGTCGAAGTTGTTGTACTGCCGCTTCGACTTCGATCCGAAACTCGCGGCCGAGGTTCTCTCGTTGCTCTTCGTAGTAAGCGGCGGCCTGCCGGATCTCTCTTCGCGCCTCCGAATGGAAGAAGACCGGTTTCACGGGTACTCTTGGCGCAACTGGGCAAAAACCTCTTCCGCCGGTGTCCCGGACGCCCGGCCGCTTCTGATCTCATCTACGCGCCGCGCGATCTCCACGTCCCAAGCGGCGGCTACCCCCTCTTCTTCAGGCTCAAGGGAACCGAGGAGAAAATAGGCCAAATCGGCTCTGTCCTTCGTAGATAGCTGCTCGAGCTCGGATTTGAGTTGCTTCATCGGCTGGGCCATGAGAGTGCCTCCAAGTCGATTGTGCCACGTAGCGAGCCTGTAGGGCCAACCCTTCGTTGACACGTCAACCCGCATCCCGCACCAGCCGGAACCCCAAGCTGAATCCGAGATCCTGGGGGCGATGGGTGTATCGAAGCGCGCACCGGGCACTGTCCGCGCCGAAGTACCAGCTTCCGCCCCGGATCACTTTGAAGTCCGTCGCGCACTTGGCCCCGCGAGGATCGGTCGCCGGACCGGGAGGGTAGGGACAGTGCCAATCCTCGGTCCACTCCCAGACGTTGCCGTGCATGTCGTGGAGCCCGAAGGCGTTTGGAGGAAAGGTACCGACCTTGACCGGGGTTTGACGAAATTCGCCCGCCGGGAAGCCGGGGTAGGGACCTCCTCCGTCGTAGTTCGCTTCAGAGGTGGTGAGATTCTCGCCCATGCTGAACGGTGTGGTCGTGCCCGCCCGGCAGGCGTACTCCCATTCCGCTTCAGTCGGCAAGCGGAGCGGCGGCAGCGACGACTTCTCGTTCAGTCGGACCACGAAGGTCTGGACCTGGTGCCAATTGACGCGCTCCACCGGACAATCGGGGCCGCATCCCTGAAACCAGCTTGGATTCGAGCCCATCACGCGCTGCCACTGGCTCTGGGTAACCTCATAGCGACCGACGTACAAGGCGCGCGGAATTCGGACCGGGTGTTGGACTTCCTGGGGCTCGCGGCTTGGCTCGGAGATGGGGCTACCCATCAGGAAGTCCCCAGGAGGAACGAGAACGAACTCCATTCCGGTCATTGGCTCGGCCCACCTCTGCTCCTTCGGGTGGCAACCTGAGATCAGAAGAACTCCAAGCAGGCCAATTCGGAGGAAAGGGCGCATTCTCGCGGAGTCTACTCGCGCGGCGAAAGAGAAAAAGCTTGAACGAGTTGTCTATACCGGCCGCAGCTGGTCGGCGAGCGACCGTGTTCTCTCGATGGTCACGTCGCCTGTGTGCTGAGTCGTCTTTCTCTCGATGAGCAGGAGGTGGCATTCCTCGTCCGCGACCGGGTTATGGCGCACGCCCTTTGGCACCACGAACATTTCGCCCTCGTCCAGCTCGACCGCCCCGTTCTCCATCTCGATGCGAAGGTGGCCCTTGAGGATCAAGAACAGCTCGTCTTCGTTCTCGTGGCTATGCCAGGCCAAAGTACCCTGAACCTTCGCGACCTTGACGTACACGTCATCGACCTCGCCGATGACCCGCGGCGACCAATGCTCGGTGAGGGCGAGAGCAACTTCCTTCGGCGAAACGACTTTCGACATGGTTGGCTCCAGAGTCTCCAAAAACTTGGCCTTCGAACAGCGCGTTGCTAAGCTTGCCTCATGCACCGATACCGAAGGGTTCAAACCGCAGGCCGGGTTGGCGGCTTCTTTGCGCGGCACTTCCTCGCCTTGGGGGTCACGGTCGCCGTTCCCTGCCTGCTCTGGACGATAACTTACTTCGCGCTTCTGCTTTGGGCCACGGTCTCGGGCGGCGGCTTGGGCAGCCCCGCTTCGTATCCGTTGGGCCTCCTGTTCTTGCTCATCGGCGGCACGGCTGTCGCCCTGTCGCTTCTTCTGCCGCCCACCGCACTGGCCGAGTGGTTCGCCCGGCGGCGCGGTCTGCCGATCTTGGCCGAGATTCCGATCAGCGTTTCGGTCCTCGCGGTTCTTTGCCTCGCCGTCGTCGAGATCGCAACCGCAATGGGTTCGCAGCCGTCGGTTCGTGGCGCCTCGGTCGGCTTCGGATTTCTGTTCCTCGGTCTACTTCTTCCGCTGGGCCTTTACTGGTGGTCCGCTCGGAGCGGCTCGCTTCTGTTGTCGCTGCTCAGAGGCTTCGCGGCGGCCGGCCGCAAGGCTTTGCCGGCCGACTGACCGCGAGATCGGATCAAGCCAATCCCCGCACCGCCCAGGCACGCGCCTTGAGTCGAATTCGCCCGTCGGCTCCCAGCTCCAGCCGGCGTTCGAGCCGAGCCCGCAACACCTCACGGCTTGGAGGATCAAGCGTGGTCACGAAGCTTGGACCTGTACCGGCGCCGCCGAGGAAGGGCTGCCAGTAATCGTCGAAGTTGGCGAAGTCGGTCGGGATTTCTATCGCGCCTGTTTCGATTTGGGCAAAGCCGGCGGTTTCGAGCAGCGACGTAAGCGCGGGCCGGCGGCACAGAGGGAATCCTAGATTTTCCGCGCGGGCGGCGACGCTGGGGTCCGCGGCGATCGCCTCCTCCCA
>Ga0134122_10000475_pt1 | contig 27144 bp, 16 predicted proteins | sample KB302_FD_96461 | JGI IMG/M metagenome (GOLD analysis project Ga0134122, IMG submission 96461) | Terrestrial soil microbial communities without Nitrogen fertilizer from Kellogg Biological Station, Michigan, USA - KB3-0-2 | ecosystem: Environmental > Terrestrial > Soil > Unclassified ...
GGGGTGGGCCTACTCGGGAGGGTGGGACGGGGGCGAACTTGAGATCACAATCTGTGATCTCAAAGGCCGGTTTCGGCGTACGTCGTCAAGACTTGCTCTACCTGAGCAGGACACGTGCTCAGGTATCGGCTTAGGGGGAAGATCGGGACTGAATTGACGCACTCCGACCTGGGGTTGATCGAGACTTGGCATCGAAGCGAAGTCCAGCTACCCAAGCCTGCTGTGCCCGCAGGCAGGATCGATCGACCGGTAGCAGCGCAATCGCTGCGAGTTTGGGAACTGGGTTGCAGAGAATCTTCGCCACCGTCCCCGAGCCCAGATCGAGATGAGAATGCACATACTGAAACGTCAGCTATCCGCGCAATCCCACCAAAGTATTGGCGTAAGACAGGACAGCTTCAAGGATCTCATGTCCTTCGTCCTGGTGATTTTCATAAGCTTTTCCAACGTCAACGATGAAAGATTGGAGGAGGTCTAAATGCCCATAGATCTCCCATGACCGAGTCTTCTCGAGAATTTCGGAGGCAGGAACCCCAAAAACTCCCCTCGCCAATTCCTTGAGTATTCGTTCCCCTAAACCGTATTCTACATCGCCCCGCCTCAACCGCACGAATGCCGCCATCATCGCAAGCGGAAGCATTCCTGAATGCTCCGGCAGCTTATCTTGAAAGACTGCTATTAGCTTATGAAGGCGCTGGCCCCTATCAACAATCATGGCATCGCCAATCTGAAACGCCAGAATTTGCGAATCAATCCCTCCTACCATTATCAGGTTTCTGAGATTTTCACTCCAGCTTACCAGATCATCTGATATTTCATATGCCAAGCAGGTCCAGACCACCCATTTCAAAGCACCATCTATCACACTCAAGTCGCTGAAGAGCAAATCCCCAACTGAGACTGCCTTACTAAAGAATGCCCATAGACTAACGTGCCCGGATCCAATTCCACGCAGCAGAGTGCTATCCATGTGGATATGGTCAGGGCCCATCGCAATAATTAGGAAATTTGTTACGCTTACGCGCGAATTGTGATTAATGACGGCAATCGATCTTATTGTCAATGAACGACGAATCTCGTTGGGAAGTCGATCCGTTTGATCAAGAAGAAGCCCGCACGCAAGCGGCCAATCCCCGGCCTCCAGACAAGCCTCTATGAACCTCTCAAGATCAGCGACTGGAGACAAACCAGCCCACAAGAATGTAACTGTGTTCCAGCGGTCATCCGCGCGAAACTCGAAAAGTCGGAAGCGGTCTAAGCGGCCGCCCTTGTCGCTCTGATCCCCCTGAAGAATTGTTTCGGCAACGAGATACTCCCCTATACTCTTATGGACAAAGGAATAGATCCCAGGACCTATGATCAGGCCTGAGCGTTCGCGAAAAGCCGCGAGCAATTCCACAGAAGTAGCGCTAATTTTTTCATCTGTTAGATGCTTTCCTAACCACTCGACCAGCTCAGGCTCATCAATTTGGTCGCGCTCACTCAAGAAGAGATGGAGCGCCATACTTCGAAACACTCGGCGCTTCTGCTCGAGGGTGAGACTCACGTCGCTTGCTGCGACTTTTCGCCGATCGTCCCAGAGACCCAGCATCCCATCCACATAGCGCTTGTAGAGCTGCGATCTTCCGCTCGGCAGCCTCCCATCTAAATGATGAACAGTGAGAAGAGTCGAAAGTAGCAGCGGGTTACCCGTTAGAGGCCCCAAGGTAGGGTCCGCGAGCCAACCTTGAGCTAAGCTTCCGCAATCGACCTCCCGTTTCGCATCCGTAAGAAGGGGAGCGAAACGATACCAGCGGCCGATGTAACCGACGACTCGCGCTTTGTCGAAGGCTTCGATGTTCCAGATCTTCCAGGTTCCAGAGAGCCGGATCAGGTGATCGGTGGTGAGCGGGCGCGATGTGAGGACGAAGGGGCAGGATCGGGCCACCGCGACCAGCTCCGCGATCCAAGCGATAACTCCATCTCTCTCGGAGGGCCGAATCTCGTCGAACCCGTCGAGAATGAACAGAACCCGGCCTTCCCAGAACCAAGAGTTCAGGATATTTTGAGTCAGCTCCTCGGCGAAGTGTTTTCCCACGACGGAGCGGACGAGGTCTTGAATCGAGGGCAGCTCTCCTGTCGCGAGCTGTCGGAGTTCTGCTCGAACTGCGATCCCTGTCCAACGCGGGCTCAACGCTTCGCTCTGAAGCCACTTGCTCCAGGTCGACTTCCCCGCACCCGGAGGGCCGATCACGATGGCTTGTCTGTCTCGGTGCGAGAAGACTTTAAACGCCCCATCTGCCTGCCCGACGCTAATTGGACGAGGTTGGCCTTTCTCCTCGAGGACATCACTGATCTCCGGATGGACGAAAAGATCTGCGAACTTCGCCGCGATCGGGCTATCACTACGAAGTCCAGTCAGATCGAGGTCAAGCCCCACCTTTTGCGCGAGAGCCCGGCGCACAGTTGAGAGGGTTCCACCTGCTCGCCGCAACGGTTGATCAACAAGCTCGTCAACCTGCACGAACAGAGAGCGTAATTGCTGACCGATATCGTCGAGCCGGCGGAAGCTTTCCGACCAGGCTTCCATCTCCCAATCCTTGACCGCCGCGGGAATCCGGCAAAGGAGTTCGGCGATTCGGGGGCAGATCATTGCGTAGGAGTCGCGAAGACCTTCCTCCCGGATGACTTCGGGTAATTCCCGATCGCGGTAAAGATCCTCGAAGATCTTTTGGCCGTTGAGGGAGCCTCTGAAGAGGGCTTCGGGGTTTTCAGATAGTGGCTTCAGCTCGGCGACGCAGGTCTCCAAAAGGAGGCGCTGGCGTTCCTCCGAGATGCCTTCGTTCAATAGATAGGGGAAGATTGCCTCGATGACCTCGGATGTGGCGTCCTCGACACGCCGCTCTATCTTGCGGCGTCGAAAGAAGGGAAGAGCTGCGAGTTTTACACCTGACTGGATCGCGCTTACGAGAAGCTTCATAACGATACTTAGAGCAAATTCAGCTGGTCCCATCTTGATTCCTCCACAAAAAGATCGACTCCGACAGTTGATGCCGCGAAAATCGTCATCCAGGCCGCTCGATTGTGAATCACAATCTGTGATCTCAAAAACCCGATTATAGCGGGCTTCGCTACCTTGGCGGAGGGACGTGATCCTTACGAAGCGCTATGGGATTCAGCCGTAGATGCGTTCTTATTTCTTCGAGGACGAGAAGATCGCTGTTGTCGTCCGCGTCCAACCAACTCTGAATGCGTTTCGCCGCTTCCTTGTACCGGTCTTCTTTGCTCGCACGTGGCATGAGCGCTACCGTCCGAGGTGAATGAGAAGGCGTTCGCGCAACCCTGTCTGGGGCGATCGGGCTTCGACCTCCGAGCGAATCGCAGCCGCCCGAACCTGCTGTGCCCGCAGGTAGGAATCGACTTCGGCCCAGTGTCTCAAGTAGTAGGTGACGACCGCGTAAACGTCGTCGAGAGCGAGGACCGGGAAGTCTTGTGCGATCTCCTCGGGCGTAGCGCCGGCCAAGAGAACGTCGATCAGCGTGTCGAGCGTCACCCTAGTACCGGCGACCCGGATGGTTCCTCCCGTATCGGTCGAAAGGGGGATCGGCTCCACAGCTGCGGCGTTAAACATGGCTACAGAATACCAAAGCTTCGGCCGCTCGACCGATCAAAGGCCGGTCCCAGAGAGTAGGGGCCCAGTAGCCCTCCTGCCGATCTCGCAGCCAATATCGTCGAGAGGAGGTCGGCAGACTCGAAAGGCGACGGGTTGACCAAGACGGACGAGAAGGTGCTCGCCAACCCCCGAGCTACGCCGCGTGACCCGTCTCTGAATGGGGTAGCCGTGGAGCGTGCCGCACCGGGATCCTTCCAGCCGACGCCTCGCGAGCACGCAGTTGCTCGCACAAGGCGTGGAGGTCGCCGCCAACAGCTTCGACGATCCGTTCGCGTGCGGCACGGACCTCAGCGACGATCGGATCAACCCATGGGGCTTGCAGATCATCAAGGGGTATCGACATATGAGGATTCCTCTCCCATGAGTTCGTCGGGGGTGCATAGGATTGGCGCCTCGTAACCGGCCGCGCGACACGCAGCCTCTACGAGGGGGCGCTTTTCCGCGTTGGCGATATGCGCTGAGTTCCAAGTCAAGAGGTACGACACGCCCTGAGTGGCGGCGATCGCGATGTGCAACGCATCCGCTCGAGCCTTTGAGGGCAGGGCGGCATCCCTCAGCAATGCAAGAGCGAGCACCTCCGCCTCGGGAGTCGTCGCGAGCGATCGCAGCTCAGCCAGAAAGTCCGCCCGACGCGCAGCGGCAAGCGGATCGCCGTCGGAGCACTCCAGATGCACAAGTTCCGAGACCACCACCTCGAAAGAGCTGCGGCGTCGGCGCCACCATTCATGCGTAAGCTGCTGCCGCCCCGCCACGATCAAGTCCCGAGAGGGCCGTGCGGTGATGTAGCTGATGACCGACGTCTCCAGGTACACGAGAACAGCCATCGCCAAAGTGTACTCCAACCGAATCCTGAGGTCGGGCGACCAAGTTCTCCTTGCAGCCGTGAGGCATGACACGCAGCTCGGGAAGCCAAACCACACAAAAAGACAGCGAAGCCACGCAAAACCGCCCAAACCAGGCCTCTTGGCTGACGAAGCCACGCAGAAATTCGCTGAAGCCACCGAGAAGAACGCTCAAGCCACACAGACGAGAAGCGAAGCAACGATCGTAGGCGGGGAAGCAACACAGGAAGCCCCCCAAGCAGCCCACCGGACGGCAAAAGTTACCGAGCCCTCGGCTGAGGTCACCGAGAAATGCGCCAAAATGGCCGAGGAATCCGGTCGGGGCGCCGACGAAGGGGGTAACCTGCGTGGCTTGAGGGGTTTTCTCGGTGGCTTCAGTGAATTTCTCGGTGGCTTCAGCGAATTTCTCGGTGGCTTCGGGGGTTTTCTCAGTGGTTTCAGTGAATTTCTCGGTGGCTTCAGTGAATTTCTCGGTGGCTTCAGGGGTTTTCTCGGTGGCTTCACCGTTCCGCTCTGTGGCTTCGGGATTCGCCTCTGTGGCTTCACCGTTTCGCCGGGTGGCGTCGGCGTTCGTCTCGGTGGCTTGAGCGTTTCGCCGGGCGGCTTGAAGGATCGGCGCGACGACCTCAAAGAATTTCTGTGGGGCTTCCCGCCCCACGAGGTCGGCGGCGATCTTGATTTCGATCGACCGAAACAGATACCGGCGTAAACGGCCCGCGGGGACTCGGCGTCTTCTCTCGTGCGTGGCAACCGATTCTGTGCGTTAGAATGCGCAAAACAATTCGCAAGCGGCCGGCGGCCACTTCCCTGTCGCCGGAGGAGGACTGGATGAGCTTCCCGCGCATCGCCCTGGTCGTCGGAGTCCTGCTCGCCTTTGCGGGCTGCGCGGGGCGACCCTGGCGCTCCCCTCTCGTCCGTCGCGTCTATGTCGAGGTCGAAAAGAAGATCGTCGCCGAAGATTATGCGCCGGAGACCGGCGACGGCGGGCCGGAGTCTCCCGCACCGGCGGTGGTCCAGCCGGTCGCCGACCGCATCCTCGCCCTGCTCGGTCCGGAACGGGTGGACTACCCCGGCGCGGTCGCCGCCTACGTCGCGTCGAGCCGGCTTTCGCGGCTCACCAAGGCGCTGGACGAGGCGGGGCTCGACTATTCGCTCGGCCTCGGGCGTGAGATCCAGCTGCCGCAGTTCGAGATCGACCCGACCGACCGCTCCACCCGCGTCGCTCCCGGCTTTCCCGCGTCGTTCCCGGCCAAGCCGGTGCCCGAGCGGTTCATCATTCAGTTCGCCTACCCCGTCAAGGACGAATGGCGGGAGCAGCTCGTCGGCTGCGGCGTCACGCCGCTCGCGGCGTTCGCCCAGCGCGCGTTCCTGGTCGCCGCGCCGAGCCGCGAGGCGATCACCGGCTGCTCCGCAGGCCGGTACCTCGCCTGGATCGACGCCTATTTGACCACCGACCGCGTGGCGTTTGCTCTCCTCGCTGCGGGAACTGCCGGCTTCACGTTTCAGTTCGCGGAGGGCGCCGACTTGGCGCGGAAGTCGAGCCTCCTCGGGCCGACGATGTCCCTCGCCGCCGAGGGGGAAGGGACCGGCGCGCCCGGGTTCGTCGCGGCGACGGCGAACGCCGCCGCCTTCGGTCTGTTCGCCCGCACCGATCAGGATCTCCTGAGCGCGAGCTACACCGGCGTCGCCGAATGGAGCGACGAGCGGCAGGGACTGATCGTCGCGGGGCGCGGAGGTTCGGGGGGAGTCCTTGCCGGGCCGGGCTATCGGCAGTGGCTCACGGACCGGAAGCTCTCGATGCTACCGAACCAGCAGGTGGTCGCGATCTTCGATTCCGGTTACGACCGGGGAGTGCGTCCCGAGGACTGGACCAGTCCGGACTTGAAGGACCATCATCCGGATCTAGAAGACCCGGAGCGGCTGGTCCTGCTCAAGGGGATTCCGAACGAGAGCGCCGTGAGCGACCGCCTCGGACATGGCACGATGGTCGCCGGAATCGTCGCCGGTTCGGCCAACCCGATCACGCTGCCCGGACCTTTCTTCGGCGGCGGCACGGATGCCCGAAATTATGCCTACGGCACGGGGATCGCGCCGAACGCGAAGCTCGCGATGATCGTGTTCCAGCCTCAAGACCTCACCCGCGTCGATAGTCAGAACCGCGCGCTCCAGCTCGTCTTCAAGGCCGGCGCTCCCAACGGCGCCCGGATTTGCAGCCAGAGCTGGAACCAGTCGGTGGCGGGCGGGACCCCCGCTCCGGCCGGCCTCAACAGCTACGACGCGATGGCCCGCTACTTCGATACCCGGGCGCTCGACGCCGACGTTGCGACCCCCGCCAAGGAACCGATGACCCTGGTCTTCTCGGCCGGCAACTTCGCCTACGTCTACCCGACCGGGCCGTCGCGCTTCAACACGGTGAGCAGCCCGGCGACGGCCAAGAACGTGATCGCGGTGGGCGCCACCAGCAGTTGGCGGCCGGTGTCCGAAGGGCCGCCGATCGCCTGCGCCTACACCAACCCGGGACGGCCGCCCGAAGAGGACACGCCGCGCGCGGACGTGGTCGGTGCGTTCAGCGGCCGGGGCCGGTTCTTCGGCGGCAATACGGGCACCGAGGTCCTCCATCGCACCCGGATCAAACCGGACCTGGTGGCGCCCGGAATGCGGGTGTTCTCGACCGTACCGTTCGGCGGGGCGCCGAGATACAACGCCCCGGTCGGCTGCAAGGCTTTCGAGCCCTCGAACGAGACCGGCTATTTCTATACCTACGGCACCGGCACGAGCTTCGCGGCACCGGTCGTCTCCGGGGTCGCGGCGCTCCTGCGCAAATGGTTCCTCGATAACCGGCAGAACCCGTCGCCCGCGCTCCTCAAGGCCGCGATGATCGCAACCGCGGACGACCTGGGGCATGTCCCCGGGCAGGACCACCGGCCGAGCCCGCTCTACGGCTGGGGGCGGGTGAACCTCGACCGGCTGACGGATCCTGCCGTGCAACGCTTCTGGAACGACAACGGGGCGATCACGTTGACCACCCTGGCCGTCCGCCAATGGACCCGCGCGATCGGCGACCCGGCGCGCGACCTCTACATCGTCCTCGCCTGGTCGGACCCTCCGGCCGACGTGGTCACCGGTCCCGACCCGAACGCCCAGGCGGCGCTGGTCAATGATCTCAACCTGACCGTCGAGTTGCTCGACGCCGCCGGTCGGGTGGCCGGGAGTTGGTATGGCAACCTGTTCCGCGAGAACGTGAACGGGCAGGACACCGGTTACTCGTCGCGTTTCGGGACGCCGCTTCCCGAAAACGCTCCGCGCGACGCGATCAACAACGTCGAAGCGGTGTTCATCCCCAAGAACGCGCTGACCGCGGGGCGCAAGCTGCGGATCAAGGTGAAGGGGCAGAACGTGCCCGGAGGGCCGCAGAAGTTCGCGCTCTACGCCTACAACATGAAGCCGAATCCTTAGTAAACTCCTGGCGGGAGGGCCGATTGCGGGCATGGAAGATGCAGTAAGAAAATGCGTGAACTGCGTCGGTCGGAGTTCCGAGTGAAGGAGCCCAGAATGAACTTGCCGAGATCGATCCCCTCCGTGGCCCTCCTGTGCGCGATTTTCGCCGTCCCCGCTTTCGGAATTTCCGCAACCGGAGTTTCCGAGGCATCCGGCACCGACGTCCGGCCGCTGGTCCGGATCGTGGACGACTTCACGCTCAACCCGCAGCCGCCACCGGCGCTCGCCTATGAGCAGTTCACCTTCGTCTCGCGCAGCGGCTACGTGTCCTACCAGGGAAGCATCACGGCCTCGGGCGGCTCACCCGACGGCGCGGTGGGCCGCGGGATCGCCAGCCCCGAGGAGCGGATTGCGATTCGCGACCTCCTCACCCGCGGCCAGATCGGCCTTCAGCGGGACTGCGTCGAGGTTACGGCCAGCAGGGTCGGCCATCGCGAGATCACCTGGTGGGGGCAGAACGGGCGGCGCAACGAGTTCCGCTACGTCTTCGCTCCCGACCTCTCGTCCGGCCTTCCCGCCTGCGCCCCGCGGGTCGCCGAGATGCTCGAAGACCTCGACTACCTGACCGGAACCATCGTGGTGAAGGGCGAGCTCCTGGTCACTCCGCCGACGCCGTAATCTCGATCGAATGGCGGAAAACGGGGGCAGACCAAGCCGCCCCCGAGCGGCTTCAAATCGCCGGGAGAGCCTCGGCCCAGGCTTCGATCTGATCGAGGTAGACGTGTCCTTTCGCCGCTCCGGCCAAGCCCAGCGCGCCCACGCGGATCTCGGTGATCGATTCGTCGTCGTTGTCCACGTTCAGGTGCTCGGCCACCAGGACTCCGTCGATCCACGCCCGGAGATAACCGCTCGGCGCATGCGTGGTCGCCGAGCGCTGCCAGTCGAGCTCCAAGACGTGAGGCGCGTCGGAGATCGCGACGGGCGTGCTCCGCGGGACTCCATGGTCGTCGCGCGACTGAATATGCACCACGAACCCCGAGGCGTTCCGCTTCAAGAATGCGAGGAACGGCCAGATCGCCGATCCCGGTTGCCGCCCGAGCGCAAGGTTCAAGAGGGCGCCGGTCTCGAATTCCGTCGAGTTCGGATCGAACCGGAACTTGAGACCGTGACGACTCTGGCCCTGGAAACCCACCAGGCTCAAGAGCCCGCCGACGTTGGGGCCGATATCGACGAGATGGACGTCGAGCCCTCCCCTGCCCGCCAGGGCGGCGGCGGACAAAACGCTCAGGTTGGTTTCATTGATCGGAGTCCAAACGGAATCCAACGCGCCGTTGTCGAAGCCGTCGGCCGCCAGGCAGTCGTATCGCGCCTGCCCCGGAATCTGGAAGACGGCGAAGTTGTCGAACGAATGGGCGAGACCGGGGGAGCCCGAGGTCACCGAGGCCGGTACCGCGTCAAAGGTGAAGGTAGGGCCGCCCCCCGAGCTCGGAACCAGCTGCCTGCTCAGACCCTGCTCCTCGATCGCCAGCGCTCGCCGGCCATCGATCCATAGGGCGGCCCCGGCCGCCGCCGACTCGGTCGTCAGCCAATTCAACAGCTCCAGCCGGTGAGTCTCGCGCGAGACGGTCGTCAAGGCGATCGGGTCGGTGCCCGGCGGCAGGCTGTCTCCCGGCGAAAGACCCACCTGCACCGTGTCGCCGCTCTCCTTCACATAGACGGAGTACTCGAAGAAATGGTCGTGATCGCCATCGGCCGCGAGGAACCGATACCAGATCCCGAAGGGGCACTCCTGTCCGGCTCCCCCGCAAGATCCGTTCTGCCCTCCTCCGCCGCCCGGAGGATGCCAGCTGGCGACCGCACCTCCCCCGGCGGTTGCGCCGTTGCCGTCCGGTCCCTCGGCGGTGGCACTCGTAGATCCCCCGCCGGATATGGCGGTGAACCGGAGGCCGAAGCTACCCGATAGCGCGCCGAGCTCGCAGATCGCCTCGGGATCGAACCATCCCAAGTCCCAGTCGGAGTGTCCCTCAAAATCCTCGATCGAGGGCTCGCCGTGCCGCGTCGCCGCGACCCACTGGACGGTTTTCGGCAGATCGGCTCGTCCCGACGTGGTGACGACGATGCTGTCGATGCCGAGGTCCCAGAAGCTCGGATTCGGAGTGTAGATGAGGCGGTCGCCGCCGTCCGTAACCACTCCGTGGGTGGCCGGTGTCCATTGAATAGCACCGGAGGTGAGCCCAAGATCGGCCTTCAGCAGGAAGGCGTTCGGGGCTCCCAGGAGGACCAGCGGCCGGAGCGACGGGCAGGCCGCCTGCAACCCTCGTGCGCTCGCGAGAGCCAGACCGAGTATCGAGAGGATGCGCAAAACTTGACTTCTCATGATTCATACCTCCAAAGATGTTCCTTGCGTCGCCCGACTCTTCCGGAAGCGGCGGCGGGCGCTAGACTGCAAGACGGCCGGAACATGAAATAGGGCCGCTTGATCCCTATGGCGGAAAATCGCGAGCGATGGCATCAGGTCCGCAACTGGTTCGAAGAGCTGGTCGAGTTGCCGACCGCGGAGAGGGCGGGGGGACTCGCGGCGCTTTTCGCGCGAGACGCGGCGCTTGCGCGCGAGGTCGAGGCCCTCCTCGGGTGGCACGTCGAGGCGGACCGGTTTCTGGACGAACCGCCGGGCCTGCCGGCCGGCCGGATGGCCGGGGACGAACCGCTCGCGGCGCTGCCGGAAAACCTGGGACCCTACCGCATCCTCGGACCGTTGGGCCAGGGAGGCATGGGCACGGTCTACCGCGCCGAGCGCGGCGACGACGCGTATCGGAAACCGGTCGCGATCAAAGTTCTCGAAGGCCCGTACCAGCGCCCCGAGCTGGTTTCGCGCTTCCGCACCGAACGGCAGATTCTCGCCCAGCTCGACCATCCGAACATCGCCACCCTGCTCGACGGCGGGACCACTCCGGCCGGCCAGCCCTACCTGGTGATGGAGCTGATCGAAGGGATTCCGATCGATCGCTACTGCGACGACCGGCGCTTGGCCGTCGAGGCGCGGCTGCGCCTGATGGGAAAAATCGTCGCGGCGGTCCAGTACGCCCATCGCCATCTGGTCGTCCATCGCGACCTCAAGCCCGCGAACATTCTGGTCACCGCCGAGGGCGAGCCCAAGCTGCTCGACTTCGGCATCGCGAAGATCCTCGAACCGAGCGCGCTCTCGCTCACCGTGCTCGCGACCGAGCTGGGCGTCGCGCCGCTCACCCCGGAATATGCGAGCCCGGAGCAGATCACCGGCCGGCCGATCACCGCGGGCTCGGACGTCTATTCGCTCGGCGTGCTGCTCTACGAGCTGCTCACCGGCCGCTCGCCCTACCGCTCGGCCATCCGCGGCGCGGGTTTGGAGCAGATCTCCCAGGCGATCGTTCGCGAGGAGCCCGAGCGCGCCTCTCAGACCGTGCTGCGGCCGCTCCCGCCGGGCGCGCGCGGGGTGGAACCGGACGAGGCGGCGAAGCGGCGCTCGACCGAGCCGCGCCAGCTCTCCCGCCGGCTGGCGGGCGATCTCGACACGGTGCTCGCCAAGGCGCTCACCAAGGAACCCGAGCGGCGCTACGGTTCGGCCGAACAACTCGCCGCCGACCTCGAAGCCCACTTGGACGGCCGGCCGGTCCAGGCGCGGCCTGACACGTTCTTTTACCGCAGCAGCAAGTTCTTGCGCCGCCACGCGTGGGCCTCCTCCGCGACCGCCGCCGTGTTCCTCGTGCTGGTCTCGCTCGTGGCGGTCCTCTCGATCCAGCGCCGCCAACTGCTCCGCCAGACCCACCGCGCGGCGACCGTCTCGGCCTTCCTCTCCAACGTCTTCGCCAATCCCGATCCGGCGCAATCGCGCGGCACCGCGCTCTCCGCCCGCGAGCTGCTCGACCGCGGCGCCCAAAAGATCGAAGGGGAGCTGGGCCGCGAGCCCGAGGTCTTGGGCGACCTGCTGCTGACCATCGGCCGCTCGTACAAGGGGCTCGGGCTCTACGCCCAGGCGACCGCCGCCCTCGAACGCGCCCTCGCCGAACGGCTGCGCGCCGAAGGATCCGACAGCCCCGCGGTGGCCGACGTGCTGCAAGATCTTGCCGAAGCCCAGACGTTCGCGGGCGATTTTTCGGGCGCTGAAGCGCACCTGCGGCGAGCGGTCGCGATCCGGCGCCGGCATCCGCCGATCGCCAAGCCGGGGGTCGAATCGCTGGTGCAATTGGCGCGCGCGCTGGAGCTGAAAGGCGAACGGACCGAGGCGGGCCATCTGTTCGCCGAAGCGCTCGCCGCCGCCCGCTCCTTGGGCGATCGCGCGACGATCGCCGGGGTGCTGCATCGGGTCGCGATCTTCGATCGCCAGGAGCGCCGTCCCGAGATTTCCGAGCAGAGCTTCCGCGAGGCGCTCAAGCTCCGGCGCGCCACCCTCGGCGCGGATCATCCGGACATTGCGGTGACGCAGAACGATTTCGGCCTGTTCCTCTTGGAGCAGGGGCGCTTCGACGAAGCGGAAACCCAGCTCCGCGAAGCGGAGACGATCGAACGCCGCCTGTACGGAGCGTCCCATCCGGATCTCGCGATCACGCTCAACAACCTGGCGCTGCTGCGCCAACGCCAAGGCCGCCCGGAAGAAGCCGAAGCGTCGTTCCGGCGCGCTCTCGCGATGCTTTCGGCGACCACCTCCGCCGAGCATCCGCTACGCGCGACGGTCGGCCAGAACCTGGGCGACCTGCTGCTCGAAGAGGGGCACTCGGAAGAAGCCGAGACGCTCTATCGGCAGGCGCTCGATCTGCGCCGCCGGGCGCTGCCTCCCGGCCATCCGGACACCGCCGTCACGCTCAACAACCTGGCGCGGCTGGACGGCAACCGGCAAAACTGGACGGAGGCGACCGCCCTTCTCAAGGAAGCGCTCGCCACCAGCCGGGCCGCCCTTGGGGCCCGCCATGCCCAGGTGGCGACGATCCTCAACAATCTCGGCGATCTGGAGCAAAAGCAGGGAAAAGAGCACCGCGGCACGGCTCGCGACTACTACCGTCAGGCGCTCGACATCGCGCGCGGCAACCCGGCGACGCCGCCGCTCGATCTCGCGGTGGCGCTCAACAACCTGGGCTCGCTCGAAGTCGAGATCGGCGAGGTGGCCTCGGCGAAAATCCGGTTCAAAGAGGCGCTCGCGTTGCTCGAATCGAATTTCGGCAAAGATCACCTGAACGTCGCGATGGTCCGCCTGTCGCTCGCCGAGGCGGAGCTTGAAAGCGGCGACGTGGGCGCGGCGACGCCGGGGGCGGAGAAAGCTCTCGCCGTGCTGGAAAAGAGCTTGCCCGAAAACGACCCTTGGGTGCTCGCCGGCTATCGAACGCTCGGCAAGTCGTACTTGCGCGCCGGGCGTTTCGTCCCAGCCGAGTCACATTTGACTCTCCTGATACGTAAGACCTCTATAGGATCGAAACCGCCCGGGCCCAAGGATCTCGACCTGCTCGCCGAGCTCTATAGCGCCTGGGGGCGTCCGGAGGAGGCGGCACGGTATCGTCGGTAGCGGCTCAGGCAAGCCTCCTCGCTCCTTCGGGCGCCTTCGGCAACAGCCAGTCGCTGCGGGGCTTGCCTGAGCCACTACCTATCGTCCGGAGGATCGGGAGAGTCGTGATGAAACCGAGCGAGGTGACCGCGCTTCTGTTGAACTGGAACGAAGGGAGCCAGCAGGCTCTTGATCGCCTGATGCCGCTGGTGGAAGACGAGCTGAAACAACGGGCGCGCCGCCAATTCCGCAACGAACGCGGCGATCACACGCTCCAGCCGACCGCGCTGGTCAACGAGCTGTATTTGCGCCTGCTCGACCGCCGCCAGGCGAGCTGGCAAAGCCGGGTCCATTTCTTCGCCTTCGCCTCGCGTGTGATGCGCCGCATTCTGGTCGATCACGCCCGAGCCCACGAAGCGGGAAAACGCGGCGGCGGAGCGATCACCATCACGCTCGAAGACAGCCTCGCCCTGGTCGCGGGAGCCCAAGTCGATCTGCTGGCGCTCGACCAGGCGCTCGACCGGCTCGCCGAGCTGGACACCGACCAGGCGCGCATCGTCGAGCTGCGCTTCTTCGGCGGGCTCTCGATTCCCGAAACGGCGGCGGCTCTGTCGATCGGAGAGGCCACCGTCAACCGCCGCTGGGCGAGTGCGCGGGCCTGGTTGTACGGCCAGTTGAAGCCAATCGAGGCGTGAGTTGAGCGCCAAAGGCGCGCCCAATACCAGCCTAGGGCAACGCCCTAGGTAACCGGTTCGGCCCCACGATCCTAGGGCTGTAAGCCCGCCCCATTCGCTGCGCCGGGGCGTTGGATGGGGCGGGCCTTCAGCCCTTCTTGTGGGTTCTCGCTTCGTTTCCTAGGGCTTCGCCCTAGGCTGGTATCGGGCCGCGCCGTTGGCGCTGAGCCTCTTCGCCATTGGAGGCGTGAGACCGTCGGGCGAGGGCGGCCACGGGGGGCCGCCCCTACGAGAGCACGACCTTCGGAAAGCCATAGGACCACCCGCCGCAATGTAGGGGCGGCCCCCCGTGGCCGCCCGGGCTTGCCCTACCTTCCCCGCAATTCCGCCTTATCGACCACCATCTCGGTCAGCTTCGCGGTGCGCGAGATGGTCCGGTGGATCGCCTGGAGGAGTGCGATCCGGTTCGCCCGGACTTCCAGGTCGGGGTCCATCACCAGGACATCGACGAAGAACTTGTCGAGCACGGGGGCGAGGTCCGCGGTGCGGAACAACACCCGTTCGTAATCCCGCTCGGCGAGCGCTTCGACAATCTCGGCGCGCAGCTCGGCGAACGCGTCGAACAGTTCGCGCTCGGCGGGCTCGACCAGGGCCGAGGGTTCGAGGTCGTGCTCCGGGGCGTCCTTGACGATGTTGGCGATCCGCTTGGCGGAGAGCACGACCGAGAGGAAACGCTCCTCGCCGCGTACTTTTTTGAGCGCCGCCACCCGCGCCTTCAAATCGGGCAGGCCCGCGACGCTTCCCGCACCGCCGGCCCCCGCGCCGAGGGCCGCTTCGATCTCGTCATAGGCATACCCCTGAAGGCCCAGGACGTGGCGAATCCGGTCGTGGAGGAACGGCCGCAGCAGGGCGAGCACCTCGTCGGCCGAGCGCTTCAGCTTGGCGCCGTAGAATCCGACCGCCTCCTTGGCGACCGCTTCGAGGTCGAGCGACAGCGATCCTTCGAGAGCGATCCGCACCACCCCTTGGGCCGCGCGGCGCAGGCCGAACGGATCTTTCGAGCCGGTCGGGATCAGCCCGAGACCGAAGATGCCGACCAGCGTGTCGATCCGGTCGGCGAGCCCGGCGATCCGCCCGACGCGCCCGCGCGGGATCGCATCCTCCGTCGAGGCCGGCTGGTATTGATCGTAGATCGCCTGCCAGACCGCCTCCGGATGGCCGTCCTCTCGGGCGTAGATTCCACCCACGATTCCCTGGAGCGAGGTGAACTCTTTGACCATCTCGGTCGTGAGATCCACCTTGAGCAGTTTCGCCGCCTCGACCGCCTGGGCGATCTCGTCGGGTCCGGAGCCCAGACGCCGGCCGATCGCCTCGGCCAGCCGGCCGAGCCGCTCCGCCTTTTCGCCGTAGGTGCCGAGCCGCTCGTGGAAACCCAACGACGCGAGCCGGCTGGCCTTCGGCGCGAGCTTGCCCTTGCGGTCTTCGCCATAGAAGAACTTGGCATCGGCGAGCCGGGCGGCGACCACGTATTCGTTGCCCGAGCGGACCCGGCCGATCGGATCGTCCGGCCGGTCCATGACGGTCAGGAACGCGGGCATCAACCCTTCCGGCCCTTCGACCGTGAGGGCGCTCTGATGATCGCGCAGGCTGGTCGCCAGCACCTCGGCGGGCAGCGAGAGAAACGCCGCATCGAACGCCCCGGACATCACCCCCGGGACCTCGCAGAGCGCCGCGAGCTTGTCGAGAAGCGGGTCGTCCTCGACCAGCTTGCCGCCGAGCGCTTCGGCCTCGGCCGTCATCGCCGCATGCAGCCGCTCGCGCCGTGCGGCGTGCCGCACCTCGATTCCGAGCGCCGTGAGCTTTTCCCGATAGTCGGCGGCGCCGACGACCGAGAAGCCGGCGGGCGACAGGATCGGATGGCCGATCGTCGAATCGCCCGACGCGACGTCGAAGAAAGTCATCGGCACCACTTTGCCGTCGAGCAGGGCGAGCAGGCCCTGGACCGGGCGGACCCACGGACCGTCGCCCGCGCCCCAGCGCATCGCCTTCGGCCAGGAGATCCCGGCGAGCACTCGGGGGATCAGCTCGGAGAGGATCTCGCTCGTCGCGCGCCCGGTGGTGTGCTGCTTCGCCGCCAGGTACTCCCCCTTCTCGGTGGCGATCCGGATCAGCTCCTCAGGCGCCACGCCGCAACGCTTGGCGAAACCGAGCAGCGCGGGGGTGGGAGCCCCTTCCGCGTTGTACGCCGCGCGCACGGGAGGTCCCAGCACCTGCTCTTCACGGTCCGCCTCGCGCTCGGGGAGCCCCGAGAGGATCAGCACCAGCCGGCGCGGCGTATAGCCGGTCTCCACCTCGCGCGGACCGACGCCGCGCGCCATCAGCTCTTCGAACACGCGGGTCGCCAGCTCACGGGTCCCCGGTTCGAGCATGCGCGCGGGGATCTCTTCGCTCCGCACTTCGAGCAGGAATTCGCCCTTCGGGATCTCGGTCTTTTCCGCCATGGTCAGGCCTCCTTCCCGGGGGCCGTCGCAGCCGCCGTGCCGAGGGCGCCGCGCAGCAGTGGAAATCCGAGCCGCTCGCGGCTTTCGACATAGCCTCTAGCGCAGGCGCAGGCCAGATCGCGAACCCGCTTCATCAACGCCACCCGCTCAGTGACCGAAACCGCTCCGCGAGCGTCGAGCACGTTGAAGGCGTGGGAGCATTTGAGGGCGCATTCGTAGGCCGGCAGGACCAGGCCCGCCTCCAGGCAGCGCTTCGCCTCGCGCTCCTGGCCGTCGAAGATCTGCTGGAGGAAGACCACGTCGGCGATCTCGAAGTAGTACTTGGACAGCTCGTACTCCTCCTGATGGCGGACCTCGCCGTAATCGACGCCGCCGGGCACCCAGCCGATGTCGTAGATGCTCCGCGCCTGGGCGAGGAACATGGTCAGCCGTTCGAGGCCGTAGGTCAGCTCGGCGCTGATCGGTTCGAGCTCCAGGCCGCCCGCCTGCTGGAAGTAGGTGAACTGGGTGATCTCCATCCCGTCGAGCATCACCTGCCAGCCGAGCCCCCAGGCACCGAGCGTCGGCGCCTCCCAGTTGTCCTCCTCGAACCGCAGGTCGTGTTGGGTGAGATCGAGGCCGATCGCCTCCAGGCTCCGGACATAGAGGGCCTGCACGTCTTTCGGCGCGGGCTTCAGGATCACCTGGTACTGCTGGTGCTTGCCCAGGCGGAACGGGTTGTCGCCATACCGGCCGTCGGCCGGCCGGCGCGACGGCTGAACGTAGGCGACCTTCCAGGGCTCGGGGCCGAGGACGCGGAGAAACGTATCGGGATGCATCGTCCCGGCGCCCACTTCGAGGTCGAGCGGCTGTTGGATCACGCAGCCCTGCTCGGCCCAAAAGCTCTGCAACCGGAGGATCAATTCTTGGAGCGTCTGCACGGTATGCCTCTCTCCCGGCCGGCAAGCCGGCTGGGCACTATGTCTTTGGCGATTCGGGTCGATCTCGGTCGGGAACGCCAACGCGAAGCGCGATTCTAATCGAAGCACCCACGTACGAACCCAGGGCGTTGCCCTGGGCTAACGGGAGGCGACCTTTCAGGCCGCAAAATGCACCGCGTTCGTGGGGTTTGCGGCCTGAAGGGCCGTGTCACCTCAGCCCAGGGCAACGCCCTGGGTTCGAGGCCGGTCGGTGCAACGCCCTGGGTACGCTACGGGGGCAAACGGCTGGGGTGGCCGCCCGCCCCCTTTCAATCTACTCCGGCTTCCAAACCGGCATGCGGCCGGGGGTCCAGGGGGCTCCGGCGGCGTCGAGTTGTCTCTCGATCTTCGGTAGATCCACCTCGACCAGGGTACGCAGCTTGTCGAGCACGGGACCGGCCTGCTCGGCGGCGATCCGGTAGTTTTCCTGGTGAGTGGCGGTCGGGGCGGAGGTCGAACCCCAGGCGCCGAAGAGGATCTGGTTGATGCGGTCGGAGATCCCGGGCGGCACCGGCTCGTTCCGTCGCGAAATCGTCGAGTCGCCGGAGAGGTCGATCTCCAGATCTTCGAGTCTCCCTTCGATCGATTCCAGCTCGGCGTACAACGCCGGATCCGCGCCCGCCGTGACCTCGACCGCCTTCTTCAGGTGATCGATGCGGGCCTTCGTCTCGTCGATCAAGCTCCCCGCGCCCATCACCGCCCGCTGCAACCGGGCGACCTTCGCATGGAAGGCGAGCACCTGACGCTGGTCGGCGGCCGGGAGAGATCCGAGCCCGAGCGGCTCGACGCGGAAGGTCCGCGCCTCCCCGAGCGGGGTCAAAATGCCGTCCACCCGCTTCGCGAGCTGCGCCTTGTAGGTACCGGCCGGCGCGAGCGGCCCGTCGAGTCCGTCGTCGTCCGAATCTTCGAGCTCAATCGGCGATTCGGCCGGATAGCGGAGATTCCAAGCGACGCGATGGAACCCGGCGGTCGCGTCGCCGATCAGGCGGCGCACGACCTGGTTTTGATCGTCGGTGACCGTGAGCACGATCTCCGGCGTCGGCTCCCGCGCTTCGGCCCGCAGATCGTTCCAGCTCGGGTAGGGATGGGCGTCATCCCGGGCGGCTTCGCCTTTCTTCGCTTTGGCGTCCTTCTCCGCCTTCTCGCTTTTCTCCTTGTCCGCTTCTTTCTCACGCTTCCAACGCTGTTTCTCCTTGGTCGTGAGCCCTTCCTTCAGGTAGTAGGTGAAGACCGCGCCGAACGGCGGATTGGGCGCGGTAAAGAAGGACGAGCCGCGGAAGCCGGGGCCGGGCTCGCCGCCGGGCGACGCTTCGATGTACATCTTGGCCGGGCGCAGGCCGAACAGCTCGGCGTCTTTCTCGATCGTCGCGGGGGTCGCTTCGCGTAGCGGCGTGAGGTCGTCCAGGATGAAGAAGCCGCGGCCGAAGCTCGCGATCACCAAATCGCCTTCGCGTTTTTGGACCGCGATGTCGCGCACGGCGACCGTCGGCAGGCCGCCTTTGAGCGGCAACCAGCGCTTGCCGCCATCTTTGGTGAAGAACAGCCCGAACTCGGTCCCGGCAAACATCAAATCGGGGCTTCCCGGGTCCTGCTTCAGCGCGTACGCCGGGCTGGTCTTCGGCAGGTCGCCCGCGATCGAAACCCAGGTTCTCCCGCGGTCGCCGCTCTTCAGAACGTAGGGGTTGAAGTCGCCCATCTTGTGGTTGTCGAACGCCACGTAGACCACGTTCGGATCGGCGACGTCCGCCTCCAGCCGCGAGACGTAGGCGTTATCCGGCACGCCGGGGAATTTCTCGATCTTCCGCCAATGCTCGCCGCCGTCCTCGGTCGCCTGGACCAGGCCGTCGTCGGTGCCCACGTAGAGCACCCCTTCGGCGACCGGAGATTCGGCGAGCGAGACGATGTTGCCGAAGAACGAGGTCGAGGCGTTCTTCGCCACCGCGTCGATGCCCCAGACCTTGCCCATCACGGGCAGCAGGTTGCGATCGACCTGACGCGTGAGGTCGGGCGACACCGGCCGCCAGGTGTCGCCGCGGTCGTCGCTGCGGAACAGCCGGTTGGCGGCGAAATAGAGCCGCGTCGGAGAGTGCGGGCTGATCAGGATCGGGGCATCCCAATTGAATTTGAGCGGCGGCTCTCCCTTGCCCGGCTGGGGCTGGATATCCACCTGCTCACCGCTCTTGCGGTCATGGCGGACCAGGCCGCCGTCCTGCGATTCGGCGTAGACGATGTTTGGATTGACCGGATCGACCTGGCTGAAGAAGCCGTCGCCGCCTTGCGTCACAAACCAGTCGCCCGAGACACCGCCGTGGATGTTGTTGGTCCGCGACGGGCCGCCCAGGCTGAAGTTGTCCTGGGTGCCGCCGTAGACGTAATAGAACGGCTCGCTGTTGTCCACCGCGACGCGGTAGAACTGGGTGATCGAGAGGTTCGGGGTGTGGCGCCAGACCTTGCCGCGATCGAACGATTCGTAAAGGCCGCCGTCGCAGCCGACGAAGAGGTGCCGGGTATCTTCCGGGTCGATCCAGACGACGTGGTTGTCGACGTGCTTGTTCTCCTCGCCGAGGTTCGCGAACGTCGTGCCGCCGTCTTCGGAGACCTGGAGAAAGGTGTCGATCGCGTAGATGCGGTCGGCGTCCTTCGGATCGACGAAAAGCTCCTGGTAATACTGAGGCGAGGAGGCGACCGTCTTGATCGTCCGCTCCCAGCTCGCGCCGCCGTCCTTCGAACGGAAGAATCCCCCCGTCTTGCGCGCCGCTTCGATCGTCGCGTACACCGTGTCGGGAGCCGTGGGTGCGACCGCGATGCCGATCCGCCCCATGTCTTCCTTCGGCAGGCCATTCGAGAGCTTGGTCCAAGTGGCGCCGCCGTCGCGGGTCTTGTGAATGCCCGACTCCGGACCGCCGTCGATCAGGGTCCAGACGTGCCGCCGCCGCTGGTAGGCCACGGCGTAGACGACGTCCGGATTGCGCGGGTCGAACGCGAGGTCCGAAACGCCGGTGTTCTCCGAGATGTCGAGCACTTTCTTCCAGGTCTTGCCGCCATCGGTCGTCTTATAGAGGCCGCGGTCGCCCCCGGGCGCCCAAAGCGGTCCCTGCGCCGCCACCCACACGACGTTCGAATCGCGCGGGTCGATCAAGATCTTGCCGATGTGCTCGGACTTGGCCAACCCCATGTTCTTCCAGCTCGCCCCGCCGTCGGTCGATTTGTAGACGCCGTCCCCCCACGAGACGCTCCGCTGGCTGTTGTTCTCGCCGCTGCCGGCCCAGATCGTCAGCGAATCCTGGGGATCGATCGCGATGCAGCCGATCGAATTGACCGCCTCTTCGTCGAAGATCGGCTTCCAGGTCACCCCCCGGTTCGTGCTCTTCCAGATCCCCGCCGCCGCAGCCGCGAGATAGAGGGTGCTCCGATCGTTCGGATCGACCGCGAAATCGGTGATGCGGCCCGACGTGAGAGCCGGCCCGATCCCGCGCAGCTCCAGCCCCGAAAAGGCGTCCCCGTTCCAAGGATCTTTCTTCTCGTCGGCTTTCTTGGCGCCTTTCGCCTCGGCCTTCTTCGGCTTGGCCTTTTCGTCCTTCTTCACCCCCGCCGTCGCCTCCTGCTCGCGCTTCGCCGCCGCCTCCCGCTCTTCCTTTTTCTGCTGGTCCTTCGCGATCTCTTTCTTCTTTAGCTCTTCCTTCTTCGTCGGATCTTCCTGCTGCGCGCTGGGTTCCTGCGCAAACGCAAAGGGCACGAGCCCCGTCCCGAAGAGGAGCCCAAGAAGGGCTGCGAGGGCGATCACTCTCTGTTTCAAGGCGCTGCTCCTATCAGTGGTTACGCAAAGGTGCCTGCGAGAGGCACACGGGCTCCCGGAAGCATACGGCGGATGAGGGTGGAAGGTTCTGGGGGGGAAGGAGTTAGGACTTCAGAGAACACGGCCGTCACAACGTTAATAGGGCGCTTTCGCTCGCGTCGCTTCCGCCGCATAGGTGAGAGCGGCGTCGATGTGTTCGGGCCGAAGGGACGGAAAGCTCCCGAGAATTTCCGCGCGGGTAGAGCCTTCGGCGAGACTGTCCAGTATGTTGACGACGAGCACCCGGGTGCCGCTCGCCACGATCTGGCCGCTGCAAATTCCTGGGTCGGAAGTCAGGTGGTCACGCCATTCGGTCATGGTCTTTGCCTCTCTCGAACCGGATCGATCCTAGCAACCGGCCGCATCGAAAAGAAACGGGCATCCGCGCCCCTCTACCGAACCGCCATCCCATCCGGCTCCCGGCCGGTCTCGATCACGCGTACGACATCCAGGCTTTCGGTGTCGATCTCGATCACCCGGTCGGATTGGGTTGCCGCGACGTAGGCGCGCCTTCCGGAGGGGGAGAAGAGAAGGCCGACCGGTGCGGGACTGGCGACAAAGCGGTCTCCGAACAGGCGGCTTTGGGCTTCGGCGACGACGGTGAGGTCGAGCTTCTTGCGGATCGTCTCGTGCTTGGCTTGCGGGTCGATGGCGACGATTTCGCCCGTTTTGGTGGCGGTGACCAGGGCGCGTTGGCCGCGGGGGGAAAAGGCGATTCGGATGGGATAGCCGGGACAGGGAACCGTGGCGATGACGGTCAGGTGGTCGGCGTCGATCACGGAGAGGGTGTCGGCTTCGCGGTTGGTCACCCATACTTCGCGCGTTCCGGGGCGGAAGGCGATGCCTTCGGCTCCTGCTCCGGTGGGAATGTCCTTCAGTTTTTGGCCGGTCTGCAAGTCGATCGCGGTCACGCTGCCCGAGCCGATGTTGGCGACGAAGGCTCGCTTCCCTTCCGGGGTCACCGCGACCATGTGGGAGATTTCCTGACCCGTGGCGACCGTTCGCACGACTTTGCCTTCGCGCGGTTTGACGATCAGCAGCTCGCCGCTTCCTTCCGCGGTCACCGCGAGGTCCTGGGGGCCAAGCCAGGCGAGGCCGTGCGGTTTCTTGGGCGCGCCGAGATCGACTTTCGCGACCACGCGGCGGGTGGCCAGGTCGATCACGGTGAGGCTCGAACCCGGTTCCGCCCTTGTGCCGTAATCGCTCACCACCAGGGTTGCTCCGTCCGGCGAGATCGCTGCCTCGTGCGGGCCGTTGCCGGTGGGCAGCGTGGCTCGGCTGCGTCCGGTCGCGGGATCGATCAGATCGACGCTCGCGTCGGACTTGTTCGCCACCGCCAGAGTCTCGGCCGGTTCGGCGAGCCAGCGCCGGAACCAATCGACCGTCCGGGCGTAGCGCTCGCGCTCGCCGGCCGGATTCAGCCGGTGCCCCTGGTCGGCGAAGATGTAGAGTTCGGTGGGGACCCCCTGACGGCGTAGCGCCTTCCAGAATTCGTAGCCTTGCGGCGCGGGCACTTCCGAATCGCGCTCGCCGTGGAGGACGAGGGTGGGGGTCTTCGCGTGGGCAATAAACGTGATCGGCGAGCTGCGCGTGTAGATCCACGGATCGTCTTCGATGGTCGCGCCGAAGAACGGCACGAGCCAATCGTCGATCCGGTTCTGGCCCGCGTAGCTCTGCCAATTCACGATGCCCGCCCCGGCCACCGCGGCGGCGAAGCGGTCGCTTTTGGCCACCGCCCACATCACCATGTAACCGCCGTAGCTCCAGCCGAAGATCCCCACCCGCGCCGGATCGATCGGCGCTTCCTTCGGCGCGTTCGCCACGGCGACATCCACTCCGCGCTCGATGTCGCGAAAGTCGCCGTAACCGAAATCCTTGACGTTCGCGGCCTGGAATGTTGTGCCGTAGCCGAAGCTACCGCGCGGATTCGGCATCAGGACGTAGAACCCCGCTTCCGCTAGGACTCCCGCCATCGTCGGCCAGCCCGGCCGGTGCGCCGCGGACGGACCGCCGTGGACGAGCACGACCAGCGGCAGGCGCTTGCCCGGCTGAGGATGCGACGGTGAAAGGAGCCAGCCTTGGATTTCAAAGCCGTCGCTCGTCCACTTCAGGTCTTTCGCCTCGCCCCAGAGCGGGTGGATGTCGGCGTTGCGCTTCGTGATCTGCCGCCAGGCGCCGATCTCGCCGGCCCAGATCTCCGGGGGCTTCTCAAACGAATGACGGATCGTCGCCGAGGTCCTTCCGTCGGCGGCGAGCGCCAGGCCGGGGCTTCCGCCGAGCGACAGCGACTCCGCGCCGTGCCATCGGCTCTCGATCCGGCCGGTGGAAAGATCGACGGTCGAGACGCCGGTCGAGCCGGCGACGTTTTCCACCCAGAGCAGGCGATCGGCGCCAGACCAGGCGAGCCAGGCGGGCGACGCGGCGAGCCCTGGAGTCAGGCACCGCGCGGCGGGGTGATTTTCACCTTCGGTTCCCGGTCCGGCGGGCGCCGCATCTACCGGCAGAGTCCAGACGTCGCCGCCGGTCGAGCCCAAGTCGCTCATCAGCCCTTCGAGCCAGGCGACGTTCCGCCCGTCGGGCGACCAGCGCGGCGAGGACACTTGGAACTTGGGCGTATAGAGCACCCGGCCCGCGGGGGTATTCGATTCGAATCGCCAGAGCTGGGCCACCCACCATTTCGCGTCCCCCTCGCCATGGGCCGCGGTGGCGACGAACGCCGAGCCGTCGGGCGAGGCGTCGTACTCGTAGACGAACAGGTCGGCCGGCGAGGCCCAACGGAGCGCACCGGTCGCGGCGTCGAACCGGGCGATCCGCTGGACGTCCAGATGCTCCCCGACCACTCCCGCATCGCGCGGATGCGCGGCGAGCGGCCCTGCGGCTTCCATCCGTCCTTCGATCGCCAAAGCGGTGAGGCTGTTGCCGTCCGGCGCCCAACGCAGATCGGCGAGCTGACCGGAGAAAGCGGTCAGGCGCCGGAGCGGCGAGCCGGCCAGGCCGCCTTTCTTCCCGGCGGTTCCGGAGGGCGAAAGGTCGGCGAGCCAGATCTGGACCTGAGGACTACGGCCGTCGTCGGCGAGGAATGCCAACCGGCGGCCATCGGGAGAAAACGCGGGGGAGGAAGCGCCGTCACCGGGCAGATCGATCGTGGCGGGCGTCCCGTCGCTGGAGGTTGCGGATCCGAGCGTCGCGGTGCGGAGCGTCCACCGGCCCGAAGGGCGTCCGTCCGCGCCGAAGAGCGCTTCGACCCAGGCGACGCGCCGGCCGTCCGGCGCGATCGCGACTTCGCGAAGGGTCGTTCCGGCGTGGAGCGCGGATTCGATGCCGCTGATCGTCGGCCGAGTCGAGGCCGGTGGCTTCGAACCGGCCGCGCCGACGGGCAGCACCGAAAGCCAGATTCCGAGGAGCCCGAGAGCCCTGAGACGCCCATTTCGCAGCATCAGCCACCTCCGCCACCCGATAGGTTCGAACCGGGGCGGATACTAGCGGATGCGACCTCCCTCGCCGCCGCGGAACTTGAGATCGCGATCGACCTCGGCCTCTCGCAGGTAGGTGGCGAGCCGTTCGACGAACGCGAGCGTGACTGCCTCCCGGCGCGTCGCCTCCTGAAACAAAACCAGAGCGGCGAGCGCCTCGCGGTGAATGTCCTGCGCCTGGAAGATCGGGATCATCGCCTCGGCCAGAGCGCGAACCTCTTCCATCCGCCCGGCGCGCAGGTAGAGCGCGGCGAGATCCATCGAGACCATCGCGGCGCCGAAGCCCATGCCCCGGTCGAGGAAGGCCTCTCGTGCTCCGAGAAAGGCCGTTTCTGCGAGCTCTGTTCGATCAAGGCCCGCCGACACCATGCCTTCGAGCCAAAGGCGCCGGATTCGATCGACCGGGTGACCCTGGCGAGCGAACAACTCGGCGTCCTCATCGAGTAGCTCGGAGGCCTCGTCGTGGCGTCCGCATGAGGTGAGATAAAGCGCCAGATTGTGCCGAGCACAGAGATAGTCGTTGACCTCACGGGTTGGGCTTATCTGCCGGAGAGCGACCTTTACAGCCGAGATCGCGCGAATCGGATCACCGCGGTAGTAATGGACATCCGCCAGGATCAACATCACCTTCGCCGACCGCTCCTCTTTCCCTACCAGCCGATATAGCGCAAGCGCACGCTCGAGCAAATCTTCGGCTTGGTCGAACCGCCGTTGGTCCTTGCGCAACGACCCTTCCAGATCGTCGATCTCGGCGAGAACGGCGAGATCGGTGACGTCCTGGGAATGGAGCAGAAAACGGACGTACTCGAAATTGCGATCGGCCGTGCGCAGGTCCCCCTTGGCGCGGCAAGCGTTGCCCATTGCGGCGGCCGCGAGCACATGAAGGTCGAACGTATGGGCCGAGCGGTCGGCGATGGAGAGCGCGAGCGCAGCCAGATGGTAGGCCTCATCATGATCGTCGCGCAGACATTCGCGGGAAGCCCCAAGCAAAAGACGCACGAGAGCCGGGCCGCGAAAGCGAGAACGCGACCGGGCGACCCGCGCGGGCCGCGCACCGACCGGCAGAGCAAGCAGTTCGGCAAAGTCGCGCGCCGCCCGCTCCTCCGCCTTGGCGATCTTGGGGGACGCCGCCGCCAGGAGCGGTACCATCAGCTCGGGGACGAGCGGCCGGTCACGCCAGGGGGTCTCTTCTCGCCAAGCGGCGACCTCGCGGGCGCAGAAAGGACAGAGAGCGGTCAGGTGTTCCAAGCCGACCCGGGCGAGCAATCGGGGCGGCAGATCGCCGCTCGCAACCGCGCGCAACAGGTCTCGCGTGATGTGCATTCGAGGTCCCTCCCCAAGATGGAACCGCCGATTCCGGGGAATCGACATTGAACAGGCTATTACCCAACTAGGTGAGAGATCTTCGTTTTTCGTGACAAGAAAAAGGGACTGCGAACGGCAACCAGACCGTTCGCAGCCCGACTCGGGAGAATTCAGCCATTAGGATCCATAGAGGCGCCCCACGTGGAGATGTGCGAGTTTCCATCCGGAGCGACCTGCGGCACAGGTTGTAGGGGCTGACCGTTCGGATCGATGGAAGCACCCCATTCCGACGCAGCCCACACCGCCTGGGGCTGGCCCTCCCCGCCGAGAAAGCCGCGGAAGAGGTGTTCCAAACGACCGAGCCAGGAACCGTCGGCGAAGAGCAGGCCTGCGAGGAGTAGCGAAGAAGCGGAGCGACGAAACATAAGGCACCTCCCTCATCGAGGGTGCTGCCGGCCGCGCCTCTCTGGCCCGGCGGCGCGACCCTCACAGCAAAAAGGTGCCGTAAACGAGAATTTCCAAGTAGCAATCCGCCAAACCGCCTGATCTGACCCGGAAAAATGCCCTGCCGCCGGTTCCGGAAGCCGGCCTTACGCCGTTTCGCCGCCCTCTTTCCCCCGGATTACAGCTGCGCCCGTACCTCCGCCAGTCGGCGGGCCAGCTCGTGGGCGGTGGCGGGACGGCGGGTCCGCGCCCGGTGCAGCGTGCCGCGGAACAGCTCGGCCAGCGCCTTCGGGGTGTCCGGCCGTTCGGCCGCCAAATCGGGGACCCGCACCAGCTGGATCCGCACGCTGATCTGCCGGTCGTCCTCGCCTTCGAAGACCTTGCGCCCGAGGAGGCATTCCAGCAGAACGACGGACAGGCTCCAGAGATCGCAGGCCGCGTCCGGTGCACCCCCGTTCAAAATCTCGGGCGCCAGGTAGGGCAACGTTCCGGCCATGACGTGCGAGACC
>Ga0134122_10000476_pt1 | contig 27117 bp, 23 predicted proteins | sample KB302_FD_96461 | JGI IMG/M metagenome (GOLD analysis project Ga0134122, IMG submission 96461) | Terrestrial soil microbial communities without Nitrogen fertilizer from Kellogg Biological Station, Michigan, USA - KB3-0-2 | ecosystem: Environmental > Terrestrial > Soil > Unclassified ...
CTCAAGGTCGTCATCATCTTCGACCGCGTGCTGGTCGACGAAGCGGAGGAAGCCGCCGCCGACAAGGCGCCGGTGACGCGGACGCTCGACAAGAAAGAGGTCGAGGACGAAGTCGCGGAGGCACTGACCAAGCTTGGCCACGAGCCCGTCCTCTACGAAGTAGACGGGACGCTCAAGAGCCTGCTCGGGCTGGCGCGCGTCGACTGCGATCTCGTGTTCAACCTCTGCGAGTCGTTCGCGGGCGACGACACCGCCGACTTCAAGATTGCCGCCTACCTCGAGCTGCTGGGAAAGAAGTACACCGGCTCGGGGACGCACGGCCTGATGCTCGCGCAGGACAAGGCAACCGCGAAGAAGATCTTCGCCTTCCACGGCATCCACACGCCGACCTTCGCCAAGTCGTTCCGCGGGCGCCTCGACTTCTCGCACGACCTCCATTTCCCGGTCATCGTCAAGCCGGCGCGCGAGGACGGCTCGATCGGCATCGAGTTCAGCGCGGTGGTGAACTCGATCCGCGAGCTGATGGAGCGGATGGACTGGCTCCACGCCAACTTCGATTCGCCGGTCCTGATCGAGGAGTACATCGAAGGGCGCGAGATGTATGTCGGCGTCATCGGCAACGACAAGGCCGAGGCGCTTCCTGTCGTCGAACTCGATCTGTCGAAGCTGCCGGACGGCACGCCGCGCATCGCCGCCGCGGAAGTGAAATGGGGAAAGGGAACGAAAGCGTATCGCGATACCAAATCGGCGATTGCCACCGACCTCCCCGAGGAGACCGTCGCCGTCCTGCAGCAGACGGCGGTCGCGGCCTACCAGGCGCTGGAGCTGCGTGATTACGGGCGCGTCGACATGCGGTTGCAGCCGGATGGCCTCGTGCACGTGATAGAGGTCAATCCGAACCCATGGCTGAGCTCGCGGGCCGAATTCGCCATGGCGGCCCGAAAGTCGGGACGGACCTACCCGCAACTCATAGCGGAAATTGTCGAGCTAAGCACTTCACGCGTCTGATCCTCGCGGAACCGTCTTAAAAGCTTGTCCGGCAGGCTTTAACAGGCCGTACCCGGGGGGTTGCAGCACCCCCGTTGCCCAATCGACAACCCTGCAGCCAAGGGTCGATTTCGGCGGCTGAAGTGCCAAAAATGCCCATTTTTCTGGCGTTTTTCGTTGTGATGCTCGGTCATGTGGGCTATACTCTTGGGTGCAGTTCCCGGCCGAAAGGCCGGTCCTTCCCACTCTTCTTCCTGCTACGGGGGAAACGTGACATTCCAGGTCGGCGACAAGGTCATCTACCCGAACCATGGGCTCGGTATCGTTGAACGCATCGAAGAAAAAACTATTCTTGGAACAACCTGCGGATTCTTTCACCTGCGCATCGTGTCGAACGACACGACCGTGCTGGTCCCCGTCGCCAACGTCGACGGCGTCGGCCTTCGCAAGGCCATCACCGACGAGGAGGTCGAGCGTCTGTTCATCCTCCTGAGCGACGGCAAAATCGACAATCACCAGAACTGGAAGGGCCGTTTCAAGGACAACTCGGACAAGATGCGCACGGGGTCGATCTACGACATGGCCGACGTGCTCAAGAGCCTCACCTTCCTGAGCAAGTCGAAGAGCCTGTCGTTCCGCGAGAAGCGGATGCTCGATCGCGCCAAGGCGCTGATCATCTCCGAGATCTCCGAGGTTATCCGCGAGAAAGCGCTCGCCGTCGAGGAACGGGTCGACCAGGCGCTGGAGAAGTGTTTCGTCGTCAAGGCGCGCAACATGGCGCGCACCGCGTCGCGTACGAAGATCACCAAGACGATCAAGGCCGTGCCGGTGGTTGCCGTCCAGAGACGGCCAGCCGCTCGCGCCTCCTAGCTCGTCACGTCGTCGCCAGTTGTTTCCACCTTCTTCGCCACCCGGGCGGGACCTTCCGCCCGGGAATTTTTTTGTACTATCGCGGGCATTGGCCGTCTTCCGTTCCGTCCTCACCTACGTCGCGTCGCTGGCCTACATCGTTCTCGTCGGGCCTGTAGGACTCCTCGTCGCGATCGTCTTCCGCTGGAAGCGCGGGCTCTACGCGCTCGGGCACGGGGGGACCTCGCTGGCCCTGGGGCTCGCGGGCATCCGCTACCGGGTGACGGGACGCGAGCACCTGCCGCCTGGCGCGGCCGTCTTCTGCTCGAACCACGAGAGCAACGTCGACCCGCCCGTGCTGTTCCGCTCGCTGCATCCGCAGCTGCACATTCTCTACAAGGCCGAGCTTCACAAGTTTCCCATCATGGGGACCGCCTTCGACGTCGGCGGCTTCGTCGCGGTGGAGCGTGACAACCGCGAGCGCGCGATGGCGTCGATCGGCCGTGGCGCCGCCTCGCTGCGCGCGGGCAACTCGTTCCTCATCTTCCCCGAGGGCACGCGGAGCCGCACCGGCGACCTGCTGCCGTTCAAGAAGGGCGGCTTCATCATGGCCATCCAGGCGCAGGTCCCCATCGTCCCGGTGGCGGTCCAGGGCGGCCGCGCCGCGATGCGGAAGGGGAGCGCCATCGTCCGTCCGGTCCGCGTGAGCGTCAGAATCGGAGAGCCCATTCCGACCAGAGGGCTGACGGTGGAGGACCGTGACAACCTCATCGAACGTGTCCGCAGTTCTATTCGCGCCTTGTTGGACCAGGGACCGCTCTGGACGTAGACTGGGCTACGCCAAGCCCTGCTGTGCCCGAACCATGCGTCGTTGCTGCCTTGCGCTGATAGCGCTCGTTTCGCTCGCGGCGACGCCCGGTGCGCAGTCTCCGCCGCCCGATGCACGGCCGCAGCCATCTCTCATCCGATTCGACATCCATCCAACGGCCGATGGCAGCGCGGTGCAGGACCTGACCGCCGCCGATCTCGATCTGCTCGAGGACGGCACGCCGCAGAAGATCGAGGCGCTCACGCACGCTGCCGGTCCCGCGCGCTCGTTCGTCGTGTTCCTCGACACGCCGCACATGCGCTTTGAGGGCGCGCGCGACGTGCGCGTGGCGCTCGTGCGCTTCCTCGACCGGCTGCTCGACGAAGACGACGTGGTGGGCGTGATGACGCCGGAGATGACGCCGGCCGACATCCACTTCGGGCCGAAGGAATCGATCATCCCCGCGATCATGCAGGACGAGACGTTCTGGGAGCGCGCGCGCGTCGGGTCGCGCGATCCGAAAGAGGACCGCTACGCGCAGTGCTTCCCCGCCAACGAGTATCGCGACGTCGCGAGCGAGATGCAGCAGCGGCACCGCGAGCACGGGACGCTCGACGCGTTCTCGCGTCTCGTCGATTTCCTCTCGACGCGCGACACGCGGACCGCGGTCATCACGCTGACCGACGGCTGGCGGCTGTTCGGGGCGAGTGGCCGCCTGAGCAGCAACATCAGCAGCAGCCGGCCGGGCGGCTTCGGAGGGTTCGGCGGCGGCGGAGGAGGGCGCGGACGCGGCGGGTTCCCTGGCGGCGGCGGATTTCCGCGCGGGGGCGGCGGACAGGGCGGCACGAACCCGCCCCAGGGCGGCGGGGACGACGGCGGCCGGGAGGTGACGGCCGTGTCGCGAACGGAGTGCGAGGCCGACAGGCTGGCGCTGGCGGGGCTGGACGATTCGCGGCGGCTCGATCGCATCGCCGACGCCGCCAATCGTGCGATGACGGCGTTCTACACGATCTACGCGCGGGCGATCGCCGCGGAGCAGACGCCCAACGGCCGGCCGCCGGCCGTGGTCGCAAACCAGGAGCAGGACCCGGCATCCAGGATGGACGCCATGCGGCAGCTCGCGGTGAACACCGACGGCATGGCCATCATGACGACCGCCGCGCTCGACGGCGGGCTCACTCGCATCGCCGCCGACATGACCGCCTACGACGTGGTCACCTACCGCTCGACCAACAACCGGCTCGACGGGAAGTTCCGGACGGTGACCGTCCGCTCGCTGCGGCCTGGTGTCACCGTTCGCACGCGCCGTGGCTACCGGGGCGCCAGCGTGGACGACGTGCTCAGCGGCGGCTCGTCCACGGCTGTCGATTCCGCGTTCGGATCCGTGGCCGCCGTCAGCCCGCGCGCCAACTTCAGGGTGCGCACGGCGATGGCGCGCGCCGGAGAAGCGTCGGACGCGACGCTGTGGGTGATCGGGGAGCTCGATTACCGCGCCCGCCGCGAGGTGACGTGGACGGCCGGCGCGGTCGCCGACATCACGCTGGTCGGAGCCGACGGACAGGAAGTGCTCGCGAGGAGCGTGGACGTCGCCGCCAACGCGCTCTCGTTCACCATGCGCGCGCCCGAGACGGGCGGCCTCCCGCCGGGCGAGTATGCGGTCCGCGTGCGGCTTCGCCCGAACAACCAGGATGGTCTTCCGGTCGCCGACACCGCGCGCGTCGTGGTGCCGAGGACGCTGCCGGCGCTCGGCGACAGCCTGCTGTGGCGGCGCGGCACGTCAACGGGCCCGCAATACGTCATCACCGCCGACCCGCGGTTTCAGCACAGCGATCGCATCCGCGTGGAGATTCCCACCCGCGCTGCGGGCACGCCGGGCGGACGGATGCTCGATCGATTCGGCAAGCCGAACCAGGTTCCGGTCACGGTCACCGAACGGCAGGACGCGTCGAACGAATTCCGGTGGATTGTCGCGGAGGCGGTGCTGGCGCCGCTGGCGCCCGGCGATTACGCGATCGAGGTCACGCTCGGCGACGCGAAGCAGGTGACCGCGTTCCAGCTGGTGCCGTAGGCGGACCTAAAGGTCCGCCTCTACGTCCGAGGCGGCCATTAAGGTCCGCCTCTACGTCCGATTTCGAGGTGAACGTAGAGGCGGGTCTTTAGACCCGCCTTCCTTAGGTGGCGCCGACGGAGAAGGTCATGCTCCACGGCCTGATCGGCGCGCCGTCGAACGTCTTCACCCCGTCGAGCAGTTCGATCTTGATCGTGCGGAACGGCTCGAGCGGCTTCGAGAGCTTCAGCACGACCGCGTGCGAACCCGCGTCGTAGGTCGCCTGCACCTCCATCGTCCCTTCGGGCGGAGCCCCGCCGACGTAGCTGAAACGGAAATGCCCGTTCAGCGTCGGCGGGTCGATGCCGCGCGAGAACTGCACGCGGATGGGCGCCGTCGATGACACGTTGGTCTCGCCATCGGTCGGCGAGCTGAAGACGATTTCGCCGGGCTCTTTCGGTGGCGGCGGCGCCTGTTCCACCACGACGCGCGTCGCGGGCGCCTGCGAGGGAACGATCGTCTTCGCTTCGAGCAGCACGAGGCCGCGCTCGCGCTTGACGACCCCGCTCACCTGCAGCCAGTGGCTCGTGTCCACCCGCGCGTCGACGTTGAGGTCGAACCCCTTGCCCTTCGGCCGCAGTCCCGTCACCCACACCGCCCCCTCGGTGTTGCGCAGCACGAAGTCGTACTTGTCCTTCGCTGGAGCCGCCGGGACGTCGCCAAACAGGTTGCGGCCGCCGAACTGGCCGGTGACCGACACCGACTGGCCGTCGAACTTCCACGGCTCGAGGGCAATGAGGCGCAGCGTCGGCGTCGACTCCGGTCCGGCCGTCGCGACGCTGGTGATGTTGAGGAGCAGCTCTTCGCCCGGCTGCGGCCAGTGATCCTGATCGGGTTTGTTCTCGTAGCGTCCGAGCCGCGGGTCGGATGCCGTCAAGCGGCCGACGTCGTAGAGCTGCGCGCGCACCTCGACGGGTCCGCTCACGGTGCTCACGTCGGTGAGCATTACCTGCATCTCGCTGTCGCCGGCTCGCAGCGAGACGCGCCGGCCGTTCTCCACGAACTCGCCGCGGAGCACGACGTTCTGCAGGTGGAAGTAGCCCGGGAAGCGGCGCAGGGCGTCGATGGTCGTGAGGTGGCGCCCTGAACTCTGCGCGAGAGCAGGTGAGGACCACGAAGGCGCGAAGATCCCGAAGAGCGCAACAGCCCAGAGGCCTCTTCGCGTCCTTCGTCCCTTCGTGGTTATCCCCACCTCATCATTCTACTTTGCGCATCGCCGTGCGGGCGACGATAACGGCGAGCGCCAGGAAGAGGAGCGCGGTCGCGACCTGCCCCGATACCCCGTCGGAGTGAAGGGCCGTCAGGCCGTTGCCGACAGCCTGGAACATCCCGATGCTCCCGGTTCCGACGAGAACCGCGAACAGGATGCCGGCCAGCGAGCCGCCGGCAATCAGGCCCGAGCTGAACAGGGTGCCGGAGCTGAGTTCGGATTCCTCGGCTTTCCCGGTTCTCGCCTCGACCCACGCGCGCACCAGGCCGCCGGCGAAGATCGGCGCCGTGGTCGCAATCGGCAGGTAGGACCCGACCGCGAACGACAGCGAGCGGATACCGCACAATTCGAGCGCGACCGACAGGAACACGCCGATCAGCACGAGCCCCCACGGCAGGTTCTGGTTGAGCAACCCCTTGATGATGGTCGCCATCAGCGTCGCCTGCGGCGCCGCCAGGTTTTCGGACCCGATGCCGCCAAGGTTGTTGTGCAGGTAGAGCAGCGTCAGGCCGATGACCGACGCCGATGCGATGACGCCAATCACGAGGCCGATCTGCTGATAGAGCGGGGTGGCGCCGACGATGAATCCCGTTTTCAGGTCCTGCGAGGTGTTGCCGGCGTTTGCCGCGGCGATGCAGACGATGGCGCCGACGCCAATCGCGATTGGCGAATACATGTCGCCGGTCCATCCGAGCGCCACAAACAGCAGGCACGTCAGGATCAGGGTTGCGATCGTCATGCCGGAGATGGGGTTGGACGAAGTGCCGATCAGCCCGGTGATGCGCGACGAGACCGTCGCGAAGAAGAAGCCGAAGATCAGGATCAGGACCGCTGCGAGCGGGTTGCCATAGGTCGGCAGCGTCGGGACGACGGCGAGGAAGCCACCCAGCAGCAGCGATCCGCCAATCACCACCGTCATCGGGATGTCACGCTCGGTGCGGATCTGTCCCGCCCCGCCGGCACCCTTGGCGAAGTCGCGCATCCCTTCACGAGCCGACGAAATGATCGTCGGAATCGTCCGCCCGAGCGTAATCAGGCCCGATGCGAGCACCGCGCCCGCGCCGATGTAGCGGATATACGCGCTCCATAACTGCGTCGGGCTCATCTGCGAGATGAGGAAGGGCTGGCCCGTCGCCGGGTTGTTCGCGTAGTTGGGATGGATCGGTGGAAACGGGACCGTGATGAACGAGCCGAGGATCGAGAGCAGCGGCAAGAGCACCAGCCACGACAGCACGCCGCCGGCGAACATCGTCCCGGCAATCCTCGGTCCGATCACATAGCCGACGCCGAGGTACTCGGGCGAGACGTCCACATTGAGGGTCGCGTTCGGGAACTGGCTCGTGCGCGGCATCGAGTAGCCCATGTCGGTGCGGAACACGTTGAAGATCCACGAGAGCGCCTTCCAGAGCGCGCCCACGCCGACGCCCGCGAAGACGAGCGACGCGAGCTTGCCGCCGCGTTCGCCCGCGACGAGCACCTCGGCACAGGCCGTGCCTTCGGGGTAGGGCAGCACGCCGTGTTCCTTGACGATGAGCGCACGGCGCAGCGGCACCATCATCAGCACGCCGAGGATGCCGCCCGCGAACGTCAGCATCGTGATCTGGACGTAGTTGAAATAGCGGGGACCATCGGGCGTCAGGAAGATCAACGCCGGCACGGTGAACACCACGCCGCCGGCAATCGATTCGCCCGCCGAGCCGATCGTCTGCACGATGTTGTTCTCGAGGATGGTGGATCCGCCAAGCTTCTTCAGCACCGAGATCGCGAGCACCGCGATCGGGATCGATGCGGCGACGGTGAGGCCCGCGCGCAGGCCGAGATAGACGGTCGAGGCGCCGAACAGCAGTCCGAACAGCGATCCGAGAATCACCGCGCGCGCGGTGAACTCCGCTGGCGACTGCGACGCGCTGACGTACGGTTGAAACGTCGTGCGCTCGGGGCCCGTAACTGGCGGCTTGAGCTGCGGATGTGCCATGGCGCGTGATGGTAGCATTGAACCTTGTGAATCGGCCGAACAAGAGGAGGCAAGCGCCCGATCAAGTTTCCGAGCTCACCACCAACCGGTTGTCGATCTACCTCCGCTGTCTCAACGAGCTCGACGCAAGCGGCGTCCTGACGATCTCCTCGCAGGGGCTTGCCGAGCAGTTCCATCTCAACGCCGCGCAGATTCGCAAGGACCTCGCCTACTTCGGCGAGTTCGGCGTGCGCGGCGTTGGTTACTACGTCAAGGAGCTGCGGCGGCACCTGCGGCAGATCCTCGGCCTCGATCGCCGGCTGCGCGTCGCCATCGTCGGCGCCGGCAACCTCGGGCTCGCGCTCGCGGATTACCCCGGCTTCCGCCAGGAAGGCTTCGAGATTGCGGCGCTCTTCGACGCGGCGAGCGAGAAGGTCGGGCACGAGTCGCGCGGCGGCGTGCCGATCTACGACATCAAGGAACTGAAGCGCATCGCGCGGCGCGAGCGGCTCGACATCGCCGTCATCGCGGTGCCGGCGCCGCACGCGCAGGCGGTCGTCGATCAGGTCGTCACCGCCGGCATCAAGGGGATCCTCAACTTTTCGCCAGGCGCGCTGCACGTGCCCGATGACGTGAAGCTGAAGAGCGTGGACTTCACCGTCTCGCTCGAGAGCCTGTCGTTCTACCTCGCCCAGGGTGAAAACGGTGGCTAGGCAAAGTGGAAAAGTGGAAAAGGAGAGAAGTGGAAAAGTAAGTGGGAAAGTGAAGAAGTGGAAAAGTGGAAAAGTAAGTGAAAAAGTGAAGTTGTCGCACGTCGACGAGCGCGGTCGCGTCAAGATGGTCGACGTCGGCGCCAAGGCCGTCACCGCCCGCGAGGCCGTCGCGCGCGGCTCGATCGCGATGAGCGCCGGGGCATTGCAATTGATCCGGCGCGGCGAGGTCGCCAAGGGCGATCCGCTGCAGGCGGCGCGCCTCGCCGGGATCCTCGCCGCCAAGCAGACCTCGTCGCTGATTCCGCTCTGCCATCCGCTTCCGTTGTCGCACGTCGGGATCGAGTTGACGCCCACGAGAAACGGCTACGCCATCGAGGCGCGCGTGCGGACGACGGCGCAGACCGGCGTCGAAATGGAGGCGCTGACGGCGGTCTCGGTGGCGGCGCTCACGATCTACGACATGGTGAAAGCCGTCGACAAGGGGATGGTGATCGGCGAGATTCGGCTCGTCGAAAAGACCGGCGGCAAGTCGGGGCATTACGTCCGGCGTGGCGGCTGAGCCGCGATGCGCGTCCTGATCGCGATTCACCACCGCGTCGACGCATGGACGATTGACGACGCGCACGTCGACGACCTCCGCAGGCGCTTTCCTCACATCACCTTTCTGCATTCCCGCACCCGCGAGTCCGATCTGGAACTGGCCGAAGGGGCCGACGTGGTGTTCGCCATCGCGCTGAGCGCGGACGCCGTCGCGCAGGCTCCGCGGCTGCGATGGCTGCACTGTTCCGGCCACGCGGTCGGCCACTTTCCGCTGGCGGACCTCGCGGCGCGCGGCGTCGTCGTCACCAACTCGCGCGGCATCCAGTCGGTGCCGATCGCCGAGCACGTGATGGCGTGCCTCCTGGCGCTCGCGCGCCGGCTGCCGCAGGCGCTGCGCGATCAGGAGGAGCGCGTGTGGCGCCCAAACGCGCTCACGGGCGAGGCCTCGCCGTGGCTGCTGGCGGGACGGACCATTGGCATCATCGGCATGGGCACGCTCGGCGAGGCGATTGCGGTTCGCGCGAAGGCGTTCGGGATGCGGGTGATCGGGATGCGGCGGAACCCGGAGCGCGGGACGCCGGCGGGAGTCGACGAGGTGATCGGCATGTCGGATCGCGCCCGGTTGCTGGCGGAGGCCGACGTTGTCGTCATCGCCGCGCCGTTGACGCGAGAAACGAACGGCCTGCTCGACGCCGATGCGATTGCCGGCATGAAAGCCGGCGCCATCGTCGTCAACATCGCGCGCGGACAGCTGATTGACGAGGCGGCGCTCGCGGAGGCCCTGCGCGCGGGCCGGCTGGGCGGGGCGGCGCTCGACGTCTTCACGGCCGAGCCGCTGCCGCCCGACAGTCCGTTCTGGGCGATGCCGAACGTCGTCGTGACGCCGCACAACTCGGGCTTCCGCGCCGGTCACTTCGACGCGGTCGTCGACCTGTTCGCGGAAAACCTGGCGCGCTTCGAGCGCGGCGTCGACCTGCTAAACGTGGTTGATCTGCAGGCTGGCTACTAGCCGGTCGCGGCGCGTGCGGCGCGCGCGATACCGTCCCCACGCCATCTTCGCGCCCACCAGCGTCAGCACGCCGCCGATCGCGTAGTCGAGCGCGCGCTCGGGCATGTAGCGGCCCACCACGGAGCGCGGCGTCAGGTCGTGCGCCTTGCGCTGGAGCTGGCTGATCTTGTAGTCCAGCTCGGCCCGCGTCTGGCTCATTTCCGAACGGATGACAGCCGCTTCGCTATCCATTCCGAGTTCTCCTTCAGCGTCGTCACGGTTTCTTCCGGCATGGCATGAACGCTGGCCATTTGCTTCCGCCCCGACGCGAGCGTGAAGTAGCCGCCGGCGCACAGCAGGACCGCCACGATGAGGAAGCCGGTCCAGGCTGGCCAGCCGATGAGATACGCGATGCCGAGCGCGATGGACACCAGCAGGAAAATGCCGCCGAAAAGCAGCGCGGCCGCCGCGATGCCGAAGCTCAGCGCCGCCGCCTTCGCGCGGCCCGCCTGCTCGCGAAGCTCGACGCGCGCCAGCGCGATCTCCTCGCGGATGAGCGTGCGCAGGTCGTTGAGGATGCCGCGAATGAGAGTGCCGATCGATTCTTGAACGAAATCCGCATTCGCCATACGCGGTCATGGAGCAAACGCGGTGCCCGCGAAAATCCCAAACCCCAAATCACAAATCCCAATTCCCAAGAAATCGCACCGTCGACTCAGCGGTTGGGGTTTGGGATTTGGAATTTGGGATTTGGGATTTGCTCATGCGGAGGCTCGATATGGATGACTACATCCACGACCTCGGGAAAGCGCGCCATGAGCTTGTCCTTGACGACGTGCGAGAGGGCGTGGGCTTCGCCGAGCGGCGTGCGTCCGTCGATCCACAGATGGAGATCGACGAACACGTTGTCGGAGGCGCCGCGCGTGCGAATCTTCTCGCAGCCGACGACGCCTGGCACCGATTCCACGACCGGCCGGATGTCGTCCTCCACCAGCACGACCTCGTCCGCCAGCACGCCCGACGCCTCGCGCGCAATCTGCCAGCAGGCGTAGCCGATGAACGCCGCCACGACCAGCCCGGCGATCGGATCGAGGACCGGGTAGCCAAGCCAGACTCCGCCCAGCGCCACCAGCACCGCCAGCGTCGTCCAGACGTCGCTTCGCGTGTGCTTTGCGTCGGCGCCGAGGACCTCGCTGCGCAGGCGGCGGCCCGCCCGCGATTCGTAGCGCACGACGAACACGTTGACGACGAGCGTGACGACCATCGTCGCCAGGCCGAGAGGCAGGACCGTTGGAGCGCTGGGCGCGCGCAGGTGCCCGATCGCATTGCGCGCGACCTCGCTCAGCACCAGCAGCATGAACATCAGGATGCCGACCGAGGCCATCGTTTCGTACTTGCGATGACCGTACGGATGGTTCTCGTCGGGGGGACGCTGCGCGGCGGAGACGCCCACCAGCGCGACGATGTTGGAGGACGCGTCGGCGAGCGAATGAAAGCCGTCCGAGAGAATCGAGACGGCCCCCGAGAAATACCCGAGGGCAATCTTCGCGAACGCGACGATGAGGTTGAGGGCGAGAACGCGGCGGAGAACGCTGACGACGGAACGATAGCGATCGGTCAATTCAAAATTCAAAATGCAAAATGCAAAATGCAAACCCCGATTATGGTTTGCATTTTGAATCTTGCATTTTGAATTTCAGCCGCGCTCTCAGAATACGTGCGCGGTAGGAATGGGCCACCAGCGGAGCTGCACCTTGCCGATGATGTACTTCTTCGGCACGAAGCCCCAGTGGCGGCTGTCGGAACTGTTGTTCCGGTGGTCGCCCATCACGAAGTAGTAGCCCTCGGGCACGACCGTCGGGCCGAAGTCGTCGTGGCTCCGGAACTCGGGCGCGACGAAGCGGTCGTCCATCGGCACGTCGTTCACGTAGACGCGCCCGTCGACGATGCGCACGGTGTCGCCCTCTTCGGCGATGACGCGCTTGACGAACGACTTGTCCGGGTTGAGCGGGTAGTAGAGCATCACGATGTCGCCGCGGCGCGGCGCGCTCACCCGATAGACGAACTTGTTGACGATGAGGCGATCCTGGTCCTCGAGCGTCGGCGCCATGCTCAGCCCCTCGACGCGCGCCACCTGGAACCCGAAGGTGACGATGAGCGTTGCGTAGATGGCGGCGGAGAACAGCGTCTTGAACCACGCGAGCAGCTCGTCGCGCCAGACGTTGATCTGCTGCATCATCCGCGCGCTGCGGTCGTCGAGCTCGAGGCGCATGTCGGGCGTCGCGACGACGGCCGCTTCGATCGGCGGCGCCGCCAGCACCGGGTCCGCCGGCGACAACGGCATGTCGTCGAGCGACCGGACGTCGAATTCCGTCTCGCCGGCCGCCGCCAGCGGCGGCAGCTCCCCGATGGTGTCAGGGCCGCTTACAGCTTCAGGTATTCCCGCAGCCGCTTGGTTTGTGAACGGCTCACCGGAATCTCCGTGCTCTTCGCGTCCTTCATCCTGAGGATGTAATTCCTGCTGAACCAGGGGACTATCTCCTTGATCTTGTTGATGTTGACCAGGTGCGAGCGGTGTACGCGCCAGAACACCTCGGGGTCGAGCCGTGCCTGCAAATCGTCCAGCGTCCGGTAGTTCGAGCTGCCGGCCACGTGGCCCGTTACTATGTTAATCGACTCGTCCGCCAGCGAGGCATAGATGATGTCGTCGGCCTGGACGAGGAGAAATTTTTCACCAACTTTCACAGCCACCTGGTCCCGACGGATCTGGCGCCCGGACATCATCTTTACGATGCGTTCGAGCTGATCGTTCAGCGGGGCGCTGCCGGAGGCGCGTTCGGAGCTGAGCCGCCGCCTGGCCCGCTGGAGGGCCTGTTCCAGCCGCCCCGTATCGACCGGCTTCAGCAGGTAATCGACCGCGTTCACCTCGAAGGCTTCGATGGCGTGCTGGTCGAATGCCGTCACAAATATGAGTGCCGGAGACTCATCATCGCGCTCGAGGAGCCGCCGCGCGACCTCGAAGCCGGTGAGACCGGGCATCTGCACGTCGAGAAAAACGAGATCGGGCTCGTGCCGCTCGACGGCCGCAATCGCCTCGAGGCCGTTGCCGGCCTGGGCGACCACTTCGAGCGCCCCGACTTGTCCGAGCTGGTAGCACAACTCCTCGCGCGCGAGCTGCTCGTCGTCGACGACTACGACCTTCATGCGGTGATCTGCTCCGCGACGGTCAGCTCGGGAACCTCGATGCGCGCACGGGTTCCTTTTCCCGGTTCGCTGGCCAGCGTGAGCTGGTAGGTCGCGCCGTAGATCACCCGCAGCCGTTCGCGGACGTTCGCGAGGCCGATGCCGCTCGTCATCGGCTGCTCGAGCCGCTCGAGCAGGAACCCCATCCCGTCGTCTTCGACTTCAATCATCAGGCGCGCCTGGTCGCGCCAGCTACGGAGGGTTATCGTCCCGGAGCCGACTTTCCGTGAGAGGCCGTGCTTGATCGAGTTCTCGACCAGCGGCTGCAGGATCATGCTCGGCACGACGACGTCGACGGTTTCCGGGGCGATTTCCTTGCGCACGCGCAGCTTCGGCCCGAAGCGGACCACCTCGATGTCGAGATATTCGTCGATCGACTCCAGCTCCTCGCGCAGCGTGACGAAGTGCTCCTGGCTGCGCAACAGCCGCCGCAGGAGGCCGGAGAGCTTGTTGATCAGCATGCGCGCCGTCTCGGGCTGCGACCGGATCAGCGAAGAGATCGACGTCAGCGTGTTGAAGAGGAAATGCGGATTGATCTGGCTCTTGAGCGCCTCGATTTTCGCCGCCAGCAGCAGCTTCTCCTGCTCCTGCAGCCGGTGCTCGATGCGCGCGCTGTTCCAGATCTTGATTGGCGTGGCGACGGCGAGCACGGTCGCGAGCACGATCACCAGCGTCATCGGCGCAGAGGGCGTGCCGAGATCCGCGCCGGGGTAAAAGAGGCGCGCGACGCCGAAGCGCGCCCCGAGCGCCTGCCGCAGCAGCTCCAGCGCGATCGGCGCGAGCAGCAGCCACAGCTGCCAGCTGACGCCGAGCTTCCGCACCATCCCCCACACGTGCTTGTACAGGTCGATGAACACGAACGGCGTGAACTGCCAGATGGCTTCCTTCGGACACGCTTCACGGAGACCGCCGCCGGCGAAGCCGCATCCGACGGCGAACGGCAGCGCGATCACTTCTCCGGCAATCCCCGCGGGTACGCCCACGAGCACCCCGACGAGCGCGCCCGCGTACGGGCCGGCAATGAGGCCGGCGATGAACGACCCTTCGAGCGACAGATCGGCGGCCTTGTAGTTGAGCAGGAGGCGCGCCGTGACGCCGGCCATCAGCGGGATGCCGAGCGCCAGCGTGAAGACGAGGCGATCGAGCCAGCCGCGCCGCTCGAAGATCAGGATGTGCCGGAACCGCCGGTAGCGCACCAGCATCGTCGCGAGCACGGCCATGACCGCCAGCTTGACGATGAGGGTGGTCAGCAGGAACTGGTTCGCCGACAGGGCGCGGGCGCCGTCGAGCATCCGGGCCATTGTATGCGCGCAACGGGCAGCGTGCAGCGATACGCGGGCCGCGGGCCACGCAAGCCCGGCGGCCCGGCAACTGCTGCCCGCTGCCAGCTGCCCGCTGCCTGCTGATATGATCGTCAGGATGATTGGACCGCTGATTACCGGGCTGATGACGACGTTCCGGCACATGTTCAAGCCGAAGGTCGCGGTGAACTATCCGTACCAGAAGGTGCCGATGTTCCCGAAGTACCGCGGCAAGCAGGTGCTGATGCGCGACGAGAACGGCCTCGAGAAGTGCGTCGCGTGCGGTCTCTGCTCGGTGGCGTGCCCGGCGGATGCGATCTACCTGGAGGCGGCGGAAAACGACGGGACGGTCATGGCCGGCCCGCGCTACGCCTCGGTCTACCAGATTCACAAGACCCGCTGCATCTTCTGCGGCTACTGCGAGGAAGCCTGTCCGGTCTCGGCGATCTTCATGGGGAAGGACTACGAGCTCGCCGTCTACAGCAAGGACGATTTCATCTGGGACAAGGCCGATCTGCTCGTGCCGGCGCCGGCCGAGCGGTCCGCCTGAAGGCGGACGCGACCATGCCGGTAGCGTCCGGCTGTAGCCGGACATGACGATCGGCGCGCTCGCCGACATTCACGGAAATTTCGACGCGATGTCCCGTGCGATGGCGCGGCATCCGGAGGTGCCGTTCTGGGTGTGCGTGGGCGACGTCGCCAGCCGCAGGGGCGCGTATCCCGAGCCGCCCAAGCCGCTGTACTGGATCAAGGGCAACAACGAGGACTTCGATCGCATCGCCGCATGGGAGGCCGGGCGCGATCTCGTGCCCAACCTGCACTTGATCCCGAACGGCACGGCGCAGGCCGCGGGGCCGCTGACGGTGGCGGGGCTGGGCGGCACGTACGCGCCGACCTGGATCGACACGCCGGCGGCGCAGCTGCCGCACAAACGGAGCGATGATAAGCGGCGCCACTTCGTCCGCGAGGAAGTGGAGGCGTGCAAGCGGATGCGGGGGATAGACATCCTGATGACGCACGAGGCCGCGCGGCCGTTCGTCATCGTCGACGAACCGAAGCCGGGCCGGAAACCGCTCCGGCGCGACGCGGGCAAGCCGGCCATCAACGACGTGCTCGCGTCGATGCAGCCGCGGCTGCACCTGTGCGGTCACCATCACCGGTTCGTCGAGACCGTGCGCGAGGGCGTGCGGTCCGTCTGCATCGATCGCGTGAACCGGTCGTACCTCCTCATCGATGCGGCGACGTTGGAGTACCGGAAGATTGACCAATAAGCCCTTTCTCGCCGCCCTCGACGAACGCGTGCTCGTCTGCGACGGCGCGATGGGAACGATGCTGTACGCCAAGGGCGTCTTCATCAACCGCTGCTTCGATTCGCTCAACGTGATGTCGGCCGACACCGTCGCCGAGATCCACCAGGACTACGTGCGCGCCGGCGCCGACGTCCTCGAAACGAACACGTTCGGCGCCAACCGCATCAAGCTGCGGTCGTTCGGCCTCGGCGACAGGGTGCGCGAGATCAATTTCGAAGGGGCGCGCATCGCGCGCCGGGCGGCGCGCGACCAGGCGTACGTGGCCGGCGCCATCGGGCCGCTCGGCGTGCGCATCGAGCCGTGGGGCAAGATGGGGACCGACGAGGCGGAAGCCTACTTCCGCGAACAGGCCGCGGCGCTCGCCGAAGGAGGCGTCGACCTCTTCATCCTCGAGACGTTCCGCGATCTCAACGAGATGGGCGCCGCGATCGCGGCGGTCCGCAGCGTGTCGCCGCTGCCGATCGTCGCCCAGATGACGATCGAGGACGACGGCAACAGCCTCGACGGCACGCCGCCGGAGCAGTTCGCGCCCGAGATGGAGCGGCGGGGCGCCGACGTGATCGGCGTCAACTGCAGCATCGGCCCGGCGCACATGCTCGAGACGGTCGAACGCATCGCCGCGGTGACGCACGCGCGGCTGTCGGCGCAGCCGAACGCCGGCCGTCCGCGCGACATCGAGGGACGCAACATCTACCTGTCCTCGCCCGAGTATCTCGCCTCGTACGCGCGCCGCTTCGCGTTGCAGGGGGTGCGGCTGGTCGGCGGGTGCTGCGGCACGACGCCGGAGCATATCCGGCAGATGAAGACGGCGATCAAGCAGGTCAACGTCGGGACAGTCGCGGCACGATCAGGCGGGTCCGAAAGGACGCGCCCTGCGAGCGAACCTGCCGGGTCCGACAGGACCCGGCCTACGCCTGCCGACAGCGACAGGGTAGGGCGGGTCCTTCTGGACCCGCCGAATCAACCAACGATTCCCCGCGCGGAGAAATCACAGATGGCGGCGGCCCTGGCGGCCGGCCGCTTCACCACCGTCGTCGAGCTGCTGCCGCCGAAAGGGTTCGTCGGCGACGACATCATCGAGCTGGCGCGGGCGCTGAAAATCCGCGGCGTGGACGTCATCAACATCCCGGACGGTCCGCGCGGCCCGCGCATGAGCGCGCTCGCGCTCGCCGTGCTCGTGCAGCAGAAGGCGGGCATCGAGACCGTGCTGCAGTTCTCCTGCCGCGATCGCAACCTGCTCGGCATGCAGTCGGACCTGCTGGGCGCGCACGCGATGGGCATCCGGAACCTGGTCTCGGTGACGGGCAACGCGCGGATGGTGGGCGACTATCCCGACGCGACGGCGGTCTTCGACGTCGACTCGGTGGGCCTGACCAACGTCATCACGCGGCTGAACCACGGGCTCGACATCGGCGGGCAGGGAATCGGCGCGCCCACCGCCTTTCATCTCGGCGTAATGGTGAACCCGGGCGCGGAGAACCTCGACTCGGAAGTGCGGCGGTTCGAGTACAAGGTCGAAGCGGGCGCCGAGTTCGCGATCACGAGGCCGGTCTTCGACGCGGCGACGTTCGAGCGCCTCCACGCGCGGATCGCGTCGGCGGGCATCCCGATTCTCGCCGGTCTCCGCCCCTTCGAGAGCGTCATCGACGCCGAGTTCATGGCCAACGAGGTGCCAGGCGTTCGCGTACCTGATCAGGTGCTCGAACGCATGCGCGCGGCGAAGGATGCTGAGGCCGCCGCACAGGGAATCGCGATTGCACGGGATACGCTGGTAGCGATCCGGGGTATGGTCCAGGGCGTTCATATTGGCGCCGCTGGAGGTCGCATTGAAGCCGCCCTTGCGGTACTCGACGGTATCGGCGTCTCGAACTAGCGCTTTTTATCTTGTTCGATACGGCTGAGAACGTTATAGTCAGGCCCGACATAATGCTGTTTGACCGTGAGGACGAGGATTTTGCATCCGACGTTGCGACGCGAGCTCTTTCAGTAACAGCCGTCGAAAACGCCTTCGTCAACCGGGTTTACGAAAAGCTCGCGAAGGTCTACGACCTCATCTTCGGTCCCACATTGCACCACGGCCGCCTCGTCGCCATCGACCGGATGGCGATCCGGGCACGCGATCGCGTGCTCGAGGTCGGCGTCGGCACCGGCATCAACACGTCGCTGTACCCGAACAACTGCTCGGTTACCGGCATCGACCTGTCGTCCTCGATGCTGGAGAAGGCGCGCGAGCGGGTGCAGCGCGAAGGCCTGCGGCACGTCCGCCTGCAGGAGATGGACGCGGCGCACCTCATCTTCGGCGACGACACCTTTGACGTCGTCTATGCGCCGTACCTGGTGAGCGTGGTGCCCGACCCGGTGCAGGTGGTCAAGGAGATGCGGCGGGTCTGCAAGCCGGGCGGGAAGATCGTGATCCTGAATCACTTCCGCAGCGCCAACCCGATCCTTTCGCGCCTCGAGCGCGCCATCTCGCCGTTCACCGTGCACATCGGCTTCAAGTCGGACCTCGACCTGCCGGGCTTCCTCGCCCAGGCCGACCTGCAGCCCGTGTCGATCACGAAGGTGAACTTCCCGAAGATCTGGTCGCTGGTAATCTGCCGCAAGGCGTAGCAGCGGCCCGGCGTCCGCTAGTCTGGCGGGCGCACCCAGCGGAATCGACTGTTCAGCAGCGGGTACGAGTCGAGCCCCACGCGTGAGAGGCGCATCCGGATGGCGTGTCCGTCCATCATCCCATCGAGCGTCAGGCGATCCTCCGCGGGCCGATCGAACGTGAACGAGGCGCTCCACGTCCGGCTGTTTCCCTTCGTCAGCATCATGACGCGCCGCGCGCCGTCGATGGTCACTCCGTAGCGGGCGAACGAGTCGTCCGTTCTCTGGAACGCCATGCGCCCGGGGAAGTCGAAGATCGCGCGCCGCCAGCGCCGGTCGTAGTCGTTGAGCACCGCCGGGTGCACGTCGGCATCGACCGACAACTCGTCGATGTCCCAGATGCCGTAGAGCGCCGATCGCGGGTGGGCAGGCCCCTCCGGCGCCCTCCACTGCGCGGACTGCAGCGACGTGAACGTCGCGAGCAGGTACAGCCCGAAGGCGACCTGCGGCCAGTGGACGCGCTCCTCCGAACGCACGAACGCGCTCGCGACTCTCCTCGCATCTGGCGCGAGCAGCAGCAGCGCCATGACGATGTAGTGGAAGGCGATCTGCTTGAGGCCGACGTCGTACGCCATGTTCAGCGCGAACACCTGCGTCATGTCCGCCAGCGCGATGAGCGCCCCGAGCGGCGTCGTGCGCGGCGACAGCAGCAGCAGGCCGGCGGTCACCTCGGCGCAGCCCGTGAAGATCTGATAGGGCGTCGATGAGCCCATGAAGATCCACAGCAGGTTCGACAGCCCCATGTTGCCGATCGGCTGCACGAGCGTCGTCAGCGCCGGCGGTACGAACTGCGTGGGGACGATCTTCGCCATCCCGAAGTAGAACATCTGCGACGCCAGCGCGAGGCGGAGAAAGAGACGGAAGGTCCGGCTGAAGCCGGACCCCGCGGTCGTCAGGGTATCGGTGGGCTCCGGTTTGAGCCGAAGCCAGACGGCGGCCGCGATCAACGCGCAGACGAAGATCCAGAACGTCTGCGCCCAGTAGAAGACGGTGTCGCCGCTGTTGCCGGCCTCGAACGTCGCCGCGACGCCGAACAGGGTGCGCGCGGTCCACCCGGTGATCGCGCGCATTGGCCAGAGCGGTCCGAGCGCCGGCAGCGCGCCGAAGGGGGTCAGCGCGATGCCGCCGAGCACCTGCGTGGCCGCGCACCACAACGCGAAATAGACGAAACAGAATCGAAACGCGTATCCTCTCGCCATGAAACAGCTCGTCCTCGCGTGCCTGGCGTGCGCCGGTCTCGGGATCCCGGCGGGCGCCGCCGCCCAGAATCTCGTCGTCGCGAACGCCCGCATCATAGTGGGCAACGGTACCGTCATCGAATCCGGCACCGTGGTCGTGCGCAACGGGCGCATCGCTTCCGTCGGCGCGGCGACCGCCGCCCCTGCCGGGGCCCGACAGATCGACGGACGCGGCCTGACGCTGATGCCCGGGTTGATCGACGGTCACCGCCACATCATCGCGGGCAACGCCGATCAGTGGCTGAACACCCAGGCGACGCAGCGGATGCAGGAGTTCCTGGAGGCCGGCTATACGACGCTGCTCGCCGGCGGCGGCCCGGCGGAGGGCAACCTGGAGCTGAAACGGCGCATCGATTCAGGCCAGCTGAAAGGGCCGCGCGTCATCCCGGCCGCGGCGGTGAACCTGAACATGGGCACGCCCGAGCAGGCGCGCGCGGAGCTTCGCCGTCTCGTGGCGCTCGGCATCAAGTTCATCGGCGAGGAAGCGATCAACCCGAAGCCGCCGACCCCGACGCAGCTCGAAAACCTCAAAGCGATCGTCGACGAGAGCAAGAAGGCGGGCGCGCTAGTAATGGTGCACGCCGTGAGCCCGCAGGCGATGCTCGCCGCCGTGGCTGCGGGCGTGCCGCTGCTGGTGCACACGCCGCATTTCGGCTGGCTCACCGACGAAGACGCGCGCAAGGTGGCGGCGGCCGGCGTGCTGAACCTGTCGTGCCTCGCCTTCGGCGTGCCGGTATTCGACGTCTTCAACCACGACAACGTGCCGACGTTCCGTGACGGCAAGAAGTGGCCGGATGAGATCATCGACGGCGAGGGACGCGGGCGCGAGGCGGGCTACAAGGCCGTCAACGCGCGCACGCTGTGGGACAACGGCGTCGTGTTCGGGTTCGGAACCGATACCGGCTACCTGCCGGTGAAGGGACTCGCGCAGGAGCTCAAGGCGCTCAACCTGATGTTGTCGATGAAAGACATCATGAAAGTGATGGGTGCCAATACCGCCGCCTTCGTCCAGATGGGCGGGGAGATCGGCACCCTCGAACCCGGCAAGCTCGCCGATATCGTCGCCTTTCCCGCCAACCCGCTCGACGGCTACTGGAACATGCTGAATGCGACGCTGGTCGTCAAGGGCGGGGAGGTTCTCGTCGACAAGCGCGGGGCAAAACCGCTCGACTCCGCTCGGGGCAGGCGCTAGGCCGCGCCCGCCTCTGGCATATCAATTCGCGCGTCCGAGTTTCGTCCCCACGACGAACCGCAGCGAGAACATCGCCACCGCCGAGATCGCGGCAGGAATCGCCGCCGCCAGGAAGATGTCGCGCGTGGACCAGTGCGCGGCGATGAACATCCCGCCGATGACCGGCCCCACGATGGCGCCGATGCGGCCGACGCCAAGCCCCGCGCCGATACCTGTCGAGCGGATGTAGGTCGGATAGTAGGCGCCGGAAAGCGCGTTCAGCCCCGGCTGGCTGCCGACCACGCACCATCCCGCGACGAAGACGATGACGTAGAGGAGCGCCAGCGAGACGGACGGCTGGCCGATCAATGCGACGCTGATCGAAGCGATGACGAACGTCACGCTCAGGATGCGGACGAAACCGGCGCGCGCGACGAGCCACGCGAGGCCGACCGTGCCGAGCGTCCCGCCGACCTGCAGCACCGTGCCGACGAGCACCGCGGTCTGGGCCGAGTAGCCCGCACCGCTGACGACGGTCGGCAGCCAGCTCGCCAGCGAATAGAGGTTCAGCAGGTTCATGAAGTTGACGACCCAGAACACGATCGTCGCCACCGCGCGCCGCTCGCGGAACAAATGCCTGATCGGCACGCCGGCCTTGTTCTCCTCGCGGACGACGAACGTGTCGTTCGGCGTGGCCTGCACCGAGGGATCGACCTGGTTCAGCCACGCCGCGAGCCGCGCCGGGTTCTTCCCGCGCAACGCCATGAACTGCAGCGACTCGGGGAGCGCGACGAGCATGATCAGGCCGATGACGAGCGGGATGGCGCCGCCGAAATAGAAGACCGACTGCCAGCCGTAGGCCGGGATGAGCGCGGTCGCGACGAAGCCGCCGAACGCGGCGCCGCCGGTGAAGCCGACGCCCGAATACATGATCAGCGTTGCCCGCATCCGCTTCGAGCCGTACTCGCCGACGAGCGAGCTGGCGTTCGAGACGATGGTGCCGAGCCCGATGCCGGTGAGAAACCGCATCAGGAGCAGTTCCGGCACCGACGTCACGCGTCCGGTCAGCATCGTCATCACGCCGACGAAGAGCGCCGCGGCGACGATGACCGGACGGCGCCCGATGCGGTCGGCCAGCATGCTGATGAACAGCGCCCCGAGCAGCACGCCGAAATTGGCCGCGGCAAATACCGGCCCGAGCGTCGCCGCCGGGACGCCCCACTCGCGGACGATCGACGGCGCGGTGTAGCCGAGCACCTGCACGTCGAACCCGTCCATCACGAGACACGCCATGCACAGCGTGAAGGAGCGCCAGTGCAGCGGCGTGAACGGCGAGTGGTCGATGATCTCGGTGACGTCGATCGTGTTGCCGAGGCGGGCGGCGGCCGTGCTCATGCCGGAACTCTCGAGGTCTGTGGCATATCAGATTAAACTTGTCGGCTGGCGGCGAGAGTATACCGCCTGGAGGAGCTTTGATGGATCGTGTCGTGCGAGCGGTGCGTGTCGTAGTCGTGGTGCTTTCCACCGTCCTGCTGGCAGCCGAGGTCGTGCTGGCGCAGGGCGGGTCGACGGCGCAGATCTCCGGGACCGTCAAAGACGAGAGCGGCGGCGTCCTGCCTGGCGCCGACGTCACCGCAACCCAGACTGAGACCGGCGTGACGCGAACCGTCGTCACCGACGCCGACGGCGCCTACGTGCTGTCGAACCTTCCGCTCGGACCGTACCGGCTCGAGGTGCAGCTCTCCGGCTTCCGCACGTATTCCCGCACGGGCATCGTCCTGCAGGTCAACGCGCAGCCGGTCATCGACGTGGCGATGGCGCTCGGAGACCTCAACGAGACCGTGTCGGTCGTCGGCGCCGCGCCGCTCGTCGAAACGCGCTCGCCGACGCTCGGACAGGTGATCGAGAACGAGCGCATCCTCGAGCTGCCGCTCAACGGCCGCAACTCCGCGGACCTGATTCAGATCGCGGGCCCGGTGGTGTCGCAGGGCATCTCCTCGAGCCGCAGCATGCAGGGCGGCGTCGCGTACTCCGTCGCCGGCGGCCAGTCGTTCGGCGTGGCCTATCTCCTCGACGGCGCGACGCACAACAACCCGTACGACAACCTGAACCTGCCGCTGCCGTTCCCCGACGCGCTGCAGGAATTCCGGGTCGAGACGAGCGCGCTGTCGCCGCAGGCGGGCATGCACTCGGGCGCCTCGGTGAACGCGGTCACCAAGTCGGGCACCAACACCTTTCACGGCAACGTGTTCGAGTTCGTGCGCGACCGGCGCTTCAACGCGAAGAGCCCGTTTGCCGCGACCGGCCCCGATGGCAAGAAGCTCGATGACGGCTTGAACCGGAACCAGTTCGGCGGCACGCTCGGCGGTCCGCTGAAGCACGATCGCATCTTCTTCTTCGGCGCCTACCAGGGGACGCGCCGCCGCCAGGTGCCAGTCGACAACATTTCCTTCGTGCCGACGGCCGCGATGCTGGCCGGCGACTTCACGCAGCTCGCCTCACCGGCGTGCAACGGCGGCCGCACGGTTGCGCTGCGCGCGCCATTCGCGAACAACACGGTTGCGCGATCGGGCCTGAGCCCCGCCGCGCTGGCCATCGCGAGCAAGCTGCCACTGTCGACCGATCCGTGCGGCCGCGTCGTCTACGGGCTGGCGACCAACTCGGACGAGATGCAGTCGGTCGGCAAGGTTGACGTGCAGCTGTCGAACCGGCAGTCGGTGTTCGGGCGCTACATGGCGACCACGTACCTGTCGGACCCGCCGTACCTCAGCTCGGAAAACCTGCTGACGACGCGCATCGGCGGGCGCGACAACCTGGCGCAGTCGTTCACGGGGGGCCACACGCTGATCCTGAGCGGCGACACGGTGAACTCGATCCGCTTCGCCTACAACCGCACCGCGGTGCACCGCACGAACGCGGATACGTTCGGCGCCCCCGACGTCGGCATCAACATTTTCAGCTACATGCCGAAGTACTCGCTCGTCACCGTGAACAACGCGTTCTCGATTGGCGGCGGCACCGAGAACGAAGCGCACTTCGACACCAACACGTATCAGTTCAGCGACGACCTGACGCTGGTGCACGGCGCGCATCAGTTCGGCGTCGGCTTCAATGTCGCTCGCTGGGATTCGTTCAGCGAGGCAAACGTCCGCTCGCCCGGGCAGTTCACCTTCGACGGTTCGGTCACCGGCATTCCGCTCGCGGATTACCTGACCGGCAACCTGAGCCAGTTCCGCCAGGCGGCGCCGAACACGCTCGACATGGCGCAGTGGTACGGCGGGGCGTATGGCGCCGACACGTGGCGCATCGGCCCGCGCGTGACGCTGAACCTCGGCGTGCGCTGGGAGCCGTACCTGCCGCAGTCGATCGCCAACGAGGCGGTGTTCACCTTCGATCTGCAGAAATTCCTCAGCGGCGAGCGCAGCCCGCGCTTTGCGAATGCGCCGGCCGGCCTCGTCTATCCGGGCGATCCCGGTTTCATCGGCAAGTCGGGCATCGACAAGTCGTGGACGAACTTCGCGCCGCGCGTCGGCGCCGCGTGGGATGTGACAGGTGACGGCCGCACCTCGCTGCGCGCCTCCTACGGTAAGGCGTTCGACTTCGTGGACGGACAGTTCCTGATCAACACGACTGTCGCGCCGCCCTGGGGCGCGGAGGCCATCATCCCGACGCCGGCCGGCAAATTCGAGAACCCATGGCTCGGCGTGCCGTCGGGCAACATCTTCCCGGTCCCCGAAAACCCGGGTGTCACCGCGCCGTTCCCGTCGGCGGGCTCGTTCCTTCCCGTGCAGCCCGACCTGAAGACGACGCAGCTCCACTCGTGGAACGCGACGGTACAGCGGCAGATCGGCGAGAACCTCGCGTTCTCGGCCGGCTACATCGGCAGCTACACCGCGCACCTGTGGAACGTGCGCGCCATCAACCCCGGTGTCTACCTGCCGCAGGCGACCTGCACGCTGCCCGACGGCCGCACCTACACGCCCTGCTCGACGAACACGAACCTCAACTCGCGCCGCCTGCTCAGCATGCAGAACTGGCGCGACGGTCAGCTGATCGGACCGCTCGACCTCTACGACGACCAGGGCCACCAGACGTACAACGGCATGCTGCTCACGTTCCAGCGCCGCAGCGTCAACGGCCTGAGCCTCAACGGCAACTACACGCTGTCGAAGTGCATGGGCCACCCGACGCAGGGCGGCGGCACGCCGAACGTCAACAGCGGCTACGCGGACCCGAACAACATCGACTACGACTACGGTCCGTGCAACGCGGACCGCCGCCACATCTTCAACCTCACCGCCGTGGCGGCGACGCCGGAGTTCGGCGGCGCACGGATGCGCGCGGCGCTGACGGGATGGCGGCTGTCGGGCAGCTTCCGCGCGCTGTCGGGCGCGCCGCTGCAAATCCTCGTGACGGGCGATCCGGCGCGCACCGGCCTGACGAACCAGCGTCCGAACCTGGTGCCGGGTGTCGACCCGTACCTGAAGCAGGGGACGCGCTACCTGAATCCCGCGGCGTTCGCGATTCCGGATGTCGGCACGCTCGGCAACATGCCGCGCAACTCGATCGTCGGGCCGGGCACCCGCGTGGTCGATCTCGCGCTGACGCGGGCGTTCGCCGTGGCCACAGGCCGGACGGTCGAAGCGCGTGTCGAAGCGTTCAACCTGTTCAACTGGTTCCGGCCGGGTGTGGACAACACGCCGCTGCAGGCGCCGGTCGTGACGGTGAACAGCCAGACGTTCGGACAGATCCTCGAGGCTGCCGATCCGCGTATCATGCAGTTCGCGTTGAAGTTCAGCTTCTAGGTAACAAGGGGACCCCATGCGGCTGTGTCGGTTCGACGAGAGCAGGCTGGGCATCGTAGAAGGGGAGTCGGTACGTGATGTCACGCCGGCGCTCGACGTGCTCCCGCAGGTGCGCTATCCGCTCCCGGCCCACGACCCGCTGATCGCGAACCTGCCGCAAGTGCTCGCGCGCGTTAACACCATCGCGGCGGGCGCGCCGGCACTCCCGCTCGCGGGCCGTCGCCTGCTCAGCCCGGCCGCCAATCCGGGCAAGCTCGTGGCGGCGCCCGTGAACTACCAGACGCACCTCGACGAGGTGCGTGCCGACAAGAACCTGCACCACAACACCGCGTCGCACACCGTCACCATCCAGACCGCGGGGCTGTTTCTCAAGGCGAACAGCTCGCTCGTCGGCGCGGGCGAGGGCGTGGTCATTCGCAAGCCCGATCGGCGCACCGATCATGAAGTGGAGCTCGCCGTCGTCATCGGCAGGACGGCAAGTCACGTGGCGCGGGCGGACGCGCTGGCCTACGTCGCCGGCTACACCATCGGCCTCGACATCACCATCCGCGGCACCGAGGACCGCAGCTTCCGCAAGTCCGTGGACACGCATTCGGTGCTCGGCCCCTGGCTCGTCACCGCCGACGAGATCGCGGAGCCCGGGAACCTCGATCTCGAGATTTCCGTCAATGGGGAGCAGCGCCAGAAATCGAACACCAGCCGATTGATCCTCGGCGTCCCGGAGCTGATCGAGCTTGCCTCGTCGTTCTACACGCTGCATCCCGGCGACGTCATCTTCACGGGGACGCCCGAGGGCGTCAGTCCGATTGAAGCTGGCGACGAGATCGTCGCGACGATCGAGAAGATCGGCGTGATGCGTGTACATGTGCGCGCGGCGGGCGCGGAGCGATCGGACGCGGCGCGATCGAACGTAGAGGCGGACCCTCAGGTCCGCCTGCAGCGCCAGGGGGCCTAGTGCACGAGACAGCCTCGTTCGTCGTCAAGCCCGAAACTTCTCCCGAGCGGCAGGCGTTCTACGAGCGTCTCGACCGCGTCGACACGGCGCCGCTCTGGGAGGTGCTCAACCGCCTCGTCCTGCCGCAACCGCAGCCGGCAATCGTGCCGGCGCTCTGGAAATACGACGAGGTGCGGGCGCTGCTGATGGAGGCGGGCCGCCTCCTCACGGTGCAGGAGGCCGAACGCCGCGTGCTCGTGCTGGAGAACCCGGGCATTCGCGGCGCGTCACAGATCACGCAGAGTCTCTA
>Ga0134122_10000478_pt1 | contig 27085 bp, 22 predicted proteins | sample KB302_FD_96461 | JGI IMG/M metagenome (GOLD analysis project Ga0134122, IMG submission 96461) | Terrestrial soil microbial communities without Nitrogen fertilizer from Kellogg Biological Station, Michigan, USA - KB3-0-2 | ecosystem: Environmental > Terrestrial > Soil > Unclassified ...
CCGGCGCCCGAGCCGCCGGCACCGAGCCCGCCGTCGCCAGCGCCGAGCCCAGCGCCCGAACCGCCGGTACCCCCCGCGCCCGCACCGAGCCCGGCGCCGACCCCGCCTCAGCCAGCGCCCACCCCGGCGCCCGAGCCACCGGCGCCGTCCGCGCCGCAAGCCCCGACACCTGCACCTCCCGCTTCGACGCCGCCGGCGCCACCTGCCGCGCCGACCGAGCAGCCCAAGAGCTGGTGGCAGCGCGGCGTCGACAAGGCAACGGAGCTATGGAACCGCTGGTGGAAATGACCTTGGCCGCCGGCGGCGCCTCTAGGCCGCCCGCGGGGAAGCTTGCGGCACTCAAAGACGGGAGGCTTGCTATGCGTCAGCTAGTCATCGCTGCCGCGCTTGCGGCGTGGAGCGGAAGCGTGATGGCGCAATCTTCCTCGCCGGAGGACCTGGACCGGCTGAAGCGGATGTTGGATGAGCGCGTGCCGTCGGCACCGCGCACCCGCGGCCTCAGCAAAGGCGAACGGCCGTTGCGGTCAGACGATTTTTACTCCATTCGCCGCCGTGAGCAGGATGGGTCCGGCAACCCCAGCCTCAATCCCGGCAAGCGCTCGGCCTACGACGCGCCGGGGTTGCTCGGCATCGCTGCCGCCGTGGCAGCCGAAGGCGAGCGCGCGCGCGAACCATCCGCGGCGGCAGCGCCGCGCGGCTCCCAGCGCGTGCAGGCACGGCGCGACAGCTATGTGATCGTGCTCAAGACCGATCTCAGTGGCCAGCAGCTCGATGACGCGCTTGCGACCTTGAGCCAGAAATACAATCTGGAGATCACCCGGGCCAACAAGCTGGGCGAGATCCGCGTTTCCCCGCGTCAGGCGGCAACGCGCAGCCTCGCGCCGGCTCCCAGTTCCGAATCGCTGGGCGCGGCCTTGGAACCGAAGATCATCAAGGACCTGCGCAACGAGCCGTTTGTGGACGCGGCCTACGTCGATTTTCTGGTGAGCCCGAAGTCGTTGCCGAGACGGACCGACACCAAGGTGCAGTCGGGTGGCAACACCTACAGCTGGAATTGGCGCACCGGCGAAAGCAGCGACGGCAACTGGGGTCTGAAGATGATGCGCATGCCGCCGGTGTGGACCATCCTCAATCGGGTCCGCAAGATCGAGCCCGACAGGCCGCACACGCGTATGGCGTTTCTCGACGTTGGCTTCGGCACGCACGGTCACATCACCTATAATGCCGTCTTCGGCGGCATGCCCGCCAACCCGCCCAAGGCCGAGTGCACCTATAGCCATGGCACGCATGTCGCGGGCATCGCCGGCGCCCTGTTCGGCAAGGGACGCGGCATCGACGGGATGGTACCCGACTCCAAGATCGATGCCATCCCGGTCAGCAGCGAGGTGTGGCTGGAGGGCTCCAATCTCGGCCTAACCAATCAGCTGATCCAGCGGGCCATGCTGTTCAGCGGGGCGGTCGATTCGCTCATCGACTTTATGGATCAGTATCCGCTCAAACCCGGAGAGAAGCGGGTCGTCAACGCCAGTCTCGGCTACAACTGGTCCGCGCTCGGTTTCGAATTCGGCAAGGACCCCGAGGAAGACGAAAACGTCAAGGCGCACATCTTCAACAGCGCGCGCTCGGTGCAGCGCCTGGCGGCCAAATACAAGGACAGCATTTTGATCGTGGCCGCCGCCGGCAACGATTCGGACGGTCTGGCCACCCCGCATTGGGCGGAATTTGCCAGCCCCTTCGGTTTTGCCGCCACTCACGAATCGCCGATCTACCAGAAGTCCAGCAATATTCTGATTGTCGAGGCCCTCGGCCGCGACAGCAAGCGCGCCTCGTTTTCCAATTCCGGCGGTCACGTCGCCGCACCGGGCGTTGACATCATGAGCACGCTGGCGGGCGTCAGCGATGCCTATGGGCTGTGCAGCGGTACCTCGCAGGCAACCCCGCACGTGACCGCGCTCGCGGCCATCCTGTTTGAACTTGATCCGAAGAAATCACCCGCCGAGATCGCCGAAATCATCCGCAGTTCGGCGGTACCCGGCCCGGAAGGTGGGACGCCACGCGCCGATGCCCTTGCCGCCGTCCTCAAACTGTCCAAGGACAACATCAAATACCTGGTCGACCTCAATGGCGACGGCAAAGTGGACAGTGCCGACCTCGAAATCCTGAAGACCCATCTCGTCATCCTCGAGGACGCCAAGCGCAACGGCACGCCTGTCCCGATCGACCTCAACGGCGACGGCGACGTGAACGAAAGCGAGGGTTGCTGGCCGTTGATCGATTTCGTCGGGGCCGGCAAGGCCCTCTATTTCGATCCGCCGGCCCAGGCCGCTGCCGCCGCGGCCCGCACCGATCTGCAGATGCTCGAGGACGGTTGGACCGACACGATCAAGGCCTTCACGGCGGCCATGAGCGAGGTTGGGCTCGAGCAATTGTTTGCGCAATGGCGCGCGGCACAAGGCGGCACCGCGCTCGTCGCCAGCGTCTCCGCGGGGCAGCGCAACGAGGCGGCCGGTCCGATCACGGGCTCGCTTGCGGAGCTGGCCTGCCACTAGCAACCTTTGTCGGCCAAGAGGAGAACGCGGGCCATGCGTTTGTCAGTACCATTCACCGGCCTGGTGGTTGCCGTCGGCGCCAGCATGCTGGCCTTCGGCATGCTGAGCCCGATGCCGAGCGCCAGCGCCCAGGACGTGCGCGGTGAAGTCACCCGTGCGGTCGACGAGCTGCGCAAATCCAATCAAAGCATCGCCGTCGAGGTCGACCGCAGCACGGGACTGCCGACGTCGATCAAAGGTCTGACGCCGAGACCAGATCCCTCCATCGCGCTTACGGCGACGCGCAGCCTCGGCGGAGAGCCCAGCGAAGACGACGTGCGCCGTGCGGTCGAGGCCTTCATGGCCACCAGCCAAATCCGCTCGGCTTTTCCCCAGGGCAACGCACAGGAGCGCAAGGTCGTCACCCAGGTTCGCCGCGATCCCGACATCAAGGGGCAAAGCGTTGCCCACGTCACGCAGCGTCTCAATGGCATTCCCGTGTTCGGTTCCTCCGCCAAGTATGTCGTCAATCCGGCTCTGGCGGTGACCGACATCACGGCCAGCTACTCGACCGTCGCCATCAGCAGCACGACACCCAGCATCAGCGCGGACGAAGCCGCCACGGTTGCGCGCGCCCACGTGCGCGAGCTGTTATCCAAACGCGCACGCGATCCCGGCCTCGATCGGCTGTTCGCCAGTCTGGATAGCATCCAGCCCAAGTCGGAGCTGACGATCTTCGACCCGGCGCTGCTGCGAACGCGCGGCGCCAACTCGGGCCCCTTGCGGCTGACTTGGATGGTGTCCGTCGATTCCTTGCGCGTGTTCGTCGATGCCGAGAACCGCAATGTATTGTTTTTCTACCGCGACCATCCCTCGGTCATGGTGCGGCGGGTCTATGATCTGTCCAGCAACAACGTGTTCCCAGGGCAGAAGGTGCTGGACGAGGAGACCAACGAGCGCGTCGACCTGGTGCCGGCGGACGCTATGCGCGCCTTCCAGAATACCGGCTTCGTGCGCGACTTCTTCTATATCGTGCTAGGCCGCAGCGGCCTGGAGGCCGTGGGCTCCAAGGCGAACATGCCCCTCGAGTCCTACGTGCGCTATAGCAGCGAGCAAAATGCGCGCTGGTGCAAGGATCAAAGCGTGAATTGCCCAAAGGCCAACGTCATGGTCTACGGGCCGGGCTTTGCCGGCGCGCTCGATGTTGTCGGCCATGAGGTGACGCACGGCATCATCGCCCACGAAGCCGATCTCGTATACGCCGATGAATCGGGTGCGGTGAATGAGGCGCTGGCCGACATTTTCGGCACCCTGATCGAGTTTCAGGCCCGGGACGGCGCGGGCAATTGGGCGATCGGAGAGAGCCTGCCGGGCTATTCGGAGGCGAGCCCCATGCGCAGCATGGCCGAGCCGCACCTGAAGGCCCAGGGAAGTGCGTCGCTGTTCAACAAAACCCAGCCGTTTTCGGTGACGAACCGCGGCCAACCCGACCACTATTCCGAGTATGTCGCGCGCACGGATGCCTTGTGCGACACGACCTGGGACTATTTGAACGGCTGCGTGCACTTCAACAGCGGCGTCCTCAATAAGCTCGCCTATTTGATCTCCGAGGGTGGTGAGCACAAGGGCCAGACGGTCGCCGGGATCGGCCGCCAAAAGCTCGCGCGCATCGCCTACCGGGCCTTGACGACCAAGCTCAATGCCACCTCGAGCCTGGTGCATGCGGCCGATTCCTTCGTGTCGGCGTGCACGGATTTGGCCGGCGCTGCCGCCAGCATCACGGCGCAAGACTGTGTGCAGGTCGAGAACGCCCGGCGCGCCGTCGGCCTCGGCACCGACAGCTGAGGCGCCTGGCGCACGCGCGGGGCGCGCGGGCGGCTGGCACGTCGGGGCTTGGCGTGGAACCTTCGTGCCAGGCCATTAAGGCGCGGCCGCGCGCGCCGCGCTTTTTTGGCACGACCGCCCGCCTTGGGTTGCCCTTGGCCCTGCAGAGGGTCCCTTGGGGGGTCCCTGGGGGGTCCCTGGGGTCAGGGTCGCCTCGGCGCGCCGGCCGCGGGGGGCGGGCCTTGGGCCCTTTGGGGGCGCGCCCCCTTGTGGCCTGAGGGGTTTGGCGTGGTTTGTGCACGTCCCCAGCACCGACCTTAGCGCTGTGCCGAAGTGAACCGCCGATGCTCCAGCCCTTGTTTACCGATTTTGCCCCACACCATGCTGATCTGTTCGGCCGGCACACCGTGAACCTCGGGCATCGCTTCGATGCCGCCGATGGCTTGTTCGGCGATGCGGCGCTCGCCAGCCTGATCGAGCGTACGCCGGCGCAGGCCTATCACGTCAACACCATGGATGTGACGACCCACGATCCCAACACACGGCGCGAAGGCACCATGGAGGGCCTCAGCGGCGCGGAGGCGCTCGATGCCGTTCGCAACGGCCACATCTGGATCCTTTTACAGCAGCCGCACCGGCTCGATGGCCGCTACGCCGAGGTTCTGCGTTCGATCTACGCCGAGCTGGCATTGCGGGTCGAGGGCTTCAAGTCCTTCAATCACAAGATGTCGATCCTGATTTCCTCTCCCAAGGTGCAAGTCTACTACCACGCCGATGTCCCGGGACAGACGCTCTGGCAGGTGCGCGGGGGCAAACGCGTCTACGTCTATCCCAACACGCCGCCGTTCCTGCCGCAGGCCGCCCTTGAGAAGATCGTTTTAGGTGAAGCGCACGAAATCTCCCTCAACTACGAGCCCTGGTTTGATGCGCACGCCGACGTCATCGACCTCGAACCTGGCCGCATGCTGCATTGGCCGCTCAACTGTCCGCATCGGATCGTCAACCAAGATTGTCTCAATGTCTCGTTCACGACGGAGCATATGACGCGCGAGCTGCGCAACGCCTACGCGGTCAACTATGCCAACGGAGTTCTGCGCCGAGCGCTAGGGCTCGAGCGCTTGGCCCGGCCGCAAAGCGGCCTTGGGCTTTATGCGCGGCTGGGTCTGGCGGCCGCGCATAAATATTCGGGCGCGCAAGCGCGCAGGAAGCTGGGGCGTATCATCGACTTCGAGGTCGATCCGCGGGCGCCGCAGGGCATACGCACGGTGCCGGCATTCGCGCTGGGTGCCTAGGCAACCCCAACAAAGGCGCCAACAGCGCCCCCGCCTTGGGCGGCGCGCAAGCCAAAGCGGCCGCAAGCCAAAAAAGTCCTCGACCGCGCCACGACCCAGAGACGATGATGCCGCTCCGCAGCAAGCTTGCGACCGGCCAGGAGCGTCCATGCGTCACATCAACGTGTTGAGCATCCAGCGCATCAGCGCCGAGGAACGTCGGCAGATTGAGGCCGTCGATCCTGCCGTCCGCCTGACCGACGCCGGCGGCTGGTACGACGGGGAAATTCGCGAGACTTGGCCGGCCTTTACGTCGCAGCGCTACTTGCCGCCGGGCGCCGCGGGTGCGGGCAGCCGCGAGGAGCGCGACCGCCTCCTCGCCGAAGCCGAGGTGATTCTAGGCGGTTGGCCGTTTCCACGCGACCTGCGCGCCCGGGCGCCAAAGCTCAAGTGGTTTCACCAGCGGCCCGCGGGCGCCAGCAACCTGATGCTTGGCGATTTGTGGGGCAGCGACGTGCTGACGACGACCTCGCGCGGGGCGGGTAATACGCTGGCCATGGCCGAGTACGCGCTGGCCGGCATCCTGCATTTTGCCAAGGGGCTGCCGCGGGCGGCGATCGATCGCGATGCCCGTGCGTTCAACCATCGCGCCTATCGTCCGCTGCTGCTCGCGGGCAAGACTGCGTGCATCGTCGGCGCCGGCGGCATCGGTCTGGAGGTCGGCAGGCTTTGTGCCGGGCTCGGGATGCGCGTCGTCGGCACCCGCCGGAGGCCCGCCGCCGCGGCGCCCTTGCCGCCAGGCTTTAGCGGCATCGGCGGGCCCGATCAGCTTGATGGCTTCCTGGCCGAAAGCGATATCGTGGCCATCTGTTGTCAATGGACGCCCGAGACAAACCACCTGTTCAACGCCGAGCGCTTCGCCCGGATGAAGGCCGGCAGCGTGCTCGTCAATGTGGCGCGCGGCGAGATCATCGATGAGGACGCCCTGGCCGATGCCTTGGCACGCGATCGGCTGCGCGGCGTCGTCCTTGACGTCTACACGGGCGAGTTCGAGCGCACTCCCATGGCGCGGCTTTGGTCCGACCCCAGGGTCGTGATCACGCCACACATTTCCAACGTCAGCGATCAGGACCGGCACGGTGCCATCGACGTGTTCTGCGAAAACCTGCGCGCCTATCTCGACGGCCGACCGTTGCACAATGCGATCGATTGGGAGCGGGGCTACTAGCGAGAACTCTTGCGCCGGCTAGGGTCGTCCCGCCAGGAAGGCCAGCACGCCCTCCTTGTAGACGCGATCGCCCACGGCCAGCATGTGATCGCGGCGCGGGATCGGCAAGGCTTGGGCGCCGGGGATGAGCTGGGCGAGTTCTTCGGCGGCGCCGCCGATGACGTCCTCGGTACCGGTCGCGACCAGAACCGGGCAGGCAATTTTGGCCACCATCTCCCGGCTGATCGGCTCACGTGAGCCGCGGATGCAGGCGGCGAGCGCCGCAAGGTCGCTGCCGGTCTTTTCCGCAAAGGCGCGGAAAGTGCGCGCCGTCGGATTGACGACCTCGTCAATCGAGCCCGCCTCCAGCGCGTGCGCAATGGGTCCGGTGCCGGCCAGCGGCCGGGTCATGTTGCCGCCAAGCCCGCCAAAGATGGCGCTACGCACGCGCTGCGGATGCGTCAGGGCGAGGAACGCCGTAAGGCGGGCACCCATCGAATAGCCCATCACGTCGGTGCGTGCGATGCCGAGGTGATCGAGCAGACGCCGGGCGTCCTCCATCATGGCCGACGGCTGATAGGCTTGTGGCTCGTACAGCTTCTCGCTCTCACCGTGTCCGCGGTTGTCGTAGGCGATCACGCGGTAGCCCTTGCGCCGCAACAAGCTGACCCAGCCGGGATCGAGCCAATTGTACCTCACGCTCGAGGCGAACCCGTGCACGAGCAGCACCGGATCACCGTCGCCCTCATCGATGAAGCGGATGCAAACGCCGTCCGAATCGAAGGCCTGCACTGCCTGCTCCTCCTCAGCCATCAGCCTGCGACCTTGCTAACCCCTATCATCTGGGGCGGCGAGCAACTACATTTGGGCTGTTTTCGATCCTTTGAGCAGGGCCGCCCATGGCAGTTTCGAGCATCCCGCATCTTGCCAACGATCCGGGCGTGGAAAAAATCTATATTGGCGTCAGAGAATTCCAGTGCATGGGTGCGCGACCGCCGCACGATCACCCCCACGTTTTTCTGGATATGGGGGCCGACCCGCAGATTTTGTGCCCCTATTGTTCGACCTTGTATATCCACGATGGCCGGTTGGCGGCCGATCAATCCGACCCGCCGGGCTGCCTCGTTAGCGAGGACCGGCTGGGACCTTGAGGCGCGGCGGCGCTTGATCCCGTGGGAGACGGGCGACCAATCCTGGTGCTCGGCGGTGGCATCGCCGGACTGGCACTGGCGCTGTCGCTCGCACGCCACGGCCGCGGCGCCATCGTGCTGGAGAGCCGGCCGTGCTTTGCGACCGAAGGCGCAGGCATCCAGCTGGGGGCCAATGGGGTCAAAGTCCTTGCGCGGCTGGGACTAGCCGAACGGCTGCGTGCCCAGGTCGGTGAACCGGCCAGTCTTGTTGTCTTTGACGGCCGCTCAGCCCGCCGCCTGGCGCAGCTGCCGCTCGGGGGGTGGTTCGCGGCGCGCCACGGCGCCCCCTACTGGACCATGCACCGCACCGATCTGCACGCGGCGCTCGCCGTCACGGCGGCGGAACAGCCCGATCTTGTGCTGCGCGCCGATTACGCGCTCAACGCGTTCAGGCAAGAGCCGACCGGCGTGGTGGCCGAAGATAGGGCGGGGGAGCGCCTGGTGGGAGGGGCGCTGGTCGGGGCGGATGGCCTATGGTCCACCGTGCGGCAAACGATTTGCCCCTCTGCCAGGCCGCAGTTCGCCGGTGCGACGGCGACGCGCGCGCTCATTGCGGCGGCGGCCGCCGGCGCCCTGGCCGAGCCGCATGTGGGCCTTTGGCTCGGGGCACGTGCCAACGTCGTGCACTATCCCGTGCGTGCCGGCCGTGAGGTGGCCGTCGTCATCATCGCTCGCGAGCGGTGGCCGGCGTCCGCGGCGGAAAGCCGCGTCGATGCCAAAAGCGCGCTGGCGCCGCTTGCCGCTTTCCACCACTCGCTGACCGACGTCCTCAGCCGCGCCCCCGAGTATCGCAAATGGGCGCTTTATCGTCTTGCCGCGCTGCCGACGTGGTCCCTTGAGCGCATCGGCCTGATCGGCGATGCCGCCCATCCCGTGCTGCCGCACCTGGCCCAGGGAGGCGCGCTCGCGCTCGAAGATGGTTTGCTCTTGGGCTCGATGCTGGGCCAGGCAAAAGTCGATGTGGCCGCCAGCCTGCTTGAATTTGCGGCGCAACGGCGCGCGCGCGCCGCCAGGGTCGAGGCGCTCAGCCGCCGCAACGGTCAGCTCTACCACCTTGGTCCACCGCTGGCCTGGGCGCGGGATGCGGTGTTACGGTTATTGCCGGGTGCCTGGCTGATGGCGGGTTACGATTGGCTCTACGGCTGGCACCTGGACTGAGCTCAAAGCCGGCACTTGCGCAAGCCGCGGCCTGATGGGTCTTTCTCGGCGCCGGAATTCTGCTAGTTGTCGCCGGTCCAAGACGGCTTTCCCACACCATCGGCGATGCAATGCGCGACGGCGTCCAACGCGTGCTTTTCGGGCTCTACAGCTGGCCCAGCCTGTTGCTCACGCTGACCTGCGTGTTCTGGGCCGGCAACACCATCGCCGGCCGCCTGGCCGTCGGCCAAGTCACACCGATGCAGCTCACCTTGCTGCGGTGGGTGCTGGTGATCGGGGTGTTGTGGCCGATCTATGGAGGCCAGGTGCGCCAGCATTGGCCAAACATTCGTGCCCGCCTCTTCAGTGTGGTATTGATGGCCGTGTTCGGCTTCACCGGCTTCAATGCCCTCTACTATGTGGCGGCACACTACACCACCGCGATCAATATCGGCATCCTGCAAGGCTGCTTGCCGATGTTTGTGCTGGCCGGCGCCTTCGTCGCGCACGGCACGCGTGCGACCTTGGTGCAGGTGGCCGGCGCCTTGATAACGACGCTTGGCGTGGTGGTGATCGCCACCCGCGGCGCTCCCCTCTCGGTCCTCCACGTCGAGCTCAATGTGGGCGATGTCTTGATGCTGATCGCCTGCGTGCTTTATGCCTTCTTTACCGTGGCCCTGCGCGATCGTCCGGAAATGCCGGGAGCTGCCTTCTTCACCCTTCTAGCCATGATCGCGGCCCTGACCTCGATTCCGCTTGCGCTCTACGAGGTCATGGCCCAAGGCGCGACGGCGCCGACCTACAAAGGTGTGCTGATCATCGCCTATGTGGCGATCTTTCCCTCCTGCCTGGCCCAAATCTTCCTGTTGCGCAGCGTCGACCTGATCGGCCCAGGCCGCACCGGAATTTTCATGAATCTAGTCCCCTTGTTTTCGGCAATCATGGCCGTCACGCTCTTGAGCGAGCCCTTCGCCCCATTCCATGCCATGGCCCTGGTGCTGGTCGTCGGCGGCATCCTGCTCGCCCAGCGCACGCCGCGCCAGGATGGCCGGCCGCGCGGTCGATAGCCTGATTTCGGCAAGCTGAAATATTCTCACAGCAACGGCAAAGCATTGTCGTTTGTCATGCCGCCGTCGCCACCCCAACTGGGGTGAACGTCAATGGTTTTCGAGGTCGCCCATGCCGCTGGTTCGCATCGCCCTGCCCAAGGGCAAGTCGCCGGAGTTTCGCCGGGCAATTTCGCAAGGGGTCCAGTCGGCCCTGGTCGAAACCTTCGGTGTCCCCGAACAGGACTTGTTCCAGATCATCACCCAACATGATGCCGATAGCCCGATCGTGCATGCGCCGAGCTACCTCGGCATCGACTACTCTGACGAATTGACCATCATTCAGCTGACCGTGAGCAATACGCGCAGCCTTGAGCAAAAGCGCCGGCTGTTTGCGCGCATCGCCGAACGGCTGGCGCAAAAGCCGGGGCTGCGGCCGGACGACGTTTTCATCAATCTTATCGAGGTCAAGGCCGAGAACTGGTCGTTTGGCAGAGGCGAGGCGCAATACGCCTCGCAAGCGGCCGCGAGGTAAGCGAACGCCCGCCGGGCGCGCCTTTGTCTAATGCGCGCGCAGCCGGCGCAGCGCCCGTCGGGCGCGCACGGTTGCGTTCGATAGATGGGCGCGGATCAGGATGACGGCGATGGTGCCAAGGCCCGTCAGACAGCCGAGCATGCTGATCCACGTCACGTCCTCGGTGGTGAAGTAGTCGACGATGCCGCAGGTGAAGAACAGCAGCGCCGTCAACAGGCTGCCCCAGGTGCCGATTTCGATTTCGACGCGGGCACGCTGCCGGTAGGTCGAAAGGCCCACGCCGCGCTCGGACTGCCTCGCCATTGGTTTTCTCTTTATGCCATTCGGGCTGTGCGTTTTGAGGTTCTGAGCTTGGGGCTCCTGCGCTCGGAGACGACCCTGCCGGCATCGCCGGCAGCCGCCCTTAGGCGCGGCAGGGCTTTGCGCAGGCGGGCGCAGCCCTAGCATTGCACACCCGCGCCCGCAACGAATATCCCGCCGCACCGTCTCACGCTGGAATGCGGCCTGTCCAGCGAGACCGTCGGCTTTTGAGCCTCGAAATGCCCGTTCCAAAACCCACCTTGGAGCCACCCTTCAACATCGTTCGCAGCAGCCACATCGCCTTGGCTGTCGCCGACCTTGGTCGTAGCCGCGCCTTCTATGCCGACGCCCTCGGCCTCGTCGTCGAGGACGCCGACCGGGGAACCCTCTATCTGCGTGGCATCGAGGAGAGGCAACCTCACTCCTTGGTGCTGCGCCGCCGCGAGGTGCCGACCGCCCAGCATCTTGGCTTCAAAGTCGGGCTCCGCGGAGGAGCTCGACAAGGCTGCCCGATACTTCAAGGGGCGCGGGATCGAGCACGCGTTCGTCGAGCGACCTATCAAGGCCGTACGCTGACGGCCGTCGACCCTTACGGGGTGCCGGTCGAACTTTTTTGCCATGGAAAAGCGCGAGCGGCTGCTGCAGCGCTACGGCACCTATAAGGGCGTGCAGCCGCAACGCCTCGATCACTTTAATGTCCCGGCACCCAACCTACAGGGCGCCATCGATTTTTATGCCGCGCTGGGTTTCCGGCTTACCGAGTATGCCGAGGAGGATAGGCCTTCGGGCCACATCGCGGCGGCCTGGATGCACCGCAAAGGCAATGTGCACGACCTTGCCTTCACCAATGGCAGGGGGCCGCGCCTGCACCGTCTGGCTTACTGGGTGCCGACGCCGCTGCAGGTCATGCATTGGTGCGGTCTGATGGCGACTACCGGCTGCCTTGCCAATCCCGAGCGCGGACCGGGACGGCACGGCATACCCAATGCCTTCTTCCTCCACGTTCGTGCCCCCACGGGCATCGTCTTGAGGTCTTCAGCTGCGACCATCAGACCATGGATCCCGATCATGAACCGATAAGATGGAGCCTACGCGAGCCCCGCCGGCAGACGCTGCGGGAGCAGCCGGCGCCGCGCTCCTGGCTTGAGGAGGGCTCCCCCCGTTTGCCGGCGTCGAGCCGCGCCCGGCGCTGTTCGAGGCCAAGGTGGTCGTTGCCGATTTGGACCGCGTGGCGGCAGGAGACGCCGTCCGGAATGGTCCGACCTCCTGGTGCGGAACAGCAACACCGCATTGACCGTTGAGGGGGGGCGGCGCCAGCGCCTTGCGCCTGCAAACCCGGGAGGTCCCGATGGCAAAGAAGGCTCTTGCGCTCTACCAGGCCAAGCGCGACTTCAAAAAGACGCCCGAGCCGAGCGGCAAGAGCTCCGTTGGCCGCGGCCAATACCCACGCTTTGTCATCCAAAAACATGACGCCAGCCGCCTTCATTACGACTTGCGGCTCGAGGTCGACGGCGTCTTCAAGTCCTGGGCAGTCACCAAGGGTCCCTCGCTTGATCCCGCCGACAAGCGCTTGGCCGTCGAGGTCGAGGACCACCCGCTTGACTATGGCGACTTCGAGGGCACGATCCCCGCGGGCGAGTATGGCGGCGGCACCGTCATGCTCTGGGACCGCGGCTTCTGGCTGCCGGACGGCAAGGTCGATCCTGCCCAGGCCTTGCGCGCGGGGGAACTCAAATTCTCACTCGCCGGCAAGAAGCTCAAGGGCGGCTGGGTGCTGGTGCGCATGCAGCCGAAAGGTGGGGCCGGCAAGCGCCACAATTGGCTGCTGATCAAACATCGCGACGGCTTCGAACGCGAGGGCGACAGCTCCCTGCTCGCCCGCGATCGCTCCGTCGCCTCCGGCCGCAACATGCAGCAAATCGCCGATGGAAAGGGGCAGCGACCCAAGCCGTTCATGCAGGCCGGCGAACATCGCTCCGACCCGCGCGTCCAATGGATCAGCGAGAACACCGGCAAAAAAGACGCGCAACCCCCCAAGCGCGCACGCGCGCGGCGACGGCCCGCAGAGAGCGCCGATGCGCCGCAGAGCGCGGTTTTGGCGATTACGATCTCCAAGCCCGGCAAGGAGCTGTGGCCGGCGGCCGGCGCCAGCGCCGCCGTCACCAAGCTCGATCTCGCCCGCTATCTCGAGCAGGTGGGACCGCGGATGATCGAGCATGTTCGCGGTCGCCCATGTTCGATCGTTCGGGCGCCCGATGGCATCAACGGCGCACGGTTCTTTCAGCGCCACGCCATGCCGGGCGTGGCAAAGCTCATCACGCTCACTTCGGTTGCCGGCGACCGCAAGCCCTACTTGCAGGTCGACCGGGTCGAGGCGCTGATTGCGCTGGCTCAGATCGCCGCCGTCGAATTCCATCCTTGGAACTGTGCCCCCGATCAACCGGCGCGGCCGGGTCGGCTGATCTTCGATCTCGACCCGGGCAGCGATGTGCCCTTCGGCGAGGTCATTGCCGCGGCCAAGGAGCTGCGCGAGCGCATCGAGCGCCTCGGCCTCGTCGCCTTTTGCAAGACGACGGGTGGCAAGGGCCTTCACGTCGTCGCGCCGCTCAGTGTCAAAGCCGATGGCGTGGGCTGGGACGCGGCCAAGCGTTTCGCCGCGGCCGTTTGCGGCGAGATGGCCAAGGATTCCCCTGCGCGCTATCTCATAACGATGAGCAAGAAATTGCGCGCGGGGCGTATTTATCTCGACTATTTGCGCAACGATCGTACCGCAACGGCGGTGGCCCCTTTGTCGCCACGCGCCCGGCCGGGCGCGACGGTGTCCATGCCGCTCGCCTGGAGCCAGCTGCGCGCCGGCCTCGACCCGGGCCGGTTCACGCTTGCCAACGTGCCGAGCCTGATCGCCAAATCTTGGCCCTGGCAGGACTACGGCGATGCCGAGCGCCCCATCGAGGCCGCAATCGGGAAATTGTCGGCGAGGACGCGCAAGGCTTGACGCGCCGCGATGCGCAAGACGGCGACTTCCCAACTGGAGACTTTGGGCGTTGAGCTGGCGTTGCGCCCGATGGAGGCGCGCGCCGCGGCCGAGTTGCCGGCGGGCCCAGGCTGGCATTACGAGCCGAAATGGGATGGCTTCCGCTGCCTGGCGTTTCGAGCCGGTGGCGAGGTCGAGATCAAGGCCAAGTCGGGCAAATCGCTAGCGCGGTTTTTCCCCGAGGTATTGGACAATTTGCGCGCGCTGAGGCCGCGCGCCTTCGTGCTCGACGGGGAACTGACGATCGCGCGCCATGGCGCCCTCGCCTTCGAGGCCCTGCAGGGTCGCCTGCATCCGGCCGAAAGCCGGATCCGGCGCCTGTCGCTGGAGACGCCGGCGACCTTCGTGGCTTTCGATTGCTTGCTGGCGACGCGCGGCAAACCACTGCTGGGCGCGCCGTTTGTCGAACGCCGCGCCGCGCTCGAGGGGCTCTTTACGAGCGGCAACGGCAAGGCTCGCGGGTTGGCGCTCACGCCGTTCACGCGCTCCCTCGAGGCAGCGCGGCGGTGGTTGCGCGCGCAAGATAGATCCCTCGACGGCGTCGTCGCCAAGCGGCTCGACTTGCCCTATCTGCCCGGCGTCCGCGCCACCTTGAAGGTCAAATCCCTGCGCACGGCGGACTGCGTGGTCGGCGGCTTTCGCTATGACACGCGCCGGCGGTTGGTCGGCTCGCTGCTGCTTGGGCTTTATGACGAAAAGGGCCTTTTGCATCATGTCGGTTTCACCTCGTCCATCCCCGCTGCCGACAAGCCCGGCCTGACCAAGCGTCTCGAGAAGCTGATGGCACCGCCGGGGTTCAGCGGCGCGCAACCGGGTGCGCCCAGTCGTTGGAGCCGAGAACGCTCGAGCGCCTGGGAGCCGTTGCGGCCAAGCCTGGTGGCAGAAGTGCGCTACGATCACGTCAGCAGCGATCGCTTCCGGCATGGCACCAAGTTCATGCGTTGGCGCCCGGACAAGTCGCCTCGGCAGTGTAGACTGGAGCAACTGCGGCAAGCGATGCCTCGCGGCTCGGCACACTTGGCTCGACACGTTGTGAGCCCGACTTGACCGCAGTTTCGCCACAGCCGCGAGGAACTCTGACGAGGCGCCAACGTTGCCAACCAAGCTGCGGGGCAACATTTGACGATCTGGCTGCTGGAGAGGGAGCACGCGTCGGTGGCCTATGCTGGAACGCCAAGATCGTCACTGTCGGCGACCGCGCAAACGCTCCGCCTGCAACGTGTTGCCGGCTTGATCTATGGTCTGGCCGGCGCGAGCGTCATGGCCGTGTTCTGGCCTTTGTTCGGCGTCTTTCTCAGCAACGCGCCGCGCTCGACCACACCTTGGCTCGAGCGCTCCGCCGACGTCGGGCTCGGTGTTGAGGACCCGGTTGTTGCCGGCGCCATCGATTTTGCCCTGATTGCAGCCTTCGGCCTTCAGCATTCCCTCATGGCGCGTCCCGCCTTCAAGCGGCGTTGGCGCGCGCTGCTGCCACCCGCTCTCGAGCGCGCAACCTACGTTCATGCCGCCAATTTTGTCCTGCTGGCGCTGATTGTGCTCTGGCAGCCGATTCCGATCGAGGTCTGGCGCGTCGATTATCCCATGCTGCGCGATGCCTGCTGGGCGGCGTTTGCCCTGGGCTGGCTCATTTTGCTCGCCGGCGCGCTGTCGTTCGGCATCGCCGAGCTGCTCGGCGTAAGCCAGGTTTTGGATTGGTATCGGCAGCGCGAGCCGGAGTCGCTGCCGCTAAAGACGCAATGGCTCTACCGCTGGCTGCGCCATCCCATGTACGTCGGCGTGCTGATGGCGGTGTGGGCGACGCCGTACATGACGCTCGGTCACGCGCTGCTGGCGGTAGGCCTGACGATCTACGTTCTGATCGCCAAAGGCTACGAAGAACGCGATCTCAACCGCACCTACGGCAGCGTCTATCGGACGTGGCGGGCCGCGCGCTAGAACCGGTCACCGGGCTCGCGCAACAACGATTTCGTGCTCCCTGCTGGGACACCCTGAGCGCCTTTATTTCTTCTTGCCAACCTTTTTGCGGGCTGGAACTTTCTGGCCCTTCCGGCGCGCCTCTGATAGCCCGATGGCAATTGCTTGTTTGCGGCTTTTGACGGTCTTGCGGCTGCGGCCGCTCTTTAGCGTACTGTGCTTGCGGCGGCTCATCGCGCTCTTGACGGTCTTGGCGGCCTTTTTCGAATAACGTCGCACCATCTCAGCGCTCCTTGCACAGTTCAGGCCCGAGCCCAACGCCTGCGCTGGTCGATTGTTCCCTGCAGCCCCAAGTCGTTAGGCGATCATCTTGCTGCTCCCGCGCGGCGCCCCGCCGCGTCTTTAGGCCTTGCCCGCGGTGCGCTGGGAACCGTGCCCGGGTGTTCCGCATTGGCGCACAGATCGCAATATTCACCCGTGTGAGGAGCTGAGCTATGACGCTATCAACTGTGTTGCTGATCATCCTGATTCTCGCCCTGCTCGGGGCCCTGCCGTCCTGGCCCCATAGCCGGGGCTGGGGCTACGGCCCATCAGGGCTCGTTGGCGTGGTGCTGGTCGTCGTTCTCCTGATGGCTTTGATGGGACGCATGCCGGCCTGAGGGGCGCAGTGCTCCTCCAGGGAGCGTGCACACCCCACGAGGAGCGGGAGAGGCGAGGAGGAGGGACGCCAAAGGTCTCGCGCCAGGCCCGACCCCACAGCTCGTGCACCATCGAGCTGTGGGGAGTATGTGAGGGTGCAACACGTGAGGTGGAATTGGCCCGATCAAGAGCCGCGCGCGTCAGGCGCGCAGACTTGGAGCGGAGCAGGACTGCCTATACTCTTGGCGGGCACGCCGTGGCAGCATCGGTGGCTCGTGCACAGGGCGTGGGGACGTTGGGGCAGGGGGGCTATATGGCTTGCGAGGGGGACATGCGTTGCCAGCGGGAGGTTGGCCACGCGGGCGATGGGGGCCGCGCTGGGGACGGCGGCCGCGCTGGGAACGGCGGCCGCGGCGCGAACTTTCCGGTTGTTGTGATGGCTTGCGTGGCGGTTCTCGCGTCGGCCGGTCAAGGGTGGGCGCAGGAGCGTCAGTGCAGCAGTGCCCGCACCAAAATCGTCGGCGGCGAGAACGCGCGTCTACCCGATTGGCCGGGCATCGCCACGCTTCGGCTGCACTCCGACACGGGACAGGTGTCGCGCTATTTTTGCGGGGCTGCGGCCATCAGCGAGCGCTGGATTCTGACCGCGGCGCATTGCCTGCCGAGCTACGTCGCCCAGCTGACGGGCGCGCTGCGCAATTCCCGCGGCGAGAATCATGAGGGGCGTCTCGAGGTCGTGCTTGGCGTGGGGGATCTGCGGTCGGCCAACGCCCAGCACGTCTATCCGGTCGAGCAGGTCGTAATGCACGAGCGTTATCGGGCCGCGGTCGACGCCGCCTTCCGGGGCTCGGAGGCCGAACAGTCAGGGGCCCTTGAGGCGATTGCCCCCAACCAGGGCGATGATATCGCGCTGCTCAAGCTCGGCCGACCCTGGCGCGGTCAGATCAGCCGAATATCCCTGTCCGGCACCTCCGATCCCGGTCCGACGGGCAGCACCCAGGTGCGCGTGGCCGGGTTCGGCTACACCAAGTCACAGCAGCTCAATCGCTTCAGCCGGTCCGACGGTCGGGGCGAGCTTTATGCCGGATCGGCCACGCTTTTGGAAACGGCCGTCGAAACCGTAGTACAGACTAGGTGCAAAGGCCGATATGCCAATGCGGCGATCGGCGCCGGGCAGATTTGTGCCGGCCTCGAGGAGGGCGGCAAGGACAGCTGTCAGGGCGATAGCGGCGGTCCGTTGATCATGACCGACGCGCAAGGTTGTCCGTGGCAAGTCGGCATCGTCAGCTGGGGTGAGGGCTGCGCTGAACGCAATGCCTACGGGGTCTATACCCGCATTTCGCATTATGCCGACTGGATCCAACGGCACACCGGTCCCCTGACCGGCGCGGCGCCCGCGCTTGAGCCGAGCGGGGCGGCGCAGCTGAACCCGGTCTTGCTGCAAGAGGGACTGAAGCAGCTCGAAGGCCTGCTCGGCGCCAGTAAAGGTCGCCTGAAGCTCGGCATTCGCGGTGGGAATCGCGTACGTCTGGGCCAGCAGGTGATCTTCGAAGCCCTAAGCGACATCGCCGGCAGGCTGATCATCCTCGACATCAATGCCAGCCGGGAAGTGACGCTGATCTACCCCAACCGCTTCGTGACGGCCGCCGAGCTCGGCCACATTCGGGCCGCCCAGCCGGTCGCCGTGCCGGGCCCCGACTACCCGGGCTTTACGGCCTTCCAGGCGGTCGAACCGATCGGCAAGGGCGAGCTTTTGGCCGTGGTCGCGCCCGAAGAGTTCGACATCGAGCGTTTTGCCGCCAGCCAGGTCGTGATCAGCAAGGGCTTCCAGCCGGTCAATGACCCGCCGAGTTTTCTCATGCGCATCATCCGGCAAATCGAGGTGGCGCTCGCCGCGCGCGCCCGCGCCGGCGGCAGCGATCGCGACGAGCTGAAGCGCTGGGGCTATGCCTTGACGAGCTACGAGATCGTCAAATGACGCATGCGAGCGGCAAGCGAGGCTACCGCCGGCTCACAGGCCGCTGCCGACGCCGACACCCAAGTTGGGAGGCAGTGAGGTCCCACCGGGCCGCGCAGCCGGCGCCTTCGCCGTCCCGGTGGTCGGCGGCGCCGGGGGCCTCGGCGTGAATTGGTAGGTGCCCGCGGTCAGCGACGACACGTTCCAGGGCGTTTGTTGGCCACGCGTTTGCGCCGACACTTCCGCCGAGACGCGCCCCATGATTTCGGCAGCGCTCAGCCCGGGGGCGATGAGATGCTTGGTGAGCGCGCCGGTGAAGGGGCTGAGCGCGCCGGTCTCGCCCTCCAACGCCACGTTGCCCGGATCGGTTGCGTAGGCGATCAGCAGCCCTGTTGGACCTTTGGCGACGCTGGCCTTGGCTGCCGGTGCCTTCTCGATCACGGCGACCGGCGCGAAGCCGCGGGCAATGGTGACGCTGCGCGTGTTGCTGGCCAAACGCTCTGAGGCCGCCGTCAGCTGCGGGTCGTTGCGGCAGGCATCCATGAAGATGAAACCGACGCGCGCCTGGCTGCGGATCGCCTCGATGATGACGTCGAGGGCCAGCGAGCCCGGCGCCGTGCTGGCGTCGTGGACATTGAAGTCGACGGGGACAATGTGATTGATCGGGTGCTGCTGCTCGATCCGATTGGTCTGAAATCCGTTCCCGGAATAGAAGAAGAAGCCGACGTCGGCGCCCTTGAGCGCGGCGCGGAACCTCTGGGCGAGGCCGTCGAGCTCGCGCTTGCTGGCATCGAGCCCGAGGATCACCTCATAGTTCAACCCGCGCAGCAGCTCGGCCATCTTCCGGGCGTCGTTGAGCGGTTTTTGCAAGGGGCTGATGCCGGAGTAGGCGGCATTGCCGATCACGAGCGCCACGCGCTTTTCGGGCGCCGCAGCGCACGAAGAGGCGAAAGTGCCCAGCGCCAGGGCGACCCCGAGCATGAACACCACGAGCTTGCGCATGCCTAGCCCTCCCCACAGGACCGTAAGCGGAACAATAGGCGCGAAACCGCGGCAAAGCTAGGCGGGGCGTCGTGCCACCCCCGCAAGGACACGCCTGCGGCGCAGCAAAGCCCGGCTAGAGCACGGTGCCGAGGTTCCGGCGATGGCCGCAGGCGTGAGCCTCTGTAGCCCTCACTCCGCCGCCAGGGGCCGCTGCTCCGCCTCGGGCGCGCCCGCGGCCGCAACGTGCTCGCGTCGGCCCGCGCCCAGGCGTGTGCCGAGCCTTTCCATCATTAGATAGATGGCTGGCGTAATGTAGAGCGTGAGCAATTGCGAAACGGCAAGGCCGCCGACGACCGCCAAACCCAGCGGTTGGCGCAACTCCGCACCCGCTCCCCAGCCGACCGCGATCGGCAGCGTGCCGAACAGGGCTGCCATGGTGGTCATCATGATCGGCCGGAAGCGCAGGAGGCACGCCTCCCGGATGGCCTCGCGCGGGGTTGCGCCGCGGGCGCGGGCCTCGATGGCAAAATCCACCATCATGATCGCGTTCTTCTTGACGATCCCGACCAGCAAAATAATGCCGATCACGGCGATGATGGTGAGCTCGATATCGAACAGCCAGAGGATGGCCAGCGCACCCAGGCTGGCCGAGGGCAGCCCAGACAGAATCGTGATCGGGTGGATGAAGCTCTCATAGAGAATGCCAAGCACGATGTAGATGGTCAGGATGGCGGCGGCAATGAGCAGCGGCTGGTCGCGGAAGGAGCTTTCGAACACCTGCGCGGTGCCGGCAAACTGCCCGGTGATGGTGGCCGGCATTTTCACTTCTCGTTCGAGCTCGCGCATGGCCGCCACGGCCTCACCCAGCGTGTAGCCCGGCGCCAGATTGAAGGTGATGGTCACCGCCGGCAACTGGCTTTGCCGCGCCACCGACACCGGGCCCGGTCCCAGCGTCACGGTCGTCATGGAGTCGAGGCGCACCTGCTGGCCCGTGTTCGAGCGCACGTAAATCTTCGACAGCACGCTGGGGTCGAGCGTGCGTGCCTTGTCCGTCTCCATGATCACCTGGTAGTCGTTGGAGGGGGTATAGACGGTGGCGATCTGGCGCGTGCCGAACGCGGAATAAAGCGTGGATCGGAAGGTATCCATGGTGACGCCGTAGCGCGCCAGCGCGTCGCGATCGACGTTGAGCGTCAGCTGCCGGGCACCGAGCGTCAGGTCGCTGGTGACATCGGTGAACCCCGGCGCCTGCTTGGTGCGCTCGATCAGCCGCTGCGCATTGTCATAAAGTTCGGTCTGATTGACGCTGGTCAATGTGTATTGATAGAGCGCGGCGCCGCTCCGGCTGCCGATGCGCAAGTTCTGCAGCGGCACCGGAAAGGCGCGGATACCCGGGATGCCGGACAGGCTGCGGCGCAGACGATTTTGCACATCGCTGATGCTGCCCCGGTTGGTCCGTTCCGGTCGCGTCTTCAGCTGCACGAAGATGGAGCCGCGGTTCAGGGTCGGGTTGAAGCTGGTCTGCTGCACGCTGGAATTGACGTACAGCACGTCCGGATCCGCTCGAATTCGCTCCGAGACGATGCGCTGGCGATCGAGCATGGCCTGGAAGGCAATGTCGGGCGCGGCCTCGGTGCGCACGATAATGATGTTGGTGTCCTCGGTCGGCAAAAAGCCCTTCTTGACGATGCCGAAGGCATAAACCGTGGCAACTATGGTGCCGAGCACGAGCAGGATCATCAGGCTGGGCACCTTGAGCGATGCGTCCAGCGTGACGCGATATCCGGTCGCCATGGCATTGTAGCCGCCTTCGAAGGCGCGTGAGAGTAGGTTCGGCTTGACGTCGCCGCCATGGTGGCCCTTGAGCAATCGCGAGCACAGCATCGGCGTCAGCGTCAGCGAGACGAAGCCCGACAACAAAATGGCGAAGCTGATCGTCATCGCGAACTCGAAGAAGAAGCGGCCGACGATCCCGCCCATGAAAAGAATCGGGATGAACACCGCCACCAGCGAGATGGTGATCGACAGCACCGTAAAGCCGATCTCGTTGGCGCCCTTGATGGCCGCTTCGAATGGCTTCATGCCCTGCTCGACGTAGCGCACGATGTTCTCCAGCACGACGATGGCATCGTCGACGACGAAGCCGAGCGCCAGGGTGAGGGCAAGCAAGCTTACGTTGTCGAGCGAGAAGCCGAACAAGGCCATGCCGGCGAAGGTGCCGATGATCGACAGCGGTAGCGCCAGGGCCGGAATGAAAGTCGCCCGCCAGGTGCGCAGGAACGCCAGGATCACGAGAATGACCAAAACCGCGGTCAGCATCAGGGTGATCTGCACATCGTGCACCGAATCGCGGATCGATTCGGAACGATCGCTGAGCACCGAGAGGTTGATGGTGGGCGGCATTTCGCGTTCGAACTGTGGAAGGATCTCGCGCACGGCATCGGTCACCGCCACCGTGTTGGCATCGGGCTGGCGTTGAATCGATACGATGATCGAGCGCATGGCGTTGAACTCGGCCCTCGACTCCTCGATCTCCACGGAGTCCTCGACCTTGGCGATGTCCTGCAGGCGCACCGGCGCACCGTTGCGCCAGGTGACGATCAGCGGCTTGAAATAGGCCGCCGTCGGCTCCGCCCCCTTCACGTCCAAGATGTAGATCTGGTTCTGGGTGCGAATGCTGCCGATCGGGGAGATGTTGGCTTGTGCCGCCACCGCTTGGCGAATGTCCTCCACCGAGATGCCGCGCGTGGCCAAGGCATCGAGATCGTACTTGATGCGCACGGCCTGCTTCTGAGCGCCCTGGATATTGACCTGGGCCACGCCGGGCAGCATCGACAACCGCGGGCTCATCACCTTGTCGGCAAACTCGTTCATCTCCTGCGACAAGGCGGTCTCGGAGGTCAGCGCCAGGAATATCACCGGCGAGTCGGCGGGGTTGACTTTGCGATAGGCCGGCGGCGTCGGCAGGTCCTCAGGCAGGCGCGATGCGGCAACCGAAATGGCCGACTGCGTATCGAGCGCGGCGGCGTCGATATTGCGGTTGAGATCGAACTCCAGCGTGATCTGTGTACGCCCTTCGGTATTGAGCGAGGTAATGGAGGTGACGCCGGCGATGGTCGAAAACTGCCGCTCGAGCGGGGCGGCGACCGATACCGCCATGGTATCGGGGCTGGCCCCGGGGTACTGCACCGAAACGGTGATGGTCGGCACGTCGATGCGCGGGATCGCCGCGATCGGCAGCTGGCGATAGCCAAAAAAGCCCGCCAGCAACAGCGAGGCCATGAGCAGCGTGGTCATGACCGGGCGGCGGATGCACAGCTCCGATAGACGCATTGGTTCGATCCCTGGGCCCTACCGTTCGAGCCTTAAACCTCTTGGCCTAACCTCTGCCGTCGGCGCTGCGTTCCGGCACCGCCGGGGCCGCGCCGGGCGCGCGCCGCGGCTCCTCGACCGTGACGCGCACGCCGGGCGCCAGACGGATCTGGCCGTCGGTGACGACGCGATCTCCGACGCTGACGCCGCCGCTCAGATAGGCCACCTGGCCGACAATGCGCGCAACCGTCACGACCCGGGGCATCACCTTGCTGTCCGGCCCGATCACCCAGGCGATCATTCCCTGCTGCGCGGGCAGCACTGCCGCCGCGGGCACCGAGAGCATGCGCGCGCGCACCTCCACGGTTAAGGCCACCTCGACGGACTGACCCGGCCAAAGGGTCTCATCGGCATTCTCGGCCACCACCTTGGCGGTCACGGTGCCCGTGGTGCGATCCACCTGGTTGTCGACAAAGCCAATCGTGGCCCGCACCACGTTCGGTTCCCCCCCGTCGGCGACGATGACCTCGGCGGGGGCCTTGTTGGCGAGCGCGCGCCTGAGCGCGCCGAGCTCGCTTTGCGGCACTGCGAAACCGACGTTGATGGGTTGGGTCTGATTGATCGTGACCAGGGCCTGGGCGTCGGCGCTACGCACCGTGGCGCCGAGCTTGGCGGCGAGGCTGCCGGTCCGTCCCGTAATCGGGGCGCGGATCGTCAGATAGTCGAGCTGGGTTTTTTGCGATTCGAGCAGGGCCTTGCCGGCGTTGATGCTTGCCTTGAGGCCTTCCACCGCATAGCGCGCCTGATCGAGCGCCGCCTCGCTCACGATCTTGCGGTCGATCAAGGCCTCGCGCCGCGTCAAGGTGGCCTCCGCATCGCGCAGGCTGGCCTGGTCCCTGGCGATGGCGGCCTCCGCCTGGGCGATCTGGGCCTTGACGATGCGGTCATCGAGACGGAACAGGATGTCGCCCTCCTTGACGTGGTCACCTTCGCGGAAGGGCACTTCAACAATCTGTCCGTCCACGCGCGGCTTGACGGCGACATTGGCGAGCGGCTCCACCGTGCCGGGCGCCTTCAGGATCATGGGCATGTCCTTTTCGACGACATGGGCGGCCATCACCGGCGCGGCCGCGGCGGCACGGCCCTTCCCCTCATCGCGCTTGCCGGTGGCCTTGGGCTCAAAGGCCCCGATACTGCTGCTGAGCTGCGGCCAAAAAAAATAGGCGGCCGCCGCGGCGACCGCCGCGCCAATCATGAGCGTACCTGTTCGTCTGGCCTTCATGCGCTCGCCGTCCCCGGCCCGTCCGACCCTTGCCGGCGCGGACTCCCACCCTTCCAATGCAAGTCTAGGACCTGCGCGCGCCAAGCGCGAGGTCCTTCTCAAGCAACCGATCTCGTGCCGGGAGAACGGCACAGTACCGGCATTTCCGTCTGTCCCCCCTTTGGGTGAGAGCAGCGCGAAAAAGATCGGCGCGCCCGCGGGCGCGCCGGGCCGTTGCAGGTCGAGTGGGGGCCGTGTAGGGGCGTTGGAGGGCCTTGTGGGCCCAAGGCTCGGGTCAGAGGCGGTAGCGGATCTGGTCGCCCCAAAAGCGCTCCAGGCGCAGCAAGGCCCGGTTGAGACCTCGCAAGTCCTCCGCCGTCACCTGGCCCACCGCCTCAACGGAGCTCAGCTGGCGGCTGTAAAGCCTCTGGATGACCTCGCGGGCCTCCACGCCCTTGGACGTTAAGCTCACCCGCACCGAGCGGCGGTCCGTGTCGGAACGCTTGTAGTGCAGGTAGCCCATGTCGACGAGCTTTTTCAAATTGTAGGAGACGTTGGAGCCCAGATAGTGGCCGCGGCTCTTGAGCTCGCCGGCGGTCAGCTCGCTTTCGCCCATATTGTAGAGCAATAACGCCTGAACGCTGTTGATCTCGGCCTCGCCGCGGCGATCGAATTCATCTTTGATGACGTCGAGCAGCAGACGATGCAGGCGCTCGATCAACCTCAGGGCGCGCAGATATTCGCTGCGAAACGTCTCTTCGCCCGCCGGCGCACGCGGGCGCGCGGCCTCCAACGCAAGACTCATGGTGCCAGCCCTCAATCCGATTTGACGCTGCCGGTGTTGGTCCCGGTTATCGGTGACGCTAGCCGAAAGCCTCTAATTCAAACTTAAGGCAATGGGTTAACGAAGGCGCCCGGGACCCTACGTCTGGAGCGCTTGCATTTCCGCCCGACTGGCGAGGACCAGGTCGCCGTCCGCGGGCGGGCCAAAATAAGGGGCGAGCTGAGCCTCCGTGACATCTTCGAGCCGGGCCGGCCGCCAGCGCGCCGCCCGGTCCTTGTCGATCACCACCGCGCGCACCCCCTCGTAAAAATCAGCGCCTTCCAGGCATTGGTGTGCGATTCTGTAGTTCTCGACCAGCGTCGCGCGCAAATCGACCTCGCGCGCCCGCTGCAGGTGGCGATGCGTGAGCTTGAGGGAGGTCGGCGACCGGCGCCGCAGGTCGCTGGCAACCGCTTGCGCCCAGGCGCCCTGGCCCCCGCGTTCCTCGCCGAGCCGGGCGATGATCTCCTCAACGGTGTCGGCGCCGAAGCAGCGGGCGATAACGTCGGTGACCTGTGCCAAGTCGCCAGGGCCCGGTGGCCGATGGCGGCCGTCGAGCGCCGGGTCGACGGGCTCGGCCTCGGCGATCGCGGCTTTGATGGCGGCGAATTCGCCCGCGGCGATGACGTGGGTCGCGAGCCCCAGGTGATAGGCATCGGCCGGCCCGATCGCCCGGCCCGTCAGGGCCAGGTACATGCCAAGGTGGTGCGGCATGCGCGCAAAGGCGTGACAAACCCCGTCGTCGGGAAATAGCCCGACCTGCGTCTCGGGCATGGCGAAGCGGTAATTCGCGCCGGCAACCCGGTGCGTGCCATAAAGGCTGATGCCGACGCCGGAGCCGACCACGAGCCCATCGATGAGGGAGATGGTCGGCTTGGTGAAACACTCCAGGCGCCAGTTGAGGGCGTATTCGGCGGCGAGTGAGGCACGCGCCGTAGGCTTTGAGGTGCGGCCCCAGGTTGCCAGCTCGCGCAAATCGCCACCGGCGCAAAAGGCCTCCGGGGCGGCCGAGCTAATCACGACGCCATAGATGTTGGGATCGCGCACCCAGCGTGGCAGCGCCTCGGCGATTTGCGCGCGCATGGCGGTGCTCAGGGCATTGCGGCGCTGCGGACGGTTGAGCGTGACGCAGCCGGCGGCACCCTCTACGGAAATGATGATTTCGTTAGCTTCTTCCAATAAAGTCGGCATGTTGCGCGCGCGCGTCGCTCAGTTGGGGCCCGCCCGGTCCACAGCTTGTCCCGCCCTTGCGCTGGTCTTAGGGCGAAAATCGTGTCCGTCGCAATTCAGGACTAGGTGCGACCGATTGATGTCAGCATACTCCTGGTTCCGATTCGCGGGGGCGTGCATCGGATCTGGGGTCGAGATGGGGGATTTGTCTCAATGCGTGGCATGAGCGTGCTGGCCGCCGCAGGCCTCGTCCTGCTGGCCACCCAATCGGCGCGTGCGCAAGCCGTGCCGGCCGCGGCCGAGCCCGCCGCCGCGACCCCGCCGCCCGCCGCCTATAGGCCCGCCGGTCAGGCGAGCGAGGCGAGCGCGCCGGCTGGGGCGACGGGCCAAGCCTCTGGGGGGTGGTCGGCCCAGGACATCCAGCTGGCGCAGGCGCGCTGCGCGGTACTGCTCAAGGGCCTCGACGTCGTGGCCGTGCCGGAAGGCCCCCTGCGCGAGGGCAGCGAATGCGGGGCGCCGGCCCCGATGCGCCTGCTCAGCGTCGGCAAAGGCCCGCAGGTGGCGTTTTCGCCGCCGCCGATCCTCACCTGCGACATGATTGCCCAATTGCACAAATGGGTGCAGCGCGACGTGCAGCCCTTGGCCCGCAAGTTTATGGCTGCCCCTATCGTGCGCATCGAGACCATGAGCTCCTATTCCTGCCGGAATGCCTACGGTCGCGCGCACGGGCGGCTGAGCGAACACGGGCGGGCCAATGCGGTCGATATCGGCTCGTTCGTGACCGCGCTCGGCCAGGCGGCGCTGGTCGTCTCCGACTGGGGCCCTACCGCCCGCGAAGTCGCCGCCGCGGCCGCCGCCGCAAGCAAAACCGCCGCGCAGCAGGCCAACGCGGCCGTCCGCACGGGCAAAGGCGGCCCTGAAAATGCCGCGCAAGCCCAGCCGCAAGCCCAGCC
>Ga0134122_10000479_pt1 | contig 27074 bp, 16 predicted proteins | sample KB302_FD_96461 | JGI IMG/M metagenome (GOLD analysis project Ga0134122, IMG submission 96461) | Terrestrial soil microbial communities without Nitrogen fertilizer from Kellogg Biological Station, Michigan, USA - KB3-0-2 | ecosystem: Environmental > Terrestrial > Soil > Unclassified ...
CCGAGGAGAAGAAGCCAGACGTCAAGGCCGAGGAGAAGAAGCCAGACGTCAAGGCCGAGGAGAAGAAGCCGGACGTCAAGGCCGAGGACAAGAAGCCCGACGAGAAGAAGCCGGACGTCAAGGCCGACACCAAGAAGGCCGACGAGAAGAAGCCGGACGTCAAGGCCGAGGACAAGAAGCCCGACGCCAAGGCCGAAGAGAAGAAGGCCGACGCCAAGAAGGCTGACGAGAAGAAAGCGGACGAGAAGAAGGCCGAGACCAAGAAGGCTGACGAGAAGAAGCCGGATACCAAGGCCGACGACAAGAAGGCCGATGAGAAGAAGCCGGACACCAAGGCCGACGACAAGAAGGCCGATGAGAAGAAGCCGGATACCAAGAAGGCTGACGACAAGAAGGCTGACGACACCAAGAAGCCGGACGACAAAAAGGCCGACGACAAGAAGGCTGACGAGAAGAAGCCGGAAGAGAAGAAGGCCGAAGAGAAGAAGTCGAAGCCCACCGAGGTCACGATCTCCAAGGACGAGATCAAGGCCAAGAAGGAGGGCGACCTCTACAAGAAGGAAACCAAGGTCGAGGGCACGAAGAAGGGCGGCGCGGACCTCCCGAAGGCGCGCGAGAACAAGGGCCCCACCCTCGAGCTGGCGAAGGGCAAGACCGAAGAGGCGAAGATCGGCAGCGACGTCGGCCCCGGCGCGTCCGCCCAGGGCAAGTTCGACGTCAAGCTCGGCACCGGCGGCCTGGACGTGAACGGCAGCGTGAAGCTCGACGCTCACCTGCTGCACCTCAACGGCAAGCTGGAGCACACCATCCCGTTCGAGTACGGCGGCGAGAAGTTCCAGGCCAAGCTCTCGCTGACCGGCGACCTCAAGGTCGGCGGCGACGCCAACCTGAAGGTGAACCTCCACCTCGGAACGGACGGCCGCGTGTCGGTGAACCTGGGCGCGGACGGCTTCGCGGGCGTCAAGGGCGAGCTCAAGGGCACGGTGGCGATCGAGTCCAAGCCCGGCAGCGATCCGAACGCCGAGTGGAAGCCGCTGGTCGAGGGCAACGCGTCCCTCTCCGCGTACGCGGGCGTGGCCGCGGGCGCCAAGTTCAACGTCCAGGGCGACATCACCTCCGGCAAGCTCGGCTTCGAGGCCAAGGCGTTCGCCTCGGCGGGCGTGGGCGTGGGCTTCGGGCTCGACGGCACCATCAACACCAAGAACGTCGCCGAGCTGGCGGGCCGCGTGGGGATGAAGTTCGCCAACGACGTGGGCCAGGCGGTCAACCTCCCCGGCGCGACGATGGACTACTTCAACGCCTCCAGCCGCGCCGCGGAGCTGGACAAGATCGCCGCGCCGATCACCGCCAAGGCGCACGCGGGCGACGCGTGGATGCGGCAGGGCTACGACAAGCTGATGCCCAGCGAGGCGGTGAACAAGGCGCTCGGCACGCTCAGCTACCATGAGAACTACGACATGGTGGACACCGCCGCCGGCATCGGCCGCAAGGACGGCATCATCGGCAAGGTCGACCTGGAAGCGGCGATGCGCAACGAGAGCTTCCCGTCCGACGTTCGCGCCGCCGCGTACCACCTGCTGCAGTCCGGCGCGTGGGACCGGATCCAGCAGGATGGCCTGGTCCACAAGAACGGCCAGAATCCCTGGAACCAGATGTACACGCCGGAGAACCAGGCCCACTTCAAGGGACTGGACCAGGCGGAGACGGTGCGCCGGGACATGGCCCGCCAGAGCCAGGATCTACAGCGCACCGCGGGCACCATGTGGGGGGAGTTCCAGAACGCCGGCAACCCGAACCAGCTCAAGGATCTCCTGGGCAGGGTCGACGCCGAGCTGGGCAACTCCCAGCGGTGGGGCGGCGTCCGCAACGTCCCCACGAAGAACGCCTACTGGAACGCGGAGCAGCACGACAACAGCCTCCGCGAGCTGCGCGCGCAGATCCAGCAGCGGCTCGGGGGCAAGTAGCTCCGGCCGCTACGGCAGGGAGGCCTCCTTCGCCAGCAGCGCGAGGAAGGCCTCCACCTTCATCGTCTTCAGGTCCTCGCCGCCGTAGCGCCGCGGCGAGACCGCGCCCTGCTCCACCTCCTTGTCCCCGACGACGAGGGTGAAGGGGATCTTCTGGAGCTGGGCTTCGCGGATCTTGGCGTTGAGGGTGCCCTCGCGCTCGTCGAGCTCCACGCGGTAGCCCTGGTGGCGGAGGTCGTCGCGTAGCTTGCGCGCGTACTCCAGCTGCCGGTCCGCCACGGTGACGATGGCGGCCTGCACCGGCGCCAGCCAGGCGGGGAAGGCGCCCGCGAAGTGCTCGACGAGGATGGCGATGAAGCGCTCGAAGGAGCCGTAGAAGGCGCGGTGGAAGACGACCGGGCGGTGCTCGGCGTTGTCCTCGCCGACGTAGGTGAGGTCGAACCGCTCCGGCGCCAGGTAGTCCAACTGCAGGGTGCCCAGCTGCCAGGTCCGCCCGATGCTGTCGTTCACGTGGAAGTCGATCTTCGGCCCGTAGAAGGCGCCGTCGCCCGGCTTCAGCTCGTACGGGATGTTCAGCGACTCCAGCGCCTGCCGGAGCCCGCCCTCGGCGCGGTCCCAGAGCGCGTCGTCCCCCAGGCGCTGCTCCGGGCGGGTGGCGAACTTGCAGACGTAGGTCAGGCCGAGCGCGCCGTAGATCTTGTCCAGCATCCGGATGAAGAGCTTCACCTCCTCGAGGATCTGGCTCTCCGCCACGTAGATGTGCGCGTCGTCCTGCTGGAACTGGCGCACGCGGGTCAGCCCGCCCAGCGAGCCGGCCGCCTCGTTGCGGTGGAGCACGTCCTGGGTGTGGAGCCGGAGCGGCAGGTCGCGGTAGCTGCGCTTCTTGAAGCCGTAGAACAGGTGGTGGCTGGGGCAGTTCATCGGCTTGAGGGAGAAGTCGTGCTCGCCGGTCTCGCTGTCGAGCACCAGGAACATGTTCTCCTTGTACTTGCCCCAGTGGCCGGAGATCTCCCACAGGCCCTTGTTGAACAAGAGCGGGGTCTTCACCTCCACGTAGCCGTTCTCCAGCGACATCCTCCGCATCCAGTTGGAGAGCACCACGTACATCGCGGTCCCCTTCGGGGCCCAGAACGCGGCGCCCGGCGCGAAGGGGTGGAAGTAGAAGAGGTCCAGTTCCTTCCCCAGGCGGCGGTGGTCGCGCTTCTTCGCCTCCTCCTGCTGCTTCATCCACGCGTCCAGCGCCTTCTGGTCGAAGAAGGCGGTCCCGTAGATGCGCTGGAGCATCGGGTTGCGATGATCGCCGCGCCAGTACGCCCCCGAGGAGGAGAGCAGCTTGATGACGCCGATCCGCCCGGTGGAGGGACCGTGCGGCCCCAGGCAGAAATCCACCCAGTCGCCGTGGCTGTAGAGGGTGAGGGTCTTGGCGCCCTTGGCGACGATGTCGTTGACGATCTCGACCTTGAACTTCTCGCCCTTGCCTTCGAAGAGGGCGACGGCGTCGGCCGGGGCGACCTCTTTGCGGACGAAGGGCAGGTCCTTCTTCACCTCTTCGTTGGCGGCGGCCTCGATCTTCTCCAGGTCCTCGGGGGTGAAGGGCTTGTCGCGGAAGAAGTCGTAATAGAAGCCGTCCTCGATGGTGGGGCCGATGGTGACCTGGGTGCCGGGGAAGAGGCGCTGCACCACGGAGGCCACCACGTGCGCGGCGTCGTGCCGGATCACCTCCAGCGCGTCCGGGGTCTTGGTGGTGAGCACCTCCAGCTTGGCGTCCTGCTCCAGGGTCCGGGAGAGATCCACCTGCTCGCCGTTCAGCTTCGCCACCACGGCGGCCTTCGCCAGCCCGGCGCCGATGCTCTCCCGTACGAAGTCGCCCACCTTCATCCCCCGCGGCGCCTGCTTCTGGCTGCCGTCCGGGAGGGTCACGGTCACTTGTTCCGCCATCGCCTGCCTTCCTTTGCGCGCGCGCATCCTGCCGACAGCGCAGGGCGGCCGGCAAGCCTCCATCGTACGGACGGCCGCGGGCGGACGGTCCTGACCTGCCGGGCCGATAGGATGGAGGGATGGGGCGAGCGCTTCGACGGACGTTGGCGGCGGTGGTGTGCCTCTCGCTGGCGGGCGCCGCGCCGGACGCGGGAGTCGATCCGCGGTTGTTGGAGGCGCAGCGCGCCTTCGACGAGGCGGCGAAGCTGAAGGACGGTGGGAAGTACGCGGATGGGGCCTCCACGGCCGATCGCGCCTGCTCGCTGTGGGAGGCCGTGCTCGGCGCCGAGCACCTGGAGGTGGCGAAGTGCTTGAACCTGGCCGGCGACCTTCATCGGCGGGCGGGGGACCTCGCGGGCGCCGAGCGGCTGATCCAGCGGGCGCTCTCCATCCAGGAGGCGGCGCTGGGCCGGTCCCACCCGGACGTCGCGGTCTCGCTCACCGGCCTCGGCATCCTCCAGTTCGAGCAGGGCCACTACGAGCAGGCGGAGGCGTTGTACCGGCGCGCGCTGGCGATCCGCGAGACGGCGCTGGGGAAGTCGCACGTGGACGTGGCGATCTCGCTCAACAATCTGGGCGGCCTCTTCCTGCGCCAGGGGTCGTACCGGCGCGCCCAGGAGCACTACGAGCGCGCGCTCGCCATCCGGGAGGCGGCGCTGGGCCCGTCGCACCCGCTCGTCGCTCAGGTGCTCGGCAACCTGGGCATCGTCTACGGCTGGGAAGGACGGAACGAGCGGGCGGAGCAGGCGTTCGAACGCGCACTGGAGATTCGTGAGGCGGCGCTGGGTCCGTCGCATCCGGACCTGGCGGACTCGCTCAACAACCTGGGCGTGCACTACGTCAGCCAGGGTCGGTACGACCGGGCGGAGGCGATGTATCGGCGCACGCTAGAGATCCGGGAGGCCGCCTACGGCAAGTCGCACAGTCTGGTCAGCCAGACCCTCAGCAACCTGGCCACGCTGTACGAGCAAGTCGGGCAAGACGACCGGGCCCGCGCGCTGTACGAGCGCGCGCTGGAGATCCGGGAAGCGACCCTGGGCCCCTCGCACCCCGACGTCGCGCTCGTGCTCAACAACCTGGCCGCGCTCGACACCCGGCAAGGGCGCTTCGACCGCGCCCTCTCGGGCCTCCAGCGGGCGCTGGCCATCCGGGAGTCGTCCTTCGGCGCGTCGAGCCCGGAGGTGGCCGAGACGCTGCACTGCCAGGCCAATCTCCACGTGGCCCAGGGCGCGTATGACCGGGCCGAGCCGCTGTACGAACGCGCGCTGGCCATCCGGGAGGCGACCTACGGCCCTTCGAACCCGCTGGTGGCGGAGGTGCTGGACAAGTTGGCCGTGCTCCAGCTGAGGCGCCGGCGCGTGGCCGGCGCGACGCCGCTGCTCATGAGGTCGCTGGCCATTTCCGAGGGGCGCCTCCGCCGCGACGCACTCCACTTCTCCGAGGCGCGGCTGGCGAGCTTCCTCAAGCTCCTCGCCACCAACCAGCAGCCCCTCTACGCGCTGGCCCGCGAGCACCCCGACGACCCGGAGGTGCGCCGGCTGGCGCTCACCTCCCTGCTCGCCTTCCAGGGCCGCTCCGTCGAGCAGGCGGCGGACACCTCGCGATCCATCCTGCAGAGCCTCGGCCCCCAGGACCGCGAGGTGTTCGACCGCCTCCGCGAGTTGCGGACCCGGCTGGCCCGGCTCTCGCTGGCCGGACCGGACGACGGGGAGGCGCCGGCGGCGTACCAGCAGCGCCTGGCGAAGCTGGCCGAGGAGGGCGACGCGCTGGAGGCGGACCTCGCCAAGCGCTCGGCGCCGTTGCGCGCGCTCGTGGCGCTCCCACCGGCGGCCGAGTTGGTCCAGCGGGTGGCGGACGCGCTCCCCCGGAACGGTGCACTGGTCGAGATCGCCGCGTTCGTGGATCGCCCGCTGAATCCGAAGCCCGGCACGCCGGAGATCAAGCTCCCGGCCCAGCCGCGGTACCTGGCGATGGCGCTCTTCCCGGACGGCCGCACGGGCGCGGTCGACCTGGGGCCCGCGGCGCCCATCGACGCGGCCGCCGCGACCCTGCGCGATGCGCTGGCGGAGAAGAACGAGCGCGTGGAGGATGCCGCCCGGAAGCTGTACCGGCTGGCCTTCAAGCCGGTGCGCTCGCTCCTGGGCAAGACCCGCAAGGTGTACCTCTCCCCGGACGACCAGCTCTCGCTGATCCCTTTTGCCGCGCTCCACGACGGGCGTGGCTTCCTGGTCGACGCCTTCGACTTCACCTACCTCACCAGCGGGCGCGACCTGCTGCCGCGGCCCGGCGCCGGCCCCCGCTCCTCGTCGGTGGTGGTCTTGGCCGACCCGGCCTACGGCGCAGCCACCGCCCAGGGGCAGGCCGCCGCGGGCGAGCGCTCCTACCGCCTCGACCGCTTCCTGGCCGAGCAGCGCGCGGGTCTCTCCGGGCCGCGTTGGGCGCCGCTGCCGGGCACCCGCCAGGAGGCCGAGACCATCCAGGCGCTCCTGCCGCAGGCGCAGCTGTTCGTGGGCGCGGACGCCTCGAAGGATCGGCTCCTCCACCTGGCGTCCCCCGGCATCCTCCATGTCGCCACCCACGGCTTCTTCATGGCCGACGAGGCCGGTCGACCGGGAGGGCGAGGCATCGCCGAGGTGGGACCCACCAGCGGCTCCATTCCGCGCCCGGCGGATCCGCTGCTCCGCTCCGGCCTGGTCCTGGCGGGGGCGGGCGCGGGCGGCGCCGCCGATCTCGGCAACTCCCTGGTCACGGCGCTGGAGCTGGCGGGGTTGGACCTGTGGGGCACGGAACTGGTGGTGCTCTCCGCGTGCGACACCGGGCGCGGGGACGTCCGGCGCGGCCAGGGCGTGTACGGGCTGCGGCGGGCGCTGGTGGTGGCGGGCGCGGAGACGGTAGTGGTCAGCCTGTGGAAGGTCGACGACGAGGCCACCAAGACGATGATGGAGCGGTACTACCGCAACCTCCTCGCGGGCCAGGGACGCGCTGAAGCCCTCAAGGGCGCGATGCTCGCCCTCCGCGCCACCCATCCCCACCCACACTTCTGGGCCCCGTTCATCGCCATCGGCCAGGACGCGCCGCTCCGCGCGCTCGCCGCCGCCAAGCGGTCTGAATAGCTTCGCGGCAGGGGAGCACCCACGAGCGCGAAGGCCGCGACCCCGGACGAGGGCTCCTCCTCGCCGCCTTTCCCGCGGCCAGCGTCTCGAATGAGATCAGCACTCCTGGCTTCACTGCTCGTTGTCCTCGGAGCAGCGTGCGGGCCGGCCGCGGACCCCGTCACTTCCCGCCCGGTGCCCCTGACGGCGGCGCCGCTCCCGCCCCAGCCCGCCGGCGCCACGCTCCGGAGGGTCCCGTTGCCCTCGGGCACGTCCACTCAGGCGCTGCAGACCGCCGCGGCCGGGACGATGACGCTGGGGCCGAACCTGGGCTTTTCCACCTATCTGTTCAGCGGCGCGGGCCGGAGCATCGCCACGGACGTGTCGGGGAACAGCTACATCGTCGGTGAGCTGGAGGACTCAAACGGGTCGATAACATCGATCTTCGTGACCAAGCTCACTCCGGCGGGCGCGGTGACCTGGGCGTATGCCTACGAGGGCAACTACGCCCACGGCGTCGCGGTGGATGGTGCCGGGAACATCTTCATGCTGGTGACGCTGACGTCCGCGGGCCAGAGCGTGCTCGCCAAGCTGGATCCGAGCGGCGCGTTCGCGACGGCCGCGGTGTACCTGCCGCTGGACATGCTAGGGCTGACGCTGGACGCCGCCGGGAACGCGTACGTCACCGGCGGCGACGGCTCCAGCCCGGACAGCCAGGCCCTGGTGTTCAAGCTCACCCCGTCGCTGAACCCCATCTACGGGGTCGCTTTTGGAGGCAGCTCCACCGAAAGCACGTTGGGCATCGCGGCGGATGCATCCGGCAACGCGTACGTGGAGGGCATCACCAACTCGTCCAATCTCCCCGGCGCGCAGAACACGTACAACGGCGGCTACGACGCCTTCCTCGCCAAGATCGACCCGACGGGCTCGAGCCTGCTGTTCACGAAGTACTTCGGCAATTCCGGCTTCGACGGCATCGGTGGGCTGGCGTTGGACGGGTCGGGCAACGTCTACCTGGCCTGGGCGAGCTATGTGCCGTACGGCGGGGTTCCCGCGCTGCTTCCGGGATCCGTCCAGGCTCCGGTAGGCGGCTCAGATGACGTGATCGTCGCCAAGGTGTCCCCGTCTGGCGCGACGATCTTCTCCGGCCGTTTCGGCGGCTCGGGTGATGAGCACGTCAATGGTCTCGCAGTGGACTCCTCCGGGGCGGTCGCCGTCGTGGGATACACCTTGTCGGCCGACTTCCCGGTGACCGGCAACGCGGCGTTCGGCTCGTACCAATACGATGACGGGTACGTCCTCCAGCTCAACCCCTCCGGTAGCGCGATCGCGTATGCGAGCTACCTCGGCGGTACCTCCATCGAGCAGATCACCGATATCGCGTTCGACGCCTCGAAGAACGCGATCGTGACGGGGGATACCTATTCGTCGGACTTCCCGGTCACCGATGGCTCCGTTCCGCAGGGGGGGATGACGGCCTTCGCGACCAAGTTCCTCCAGTGGTCCGACACCGTGGCTCCGACCTGCGCCATCACCTCTCCGACCGGCGGGTACGTCTCGGGGACCGTCGCCATCACCGCGAGCGCCTCGGACAACGTGGGCGTGGCGAAGGTGGAATTCTATGTCGACGGGGTGCTACGCGGGACCGACCTCTACGCGCCGTACTCCTGGAGCTGGGACACCACCGGCGCTGCGCAGGGGCCTCACGCCCTCTCATGCAAGGCGTACGACGCGGCCGGCAACGTCGGCACCTCGGCCACGGTGACGGTGACCGTCAACAATGCTCCCGTCTGCACGCTGGCGTGGAACAAGACCACGGTGCCCAGCGGCAGCAGCGCGACGCTCACCCTCACCACCACCGGGACGATCCCCGCCGGGACTCACGTCTACCTGTACGGCACCAAGAACGGCGCCACGGACTTCAACGGCTACGACGAGGGGTTCCCGCCGTACAGCCAGGGCTTCCTCAACACCTTCAGCAACGCGGGCACCTACCGCCGCTGGGTGGTGCTCCTGGGGTATGACGGCTCCACCGTCTGCACCTCCAACATCGCCACCACCACCTTCGAGGCGCCCAAGTGCACCGCGTCCTTCAGCAAGAGCGTGGTGGCTCAGGGGAGCTCGGTGGTGTTCTCGCTCAGCTCGGTGGGCGACATCCCCGCCGGGTCGATCTCGTACCTCTACGGCACCAAGAACGGGGTGACCGACGAGCCGGGCAACGCCTTCAGCGGGCCGAACTTCTCGTACACCATCACCAACACGCCGGGCCTCGCGGGCTCCTACGTGCGGTGGCTGGTGGTCAAGACCAGCAGCGGCCAGAAGGTCTGCCAGTCCAACAACACCTCGACCACCTTCCAGTGACCTCGGTCATTGCCCCGCCCGATAGGATGAACGGAATGCGTTCGGCGCTTCGATGGACGTGGGCGGTGGCAGTGGTCCTGGCACTGGCGGGCGCCACGCCGGACGCGGGGATGGACCCGCGTCTGGCGGAGGCGCAGCGGATCACCGACGAGGCGAAGACGCTGCTGGACGCCGGCAAGTACGCCGAAGCGGTCCCGAAAGTCGAGCAGGCGATCTCGCTCCGGGAGGCGGTCCTCGGTCCGTCTCACCCCGAGGTCGCGGGATCGCTCGGGAATCTGGCGTCCTTGTACCTGAAGATGGGAAAGCTCGACGAGGCCGAGCCACTGCTGGACCGCGCGCTGCGGATCCAGGAGGCCGCCCGAGGCAAGGACCATCCCGAGGTCGCCACCGTCCTGCACAACCTGGGCGTCCTCGCCTTCTACCGAGGGCAATACAGCCGCGCCGTGGCCCTGTACCAGCGCGCGCTCGACATCCGGGAGAAGGCGCTCGGTCCGTCGCATCCCCTCACCACCGCCACCATGAACAACCTCGCCGTCGCCTACGCGATCCAGGGGCAGTACGAGTTGGCCGAGCCGCTCTACGAGCGCGTGCTGGCAACTCGAGAGCAGACCCTGGACAAGAACCACCCCAACCTGGCGGTGGTGCTCAACAACCTCGCCAACGTCTACGACGAGGAGGGGTTGCACGACCGAGCCGAACCGCTCTACCAGCGCGCGCTTGCCATCTACGAGACGTCGCTGGGCAAGGACCATCCGGACGTCGCCGGGGCGCTCCACAACCTGGCCGAGGTGGCCATCGAGCGAGGTCAGTACGACCGCGCCGAGTCCCTGGGGCAGCGCGCGCTCGGGATTCGCGAGGCGGCGCTGGGGAAAGAGCATCCGCTGGTCGCGGCGTCACTCGACGACCTGGCCCGCCTCAATGCCGAGCGGGGCCACTTCGCGGAAGCCGAGTCCCTCCACCGGCGCGCCCTCGCCATCAGGGAGGCGACGCTCGGCAAGGAGCATACGGACACCGCCACCTCGCTCCTCGGCCTGGCCCGGTCCCTTGCGGAGCAGGGGCGTTTCGACCAGGCCGAGCCCCTGTACCAGCGCGGGCTCGGTCTCCGAGAGGCGACGCTGGGGTCGGCGCACCCGTTCGTCGCGGACTCGCTGAACCGGATCGCCGAGCTCCGGCTGCGGCAACGGCGCCTCTCCGAGGCCGTGCCGCTGCTCGCGCGATCGCTCGCGATCTCCGAGGGGCGCCTGCGCCGGGAGGCCCTCTCCTTCTCCGGAGCACGCCTGGCGAGCTTTCTCCAGTTCCTGGGGACGGACGAACAGCGCGTGTACTCGCTGGCGCGAGCGCACCCGGCCGACCCGGACGTCCGGCGGTTGGCCCTCACCGCCACGCTTCTGTTCAAGGGTCGATCCATCGAGGAGGCTTCGGCCACCGCGCGCACCGTCCTGGCGCGGATGGGGGGCGCTGACCGGGACGCATTCGATCGGCTCCGCGATCTCCGCACGCAGCTGACCCGGCTCTCGCTGGACGGTCCGGGTGACGAGCCGCCCGCGGAGTACCAGAAGGAGCTGAAGGAGCTCGCAGACCAGGGCGACGCGGTGGAGGCCGACCTCGCCAAGCGTTCCGCCCCTCTGCGCGCGCGGGCCGCGCTCCCGGCGCCGGCGGAGATCGTGGATCGGGTCGCGTCCGCGATTCCGAAGGACGCGGCGCTCGTCGACCTCATCTCCTACTCGGACAGCCCCGTGCCCCCGAAGCCGGGGACCCCGGAGTCGAAGGTGCCCGTCCAGGCCCGGTACCTGGCGCTGGTGCTGTTCCCGAACGGCCACTCCGCCGCCGCCGACCTGGGTCCCGTGGCGCCCGTCGACTCGGCGGTGGCGCGGTTGAACGACGCGCTCGCCAGCCAGGACGCCGCGTTCCAGGGCGCGGCCAGGAAGCTCTACCAGCTCGCGTTCAAGCCGCTGCTCCCGCTCCTCGGCAGCGTACACAAGCTGTTCGTCGCCGCGGACGGCCAACTCGCGGTCGTCCCCTTCGCGGCGCTCCACGACGGCCGCCGCTTTCTCGCCGACGCCTTCGACATCACCTACCTGACCAGCGGCCGGGACCTGTTGCCACGGCCCGGAACGGCCGCCCCTTCGTCTCCGATGGTGGTGCTCGCCGATCCGGACTACCGCGCCGGCGCTCTCGCCCAGGTCTCCGCTCCCGAGCGCTCCGCGCCCCTCGCGCGCTTCTTCGCCGAGGGCCGCGGCCTCTCCGATCAGCGCTGGCCACCCTTGCCTGGCACGCGAGCGGAGGCGGAGGCCATTCACGCACTGCTCCCGCAGGCGCAGATCTTCGTCGGCGCGGAGGCGTCCAAGGCACGGCTGCTGGGCGTCGCTTCGCCGGCCATCCTCCACGTCGCCAGCCACGGGTTCTTCCTGGAGGACGCGCCCTCCGCCCCCGGCGGCCGCGGCCTGGGCGAGGTCGGTGCTCCGGCGGCGCGCCTCGAGGACCCGCTCCTCCGGTCGGGGCTGGTGCTGGCGGGCGCGAGCGCGCAGGCCGGCCTGGGCAACTCGCTGGCCACCGCGCTGGAACTGGCGGGGCTGGACCTGTGGGGGACGGAGTTGGTGGTGCTGTCGGCGTGCGACACCGGCCGGGGCGAGGTCCACCGCGGCCAGGGCGTGTACGGGCTGCGGCGGGCGCTCGTGGTGGCGGGCGCGGAGACGGTGGTGGTCAGCCTGTGGAAGGTGGACGACGAGACGACCAGGACGATGATGGAGCGGTACTACCGCAACCTCCTCGCGGGTCAGGGGCGCGCCGAAGCCCTCAAGGGCGCCATGCTCGCCCTCCGCGCCACACATCCCCACCCCCACTTCTGGGCCCCGTTCATCGCCATCGGCCGGGACGCGCCGCTTCGGGCCCTCACTGCCGCAACGCGCGCTGAATAGCCCTGCGGCCAGGGCGCACCACGAACGCGAAGGCCGCGACCCGGGCGAGGGCTCTTCCTCGCCGGTTTCCCCGCGGCCCGCGTTCGAAAAATGCGATCAGCACTCCTGGCCTCCGTCCTCATCGTCCTCGGAGCGGCGTGCGGGCCGACCGGGGAGCCCCCCGCGGTCCACCCGACGGCCCTGACCTCGGTGCCGCTCCCGCCGCAGCCGGCGCACGCGCCGATCCAGAAGAGCCCGCCCCTGGCGGACACCTCGGTCCAATCCCTCCAGACCACCGCGGCGGGGACGATGACGCTGGGGTCGACGCTTGCCTGGTCGAAGTATCTGGTCAGAGGGCAAGGCAAGAGCATCGCTACGGACGCTCAGGGGAACGCCTATGTCATCGGCGACACCCGGTATACGAGCTACAGCGATCCGGTGTACGTGGCCAAGCTCAGCCCCACCGGCGCCGTGCTCTGGGCGTATGGGTACACCGGCACGAGCTCGGCGCACGGCATTGCCGCGGACGCCTCCGGGAACGTCTTCATCCTGGTCTGGGACAGCAACGAAAGCAGCAGCATCCTCGCCAAGCTGAGCGGAACGACCGGCAACGTCCTCAGCGCCGTGACCTTCCCCGTCGGGCTGTTCGGCCTGACGCTGGACGGCTCCGGGAACGCGTACCTCGCCGGTGAGAACGGTCTGCCCACCTCTTCGATCTCGAACGTCGTGGTGTACAAGCTCACCTCGTCGCTGGGGTACGTGTACGGGGGGATCTTCGGGGGCAGCGACCTCGACTACGGTCGGGAAATCCGGGTCGACAGCTCCGGCAACGCGTACGTGTACGGCCAGACCCGGTCGTTCGACCTGCCCGCCGCCCAGAACGCCGCCTTCGGCTCCGGCGACAACTTCCTCGCCAAGATCGACCCCACCGGTTCCAGCCTGCTGTTCACCCGATACATCGGCACCGCGGTCCAGGACTACTACGGCGGGATGGCGTTGGATGGAGCCGGCAACAGCTACCTCGGCTGGAGCAGCGACCTCACCGCCTCGCTCCCTGCCTTGTTTCCCGGGTCCGTCCAGGGGCCCACCGGTGGCGCTCTGGACGGCGTGATCGCCAAGCTGTCCCCGTCCGGCGCGCCGATCTTCTCCGGGCGGTTCGGTGGAGCTTCGTCCGAGTACGTCGCCGCCGTCGCCGTGGACTCCGGCGGGGCAGTCTCCGTCAGCGGCACGACCTATTCGGCCGACTTCCCGGTGACCGGCAATGCGGTCATGAGCTCGCGCCTCGGGTATCACGCGGACGCCTTCGTCCTCCAGATCAACGCCTCCGGGACCGCGCTGTCGTATTCGAGCTACCTGGGGGGTACCGACAATGACGCGAGCTACGCCATCGCGCTCGACGGCGCGAAGAACGTGTACCTCACGGGGGACACGTCCTCGTCCGACTTCCCCGTCACCGATGGTTCCGTGCTGCCTGGCGCGCCCTCCGTCTTCGCGACCAAGCTCCTCCAGTCGTCCGACGCGGTGGCTCCGACCTGCGCCATCACCTCGCCGGCCAGCGGAACGAACGTCTCGGGGACCGTCTCCATCACCGCGAACGCCTCGGACAACGTGGGCGTGGCCAAGGTCGAATTCTTCGCGGACGGAGCGCTGATCGGGAGCGACCTCTACGCGCCGTACGCCGGGAGTTGGAACACCACGGGCGTCGCCCAGGGGCCTCATTCCCTCTCGTGCAAGGCGTACGACGCGGCCGGCAACGCCGGCACTTCGGCCGCGGTGTCGGTGACCGTCAACAACGCCACCGCCCCCGTGTGCACGCTGACCTGGAGCAGGAACCCGGTGCCCACCGGCAGCGGCTCGAAGCTCACGCTCACCGCGACGGGCACCATCCCGGGCGGGTCCCGGTCCTACCTGTACGGCACCAGGGACTACGTCCCCGATTTCGACCGCTACGACTGGGGGCTCCCGCCGTACAGCTGGAACTTCTTCAACGCGCCGGGCAACTCCGGCTACTACCAGCGCTGGGTCATCATCGAGGGGCCGGACGGCTCCACGGTCTGCACCACCAACGTGGCCTCCGTCTTCTTCCAGTAGTCTGGGGGGATGATCGCCGCCCTTCCCTTCCTCGCCCTCGTGCTGGCGGACGGGGGCCCCCCGCGGGTGCTGCCGGAGACCTCCACATTGCTGTAGGTCGCCGTCCGCCCGCGGGACCCGTTCCGGGATCCGCTGCCGAAGGACCCGGCGCTGGCGCAGCAGATCCAACTCGGCTACCGGATCTTCACGGAGACGCCGCGCTACGCCGCTCGCTACACCGGCAGCGCCCTGTCGTGCAGCAACTGCCACCTCAATGCGGGGCAGCGCGACGGGGCGATGCCGGTGGTGGGGGTGGCGGCCGTCTTCCCGGAGCCCAACACCCGGTCCGGCCGATTGTTCTCCCTACAAGACCGGGTGGTGAGCTGCTTCCTCCGCAGCCTCAACGGCGCCAACGCGCCCGGCGCGACCGAGGCGAACACGCACGAGAACGCCGAGGTCGAGCCGTTCGTGTCGCCACGGTCGCCGGAGGTGCTGGCGGTCGCGGCGTACGTCACCTGGTTATCCGAAGGCGCGCCGCTGGGGCAGAAGCCGGTATCGCGCGGGGTGAAGCAACTGGCGTCCGAGGCGAAGATCCCCATCGCCAAGCTCTCTCCGGCGAAGGGCAAGGAGCTCTACGTGGACTACTGCCAGGGCTGCCACGGCGAGGACGGACAGGGCGTCGACCTGCAGGTGGCGCAGCCGGGTCCGCTGTGGGGGCCGCGCTCGTGGAATGACGGCGCCAGCCTCGCCCGCACGTACATGCTGGCGGGGATGATCCGCCACGCCATGCCGTACCTCGGTCCGGGCTCACTCACGGACGAGGAGGCGCAGCTCATCGCCGCGTACATCACCTCGCAGCCTCGCCCGCACTTCCGCGCCCAGGCGCGCGACTACGTGAACGGGTCCGTTCCCGAGGACGCCGTCTACGACACGCGGCGGTTCCCGAAGAACCCGCTCGCCGAGGCGCACTGACGACGGGCATGCGCGGGGGCCGCCGCCGCCAGCGCGCGCGTATGCTGCCGCGATGACGGACCCCAACACGCTCGCCGTCGCGCGCGACCTGTTCGCCGAGATCCGCGCGCTCGCGCCCCGCATCGAGCAGGACCGGCGCCTCCCGCCGGAGCTGATGTCCAAGCTGACCGAGGCGGGCTTCTTCCGCCTGGCGGTGCCCCGCGCGCTGGGCGGGCTGGAGTCCGACCTGCGCACCATCCTCGAGGTGATCGAGGAGGCCTCTCGCGCCGACGGGAGCACCGGCTGGACGGTGATGATCGGCGCGGTGACCGCCGTCCTCTCCGGTTGGCTGGATCCCGCGGTCGCCGAGCGCATCTACACCCGCGACGCGTTCACCGGCGGCGTCCCGGCGCCGTTGGGCCAGGCGCACGCCACCGGGGGTGGATACCGCCTGACCGGGCGCTGGCCGTTCGCCAGCGGCTGCCACCACGCGAGCTGGCTGGTCGGAGGCGCGATCCTCTTCAAGGATGGCGCGCCCCAGCCCGGCGTCCGGATGCTCCTGTTCCCCGCCTCCGAGGCGAAGATCCACGACACCTGGCACGTCTCCGGCCTCCGCGGGACCGGCAGCCACGACATGGAGGTCGCGGGCATCACCGTGCCTCGCGAATGCTCCGTCTCCTTCGCCACCGACCGCCCGCGCCACCCGGGCCCGCTCTACGCGTTCCCGGTGTTCAGCGCCCTGGCCCTGGGCGTCGCCGCGGCGGCGCTGGGGATCGCGCGCGGCGCGGTCGACGAGGTGGAGCGCATCGCCCGCGAGAAGACCCCGCTGGGCTCGAAGGTGAAGCTGGCGGCGAAGCCGGGCACGCACGCGCGGGTGGCGGAGGCGGAGGCCACGCTCCGCGCCGCGCGGGCTTTCATGCACGACGCGGTGGGCCGCTGCTGGGCGCTGGTGGAGTCCGGCCGCGAGGTGCCGCTGCCGGTGCGCGCGGAGCTGCGGCTCGCCGGCACCCACGCCACGGCCAGCGCGGCCCGGGCCGTCGACCTCGCCTACCACCTGGCGGGGATGACCTCGATCTCCGACTCCAGCCACCTCCAGCGCGCCTTCCGCGACGTCCACGTCGCCACCCAGCACGCCATGGTGGGGCCGGACGTGGCGGAGCTGGCCGGCGCGATCCTCCTCGGCATGGAAGCGGACACCGCGCGCCTGTAATTCGCGACGTGTCAGATCCGGCGCGGGCGCCGCGAATGCCTCCCCGAACCCCGGGCCCCGCCAATTCCGGCGTCCCGTCTCTTCGGGGGTACTTGCCATGTCGTTGCATTCCGCGTGGGCGCGGGCGGGAGTCGTGTCTCCCGCCGTCGCGCTCCTGATCCTCATCCCCAGGCTGGCCCTGGCCGGCGATCCCACTCCGCCCATCCAGCTCACCGACGACGGCGTGGGCTTCCGCGTCCAGCTCGGCCTCACCGTCCCCGCCTCCGGCGTGCAGATCAGCGCCATCTACGACCGCATCGGCGGCGCGGTGGTCGACGCCGGCGCCCAGTCGGTGAGCAACGTCCCCGTCCGCCGGCTGCTCGCGCTGCAGCAGGACGCCCAGGGCAAGTACTTCGTGGACGCCTCCCCGCTCGCCGCCGGCCAACCGACGCCGCCCAACGGCGTGTACAGCCTGTGGATCGAGGCGCACCACACGCCCGGCCCAGAATCGCGGGCCCGCCTGCCGTTCACGCTCCGCCGCACCCTCTACTTCCGCGTGGTGAACGGGGCGGCGCAGCGGCTCTCGCTGGCGCAGTACTCGACCACCATCGACCCGGCGGGCATCCGCAAGAACAAGCTGGGCCAGCAGGAGCCGGTGCACGGCGGCTTCACCACGCCGCGGATCACCTCCAGCCAGGCGGAGATGTTGCCGCTGCTGGAGAGCGGCGCCCCGTACAGCACCCCGGACAACAGCGAGGCCGGCCAGTAGGCCGCGCCGCGAGGAAAGGAGAACACACGCCATGAAGACGACTCGACTGATCGCCGTCATCGCCGCGTGCGCCGCCGCCAGCGCCTCGGCCGCCACGCGCACCTACTGCTTCGAGATGCTGTTCAAGGACGACCGCTGGGACTGCCCCACGCCCAGCGAGGCGGGCGCCAAGCGCGGCTGCCAGCAGGACTACTACAACTTCTCCAGCCAGCCCGACGGCTACTACACGCACCCGGTGGGCGCGCTGGTGGAGCTCTGGGACAAGGACGACACCAGCGACGACGAGTACATCGGCACGTGGTACCTCACCAGCGAGACGGGCGGCTGCGCCACCTTCGAGTGGGAGAACGCGTCGTACTCGAAGGGCGAGGCGAACCCGGACATCTACCCCATCTGGAAGTCGGAGGTCCGGAGCACGGACGACGCCAGCCCGCACGTGGTGGCGACGGACATGTCGCTCAACCCGTACGGCGGCGTCACCTGGCGGAGCTTCGCGTACGCCGACTGCGCGGCCGGGACGACCTGCACCCAGAGCGGCTACCTCCTGATCACCACCGACAGCACCACCGAGCGCGGCGGCCGCGCGATGTCGCTCGACAGCGCGCAGCACATGCTCCAGACCTTCGCGCCCCAGATGGACAACGAGGACGTCGACATGAAGTGGCCGTCCACCCTGAGCCAGGCGCTGGACCGCTACACCTTCGAGGTGGAGGAGGACCGGGGCGACCAGCCGCAGTCGCCCTGCCACGAGCTGGGCCACCTGCTGCAGATGCAGGAGATCGTCCGCGACGGGCTGCAGGACGACTGCTCGCTGAACGGCAGCGGCCACACCCTCACCGGCACCGAGTACGAGTCCTGCGCCACCGCCGAGGGCTGGGCCGGCTACGTGGCCATCACCTCGCTCTGGGACCCGGAGGACACCTCCTCCGCCCCGTCGCGCTGGGGGATCGACTACGTGACGCCCACGCCGCTCGAGGCGGTGTGCAGCGACAACAAGGGCATCGAGGCCCAGGTGACCAAGGCGTTCTGGGACCTGGACGACGCCGACAACGAGGCCGGGGTGGCGCCGTCCGGCAACGACGACGAGAAGGACTCCGACACGCTGGACATCGCCAGCCGCTGGAGCGTGTTCACCGACGGGACCGGCAACCGCGACGACTGGGAGAGCGACCCGGACGGGGTGAACCTCTGGGACTACTTCCTCAACAGCCAGTCGTGGTGGGCCAACCTGACCGGCACCCGCCACACGCTGATGGGGCACAACTGCATGGGCACGCAGGACACCAACTGACCGGGGTCAGCCGGTGGCGCGCCTCGGGCTCTCCTTGAGCAGCCCGAGGCGCAACATGCTCTCCGCCGTGGCCGCGAGCGCGTCCTCGTTCGACCGCGGGGCCCAGCCGAGGAGGCGCTTCGCCTTCTCGGCGGTGCCGTTCCTGGGCTTGCTCAGCTCGGGGAGGATCTGCTGGGCGGCCTTGTCGCGGAGCGCGGCCAGGCGCACCACGAAGTCCGGGAGCTGGCGGGTGGGCACCCTCCGCGCCGCCGCCCCCATCCGCTTCTTCAGCGCCAGGGCGATGTCGCGCATCGACATGAAGTCCCCGGAGACGGCGATGAAGCGTTCGCCCTTCGCCGCCGGGTGGGTCATGGCGCGGAGGTGGAGGTCCGCCACGTCGCGCACGTCGACCACGCCGAAGTAGATCCGCGGGCAGCCGGGCAGCGCGCCGTCCATCAGCCGCTGCACCATCAGGATGGAGGTCGAGTAGTCGGGGCCGAGCACGGGGCCGAACACCCCCACCGGGTTGACGGCCGCCAGCTCCAGCGCGCCCCCCTCCCTGGCCATGAAGTCCCAGGCGGCGCGTTCGGCCAGCGTCTTCGACTTCACGTAGGGCCGCACGTCGCCGCCGTCCGGGTTGGTCCAGGTCGTCTCGTCGAAGGGCGCCGTCCGGAACGGGTGGCCGTAGCCGACGGCGGCGAAGGAGGAGGTCAGCACCAGGCGCTTCACGCCGGCGTCCCGCGCGGCCCGCAGCACGCGCAGGGCGCCTTCGCGCGCGGGGACGATCAGCTCGTTCTCGTCCTTGGGAACGGCTGGAGGGAACGGCGAGGCGACGTGGAGGACGTACTCGCAGCCGGCCACCGCCTCCTTCCACCCGGCGTCCTGCTCCAGGTCCGCGGCGGCGAAGGAGAGCTGGTCGCCCGGCTCGGCGCCGCCCTCCTTCAGCATGGCGCGGACGTCCGCCTCGCGCTTGAGGTTGCGGACCGTGGTTCGCACGCGGTGCCCCGCGGCGACCAACTGGATGATGCAGTGGCAGCCGATGAAGCCCGAACCGCCCGTCACCAGGACTGTGCTCACGTGGTTCCCTCCGTCTCGTTCATCTCGCTGAGACCGCCTGCACGCTCCACCCGTACGGCGTGCCCTGCCACAACCGGCGCCGGACGCTCATCGTCACCTCGGAGCCCACCTTCACCTGCGAGTAGAGCGACGCGCTCCGGGATTCGTACGTTCCGCCTTCCCAGGCGATGGTCACCCGGTACGACTCGCTCACGTGCTCCCTCACGCGGCGCTCGGTGCCGTCCCCGTCCCGTTCATACTTTTCCACGTCGTGGGCGGGCAGGTACTCGACGTACGTGACCTGGCCCACGCGCTCCTGCAGCGGTCCGTAGGACGAGCTGGTGTAGACGTAGTAGGCGCCGCCGGCGATGGCCGCCACGGCGACGACGATGAGGGACGTCCGGAGCATTTCGGCGGGCGGACTGTAGGGCAATCGCTAAAAGGGGTCGATGCCGGGCAGACTGCGATCCGGTGGATGCCCTCCGCCTGACCTTCGCCGTCCCCGTCTCGCACCGCACGGTGGTGCGGCAGACGCTCCGCGCGCTGCTGGAGCCGAGGCGCGCGGGACCGATCCTCCTGGTCGGCGTGGCGCTCGTCATCGGCGACGCCGTGTACAGCGGGAGCTACCGGGCGGGGGCGGTGGCCTCGATGATGGCGCTGACCACCGCCGCCGCCGCGCCGTGCGGCTGGAGGCTGTGGCTGGAGGCCCCGGCGTCGCGGGCGGACCGGATCTGGGGGCTGATCGCCTACGTCGGGCTGGGCGCGGGCGTGCTCCTGGTCACCGGCGTCGCCCTCTCGCGCGTGCTGGGCGTGCCGGACCAGTTCCTCACCCGCCCCATCAGCCTGCTGATCTGCTTCACCCTCTTCCTCGTCGGCGGCTGGGGCGTGGGACACAACATCTCCCTCGAAGGCCACGTCGTGCGCGAACGGGCGCGCGCGGACGCCCTCGCCCGCGAGGCCGAGAGCGCCCAGCTCCTCGCGCTCCGCTCCAACCTCGACCCGCACTTCCTCTTCAACACCCTCAACGCCATCGCCGAGTGGTGCCGGCTTGACGGCCCGGCGGCAGAGACGGCGCTGCTCGAGCTCTCCGCCATGCTCCGCACCGTCTTCGACGGCGTCCGCGAACCCACCTGGCCGCTGGAGCGGGAGCTGGAGCTGGCGCGCTCGCTGTTCGATCTGCACCACCTGAGGGACCCGGCCCGGTTCGAGCTCTCCTGGGACGTCCCCTCCCCCGCGCCCGACGTCCAGGTCCCGCCGCTGCTGCTGCTGCCCCTGGCGGAGAACGCGATGACGCACGGGCCCGGCGCCGGCCACCGCGGCGAGGTCCGCTTCTCGTTGACCTCCGCGCCCGGCGGCGGCATCGCGCTGGAGCTGAGCAACCCGGGCGCCTTCCGCGGTCCCCGCCCGGGCGGGAGCGGGCTGTCCACCCTCCAGCGGCGGCTCGAGCTCGCCTACGGCGGCGCGGCCAAGCTGGCGGTGACGGACGACGGCGGACGGACGCGGGTGCGGTTGGAGCTGCCGGCGAGGGCGACGTGAGGGTGCTCCTCGCCGACGACGAATCCATGGCCCGCCAGCGGCTGGAGCGGCTGCTGAAGGCGATCCCGGATGTAGTGCTCACCCGGAGCTGCGAGAGCGCCGAGGAGGTGCTGGACGAGGTGCGCAGGCGCCCGGTGGACGTCCTGCTGCTGGACATCCACATGCCCGGCCTGTCGGGGCTGGAGGCGGCGCAGCTGCTGCCGGAGCCGCGGCCCTACGTCATCTTCTGCACGGCGCACCGGGAGCACGCGGTGGAGGCGTTCGACCACGGCGCCGTCGACTACCTGCTCAAGCCGGTGGACCCGGCGCGGCTGAGGAAGGCGCTGGAGCGGGCGCGGCGGCGGCGGCCGGAGCCCTCCGCGCCCGCCGACGTGGACCGGCTGCCCATCGTCACCCGCCACGGCATCCGCCTCCTCCGGCCGGAGGACATCTCCCACGTCGTGCTCGACGGCGAGCTGGCCACCGTCTTCACCGCCACCGAGCAACTGCTCACCGACGCCACGCTCCAGGAGCTGCAGGACAAGCTGGCCCCCTTCGGCTTCGAGCGCGTACACCGCCGCGCGCTGCTGCACCTGGGGCGCGTGGCCCGCCTCACCCCGCTGGAGACCGGCGGGTTCCTCGCCCACGTCCGGCCCGGGCAGGAGGTGGAGATCTCCCGCCAGGTCGCGCGCGAGCTGCGGCGGCGCCTGGGCCTGCGCAAGTCCAAGGGCGACGAGTCGGAGTGAGGCCGCTGGGGGTGGCCTTCGCGCCGCTCGGGGCCTGGTTTCGACCGCTCATCCCCTTCGCCCGAACGAGGGCCTCGCCGGGGTGTTCCATCTCCAGAGCACGGAGGGAGCGCATGGCCTGGAGATGGCGGTACTGGAGAGAGCGGCTGGAGCAGAACGCACAACGACCGATCCCGGGAACGGAGGCGCCCGCGTGGCTCACGCCCACGCAGCACGCCCTCGTCCTCCGGTCGCTCCAGGAGTTCCAACTGGGCGAGACCGGCGAGGGCCGCGTCGCCCACCAGATCGACGGCGTCACCTGGGAGGGCGTGGACGACGACCTCCGCGCCCTGATCAAGCTCTGGGTGCGCGAGGAGGGGCGCCACGCGCGGGTCCTCGCCCTGATGGTGCGGGGGATGGGAGGGAAGCTGCTGACCCGGCACTGGAGCACCGGCGCGTTCCAGGGGCTCCGGCGCCGGCTCGGCGTCCGCTTCAAGCTGTTCGTCGCCCTCACCGCGGAGGTCGCCGGCGCGGTCTTCTACGGGCTGCTCGCGCGCGCGCTGCCGCGGAGCCCGATGGCGTCCGCGCTGGAGGAGCTGGAGCGGGACGAAGGGGTGCACCTCCGGTTCCAGTCGGAGCTGTTCGGGATGCTCGGGCGCCACTGGCTGACCCACGTGGCCATCCAGGCGGGCTGGTTGTTCTTCGCGCTGGGCGTCTCCGCGATGGTCTGGTGGCAGCACGCCCCCACCCTCGCCTCCCTCGGCGTCCCGTTCCCGCGCACCGCCTTCGAGCTCGTCCGCTACACGGTGGAGGTCTCGCGGCGGATCCACTGGGCGCGCCGCGCGGCGGTGGCGGCCCCCGCCCCGGCCCGCCTCCAGGAGCACGCGTCATGACCTCCCGCCTGCCGAGCTTCCGGAAGCTCTCGCTGGAGGAGCGCGCCTCGCTCCTTGGCAGCCTGGTGCACCTGTCCGCCGAGGAGCAGGCGCTGCTCCGGGGCGGGCACACGCTGGCCCTGGAGACGGCGAACCAGATGATCGAGAACGCGGTGGGGACGTTCGCGCTCCCGCTCGGGATGGGGCTCAACCTCACCGTGAACGGGAAGGACTACCTGGTCCCGATGGCGGTGGAGGAGCCCTCGGTGGTGGCCGCGCTGTCCGGCGCCGCGAAGGTGGTCCGGGGCGCGGGCGGCTTCGCGGCCGAGGCGGACGACCCGGTGATGATCGGCCAGGTGCAGGTGACGCGGTACGGAGATCCGCTGGAGGCGCGGGAGCGGATCCTCGCGCGGAGGGAGCAGGTGCTGGCGCTCGCCAACAGCTTCCATCCCCAGCTGGTGCGGCGGGGCGGCGGCGCGCGCTCGCTCGAGGTCCGGGTGCTGCCCGCGCCCGAGGGCCCACGCGGGGAGCCGATCCTCGTCGTGCACCTCCTCATCGACACCCGCGAGGCGATGGGCGCCAACCTCGTCAACACCGCGGCGGAGGGCGTGGCCCCGCTGATCGAGGAGATCACCGGCGGGCGCGTGTACCTGCGAATCCTCTCCAACCTCGCCGACCGGCGGCTGGCCCGCGCCGTCTGCCGGATCCCCTTCGCGCTGCTGGCCGACTTCGACCTCGCCGGCGACGAGATCGCCGAGGGCATCGCCCAGGCCAGCCGCTTCGCCGCCGCGGATCCGTACCGGGCGGCCACCCACAACAAGGGCGTGATGAACGGCGTGGACGCGGTGGCCATCGCCACCGGGCAGGACTGGCGCGCCATCGAGGCCGGGGCGCACGCCCACGCCTGCCGCTCCGGGCAGTACCAGCCGCTGTCGGCGTGGACGCTGGAGGAGGGGCATCTGGTGGGCCGGCTGGAGATGCCGCTGGCGCTGGGGACGGTGGGCGGGCCCATCCAGGTCCACCCGGCGGTGCGGCTGGCGCACAAGCTGATGCAGGTGGGGTCGGCGCGGGAGCTGGCGATGGTGTTCGCCGCGGTCGGGCTGGCGCAGAACCTCGCCGCGCTGAAGGCGCTCGGGTCGGTCGGCATCCAGCGAGGGCACATGGCGCTCCACGCGCGTGCCCGGCGCACCGTTGGTGGGCTGCCTGATCTCCGGCGCCTCGGTCCCGCCGAGCAGCAGCACCTCGTTGCGCGTGACCTCCGAGCCGACGCGTCACCGCCGGCCGAGCAGCGCCAACGCGATGCCGCCGACGATCGCGAACGCGGCGATCGCCAGCCGCCAGGTGAGCGCCTCGCCGAGGAGGAGCGCGCCGCTGGCCGCCGCGAGCACCGGCACCGACAGCTGCACGAGCCCGGCGCGGAGGCGAGAGAGCGACGGCAGGGCCGCGTACCAGAGGCTGTACCCGACCCCTGAGGCCAGCGCGCCGGACGCGACCGCCAGCCAGGCGCCGAGCGCGCTGGCGTGCATCCCCCGCACGAACGGCAGCGCGCACAGCGCGGCCACCGGCACCGCGCGGGCGAAGTTGTCGGCGGTGGTGGCGAGCGGATCCACCGCGGCGCGCCCCCGCAGCGAGTACCAGCCCCAGGCCGCCCCGGCCCCCAGCATCAGCGCGGCGGAGAGCGGCTCCGGCGCGGCGAGGCCGGGGAGCACGAGCCAGGTGAGCCCGCCGAGCGCGGCGATGAGCCCCAGCCATTCCAGCGGGCGCGGGCGCTCGCCGGCGGCGATCCCGCGGCCGATCATGGTCACCTGCACCGCGCCGAAGAGCAGCAGCGCGCCGGTGCCGGCCGGCAGCCGCAGGTAGGCGAACGAGAACGGCCCGGCGTACAGGAAGAGCGCCGCCGCGGACGCCCAGCTCCCGCTCCGGGCGACCTTCGCCCTCCCGAGCGGCGGCACCTCTTCCACCGCGGCCGATCCCCAGGCGCGAGCGGGCTTTGTCCCCCCGCGCGGCGGCACCCCTTCCACCGCGGCCGAGCCCCCGGCGCGAGCCGGCTTCGCCCTCCGGAGCCGCAGCAGCGCGAACAGCACCGCCGCCCCGGAGGCCAGCCGGATCAGCGTGTACGCGGCGGCGTCGATCTCTCCGGCGCGCAGGGCCGCGCGCGCGAGCAGCGAGTTGCCCGCGAAGCAGCAGAGCGCCGCGATCGTCAGCGCGGCCAGCGAACCTCGTGCGACGCGGTGAGCCACCGCCCGCGCACGTTACGCGAGGCACGGAAGGAAACGGTTGCTCGCGGAAGCGTCACCCAGTAAACGCCCTCTCCGACTTCCCGAGCGCGGCCACCACGGCCGAGCCCCCCGCGAGGAGAGGAACAGCCATGAAATTGTCCTGGGTGTGGAATCCCGGTGCCCTGCTCCTTCTTGGAGTGTTGCTGGCGCTTCCGCCAGGGAAGGCCCGAGCGCAGGACCCGGCGCCCGCGGCCCCCGAGAAGCCGGCCGCCACCGAGAAGCCGGCGGCCACCGAGCCCCCCGCGACCTCCACGCCCCCCGCGGCTCCGGAGGTCGCCGCGGTGAAGGGCGGCGGTTTGATCAAGGGCGTGGTGACCGCCACCTACGGCGACCCGCTGCCGGGCGCCAAGGTGGAGGTGAAGGGCACGCCGATCTCCACCCGCACCAACGACAAGGGCGAGTTCACCCTCGCGGTGCCGCCGGGCCCGCACACGGTGATCGCCACCGCGGAGGGCTTCGTCAACGGCACCTCGTCCGTGACGGCGGCGGAGGGCGCGCCCACCTCGGCGAACTTCACGCTCGACGTGGACCTGATGCACGCCGAGGACATCGTGGTCACCGCGCAGGTGCCGGACCGGAAGATCCGCTCCAGCTCGGCCATCACCACCGTGGACACCAAGGAGATCGAGGCGCGCGCGCCGCAGAGCACCGCGGACGTGATGCGCGTCGTCCCCGGCTTCTACGTGGAGAGCTCCGGCGGCGAGGTGGGCGGCAACCTGTTCGTCCGCGGCCTCCCGGCGGACGGCTCCTACCGCTACGTGTCGATGATGGAGGACGGGATGCCGGTGTACGACTCCACCGAGCTGTTCTTCGTCAACGCCGACATCTTCTTCCGGCTGGACCAGAACATGGACCACATGGAGGCGGTCCGCGGCGGCAGCTCCGCCCTCTACGGCAGCAACGCGCCGGGCGGCGTGGTGAACTTCATCAACAAGACGGGCGGCGACGCGATGGCGGGGAGCATGAAGGTGTCCACCGCCACCGGCGGCCTGTTCCGCTACGACGCCAACCTCAACGGCCCGCTGGGAGGCGACTGGAAGTTCAACGCCGGCGGCTTCTACCGCTTCGACCAGGGCGTGCGGAGCCCGGGCTTCCCCGCCTCCAACGGCGGCCAGCTCAAGGTCAACCTCAGCCGCGACATCACCCTGGAGAACAACGTCACCGGCGAGGCGAAGCTGTCGTTCCGCTACCTGGACGACCGGAACACGTTCTTCCTCCCGCTGCCGCTGAACGGGCAGTTCGACTCCGGCGGCCACCTCACCGGCGCGGACTTCGTGGCCGGCTTCCCCTCGGACGGCACGCTCACCTCGCGCGAGGGCGTGAACGCGCAGGTGCCGCTCCCGCAGGGCGGCACGCTCACCCTCCCGCTGGACGACGGCCAGCGGCAGCGCGGCACCTGGGGCACCGCGGACGTCCGCCTCTACTTCGCCGACGGCCGCTGGGAGGTGCACGACACCCTCCGCGCGATGCAGGTGGACCACAGCTGGAACGCGATGCTGCCGTTCAACCTGGTGGACGCGGAGACGTGGGCCACCTCGGTGGTGGGCGCCGGGACGCCGCACCAGATCGTCTGCACCAACCTGCCCGGCCAGCCGGTCTTCGGCACCGGTGACTGCGCGGCCGGGAACAACCTGGTGGCGCTGGGCGGCCAGTGGCTGGTGAAGAAGCCGATGACCGACGTGTCCAACCAGCTCCGGCTCACCAAGTTCGCGGACATCGGTCCGACACAGCACACCTTCACCGGCGGCCTCTACTTCGGCCACTACACCGCCGACAACACCTGGTACTTCAACGACACCGTCACCGACGTCCGCAACGACCCGCACTTCCTCGACCTGCAGGTGCTGGACGGCAGCGGCAACGTGCTCAGCAGGGCCACCGACCACGGGTTCACGCGCTACCTGAGCAACTACGTCAACGGCAGCGCCAACGCGACGCTGTTCGCCTTCTTCGCCGGGGACGAAGCCACCATCAACGACAAGCTCCGGGTGGACCTCGCCGCGCGCGTCGAGCGCGACGTCTACGAGCAGAACGTGGAGGAGACCCGCGGCGTCGACCTGGGCGACCCCACCACGAGCGCCGACGAC
>Ga0134122_10000480_pt1 | contig 27043 bp, 32 predicted proteins | sample KB302_FD_96461 | JGI IMG/M metagenome (GOLD analysis project Ga0134122, IMG submission 96461) | Terrestrial soil microbial communities without Nitrogen fertilizer from Kellogg Biological Station, Michigan, USA - KB3-0-2 | ecosystem: Environmental > Terrestrial > Soil > Unclassified ...
AGCCCCATCCGCGCCGCGAAGTACCCGAAGCGCCCCTGAGCTCGGAGGTCGCGGCCGGAGGCCGCCGCCTCGGCGTCCCCTGGGGCCGGGGACTCCGCGCCCAGCGTGGCGGAGGTGAACACCACGGTATCCACGGCCGCGTAGAGCCGGCTCTGCAGCTCGCGCGCGACGTCGATCGGCGCCGCCTTGAGGAACACCCCGCGCCCGCGGGCCTCGCCCCAGTAGACGTGGTCGGGCGACTCGCCCAGGGAGATGAAGTCCAGCTCGGCGGCGATCTCCCCGCTCCGCCGCGCCAGCGCCTGCACCTGCGCGTCCTCGTCCGAGGCGCACGCCGCGGCCAGCCCGCCCAGCGCCTCCAGCACCGGCTCCACCTTCGGCCGCAGCGGCGCCAGGGCGCGCGCGGTGAGTCGGACGGCGGCCTCTCCCCCGGCCAGCCCCAGCACCCGCGGCGCGGCGCCGAACAGCGCCTCGGACGCCGACTTCACCCGGATGGCCGCGGCGCTGATCATCCCGTGGCGCGCGTCCGCCGGCGCCACCGAGGTCAACGCGTCCCGCACCAGGTCGTCCAGGCGGAAGCTGGAGACCTTGATGCCGAAGTGCTCGGTGGCGGCGTCCTCCAGGCCGTGCGCCTCGTCGAACACCACCGCCTCGTAGCGGGGGAGGATGCCGGCGGGCGCGGCGCCCCCTGATGCGCTGCGGATGGCGAGGTCGGCGAAGAAGAGGTGGTGGTTGACCACCACGAGGCTGGCCTGCTCGGCGCGGCGGCGGGCGCGGGTGACGAAGCACGGCTCGAAGAGCGGGCACTTCTGGCCCAGGCAGGTCTCCGGCGTGGTGGACAGCTGCGGCCAGGCGCCGAACGCGTCCGGGAGGTCCAGCTCCGCGCGGTCGCCCGTCTCGGTGCGCATGGCCCACGCGCGCAAGAGCGGCCAGGCGGCCTGGTCCTCGTGGCGGGCGAAGTGGGGCTCGCGGTCGAACGCCTCGAAGCGGTGGATGCAGAGGTAATTGGAGCGGCCCTTGAGGTACGCCGCCTCCAGCTCCAGCCCCACCTTGTTGCGCAGGAGCGGGATGTCCTTGAAGAAGATCTGCTCCTGCAGGTTCTTGGTGGCGGTGGAGATGACCACCCGCCGCCCGGAGAGCGCCGCCGGCACCAGGTAGGCCAGCGTCTTGCCGGTGCCGGTGCCCGCCTCGGCGATGAGGTAGCCGCGCCGGTTCAGCACCTGCTCCACCTCGCGCGCCAGGGCCAGCTGCTCGGGGCGGTGCTCGTAGCGCTCCAGCGCCGCCTGGATCGCCCCGCCCGGGCCGAGCAGACCGTCGACGGTGAGCGCGTCCATCACCGGCCGGCGAGGAACCAGTACGCCACGAGGACGAGGCTGAAGATGAGGAAGAGGGCGGCCACCCCCACCAGCACCTTCTTCGCCTGCTCCGCGTCCACCGGCAGCGGCTCCGGCCTCAGCGGGGAGGTGGTGGCGGCGAGGCGGATGACCTCGTCCCGCCCGCGCGACGCCATCGGCTCGCGGGGCCGGCGCGCCAGGTGGATGCGGTAGAGCCGGCCGGCGGCGGCCAGGTCGCCGCGCACCGCCGCCCCCGCCAGCACCCGGTCGTGGAACGCCACGTCGTCCCAGTGCGCGGCCAGCTCCTTCCACGCGGCCTTCAGCTCGCCGGACGGCTCGGACTCCGCGGCCACGAAGTTGGCGAACACCAGGCCACACTGGGGGCAGCTCAACCCACCGCCGGGTGGCTTCGGCGCCACGCACTTGGGGCAGCGGTCCTCCGGGACGACGAACGGGTCCTCGCCCATCGCGCTGAGCGGCGGCACCGCGTGAAGCGGCACCACCCGCGCGGGCTGGGGCGCCGCCGGGGAGGAGATGCGGGGGGCGGCGGCCACCGCGGGCTCGGCCTCGGCGGCCGTCTCGGCCCAGGCGGCGCGCGTCTCCGCCCCGCACCTGGCGCAGGTCAGCACCAGCTTCCCGGCTTCGCGCCGGAAGCCAGACGCCTCCGCCAGCCGGTCGCAGGTCTCGCAGAGGTACTTCACCCGGTCACCGGGGTGAGGGGCGCCGGCATCACGCACAGCGCCAGGCCGATGAAGGAGAGGGCGCAGATCCACTTCCGCCCCCGCGAGAGCGGCTGCGCCTCGTCCACGACGGGCGGGTGGCGGTAACCGACCACGCGGGTGGCGATGATGAACCACAGGAGCCAGGAGGCGCTGAAGAACACCGCCAGCGTGAGCAGCGCGTACGCCGCCGCGCGGCCCACCGGGATGGCGCGCTCGCCGAACAGCGCGTGGGTGAGGTGCCCGCCGTCGAGCTGGCCGATGGGGAAGAGGTTGAGCGTGGTCACCACCAGGCCGAACCAGCCGGCGAGGTACACCGCGTTCTCTTGCACGTCCTTGCCGGGCGGCAGTGGCCCCAGGAAGAGGCGCTTGAGGCCGATGGTGAGGAGGCTGTCACCGAACATGGTGGCCGTGGGGGCGGGCGACGCGACTTCGGGGGTGGCGGCGTGGTGGAACCATCCCTGGAGCCACACCCATGCCTGCTGCCCGAGGGAGATCAGCGACGCCGGGCCGGGGATGCCCGGGACCTGGGACGGCATGTCCATCGTCTTCAGGGTGGCGGCCCCGTAGATGAGGATGGGGAGCGCCACCGCCAGCCCGGCGAGCGGCCCCGCGGCGCCGATGTCCACCAGCGCGTTCCGGTGGGGGATCTTCCCGCGCAGCCGGATGACCGCGCCCATCGTCCCGAGGCTGATGAACGGCGGCGAGGGGATGAAATACGGCAGTGAGCTGTCCACCTTGTGCCAACGCGCGAACAGGTAGTGCCCCATCTCGTGCGAACCGAGGATGGCCACCAGGCACAGGCTGAACCGGAGCGATTCGGCGGCGGGCCGGGTGAAGGCCAGGATGTCGGCGAGCATCACCCGGAGGACGGCGCCGAAGGTGAGGGGGTCCGGGAAGGACAGGCCGCCCGCGAACATCAGCCGGAACGCGATGAACGTGGTGCCGATGGTGAGGAGGAAGAGCCCGAGGTGGAAGAGCGGCCGGTCGCCCGGGCGGAAGACGGTGGTGGTCATTCGCTGAGGGCTCATTCGGTATCAGGATTGGGCGCCGCAGTCGAACGGACACGGCCGCATCGTCCTGATGGAAACTGCCGGCCGGTCGTCCTATCACTGACAGGCGATGGCCGTGGTCCACGCCCACCTCCTGTCGAACCTGGTCGCCCAGCGGCGGTCCCTGGCGGCGGAGTTCCCGGCGAAGTACCCGCACGCCTGGCTGGTCTGGGAGATCGGCGTCTGGAAGCCGTCCCCGCGCAGCCCGGCGTCCACCGTCACCCGCGGCGTGATGCGCGCGTCGCTCTCGGCGCCGGCCGCCAGCGCCGGGGACCCGCTCTGCTACGAGCTGCGGGAGCAGGCGCCCTTCAAGGTCGGCCGCGCCCCCGACTGCGACGTGCGGTTGAACGAGGAGACCGTCTCGCGGGACCACCTCTGGCTGGAGCCCGCGCCCGGGGGTGGCTGGGTGGTGCGGCCCGGCTCGCCCTCCTCGGTGACGTACCTCGGCGGGCGCGCGCTCCCCGGCGACGGGGTGACGCTCACCTCGCGGGAGACGCTGGCGCTGGGGAACGTGGTGCTCACGTTCGAGACGGCGGAGTCGCTGCTCGAGCGCGTCGACTTCCTGACCGGCCAGGGGTAGCCCCCGGGTCAGCGCAGGGCGTCCAGCAGCTCCGCCAGCTCGGCGGCGTGGCCGCGGTCGTGGGCCAGCATCTTGGCGGGGAGGTCCGCGGCGGTGACCGTGCCTACGCCCTCCTGCACGCCGACGCGGGACGCCTCCGCGTCGGAGAGGGCCTCCAGGGCGCGGAGGTTGAAAGCGCGGGCATGGGCGAAGAGCTTCAGCCCCAGCTCCAACTCGGCGTCGAGGTAGCGGCGCTCGCGGGCGGCGCGCTCGCCGTCGAAGTCGGGGAGGGACGGGCGGTCCTCGGTGGCGAGCCGGGTGATGCGCGCGCCGAAGCCCTCGCGCTCGAGGTCCGCGAGGTGCCAGGCGTGCTCCACCAGCGCGAAGCCCTCGCCGCGCAGGCGGGTGCGGTGCCAGGTGGGGGCGACGGTCTTCGCCAGCGCCGCCACCTTCCCCGGGAACGCCTTCAGCTCCTCGAGGACGGCGGGGGCGATCCGCATGGGCTTGCTATTCCGAGAGGACCCGCGAGAGGACCTGGGCGGTGAAGTTCACCAGCGGGATGACGCGCTGGTAGTCCATCCGGGTGGGGCCGATGACGCCCACCGCGCCCAGCACCTGCCCGGCCGAGCCGTAGGGGCTGGCGATGAGGGAGACCTCGCCCGCGGAGGAGAACTCGCTCTCGGTGCCGATGAAGATCTGCAGCTCTCGCGCGCGCTGGACGCGGTCGAGGAGCATCAGCAGCTTGTGCTTCTCCTCCAGCGCCTTGAACAGCGCGCGCATCCGCTCCAGCGAGAACTCCTTGGCCTCCAGGAAGGAGCCGGTACCCTCGATGACCATCTTCTCCGCGTCCGGCAGGTCGATGGCGGCGATGCCCAGGCGCAGCGCCTTGGCGGAGAGCGTGTCGTAGAGCGCCTTCTCCTGCTCCAGCTCCGTCTGGATGCGGCGGCGGGCGTCCTCCAGCGGCACCTCGCGGAGGAGCTCGTTGAGGTAGTTGGCGCAGCGGGTGAGGTCTTCGAGGGAGACGGGGACGTCGGTGGTGAAGACCTTGTTCTGCACCTGCCCGCCCTGGCTGACGAGGACGGCGAGGATGCGGTTCTCGCGCAGGCGGACGAACTCGATCTGCCGGAAGACGGAGAGCGCCGGGCGCGGGGTGACCACCACGGTGGCGTGGTGGGAGAGGAAGTGGAGGACCTTGGACGCGTCGGCGGCGGCCTCATCGGCGGCGCCGATGTGCTGGGCGAGGATGCCGTGCTCGATGAGCTCGCGGTCGCGGGGCTCCGGGTCGCGGAGCTTCATCAGGGAGTCGACGAAGAAGCGGTAGCCACGGTCGGTGGGGACGCGGCCGGCGGAGGTGTGCGGCTTCTCCAGGAAGCCCAGCTCCTCCAGGTCCGCGAGCACGTTGCGCAAGGTGGCGGAGGAGACCTCGAAGTCGCGGGTGAGCTGGGTGCTGCCCACCGGGTCGCCGGTGGTGATGTGCTCGCGGACCACCGCCCGGAGGACCTCTTTTTCGCGCTCACCCAGATCTTCTGCCATCGGACGGTCCGCCCCGGACTCCAGGGAGGAAAATGCTAGGCAGCGGGCGGGGGGCTTTCAACTCCTCGGGCCCCCGGTTTTCCGGCGATGAGCTGGATTTCCCGGCGGAAGTGCGTGGCGCGGCAGGTCGCTACCCAGAGGAGCAGCCAGAGGTGGCGGAGGCGCTCCCAGAGGGCGCGGGGGCCGCGGGCGAGGCGGCGGCGGAAGATGTCCTTGCCTTGCTTGAGCGGGACGAGGCCGGCGAGGCGGGCGGCTTCGGCCAGGTTGCGCTCGTAGAAGTAGACGTGGTGCTGCCAGCCGCGGCGGTTGGGGCGGAAGGAGCGGCCGCGGCGCGGCATGACGATGATCTTGTAGTAGGCGGCGTCCGGGACGATGAGGAAGGCGACGCCGCCGGGGCGCAGGACGCGGGCGATCTCCTTCAAGCCGCGCATCGGGTGCTGGACGTGCTCCAGCGTGTGCTTGAGGGTGACGATGTCGAGGGAGGCGTCCGGGAGTGGGAGCCGGGTGAGGTCGCCCAGCTCGGCGCGGTAGCCGCGCTCGCGGCAGAGCTGCACGGCGAAGGTGGAGCAGTCGACGCCGGTGGGGTCGAGGCCCAGGGAGCGCGCGGCTTCGAGCACGTAGCCGGCGGAGCAGCCGATGTCGAGGACGGCGCGGGCGTGCGGGGCGTATTCGAGGCAGGCGAGGAGCTGGTTGCGGCACTTGCGGACGCGGTGGTCCCAGCGCTCGAGGTACTTGGCGCGGTTGGTGCGGAAGTACTCCTCTTCGTAGCCGTGGCCCAGCTGAGGGACCTGTTCGCGCTTGTAGATGAGGCCGCACGCGGTGCAGCGGACGAAGGAGAGCTCCGGGAAGTCGATCACCGGGGTGCAGCCGTCCGACTCGCATACGGGGCAGCAGGCGAGGAACGTGGTGCGGGCGGCGGCAGCGGCGCGCATGCACCGCCCATACTACGCTCCGCGCGTGTTCGCGCGCCGCCGCCTCCTCCTGGGTTCCGTCATTCTGTCGATCGCCGCCTGCCGGACGCCGGGCTCATTCACTCCACGAACCGACGGCGTCGACGTCCGCAACACCCTCGAACCGCTCGTGCAGGCCGTCCGCGCCGCACCCGACGACCGGACCGCCGGCGAAGCCTGGAGCAAGTACCTTGCCGAAGGAGGGATGCCCGCCGACGGCGTGAAACCCGAGGCCCTGGGCAAGGCCATCCGCGCCTCGCTCCCGCAGCTCGAATCCATCTCCGCCTCGGGCCCCTCCGAGGTGCGCGAGGTCGCCTCGGCGGTGGGCGCGCTCCACGGCCGGTCGGTCAAGGCCCGCGTCTCGCTGGAGGCCCTTCGCGAGGACGTGCCGGTGCTCAAGAAGATCCATCTCTCGGACGGCCAGGCCCCGGTCGCCCTCGACTGGCGGCGCGGGGGCGCGGCCGTGGACGAAGAACCCGGCGTGCTCTTCCTCAACGCGCGCTCCCCGGCGACGGCGGATCCGCAGGCGCGGCGCGCGCTCCTCGCGCGAGAGATGAGCGCCTGGCTCCTCCCCGACGCCGACTCCCTCAGCCCCCTGGCGAGCGTCGTCTACTTCCGCTCCGTGAGCGCCGCCGCCGCCCTCTCCATCTCCCCGGGCACCCACCTCGACGACGACCCGAAGCTCCGCGCGCGCCTCCCGCTCCTCGCCCGCGAGCTCCTCGCCTCCCTCGACTCCGCCGCCCCGTCCCAGGTGGGCCGCTTCTTCGGCGCCGCCCCCTCCGACCCGCTGCTCCCCCGCGGCTCGGGCGCCTTCCTCTGCGAGGAGCTCGGCGCCGCCCTCACCAGCGACCTCGGCAGCGCCGAGAAGGTCGTCCGCCTCACCCCCGGCGAGTTCCGCCGCCACGCCTCCCAGGCCCTCCAGCGCCTCTCCTCCGCCCCGTAACCCCACTCCCCACCGAGTGGGTGCAACGCACCGGACAGGCTCACCTTTCGCGTGCGACTTGGCCCTTCCTTCCCGCCTTCACGCTGCGTACTGTGCGCCGCGTCATCCGGCGCCACCTCTTCACCCCCGGCGCCCCATTCGAGGGAGCAGCACATGACGAAGACGGCGAAGGACGTGCTCGGGCTCGCCAAGGACCGCGGGGCGGTCATGGTGGACCTGAAGTTCATGGATTTCCTGGGGATGTGGCAGCACTTCACCGTCCCGGTGGCCGAGCTGACCGAGGGCATCTTCGAGGAGGGCCTGGGCTTCGACGGGTCGTCCATCCGCGGGTGGGCGGAGATCCACAACTCGGACATGCTGGTGATGCCGGATCCCGCCACCGCGGTGATGGATCCGTTCATGAAGGACCCCACCCTCTCCATCATCTGCACCATCGCGGACCCCATCACCAAGGAGTCCTACGGCCGCGATCCGCGCAGCGTGGCGATCAAGGCGGAGAAGTACCTCAAGGCCTCCGGCATCGCGGACACCGCCTTCTTCGGCCCCGAGGCGGAGTTCTTCATCTTCGACGAGGTCCGCTACGAGAGCACCCAGAACGGCGCCTTCTACCGGATCGACTCCATCGAGGGCCTGTGGAACTCCGGCCGCGAGGAGCAGGGCGGCAACCGCGGCTACAAGACGCGCAACAAGGAGGGCTACTTCCCCGTCCCGCCCACCGACATGCTCCAGGACATGCGCACCGAGATGTGCCGCGTCCTCGCCGACGTGGGCATCCAGGTCGAACGCCAGCACCACGAGGTGGCCACCGCCGGCCAGGCGGAGATCGACTTCCGCTTCAACACGCTGGTGACCACCGCGGACCAGCTCGCCTGGTTCAAGTACGTCTGCAAGAACGTCGCGTGGCGCCACGGCAAGACGGTGACGTTCATGCCCAAGCCGCTCTTCGGCGACAACGGGTCGGGCATGCACACCCACCAGTCGCTGTGGAAGAACGGCAAGCCGCTCTTCGCCGGCGACGGCTACGCGGGCATGTCGGAGATGGCGCTCCACTACATCGGCGGCATCCTCAAGCACGCGCGCGCGCTGGCCGCCCTCTGCAACCCGACCACCAACAGCTACAAGCGGCTGGTGCCGGGCTTCGAGGCGCCGGTGAACCTGGCGTACTCCAGCCGCAACCGCAGCGCGGCGATCCGCATCCCGATGTACTCGCCGTCGCCCAAGGCGAAGCGCCTGGAGTTCCGCTCGCCGGACCCGTCGTGCAACCCGTACCTCGCCTTCGCCGCGCAGATGATGGCGGGCCTGGACGGCATCGAGAACAAGATCGACCCCGGCGAGCCGCTGGACAAGGACATCTACGGGCTGTCGCCGGAGGAGCTGAAGGACGTCCCGAAGATGCCGGGGTCGCTGGAGGAGGCGCTGGACTGCCTGAGGAAGGACCACAAGTTCCTCCTCAAGGGCGACGTGTTCAGCCAGGACGTCATCGACACCTGGATCAACCTCAAGATCGAGAAGGAGCTGAACCCGGTGCGGCTGCGGCCCCACCCGATGGAGTTCCAGCTCTACTTCGACATCTAGGATTCCGGCGCTGGACGCATGGCCACGCTCGCCGCAACGCTCGTGCTCCTGTCACAGGTCGCGCTCCCGAGCGCGAAGGCGATCCAGGCCGAGATCCGCCAGATGCTCTCCCCGCCCGCAGTCGCGCCGGGGCTGGCGGCCGACGCGGGGAAGGTGGAGCAGATCACCCCGCCGGTGGACGGGTGGGTGGCGGCGCGCGTCCGGGCGCCCTACCGCGAGTTCCCCAACGTGGTGCTCTTCCACCAGGACGGCGGTCGCTGGGCGCGCGTGCCGGAGGGGCTGGCGCTGGGGCTGTGCGACTGCACGTCCGGCATCATGGACCTGCACACCGGCGACTCGGAGAGCGTGCTGGACATGACGCTGGGAAGGGAGGGCGTCACCGCCTTCAACCCCAGGGTGCGGGAGATGATGAAGGAGATCAACGCCAAGGGCGGGGTGGGGTCGCTCTACGGGTTCTTCCTGCACGTCCACCCGGCCGGGAAAGCCACCTACTTCCTCGACAAGACCTGGCTGGATGGGGTCGGTCCGAAGCTCATCGGCCCGGCCTATCTGCCCCGGCGGCGGAGGGACTGCTTCCGCTACGACGCGCTGCCGCTCCAGTCGATCGCGCTGGGCCGGGACGGCGGTGAATGGCGACTCACCGCGCAGAGCCTGAACGACCAGCGCTGGACCGTGCGCTGGACGGGCCTGGAGGAGGGTGGATGGCTGGCGGAGAAGGCCGTGGACGCGGAGGTGAAGATGACGCCCGGCTCGGTGGGGGCCGTGTTCATCGAGTCGGACGCGGGCCTGGTCCCCGCGTTCCTCACGCCGGGGAGTCCGGCCCACGGCGCGTTCCGGCCGGGCGACGTGGTGGAGGTCATCGACGGCCAGCCGGTCACGGACGCGGAGACCGCCAACCAGCGCATCATGGGAGCGCCGGGTTCGAAGGTGCGGGTAGGCGTGGTGCGCGACGGGCAGGAGCTCACGCTGACGCTGGTGCGCGCGGCGGCGGACGCTCCGGCTCCGGCGCGCTAGCGTCCGCGCCTCACCCGAAGAGGAGCCCCCCATGCGCCGAATGCTCGCCGCCGCCGTCCTCGCCGTCTTCGCCACCACCCAGATGGGCTGCTACACGACCCGCGTCGCCGGTGGGGTTGCCCCTGGCAGCCAGGTGCACGAGGAGCGGCAGTGGTTCGCCATCCTGGGGCTGTTCCCGCTCAGCGGCGCCGCGGGGAACGAGTGCCGCAACGGGGTGGCGACCGCGGAGAGCCAGTACAACGTGGTGGACGCCTTGCTCATCCTGGGCCTCGTGGCCGTCGGCGGGATCGCCGGAGCGGTGGCGTGCAGCGGCACCGGAGACGCGACGACCATCGGTTCGTGCATGACCGGCGCCGCGAACCTCGTGCCGCAGCTCATCCAGCCCCGGACGGTGCGCTACACGTGCATCGGCGGCGGCGGCGGGGCCACGAGCGCCGTGACGCCGGCGCCGGTCACGGCCGTGAGCCAGCAGTAGCCCACGCGGGCCGCGCGGCATCCGAAGCGGTCAGACCACCGTTCCCTGCCAGCGGGTGAACCACCTGGTGGGCGTGAACTCCGGGATGGGGAGCGGCTCGAGCAGCGGCTGCCCGTCCTTCCAGAACGACTTGAACGGGAGCTTCTCCCGGGTCGCGTAGAAGTGGCGCAGGTACGCGTAGTCGCACGCGTGGAAGTCCGCCAGCCACTGGTCCAGGTCGCGGACGCCCGAGTCGTGGAAGAGCTGGATGCTGTAGCGGCAGGCCTCGCGCTCGTAGAGGTGGAGCTCGTCCAGGTGCGCGGGGGTGGGGTCGTTCGCCACGCGCCCGCCCACCTCACGGGAGTACTCGCTGGTGTTCCACTGCACGGTGTGGCCGAAGAGGTGGACCAGGATGAAGACCGCCTCCTCCGGCGTGAGGTCGTAGTCGATGCGGATCTCCGCCCCGCTCAGGTCGCCGGTGAACGGATTCACCACGTCGCCGATGACGATGGGGACGCCGTAACGCCGCTCGATGTGCGGCTCCACCGTGTTGAAGACTTGCCGGAAGCGTTCCTCGGTCGGCGTCATGGGCCGGACGGTATCATCCGCTCGGGAGGGAGCCCCATGGCGCGCGCGAAGTGGGTCCCGGACGAGAAGGTGATGGCCAGGGTCCGGAAGCTGGTGGCCGCGCTCCCCGGCGCCGAGGAGAAGACCGCCTGGGGCCACCCGGTGTGGCGCGCCAACGGCCGCCACTTCGCCGCCTACGAGCCCAAGCAGGGGCAGGACTACTTCTTCTTCCTGCTGGAGGCCGAGATGCTGGCCGCCCTCGCCGGGAGCGACCCGCGCTTCCGCGACGGCGGCTTCTCCCGCGGCGAGGTCGGCTGGCTGGGCCTGCGCCTGGACGCGAAGACCGACTGGAAGGGGGAGGTGAAGGACCTCCTCCAGCGGTCGTTCGCGCTGGTCACCGGGATGAAGAAGAAGCGTTGATCTCTGCTGACATGACGGTGTCAGGAGGGGGGCCGTATTCCTTGCCGCCTCACTCGCTGCACGGAGACACCTTCCATGCCTACCCCCGTCGCCTACTTCGAATTCCACACCCCTGACGCCGCCAAGGCCCGCGGCTTCTACGGCGAGCTGTTCAACTGGAAGTTCAACGACCTCGGCGCGCCCTCCCCGTACTTCATGGTCGAGTCCGGCGGCGACATGCCGGGCGGCCTGATGGCGGACGCCGCCTCGCCGCCCATGGTCCTCTCCTACTTCCACGTCCCGGACCTCGACCGGGCGGTGGAGAAGGCGCAGAAGCTGGGCGCCCGGGTGCTCAAGGGCCGGGAGAACATCCCCGAGGGCTCCTTCGCGGTGATCTCCGACCCCCAGGGCGTGGTCCTGGCCCTGTGGCAGGCCGCGCCGAAGAAGTAGCGTCCACCCCCGGAACCCGCATGCGCCGCGCCGACCGACTCTTCAAGCTGGTCCAGCTCCTCCGCCGGAGCCGGCTGGTCACCGCGCAGCGCATCGCCTCCGAGCTCGAGGTCTCCGAACGGACCATCTACCGGGACGTCCGGGACCTCGCGCTCTCCGGCGTCCCCATCCGCGGCGAGGCCGGCGTCGGCTACGCGCTGGCGCACGGCTTCGACCTCCCGCCGCTGATGTTCACCGAGGAGGAGATCGAAGCCCTCGTCCTGGGCACCCGCGTGGTGCAGAGCTACGCGGACCCGGAGCTGGCCAAGGCGGCCGACTCCGTCCTCGCCAAGGTGGAGATGGTGCTCCCGGACCGCCTGCGCGCGCGCGTGGGCACCACGCAGATCTTCGCCCCCAACATGCGCGGCCCCTCCGGCGCGCCCGCGCTGGGCACCCTCCGCGCCGCCATCCGCTCGCGCAAGCGCGTCCGCTTCCGCTACCAGGACCTCGCCGGCTCCGCCACCACCCGCGAGGTGCGGCCGCTCTGCGTCGCCTTCTGGGGCAAGGTCTGGTCCGTCGGCGCCTGGTGCGAGCTGCGCAAGGACTTCCGCAGCTTCCGCATCGACCGGATGCAGGAGGTCCAGCTCACCTCCACCTTCCCGGAGGAGCCGGGCAGGACGCTGGACGACTTCATCAAGGCCGTCTCCCGCGACCACCAGCGCACGCGCGCGGACCAGGAGGTCACTTCAGCTCCGACCAGCGGATCTCGAACGTCGCCCCCGCCTCGTCGTGGGACAGCAACTTCGCCGTCCCATCCCGCCGCCCGGTGAGCTCCATCCCCGCCTCGAAGATGCCCCGGTAGTAGTGGGGGAAGGTGACGTTGCTGCACCACAGGTGGAACACGCCCGGAGCGATCTCCGTGAACGTGGTCCGCGAGTAGTTGTTGGTGGTCCGCAGCGACCGCCGGATCTGGTTGAACCCGCGCCGCGGGCCGATGACCTTCAGGAGGCCGAACGTCGCCTTGCCGATCACCGTCTCCGCGTACGACTCCAATATCCGCCGGCCCACCACGTACGTGGCCTCTTCGATGCTCGCCCCCGGCGCCAGCAGCTCCGCCGCCATGTGCAGCGACTTGATCCACGACTCGTACGGGTAGGCGACCTTCAACCGCCCGGCCATGTCCACCCCGAGCGCGCGGAACCGCTCCAGCGCGGCCAGGTCCAGCGCGTCTCCCAGCGCCCGCCGGAGCGACTCGTAGGCGCTGGCGAACACCACCATCTCCGGGACGGGCTCGGCCACCCTCCTCAGATGCCCCGCTGCCGCCAGGGCGGGAGCCCGGTGGCCTCGTTCTTCACCGCCAGCGCCCGCTCCACCGCCGCCTTCGGCTGGATCGCCCCCCACCCCTGCCGGTCCACCTCCAGGTTCGGCAGCCGCGCCGCCGTCTGCAGGAGGATCCGCTTCACCTGCTGCGGCGTGAGGTGGGGATTGGCCTCCAGCAGCTGCGCCACCACCGACGTCACGATGGGCGCGGCGAACGACGTCCCGTCCACCATCTTGTAGTGCTGGTCGATCACCAGCCCGTCCCTCAACCCCACCGAGATGATGTTCCGGATGTGGTACGCGGGCCGGTCCTTCGCCTCGTCCAGGTCCGGGAACACCTTCGGGTTCGCTTCGATGACCGCCTTGAGCTGGTCGTCCGGCGTCTCGTTCAGCCTCGCCAGCAGCGCCGCCTGCTGCGCGGTGGGCGTGTCGGGGAGGATGGGCGCCGCCAGCCAGTCCGCCAGGGTGATGATCTCCGGCTTCTGCACCCCGTCGATGGTCGGCCCGAACGACGACCGGTACCCGGTGACGCGCCCCAGCCGCGGGTTGCCGGAGTCGTCCATCCCGCCCACGGAGATGACCGCGGGCACCGACGCCGGGGGCACCACGTAGCCGGGCCGGTGGCCGTTGTTCCCCACCGCGCACACCACCACGATGCCCGCCCGCACCGCCGCCTCGGCGAAGCGGGACATGGTGTCCTCCAGGTAGGAGATCTCGTAGTCGCCGCCGCAGGAGATGTTGAGGATGCGGATGTCGTAGCGGCCCCGGTTCACCAGCACCCACTCGATGCCGCGGGCGATGTCGTCGTGGTGGACGCGGGACATGGTCCCCACCTTGAGCAGCACCAGGCCCATGTCCGGAGCGAGCGAGCGGAACTTGCCCTTCGACAGGTGCCCGTTCCCCGCCGCCACCACCGTGGACATCATCCCGTGCCAGGAGGAGGCCTCGCCGTCCTTGAGGTGCTCGATGCCCTCCTTGTTGTGGATGAGGTCCTCGTAGGCGTGGATGCGGCCGTGCGGCGTGGTGAGGTCCGGGTGGGCGTAGAAGCCGGAGTCCAGGAAGGCGGCCACCACTCCTCTCCCGGTGAAGCGGTCGTCCGCCCCTACGCGTTCGGCGATCGGCAGCGGGGCCTGGCTGCGAGGGTCGATCGGCTTGCCGGTCCGCGGCTCAATGGCGCTCATGGATTCTGTGGTCGCACCTTACGGTTCCGCCCCCCCGGCCCTCGACAGGCCGGGCCCAGGACGATTTAGAGGTCGGTTTTACTACAATGCGGACGACGATGAGCCACGCCCCCCTTCGCCTGTGCCTGGTGGACATGAACAACGGCGTCGCCAACGAGGCGACCCGCTGCTTCCGCCGGCTCTTCGACGGGTTCGTCCAGCGGGTCCGCGTCCTCAACCCGGACCTGCCCGTCCAGTTCAAGCACGTCCAGCCCCGGAACCTCGGCGAGCTGCCGGACGAGAAGGTGGACCTGGTCCTCTCCTCGGGCGGGCCGGGGTCCCCCTACGACGGCTTCGAGGACCCCTGGTGCGTCGGCTACCGGAAGTTCCTCGACCACATCGTCGAGGCCAACAAGACCAACCCGGACCACGCCCCGCAGATCTTCGTCGTCTGCCACTCCTTCGAGATCGCCATCACCCACTTCAAGATCGCGGAGATGACGAAGCGGGAGACGCTCAAGTTCGCCATCATGCCCGCCTACCCCACCGGGGAGGGGGTGGCCGACCCGCTGTTCGCCCCCTTCGGCGAGCGCCTGTTCGTCTGGGAGCACCGGCGCTGGCAGGCGGTGAACATGAACGAGCGCGCGCTGGACGCCCTGGGCGGGAAGCTGCTCTGCCGGGAGAGCCGCCCCGGCCGCACCGACAAGGGCCCCGCGGTGGTGGGCATCCGCTTCGCGCCCGGCATCGTGGGCACCCAGTTCCACCCGGAAGCGGACCGCCCCGGCGTGATGGCGTGGATCAACCGCCCCGAGCACGCCGCCGACCTCCGCGACGCCTACGGCAACGCCCTCTACGAGCGGATGATCAAGACGCTGGACGACCCCTCGCGCCTGGCCCGCACCTACGCGCTGCTCATCCCCACCTGGCTGCAGCTCCGCTTCAACCAGATCGCCCAGGTGCGCGGCCTCAAGCCCATCACCCCGCCCGAGCAGGACATGCGGGAGTTCGACCAGTCCCCTCCCGCGGTGGCGGTCTAGGCCGTTCCCGGTAAGCGCCGCTTTTCAGGGCAAGCACCCGAGAGAGGGCCAGAGGTTCGATCCGGGAGAGGGTTTCTGGTACAGCAGGCGCGCCTTCCGGGCCCCTCTGGGCCGGGGCGACGCGAGAAAACCTTCCATGACCTACAAGATCGGCATCATCGCCGGGATGGAGACGACCTTCCCGGACGCCTTCATCGCCAAGGTGAACCAGAACCCCGGCTACCACGCGGAGCTGGCGAAGATCGGCCACACGCCTGAAGTCTTCCAGTCGCGGTACAACGTGCTGATCGACCGGCTGAGCCACGAGGTGCCGTACTACCGGTTCCACCTCAAGGCGGCGGCGCTGGCCGGCACCTACGTCATCAACGACCCGTTCTGGTGGAGCGCGGACGAGAAGTTCTTCGGCTACTCGCTGGCGGCGAAGATCGGCGTGAAGGTGCCGCGGACGGTGATGCTGCCGTCGCACTCGTACATCCCGTCCATCGACCCCCACCGGTCGCTCCGCAACCTCGAATACCCCATCGCCTGGAAGGAGCTCACCGACTACGTGGGCTTCCCGGCCATCATGAAGCCGGCGGACGGCGGCGGCTGGAAGAACGTCTCGCGGGTGGACGACCTGCAGGGGCTGTGGAACGAGTACAACAAGACCGGCACCCTGGTGATGACGCTCCAGGAGTTCGTCGACTTCGACGACTACATCCGGTGCATCTGCATCGGCAAGGAGCTCATCCTCCCCATCAAGTACAACCCCAAGGTGCGCGACCACCGCGGCTTCCGCGGCGCCTACATCGAGACCGACAACCCGTTCACCTCCAAGGACCTGGAGCGGCAGGTGCTGGACGGGTGCTGGAAGCTGAACAACGCGCTCGGCTACGACATGAACTCGGTGGAGTGGGCGATCAAGGACGGCGTGGCCTACGCCATCGACTTCACCAACCCGGCGCCGGACATGGACCTCAACTCCATCCTCCCGCGCTACTTCCACATCGTGGTGGACGAGATGGCGAAGTTCGCCATGAAGGTGGCCAAGGAAGGGCGGCCCAACCACGACGGCTACCCCTTCCGCGAGTGGATCGAGCACCCCAAGCAGCGGTCCGGCGCCTCCAGCGAGGGGGCCCCGCCGACGAACGGTTCCAAGAAGAGCACCAAGGCCGAAGCCACGCGGTAGTCGCCCCGGAGTCGCAGCCTATGATCGACGGTCAGTTCACGCTCGGGGTGGAAGAGGAGTACCAGATCGTGGATCCGGAGACGCGCGAGCTGCGCTCGTACGTCTCCGAGATCATCGAGGGCGGCAAGACGGTCCTCCGGGAACGCGTCCGCCCCGAGATGCACCAGTCCATGGTCGAGGTGGGCACCACCATCTGCAAGGACGTGGCGGCGGTGAAGGACCAGCTCACCGAGATGCGCGGCGAGCTGGACCGGCTGGCGCGCAAGGGCGGGCTGCGGATGGTGGCCGCTTCCACGCACCCGTTCTCGGATTGGAAGATGCAGGCCATCACCCCCAACCCGCGCTACGACAACATCGTCAACGACCTCCAGGACGTGGCGCGCGCCAACCTCATCTACGGGCTGCACGTCCACGTGGGCATCAAGGAGAAGGAGGTGGCGCTGGCCCTGGCCAACCAGGTCCGCTACTTCCTTCCCCACCTGCTGGCCCTCACCTGCAGCTCGCCCTTCTGGACCGGGCGCCGGAGCGGGCTGATGTCCACCCGGTGCTCCATCTTCAAGCGCTTCCCCCGCACCGGCATCCCCGACGAGTTCGACAGCCCGGAGGAGCTGGAGCGCTTCACCAAGCTGCTCATCAAGACCAACAGCATCGACAACGGGAAGAAGATCTGGTGGGACGTGCGGACCCACTACATGTACGACACGGTGGAGATCCGCATCTGCGACATGCCGACCAACATGGAGCACACGGTCGCGTTGGTCGCGCTGGTGCAGGCGCTGATGGCGAAGCTGTACCTGATGTACCGCCGCAACACCGGCTGGCGGAGGTACATGCGCGCGCTGATCGAGGAGAACAAGTGGCGCGCGCTCCGCTACGGGTCGGACGCCAAGCTGATCGACTTCGGGATGCAGATGGAGCGGCCGTTCCCGGAGCTGATGAAGGAGATGGTGGACCTGGTCGAGGAGACCACCCAGATCTTCGGCACCGCCGACTACATGAAGACCATCCTCAGGATGGCCACCGAGGGGACCTCCGCCCACCGGCAGATCGAGGTCTACGAGAAGAACGGCGGGGAGCAGAACAACAAGGCCGCCCTCTACGCGGTGGTGGACCACCTCATCGCGGAGACGATGCGGGGGATTGCGTAGCCCCCTGACGCGGGGACGGGTGGCTGTAGAAGAAGACCTCCTCCAGCGGGGTGGGGGACATCCGACCGCGTGCATGGGCGAGCGGTTGGACAGCCCGCCGCCCGGAGGGTTCCGTCAGCGCACCGAGGCGTCGGTGGTGGCGGGGCCGGTGGGGGTGGTGGTCTGGAGGGCGCGGAGCTCCTGGAGGTGCTCGGCCTTCCAGCGCATGGCGGTCTCGATGCGGACGCGGCCGGAGGGGTGGTCGTAGAAGAAGATCTCCTCCAGCGGGCCGGGGTCGAGCTTGCGGTACTCGCCGAGGGCGAGGTCCACCTGCGCCTCCGCGTCCGGCTGGTAGGCGGAGTTGAGGGCGAACTGGTCCGCCTCCATCTCCTGCTGGCGGGTCATCGAGTTGAGCACCGGGGTGAGGACGAAGAAGACGGTGGAGATGACGGCGAACAGCAGCGGCATCCCCGCGGGGTCGTCCAGGCCGCGCACGTCCCACTTCTCGCCGCGGGCGGCGACCAGGCGGCGGAAGGCCCACTGCGCGAAGGCGAAGGTGAGCGGGAGGATCAGCGCCATGAAGAACATGAACTTCAGGACGTGGTTGAGGACGTAGTGGCCCATCTCGTGGGCCATGACGCTCTCGATCTGCGCGATGTTGCAGCGCTTGAGCAGGTTGTCGTTGAGGGAGATCTGGGTGGTGCCGAGGAAGCCGCTGACGTGGGCGCTGACGCTGTCGGTCTGCTTGGAGGCGTCGAACTCGTAGACGTCGGTGGCGGGGATGCCGTTGGCGCGCGCCAGGCGGAGGACGTGCTCGCGGACCTCCTGATTCTGGACCGGCTTGAACTTGTTGAACACCGGCTCCAGGAAGCTGGGCCCGATGACGGCGCCGAAGATGGCGAAGGCCAGCGCCACCCCCGCGCCCCAGATCCACCAATTGGACTGCACCTTGCGGATGACGGCGTAGAGCGCGGTGAGGGCCAGGGAGCCGAGGATGAGGCCGATCAGCGCCCCCTTGCCATGTTCGCCGAGCCAACCCGCGAAGGTGAGGTTGGAGAGGTCGTACTGGTGCTCGCGGAAGTAGCCCACGTAGATGTCGAACGGGAGGCTGAGGACGCCCACCGCCAGGAAGTACTGGACCCAGTAGACGGCTGGCTGGAGCCAGCGGGCCTTGGTGACGCGCTCGGCGTTGGCGCGCATCCGGCTGGAGAAGCGGCTCTGGAGGAGCAGGAAGGCGATGCCCAGGTTGATGAGGAAGTTCCACAGCTGGATCCAGTAGCCACCTTCGAAGTAGGCGTCGGATTTCTCACGGGCGGGGCCGGAGACGAAGTTGAGGTACGCGCGCGTGGCCTTGTTCACGTCGAGCGGCGTCTCCTGCGCCTCGGGCGGGATGTCCCGGTAGATGAGCTTGATGGGCTTGACCCCCGCGGCCGGGGCTTCGTCTGCGGCGCGCGCGGCGGTGGGGAGCAGGGCCAGGGCTGCGGCGGCGAGGTGGGCGTGGAACAGGTGGCTTCGCATGTGGGTCCCTCGAGTCCTGCGTCAGAACGCCTGGGGGGAGCGGCGATTGCGTCGCTCACCCGCCGTCATCCTCCACCAGCCGGTCCAGCACCAGCGCGAAGAAGCCGTCAGGCCCCTCGAACCGCCAGCCCAGGTGCTGGCCACAGCCGGCGCACAGGGCGTAGCTCCAGCGGTAGCCGCTGAACCAGGTGGCCTCGGCGGTCGGCTCGCCGGCCACGGCACAGCCGGGCGCGCGGAGGAAGCAGCCGAAGCGGTAGACGTAGCCGCCGGGGTTGAAGCGGGTGTGCTCGTGGGCGCCGGCGATGGGGATGCGCTGGGCGGAGGTGGTGATCGCCTTCCCGCAGGCGGCGCAGCGGATGGCGCGCGCGTCCTCGTCGGTCCGCCGGTCCTCGACCGCTACCTCCGGCCGCCCGGCCTTGTCGCCGGGGTCGCGCTCGAGCAACCGCACGGCCCGGTCAGATCGGCGGAGCGTCGCGCCGCATCTTGCGCAGCGTCTCCAGCACCCGCTCGCGGTGCCGGTCGATCATGAACTCGTGGTTGAAGACGCCGCGGACGATGCCCGAGTCGTCCACCAGGAACGTCACCCGCCGCGTCCTCCCCAGGAACGGCCAGGCGACGTCGTAGAGGTTGGCGATGGTCCCCACGTCGTCGGCGATCATCGGGTACGGCACGCCCAGCTTGTCGGCGAACTCGCACTGCGTCTTGTGGTCGTCGGTGGAGATGCCGACGACCTCCGCGCCCAGCGACTGGATCTCCTGGTAGGCGTCGCGGAACTGCGACGCTTCCTCCGTTCAACCGGGGCTGAACGCCCGCGGGAAGAAGAACAGCGCCAGCGGCTTGCCGCGCATCTCCGCCATCCGGAAGACGCTCCCCGCCGTGGTGCGCGCCTGGAAGTCCGGTGCCGGCTGGTTGAGCTTGATCATGCGCCGCCACTCGTAGCGCGCCCGGGCGCGGTCTGCCACTGTTGAGCCATGGGCGGCCGGTACCGCTACCTCCTGGAGCACTCCATCGCCGGGGAGGACCTCGAGCCCCTGCGCTCCGGGCTGGAGGACGAGCAGGGGTTCCGCCTCCACGAGCTGGTGGGCCGCGCGCCGCTGGAGCAGATGCTGGAGGAGGGCGAGCTGGACATCGACACCTCCACCAGCGACCGCTTCTTCGCCTTCGGCCCCAGCATCGAGATCCTCTCCGTCTACCTGCCGGAGTACGTCAGCGGCGTGGAGGTCGCGGAGACGCTGGACCACGGCCTCAACCGCCGGCGCATCGAGTGCTACCGCTACATCGGCCGGCGCGGCGAGCTGGTCACCGTTCCGCTGGAGTACGCGATGTCCCTGGACCGGGAGATCGTCCCCGGCCACGAGGACCTCTCCCGCCTCCGCGAGATGTGGCACGAGCTGCCGACCTGGGCCCGCGTCGCGTACAAGCAGACGTTCGTGGTGGAGCTGGGCGATCTCGACGCGGGGCCGACGTGACGGCTAGGCGGGGAAGATCCCCACCGTTCCGCCGACCCACGTCAGGTTCTTGTTGAAGTCCACGCCCAGCATCTTCCCGCGCGACAGGCGCACCAGCGGGAGGATGGGGGTGAGCGTCTTCGCGTCCGGCGGGCGGAGCAGCATCATCCGGACCTCCACCTTCACGCCGTTGCCGTCCGGCATGGTGATGGCGGGGGCGTACTCGACCTCCTCCTCGAGGACCCAGCCGTCGCGCTGGTCCGCTGGGACCCTGTCGATCGCCTCCCTGGTGACGTCGATGACCACGCCCGACCCGGCGAACGAGAAGAGCGGCTTGAGCACGTACTTCGAGAGATCCTCCGGGAGCGTCTTGAACTCGGAGAGGAAGCGCGCCCTGGGGATGGCGTGGTGGTCGAGGAACGGGAGCGCGTACTTGGACCACACCCAGTACCAGTTGGGGTGCGAGCACCAGGTGATGCCCAGGTCGTCGCGCCAGTCGAAGGGTGGCTTCACGCCCTTCACGTCCAGCTCGTCGAACACCATCCGGTTGTAGATGCGGTTGACCGGGACCTCCTTGCCGTTCTTCTGGCGGAAGAGGTGGCGCCCGCGCTTGACCAGCTTGGTGACGCACACCGGGTCCACGCCGAACAACTTCTGGGTGGCCCAGAAGTCCGGGGAGGTCTTCTGGTTCTCCGGCTCGAAGTCCACCAGCGCCACCGTCTCCGGGTCCTGGTCCCCCACGATGGTCCGGCGCATCAGCTCCAGCGCGCCCTTCTTGTCCTGGCCGATGAAGCAGGTCCAGCCGGCGCGGAGGTCGGGGACCTCGTTCATCGTCTGGCCCCACGCGTCGGCCATCATGGACATCAGGGCGTAGAGGGACGGGAAGGCCTGCAGCTCCACCACGCGGCCCTCGATCTTCCCGCTGGGCCCCTGGACGAGCGCGAAGTCCACCTGCACGCAGTTGGGGAGCGGGTCCATGCCGGGGACGTCGCGCTCCTTGGGGATGGCCTTCTTCAGCACCTCCAGCCGCTTCGGCTCCGAGAGCTGACCGACGATCTCCGTGGCCGCCTTGGCCAGCCAGTCGCGGAGCTCGTGGGTGAGGATGAGCGGCGTCTCCGCCACCCGGAACGGGAACTCACCGAGCTGGCTGGTCAGCAGCCCCATGTACTTCTGGAAGAAGGCTTCGGAGTAGGCGCGGTTGTAGGGGGCTCGCCAGAGAGGGTCCATGGGAGGGGCGCATCCTAGAACATCGCGTTGCCGTTCTCCGACCGCTCCGGGACCGGCATCAGGTCGTAGAAGCGGATCACCGCCTGCTTGTTCTGCTCGAGCCGATCGCTCATGGACGGGTCACGTGTCGAGGAGGAGCCACCCGACGAAGTCTCCGAAGTTGGCCAGCATCACGAAGATTCCCACGGCGACGACCACCCCGGCGGCGATCAGGACGCCCATCCTGAGCCGCTGGACCTGGTCGAGCTTCCCCTGGCGGACCGAGGCGTCCTCGCCGAAGCGGAAGCTCTCCAGGAAGGTGACCCACCTTCGATCCTCGAACACCAGGTCCTGGGGTGAAAGCTGGCCGGCCTGCAACCGGCGCTGCACTTCCGAGCCCAGGAGATCCTCCTCGCGGTCCCCACCGTCGACGGCCGGCGCCGTCCGGCTGCGCCACAGGAACACTCCGGGCGCCACCACCACCACGGCGACGCCCGCGATGACGGCGACCACGCTCGCGGTGTTCCCGAGCATCTGGAACCTCCGGATGACCAGGGCCGCCGTCGCGAGCACGAAGAAGAGCCCGGTCGCGATGAACCGGATCTGGACCCTCCTCCAGGCGGGCTCGTCCGACAGGGCGAACGCCGGGCCGGGCGCGGACCGCCGGGCGATCCGGCGAATCCGGGCCAGCTTGTCTCCACCTCCAGACATCACCCCGCCCGCGCCTGGGGCGACTTCTCCTTCGCCGGCAGCACGGCGGTGAAGTCGCGCACGAACCGCTCCTGGTAGCTGTCGAGCAACGCCTGGATCCGCGCGTGGTCCTTGGACCTCAGCACCAGCCCCACATGCTGCTTCTCCGGCGCGCGGTAGACGATCTCCGGGTCGTTGTACGCGGAGAGGTCCGGGTGCTCCTGCTTGGCCAGGGTGATCGCCAACCCGCCGTACTCCTGCCGCGCCGGCTTGACCTGGTACGGCTTGCCCAGCGCGTAATCGACCTCGACGTTCGCCCACTCCTCCCACAAGTTCACGCCCGTCGCCCCCTCGATGGTCTCCGCGATGTGCGCGCCGCCCACCCGCGCCGCCGACTCCAGCATGAAGAACTTCCCGTCGCTGGAGCGCTTGATGAACTCCACGTGGTTCACCCCGCGGACCATGTTCAGCTTCGACAGCACCTGCTCGTTGAGCGCCTTGACCTGCTTCTCGTCCTCAGACCCGCGCGGCAGCGTGCTGGTGGTGAAGATGCCGCCCCCGTGCGCCACGTTGAACGGCGGCTTCCCGCACCGGTGCGCCTCGCAGAACACCATCTTCCGGTCCCAGACAATGGAGTCGCAGTGGTACACGTCGCCGGGGAGATACTTCTCCAGCAGGAAGTACGACTGCTTGTCCCCCTTCTCATCCAGCACCCGCCACAGCTGCTCCGGGTTCTCGACCTTGATGATGCCGGTGGCGCTGGCCTCGAACCGCGGCTTGAACATCCACGGCGGCGGCACCCGCGCCATGTACTCCCGCAGCGCGTCGTAGTTGAGGACGTGGACGAACTCGGGGACGGGGATCCCCTCCTCCTTCGCCTTCACGCGCATCGCCAGCTTGTCCCGGAAGTGGCGGGCGGTGGTGTCGCCCATGCCGGGGATGCGGAGGTGCTCGCGCAGGGTGGCGGCCACCTCCACGTCGAAGTCGTCCAGCGCCACGATGCGGTCGAACCGGATGTTCCGCGCCAGGTAGCTCACCGTGTTGATGAACTCCTGCTCCCCCGGCACCCGCGGGTCGTCCTTCTGCGCGAAGACGTCCGCCAGGCACTCCCGCGGCCACGGCTCCTTCAGCAGCGACTCCACCGTGAGCAGGTACACCTTCCCCCCGCGGGCGTGGGCCTGCTTGAGGAAGCGCTCCCCTTTGAAGTAACTGGCGATGGCGAGGATATTCAGCGGCTGGTCGCTCATGGACGCGCCGCATACCACGGATCACCCCCCATGGAGCCAGACGACCCGCGCCACCCCACCTGGACGCTCCGGATCACCGCCGGCGCGGACGGCCCCGCGCACGCGCACACCCGCGGCCAGCGCTTCGACGTGGGCGACGCCGTCTCCTTCGACGAGGCCTACCCCCACGCCACCGCCCTGGAGCACGCGCTCGCCGCCGCCGGGGCGGAGCTGGTCAACGGCCTGCGGGCGCTCGCCAAGGTGCGGCGGCTGGAGCTGGACGCGGTGGAGGCGCTGGTCCTGGGGAAGCTGGAGGACGCGCTCGCGCACCTGGGCGTGGTGGGCGCCACCGGCTCCCCGGCCCTCCGGTCGATCCACGTCCGCCTCTACGCCAGCTCCCTGGAGCCGGAGTCCGCCGTCCGCGAATTGCTGGAGCTGGCGCAGTCGCGCGGCCCGCTCTGGCAGACCCTCCTCCGCGCCGGGGTGAAGCTCAGCGTGGAGTTGAAGGTCGCGCCCTGAACCGGTAATCCCTCGCGCATGGCCGCTGACAAGCCGATCGTGGTGGGCGCGGTGATCTACGACCCGAAGGTCACCGTCATCTGGGGGATCATCCGCGACTTCTTCGAGGGGCTCCGCCGGCCCATCGACGTCGTCCTCTATTCCAACTACGAGCTGCAGGTGGACGGACTGGTGAAGCGCCACCTGGAGGTCGCCTGGAACTCGCCGCTCGCCTGGCTGGACACGCAGCGCCGGGCCGGCGGGTGCCGGGCGATCGCCATGCGCGACACGGACCGCGACCGCCGCACCCACCTCGTCGTCCGCAAGAGCGCCGGGTTCACCACCGTCAAGGACCTGGAGGGGAAGACGGTGGCGCTGGGGGCGAAGGACTCTCCGCAGGCGAACCTCATCCCGGCCGAGATGCTCCGCGCCGCGGGCGTGAAGACGACGCAGCGCCGCTTCGACGTGCTGGTGGGCCTCCACGGCGACCACGTGGGCGGCGAGCTGGACGCGCTCCGCTGCCTCCAGATCGGCCAGGCGCAGGCCTGCGTGATGCTCGACCTCAACTGGGACCGCTGGTCGAAGGACGGCACCATCGACCCCAGCGAGTACCAGGTGCTCGCCTCCACCGAGCAGTTCGACCACTGCAACTTCACCGTCCTCGCCGACTTCCCCCCGGAGCGCGAACAGAGCTTCCTCAAGGCGCTCTTCTCGATGAGCTACGACGACCCGAAGCACCGCGAGATGATGGACATGGAGGGCCTCAAGGCCTGGGTGCCGGGCCGCGACACCGGCTACGCGTGGGTCTCCCGGGCGGTGGCCTCCCAGGAGTACTGGAAGCACAACCCGTGAGCGCCCGTCCGCTCCCGCCCGAGCGGCTCAAGGCCCAGCGCGCCTCCTGGGCCGGGAAGAGCTCCCGCGGGGATTGCGGGTTCGGGACCTTCTCCAACCGGCCGGTCAACAGCGCCCAGGTCGCCCCCGCTAAGATGAAGGCGGTCTCGGAGGCCGCGCGGGCCACTCGCGGCTGAAGGAGGGAGCCATGCGCCTGCTGGTGCTTTTCGCGTGCTGTGCCCTGTCGGCCGGATGCGCGTTCGGGAACGTCCGGGAGAAGGAGATCGGCGCGCTCGGCCCCTACCGGGACATGCCGGTGCGGGCGCTGTCGGTGGGTGGGCCCGACGTTCCGCAGGAGGTGAGCAACGAGCTGCAGGCCGGGCTCAACCGCGGGCTGGAGTCCTGGAACAAGGAGCACGCGCCGCCCGGCCCGCTCACCCCCGAGACGGTGCTGGAGGTGCAGCCGGAGCTGCTGGACGTGCACGTGGCGAAGGCCGGCGCCTCCACGACCTCGCCGGTGGCCGCCGCGGCCAGCCAGATCGGCCTCGCCGGCGCGGTGGAGTCCAACCGCATCTCGCTGCTGCTGCTGCTGCACGCGCCCGGCGTCAGCGACCCCATCGGGGAGCTGCACTGGGAGGGGGCGGGCGGCTCGCTGTCGGAGGTGGCGTCGCAGGCGGGTGTGGGGTCCGCGGAGGCGCTGGTGAAGGAGATGAAGGAGCGGCGCGACCAGTGGGTCACCCGCCGGGCGGGCGACGAGCGCTATCTGCTCACGCCCAGCGCGCGGCTGCTCGACCCAGGCGAATTCGTGCTCTCCGACGACGAGCTGCTGCTGTTCCACCTGGGCGCCGGCATCACCCGCTGGCTCCAGGTAGACCTCGGCCTGGGCGGGCTCCCACTCCCGGCGGCGGGGGCCATCCCCATCGTCGGGCACGGCGTGGGCGCGGCCGGCGGCGCGGGCATCCTGGTGCTGGGCGCGGTGGACGTGGGCTTCCGGATCCGCGTCCTGGAGGAAGGCCAGTACTGGCCGGGCATCGCCGTCGGCTACGACATGATGGACGCCTTCGCGGCCGGGCTGGGCGGCGCCGGCATCTTCTTCGCGGGCAACGGCATCGGCGCCATCGCCGGAGGGGCGGTACTCGGGGTGAACGTCCAGCTCAACATCTTCACGGCGATGGCCAACAAGCGCGTCGGCGCGTTCGACTTCGGGGCCGGCGCCGCCATCTTCGACAACCACCACTTCCTGCCCCAGTCCGCCGGTTTCGCCGCCGGCATCCCGCTGGTGGCGGTGGACACCTCGGTCAAGGACCTGGACCGGATGCCCACCGTGGTCGTCCCGTTCGTCAGCGTGGAGGCGACGCCGTGGGAGTGGCTCCACTTCATCCAGGAGGTGCTGCCGCAGCAGCCGGTCGCCAACAGCTTCGGCAGCACCACCATCCGCATCGTCTGGGGTCCCTCCGCGCTCTCGCCGCTGCGGCTGAAGCTGGACCTGGCGATCATCGAGGCCTTCGGCAACGAGGGCCTGGTGCCGCTCCCCTGGGCGAGCGCGGGGGTGTACTGGCTCTAGAGCACCGCCTGGATTCCGTGGAAGTTCTCGAATGAGGTGAGGGGGAGCTTGTCCCCCGCCTTCCACGCCAGCTCCGGGCGGCCCAGCCACTCGCGCATCCGCTGCAGCTGCGCCTCCGTCCCGTTCCAGGTCAGGCCGGTGAGGTCGCCGCGCTCGCGCACGGCGAGGGAGAAGTCGCGAGTGCGGTGGCCACGGCGGACGCGGACGGCGATCTGGTCGCGGTGCTCGATGAGCCACTTGAGCGCCTTGAGCTGGAAGGGCAGCCCCTCCACCATCTGCAGCTCGTCGCCGGGGGCGATGCCGCTCTCGGCCGAGGGCCCCGTGTCCAGCACGTTGGCCACCTCCGGCCCGGCGTTGTCCTTGAGCACCAGCCCGGCGTAGCGGACCTTGCCCTGCTGCGGCTGGAACCCGAGCGCCCGCAGCGCCTCCAGCACCTGCACCCCGCCGGCGGTCTCCACCTCACGGCGGAGGAGATCGCGCAGGCCGTGGCCGGCGGCGCCGAAGTGCTCCAGCACGTCCTGGTGCGAGTACCCGCGGGGCGCGGCGGCGAAGCGCTCGTAGAAGGCGCGGAAGGTGGCGTCCAGCGAGGTGGCCGGCGCCCCCATCCGCATCGCCGCGTCCAGGTCGAAGGCGATCAGCATCCCCACGTCGTAGTAGTCGACGGAGTTGTTGATGCTGCCCGGGTACCGGGTGTGGTTGAGGAAGGTGGCGCGCGACGAGTCCGC
>Ga0134122_10000483_pt1 | contig 26985 bp, 24 predicted proteins | sample KB302_FD_96461 | JGI IMG/M metagenome (GOLD analysis project Ga0134122, IMG submission 96461) | Terrestrial soil microbial communities without Nitrogen fertilizer from Kellogg Biological Station, Michigan, USA - KB3-0-2 | ecosystem: Environmental > Terrestrial > Soil > Unclassified ...
ATAATGGAACCATCAAGTGGCAGGTTCCCGACGGTGATGTGACGGCGCTTGCACGCCAGGGCAAGACCGGACTCGGAAGCCAGTCCGCTCGTGGAGGGGTTGTCGTGACGGCCGGTGGATTGATTCTCACCGGCACGTCGTCGGACAGAAAGATCCGCGCATACGATCAGGATAACGGCAAAGTTCTGTGGTCGTTCGATCTCCCGGCAGCCAGCGAAGGAATCCCGGCCGTGTATCAGGTCGACGGACGCGAATATATCTCCGTTGCCTACGGCGGCAATGGATACCTGACTCAACCGAATCTTTTAACGGATCCACCGATTCCTGCGGCGGCCCCAAGCGCCTACATGGTGTTTGCGCTGCCGAAGAAGTAGGGGGGATTATGCTGTAGGCGCGGTCTATGACCGCGCACGCTCCATCGTTTACAACAAATCTAACTGAAGGATTGCGCGCGGTCATAGACCGCGCCTACAGCTATTCGGATGCGCTTCGCGCATTACATTTACGACCGCGTCTACATTGGAAGCGCTCTTTTGCTACGATGGTGCCTGAGGAGAAATGAAGATGCGTTCGATTCGTTCCGTACTGTGGCTTGCCGGTCTCACGCTTTCGGGGTTGTTATTTCAGTCGGCACAGGCGCAGCCCCAGACAGCCGCGCTGCAGGTATTCCCGGGCATGCCGCCGGTCCTCGATCCCCACAACCTGTACAGTGAATCCACATCCGGCAAGCTCAGCGCTGCCGTCGCTGGCGCGTTACCCCGTGTGTATGTTCCGCATGTGAAGTCGGGCGACATTTACGTGATCGATCCAGCAACCTTTCAAGTTGTCGAGAAGTTCAAGGTTGGCGGCAATCCTCAGCATGTCATTCCTTCATGGGATATGAAAACGCTGTGGATTGCCGGAAGCGCAGAAAGCAATTCCGGAATGGTGATACCGATCGATCCAAACACGGCAAAACCCGGCACAACGATCAAAGTCCAGGATGCTTACAACATGTATTTCACCCCCGACGGCGCATCCGCAATCGTTGTTGCCGAAGCGCTCAAGCGCCTGGAATTCCGCGACCCGCACACGATGAAGCTCCAATACAACATTCAGACCGCCGATTGTGCCGGCATTAATCATGCGGATTTCTCGATCGACGGCAGATTCGCCATTTTCACCTGCGAGTTTGGCGGTGGACAGCTGGCGAAGATTGATCTTGTGCAACGCAAAGTGGTTGGCTATCTCAAGCTGCGCGCAGGAGATCAAACCGGTCATAGCATGCCTCAGGACATTCGTATTTCACCGGACGGCGCCGTGTTCTACATCGCGGATATGGATGCGGACGGCGTCCACCTCGTCGATTCGGCATCCTTCAAGGAAATCGGATTCATACCCACGGGACGAGGCTCGCATGGCTTGTATCCCAGCCGCGATGGCAAGAAACTCTACGTCACCAATCGGGGCACGCACATGGGAGACATCAAACCCAAGGGCATGGGCAGTATTTCAATCATCGATTTCGCGACACGAAAAGTGGAAAAGAACTGGCCCATCCCCGGCGGCGGCAGTCCCGACATGGGGAATGTGAGCGCGGACGGAAAATTCCTCTGGGTATCCGGCCGCTTCGACAAAGTCGTGTATGCAATCGATACCACTACCGGCGCCGTAAAAACCATTCCGGTTGGGACCGAACCTCACGGCCTTACCATCTGGCCTCAGCCGGGCCGGTATTCTCTGGGACACACCGGCGTGTTTCGGTAGGCAACTGTAGGCGCGGTCTATGACCGCGCGCACTCTATCGTTTACAACAATTTCAATTTGAAGGATTGTGCGCGGTCATAGACCGCGCCTACAGCTGCCCTCCCCAAAGATTAACGAAATCCTGACGCCTTCCTTATGACTTCCTTATGCAGGACCTCCTACGCTGAGGCAGGTTGGTCATGCAGAAATCACAGGTGTCATCGACAATTCCGTTTCAGGCCATCACGGACAGATCGCGATCCTGCCGCATTCAATTGTTCAATCCGCAATCCCCCGCTCCCGGACGGCTTCGAATCCACGTCCTGTTCACAAATCCCGGTGACACGCGTGCGGCTCTGAATACTGCCGTCGAGATGGCCTCTGAGCTTGAATCCGAGATCGCGCTCATTGTTCCGCAGATCGTTCCATTTCCATTGCCGCTCGACAATCCGCCGGTCCCATTGGACTTTGCCAGCGATCAGATCCGGCATCTCGCCGAATCCATCCCAGCCGGCAATGTGAATTTGCAGGGCCACATCTATCTCTGTCGAAATCCCATTGAAACGCTCCTGCAGGAACTGCCGGCGCACTCTCTCGTCGTCATAGGAGCACGGGCGGGATGGCCTTTCGGCAAATCGAAACGTTTGGCCAAGGCACTTCGACGCCATGGGCACGAAGTGATTCTGGCGAATCACGAGTAAGGAGATTTCCTTGTCGACTGAAAATCGGACCGCTGGAACCAAGGTCGTCGTGGCCAGCACCGTCATGCTTTCGTTCATATCCTTCTGGCACGCCTCGTCAATCGTCCTGAACGATCTCGGATCATCGGTTTACTACGCCGGCGGTATCGCCGAGGAAGCCATCGGCAAGAGCGCGCCGTGGTTCATTCTGGGCGTCATGCTGTTCAGTTTTGCGGTCCGTTCGGTCTACATGGAAAGCAGCAGCATGTTTGTTCGTGGCGGCGTGTACGTCGTCGTGCGCGATGCGATGGGACCATTTGTTGCCCGACTGTCCGTCTCCGCGCTGTTATTCGACTACATCCTGACCGGACCGATCAGCGGTGTCAGCGCGGGCCAGTATCTGGGACGGCTGCTCAACGAAGCCGCCAGCCATTTCGTGGGATCCAGCTTCCAGGTGCCGCCCAATCTATTTGCGGCCGCGTTCGCCGTTCTGGTAACGGTGTATTTCTGGTGGTGCAATATCAAGGGCCTGCCGGAATCCAGTCACAAGGCGCTGCGCATCATGCAGGTCACAACGTTGATGGTGTTGACATTCCTCGTGTGGTGCACACTCACTCTGGTTCTGCCTGGCGGATTCAAGCAAATGCCTCTGGCTCCGATTCCCGCGAATCTGCACTTCAGCAACGAAGGTCTTGGCTGGTTTGCCACTGTTTCATGGTTAAAGCACCTGCCCGATTTCGCATCGATTGCCATGATGATCGCAATCGGACACTCGCTGCTCTCGATGAGCGGATTCGAAACACTGGCACAGGTCTATCGTGAGATCGCTTCTCCCAAACTAAAGAATCTGAAAATTACGGGAAACATTGTTTGCACCTATGCGCTGGTCTGCACCGGCGGCATCACGTTTCTCGCGGCGATGATCATTCCGGATGCGGTCCGATTGACATATATCAACAACCTGCTCGGAGGACTCGCCATGAACCTGGCCGGTCCGCTCCTCTTGCGCCTGGTGTTCCACACATTCGTAGTCGTTGTTGGAGTGATGATTCTTTCCGGAGCAGTCAACACGTCCATCATTGGCGCAAACGGAGTAATGAACCGCGTTGCCGAGGACGGCGTTTTGCATCCTGCTTTTCAGAAGCCACACCGGCGCTTTGGAACAACGCACCGCATTATTGGTCTAATCGCGATTCTGCAGATCGTCACCATTGTCTTGAGCCGTGGCCAGACCTACCTTCTTGGCGAAGCGTACGCATTCGGTATTGTCTGGAGTTTCTTCCTGAAAGCGCTGAGCGTTCTCGTGCTCCGCTTTCAGCGTCACGATCAGGAATACAAAACCCCATTGAACTTCAGAATTGCCGGCCGGGAAATTCCGCTTGGCCTGGCGGGAATCACCATGACCCTGTTCTTCGTGGCCATGGCCAACCTCTTTTCAAAAAGAGTTGCGACTATTTCGGGAGTCTCCTTCATGCTCGTCCTCTTCCTGATCTTCACCATCTCCGAGCGCATGGGACGCAAGGAACGGCACAGCGGACTGGAGCAGTTCAATCTGGATCTGCAGCCCGATATATCAAACGTTTCGACAGGGGCAAGGCCGGGATGTGTTCTCGTTGCCGTGCGGGATTACACTCGGATGACGCACCTTCAGACCGTTCTGCGCAAGACAAACACACAGAAGCACGACGTCGTTGTCTTGACGACTCGAAGCTTGTCGTCCAGGACCGGAGAAACCGATCTCAGTCAGGACCAACTCTTCACCACGTATGAACAGGAACTGTTCAGCCGGGTCGTCTCGTTAGCGGAAAAAGAAGGCAAACCGGTGGAACTGCTTGTGGTGCCGAGCATCAATCCGTTCGATGCGCTGGTTCAGACCGCGGCCAGACTCGAAGCATCCCGCCTGGTAACCGGCGTTTCCGCGCGCATGGATTCGCAGGAACTCGCCCGGCAGATTGGACAATCGTGGGAACGATTGCCCGAGCCGCGCCATCCGTTCTCGCTGGAAATCATTTCTCCAGACAGGCCTTCGGTGTTTGTGAACCTGGGTCCGCATCCGCCGCGCCTCTGGCCGGAAGATGTCGACGTGGTGCACAACCTCTGGCTCCAATTGACCGATGAATTTGGCTCCAGGGTCCATCATCGCGATGTCGTGGGCGTTGCGCTGCGGCGTATGGTTCGTGAACTTCAGGACGAGCAGCGCGCCAGCGTGATAGCGGATGTCGCCGACGAGCTTCAGCATCGCCATGTCGCTGTCGAGGAAAATCTCAGTCCCGACGAAGAGCCTGCGGCGAAGGGCTGAGACCTCTGTACGCGCGGACGGACCGCGCACAGCCCTAATCTCCGGAAGACTTTGATCGTGGATACTGCAGGTAACTCTTGCGGTGATGCACATTGAGATCGGGTGTAAGCACCTTTACCTCGATCTTCCGATTTACGGGCAACAGCCCCCGAATTTCGTTGTTGGAAACATACCCGAGGACGTATTCCCTGCGCGCCTGCTCTGTGATTTTTGAAAGATTTTCTTCGATGGCATAGCGGTCCCGCCCTCGGTAGACATCACCGCCGGTGGCATTGGCGTACATATGGAGTATGGACGTCGGCCCTTCCAGCAACGCATTTCCCATTGCCACGCCATATACCTGGATCTGATCGAGAACGAGCTGATCCTTCGTCCTTTTCATTGTATGAACTTGCTTTTTCGTGTTGTCCTCCGGAATCTGCCCATCGGAAATAATGATGACGACCTTTCGTTGCTCCGGTGGCCGCTTATTCAGATCTACGGCAGACATGAAGAGAGGATCATTCAAGTTCTTAAATGGAATTTGTGAATTCAGATCCAGGAGTTCGCGCAGCCATTTCGGCCCGCGCCCGGGGAGAATCGGTATCGGGGTTGGCCAACTGGGTTGGCGTTCCGCCATGGCATTGAGGAAAGCCAGTTTTTTCTCAAGGTCTGCACCGCTTGTGAATCCGGAAATCCTGTCGACGATGTGGTCGAACCGGTAGGCTTCAACTTCATCCACTTCGGTGAACGCTTTGTGAAACGATCGAAGCGAGTCCGCGACGTTAGTCAGGGCGTTTCGATCGACACCCGTATCGACCAGGACGGAAACCGATAGTGGTCGAGACTCCAGCGAGAAGCTTCGAATCTTCTGGAGTTTCCCATCTTCGAAGATCTGGAAATCTTCGGACATCAAATCGTAAATGAAATGCCCATAGTAATCACGGACAGAAGCGGGCACCACGACGAGGTCCACACCGGCACGGATCACACCCTGTTGCGCGATCAGGGAAACAAGGGGCATCAACATCAGCGCGACAAAGAAGATTTTTCGAACGAACCCGGATCCCATGTCGCACTATGGACGGATCTTTCATCCAAAGGTTTGCAAGCGACTACGGCAGTTCCTTTGGCGCTTCCGTCGGCATATCTCCGGCCGACCGGTGATGATCCACTTCGTTGACGATGTCTCCGATCACCTCATCACGCTGAGAATTATTCAATTGGTTGTACATGCGGCGCAGTGCGACGCCGACAATATCGCGGTGATGCAGTTTTGAACCACCGGCTTTTTCACTGATGTCGAGCCACATTTCGTGAACCAGGTCGACATCCTCCGGCCAGAGGCGCGGCGGATGCGGTCCAAGATTGACAAATACGGAGGGGCGGTCCGGGGAAGTAATTTCGAGCGAGAATGCATGTCTTGGATTGGGCAACCGCTCCCACGCCCGCCCAATCTGACGGGCGAGTTCCTCGGAATCCATCTTTGCAGACACACCGGTGACAAGCCGCGAAGCCTGGAGTTTGGCCGCAGTCTGGACCATCGCGTCGAACGGATTCAATCCCGGCACCACGAGAAGATCCACCGTCTTCCCTTCTTTTTCCGCCATCGTCACCACTCGAGTGAACAATTCCTTCTCGTAATCCGTGAACAACTGGTTCTCGCCCAGATCGTATTCCGCCGCACCGGTCGATACGCCGCGAACCGTAACCACCACAATGTCATGCCGCCGAAGGTTCGTCTTCTGAAGCGCGCTTAACAGATGCTCCATGTGGCTGTAGTCTCGCACCGCAACCAGGATGCAGGCCGGCCGCGCATGAACGACACTCGCCGTAATCTCCGGCCGGATGTCGAGGTTGAACTCCTCGAGACCTTTCTTTTCCGCGTGCAGCCGCTTCGCGTTTAATCGCGCCGAAACTGTGAAGATGATGAACATCGTCAGCGTGAAGCCGATTCCGGAGATTGTCGCAACCTGCTTGGTGAACAGGTTGGCGAGCGCGACAAACAGCAGCGTCAGCGTCGTGATAGTAAGGCCGATCGGGTATTCGCGGTTACCGACTTTGATGTTCCAGGGCGTCTTGTATTCCTGATCGTGCCTTTTAAAGCGCAGCACAAGAACACCAAGCGCCTTCAGGAAGAAACTCCAGACCACGCCAAATGCATACGCCTCACCGAGCAGGATCACATTGCCGCGGCTGACGAAGACCGTGGCGAGCTGAAGAATGGTAATCAGATTGATGAGGCGATAGGTTGTTCCGAACTTCTTGTGGGGCTTCTTGAACCACGGCGTGAGGACGTGATCTTCCGCCACCCGATTCAACACGCCGTTGGCGCCAATCATGGATGTGTTGACCGCGCCCGAGAGAATCAGGACGCCGACAACAACGACAAAGGTGTGGAATGCCAGAAGAAGTGGCTTGGGTCCCATAAGATGCATGGCGAGTTCGCCGAGAAGGTTGTCCTTGTGCAGCACCCGCTGGGCATCGGGAATAATATATCCTGCCAGGAGGGTGATGACTCCGGTCGACACCACGGCAAAGATGCAGACGATGTTCCCCGTGATCTTCAAATTCTTGAGTTTGGGAGTTTCAATTTCCCGATACACCTGCGCCAGCGTTTCAAATCCGCTCATCGCGAGAAACGAATGCCCGAAGGCGATGACGATGGCGAACACGGATATCTGGATCAGCCCTGTTCCGTAGAGCCAGCCGCCGCTCTCAGGTTTGAACAAAAGATTTGAAGGTATTGGCGCCAGCGGAATCTGCGCGGGACCGTGACTGAGCAGTGTGATGGTGCACCATATCAGGAACATCACAACCATGACGGTCGTGATCTGCATGATGCGCAGCGCGTCCCCGCTCGATTCATGAATTCCCTGGGTGTTGCTCCACCAGAAGTAGACCGTCACCACCAGGCCAAACACCATCGCAAATTGAGCCGGATTGATCGTATTGTGAATCCCGACATACTCGGCGAGTTCGGTAAGCAGATGGCCAAGATAAAGGCCTGCGCTGACTGCGGAAATCGGACCGGTCAAAATATAGTCAAAAATCAGCGCCGAAACCGAAAGCCGGGCCATGAACGGGCCCATGGCGTCGCGAACGACAACGTAGACGCCTCCGCGGACGTACATGCTGCAGCTTTCCATGTAAACCGAACGGACCGCAAAGCTGAACAACATGACGCCGAGAATGAACCACGGTGCGCTTTTACCAATAGCCTCTTCGGCAATACCACCAACGTAGAAAGCAGAGGAGGCCAGATCGCTGAGGACAATTGCTGCGCCTCTCCAGAAGGAAATGAACGACAGCATGACGGTGCTGGCAATGACGATCTTCGTTGCCGACGATCGTTCGGTCTTGGACAATGGACGGACTCCTTCTCGCGCGTCTGCTTCGCGCGCTTTCGCTTCAGCCTACGGGGTTAGCTGACGGACTCGGGCTCGAAAGTGCCCTGTGAAAGCTTCCTTTCACTTCGCCCCTGGATCTGGGTCCCCCGCCTCGACAGAGTTAGGCATAAAGAAACCATAAACACATTATTCGACACCCAACATCTGAGCCTGTCAAGACCGCTTTGTTGAGCGCGTACTGAGTTCGAAATGTTTTTTCATGACGGATGGACTCCATACCGGACTAAATTGACGGGATGACGAAGAAGGCTCTCCGGGTAGCCGCCGGACTCTTGTTCATAGCGATCATTACCGTCAGTCTCGATGTCATCCCGGTCAACCCCACGACAGCCGCATTCGCCTATCTCATCGCGATCTTGCTGATTGCCGCGCAATGGGGCCTGGTCGAATCGGTCACTTCATCCGGCGCGGCTGCATTTTGTCTGAACTATTTCTTCCTCCCGCCGGTGCGAACGCTCAATATTGCGGATGCGCACAACTGGGTTGCCCTGTCCGCCTTCCTCGTGACATCGCTGGTAGCCAGTCAGCTTTCGGAACTTGCACGCCGGCGGAACGCGCAATTGCACCAGCGGCAGACAGAGATGGAACGTCTCTATGCCTTGAGCCGCGGCATCATGTTGATTGACAGTGAAAGGCCGGCGGGCGTACAGATCGCAACCGAGATCGTGCGGATTTACGATGTGACATCCGCCACCATTTACGATCAGACCGACGACCAGATCTACGCCGCCGGAATCGCCCGCGAAATGGCACCGCTGGATGCGCTGCGCGAACTTTCGGTACGCGGCAATCTGGTGCTGGATCCGGCAACCAATACGTGCATGGCGCCGATCACGCTGGCCGGCCGTTCCATTGGCGCGGTTTCAGTTGTAGGACGAATTGGAGGCGGCCTGGTTTCCGAATCCGCGTTGCACGCGATTACAAATCTGATAGCCGTCGGTCTCGAGAAGGCACGTACTCAGGAACTGGTCAGCCGGGCCGAAGCAGCCCGGCAAAGCGAACAATTCAAGTCCACGCTGCTGGACGCCGTGGCTCATGAATTCAAAACGCCCCTCACGTCGATCAAGGCCGCAACGTCGACAATTCTCACGTCGAGTGCACTCACGGCAGAGCAACAGCACGAATTGCTGACCATTATTGATCAGGAAAGCGAGCGTCTGACGGGACTCGTCACTGAAGCGATTCATCTCGCGCGCGTGGAATCCGGCAGACTTCATCTTTCGCGATCTCTGCGTGACGTCCGGGAACTCGTTCAGGAGGCGCTGAAACAGTCTTCCGCTCTGGTTAGCGGAAGGCCGATTCAAACTCAGTTTGCGCCATCCCTTCCGAAGGTCAGTGTGGACGCTGAGCTGTTTGTCGTCATGGTGAAACAACTTCTGGACAATGCGATGAAGTATTCGCCCACGGGCTCGCCAATCCGGATCACGGCGGAGAATTCGACGGATTCCGTACACATTCGCATCCATAACCAGGGATTGGGTCTGACCGAAGGCGAACGCACCATGGTTTTCGAACGATTTTACCGGACGCCGGGAGCGCGCCAGAATGCGCCGGGAACGGGTATGGGACTCGCAATCGTTCAGGACATCGTTCGCGCCCATGGAGGCTATATCGACGTGGAGAGCCAACCGGGGGTCGGAACGGAATTCTCAATCCGGCTGCCTCTTGCAAAAGGAGAACGGAATTGAGCAGCGCCCGCATTCTTATTGTCGACGACGATCCACAGATTCGCCGCGTGATGCGCACCACGCTCATTGCCCAGGGTTACGAGGCTGCCGACGCAAAGTCCGGCGAGGAGGCCATCGAGAAAATCCGTCAGGACAAATACGACCTGATTCTGCTCGACATGAACATGGGCGGCATGGATGGTATCGAAACCTGCCGTGAAATCCGGTCCGGATCCGACGTTGCGATTGTCATGCTCACCGTGCGGGACGCGGAGAAAGACAAGATCGCGGCTCTCGACGCGGGAGCGGATGATTATGTGACAAAGCCTTTCTCCGCGCCGGAACTGATGGCTCGAGTCCGAGCCACTTTACGCCGGCTGCCAAACAGCCCTGAAAGTGGACCACAGATCATCAAGGCGGGCGATTTTGAGATCGACCTTCAGACTCGTCGAGTCAAGGCCCACGGCAAGGAAATTCGTTTAACTCCGAAAGAGTTCGAGCTTCTGCGTTATCTGGTCTCACACCCCAACGTTCCGGTTCCGCATATGAAATTGCTGCAGGCCGTGTGGGGTCCGGATTACGGTGAAGAAGTGGAATACCTCCGCGTTTTCATCAATCAGCTTCGCAAAAAAATTGAACGGGATTCGTCGAATCCCGAGTTTCTCCTGACGGAGCCCTGGATCGGCTACCGGTTCAAACTATGACACCACAACGAATCATTTGCCTGACGGAAGAAACCACGGAGACGTTGTACCTTCTGGGCGAACAGGACCGCATCGTCGGCATTTCCGGATACACGGTGCGTCCTCCCGAAGCGCGGTTGAAGCCGAAGGTCTCCGCATTCATCAACGCGAAATTCGACAAGATCCTTGCGCTCGAACCGGATCTGGTGCTGGCTTTTTCGGACCTGCAGGCGGACATCGTCGCAGAATTGATGCGGCGCGGCATCACCGTGCTCGCATTCAATCAGCGCAGTGTTCAGGAAATACTCGACATGATCGAGATGCTTGCCAACGTGGTCGGAGTGCCGGACAAAGGCCGGCTGTTGGCGGCCCGGATGGAATCCGGATTGAATGCCATCCGCGCCTCTGCCGCACGGTTCCCGTCACGCCCGCGAGTCCTGTTTGAGGAATGGTACGATCCGCTCATCAGCGGTATCCGCTGGGTTGAAGAGCTGATCGAGATTGCAGGAGGAGATCCGGTTTTCCCGGAATTGCGGTTTGCCAAAGGTGGCAGGGAGCGGATTGTCAATCCAGCCGACGTGATCCCGAAGGATCCGGAAGTAATCGTCGCGTCCTGGTGTGGCGTGAAAGTGAACAAGAGCAAGATCCGATCGCGTCCGGGCTGGTCCAACATTTCGGCGGTGAAGAACGGCCAGATTCACGAAATCAAATCCACCTACATTCTTCAACCCGGACCTGCGGCGTTGACCGAAGGAGTGCAGCAGCTCCACTCGATTTTTGCCCATTTGGCAGGCCCTGTCAGTTGACGATGTACTGGGTACGAGATTGACGAACCGTGAGTTTACGATCGCGTGGGATCACTTCAATGGTATGCGCCTTCCCATCACGGGAGGACACAGGTTGTTGATAGGCCAGCCCATACTGCGAGCCGACATCGCGGGCGATCTGGCCAAAGAAGGGACTGATATCGGCGGCATTTTTCGGAAACAGAATTCCACCGCCGGAAGCGTCCTTCAGTTGCTCCATGCGGAGGCGCCCGGCAGAGTTGAATTCCCGGCCATCCGGATTCAGATCCGTGTTCAAGGCCACGAAATACAGTGGCACACGGCTGGATCGTACACTACGGAGCAATTTCTGAAAGTCCTCATCCAGTTGGGGATTGTAAGAGTGGATTGGTTTGGTGCTGTCGATCCCGTCGGTCAGAACGACAACGCCCTTGCGTGTGTTCACGCGGCGCACCCGGTTCAGGGCCCAGTTGATCGCGCTGTAAAACTCGGTATAGTTTTCGATCTTCGCTGCAGACAAGACATCGGCGGGCCGTCCCTTCGATAGATTCCACCAGTCGAGACGCAATGTCGTCTTTTCTGCAAATGTCGCAATCGAAACGCGATCCTGCGGTCTTAATGCGTCTACAAAATGGTCGAGAGCCGTCTGAAGCAACGGCCATTGGTTTTTCGTGCTGCTGCTGCGGTCGAAAAGAAGCAGGATGCTGCAGGACGTCTCCACGGGGTAGAAACCCTGGATCTCCTGAAGTTTGCCATCTTCGTAAATGCTGAAGTCGTCCTTTGTGAGATTCATCACGAATCTATTCGCGGAATCCGTCACAGACACCTCAACAGCAATGTTGTTGGAATTCACGTTGATCGAAAGGGGACGGTCCTGGGCAAACAAGAATATCGCCCCGAATAAAATTCCGCCGATCAACAAAATTGTGGTCAGAGCCCAATTTCCGGCACAGTACCTCTCCCGAAGGGAGAGGGTGGCCCGAAGGGACGGGTGAGGGATTCCAGCAAAGGAACAATGGTGCGAGTTTCTCATCGATGCGGCCATCAAGTTCTGATTACCCCTCCACCCGGCCCTACAGCGCACGGAGAAGGCTTTGGGCAAACGGCCATTCTTCATCGACCCATTGGACCTCGCAATGAAATCCGGTTCGCCTCGCCAGCGCGGCGATGTCCTTGCACCGAAACTTGTAGCTGCTCTCCGTCCAGATTGTTTCCCCGGCCTTCAGAGCGAACGAGAAATCATTTCCGATCGATATCGTCTGGTCCGCCAGCGAACGCAGATGCATTTCAATGCGGTGCGCACTGTTGTCGTATCGCGCTTCATGCACGAACTTCGACAAATCAAAATCTCCGTCCAGTTCGCGATTGATGCGCGCGAGCAGGTTCAGGTTGAACGCGGCGGTGACTCCGATGGAATCGTCATATGCGGCGATCAGACGTCTGGTATCTTTCTGCAGATCGGTACTCAAATAGAACACATCGCCAGGCTGCATGAACTGCCGGACGTCGGCGAGGAATTCCTCGGCCCGTGCCGGATCGAAGTTTCCCAGAGTGCTTCCAAGAAACAGTACGAGCATCGACGAGTCGTTCGGCCGAAATTCCACGGCCTGTCGAAGTCCGTCCAGATAGGATTGCGCGAGAGGAACGATTTCGACCCCATCCAGAAGCCGCAACTCCCGCCAGCAATTCTCCAGAGCCAATTGGGAAACATCCACCGGGCAGTACATCACCGGCTGCGTCGCAGCGATGGCAGAAAGCACCCATCGGGTTTTCGAACCCGAACCGCTGCCCAGTTCGACAACCAGCGATGGCCGATTCAAGCGTTTCGCCAGTTGACCCGAATGCTTGCGAAGCATCCGGGCATCGGCTCGAGTCAATCCATATTCCGGCAGCACCGTGATGACATCGAACAGCGCACTACCGACATCATCGTAAAGATATTTCGAGAACAGTTCCTTCTGTCCGGGCCTGGAAAGTCCGGTTCGAACGTCATTCGCAAATTCCGCCATGGAGATTGGATCTCCGATGGGCTGGAACGAACGCCGATGGCGGAATAATTCAGCTCTGGACACAGCGGAAACTCGCATAAATATGGGGATACCTCGGTTGAAACCAGTTTCGAAACGATCGACGTAACAGCGGCGACGCCGTGCGCATCGAACCACCCTTCATGACGAAATGGCTGCCGTCAAAGAAGTCCGCAGAATAGCCGGGATAAAATGGGAACCGTTGAAATCCGTCAAACGGCGCAAACACCGTCGACGTCCACTCCCAGCCATTCCCCATCAGGCCTGCAACTCCAAACGCGCTGTTGCCATTGGGATTTGCATCGACCGGCGTGGGATCCCATTGCTGGAAATCAAAGTTGCCGTGATGGGGTTCTGGCGGCGAGTCCCCCCACGGGAAGGATCGCTCGGATCCGGCGGGAGTACCAAATGCGGCGCGATGATATTGCGGTTCCGTAGGCAAGGACTGCCCTTTCCATCGACAGTAGGCCTCTGCTTCGGCATGGCTCACATAGACCGGCCATGATGGTTGAAATTCCACATCGGCAAACATCGCCCGGCACAGCCATGCGCCGTTGACGGACTTCCAAAACTTTGGATGACGTATCCCCGATGCACGAATCCAATCCCATGAAGGCCCGCTCCAGAAAGAGCGTTCGTCATAACCGCCGGCGCGCACGAACTCCAGATACTGACCGTTTGTCACCTTGTATACATCGACGGCAAATTCCGGCACATGAACTTCGTGAAGATCGAACTCGTTGTCCCAGCCAAATGAAGCCGAATTCCTGTCCAATCCCAGCGTCGCAGTTCCCGCGGCCACGGTCACCTGCCGCGGCAGAATGGGTTTTGAAAACGCAATCGGATGGCCAGCCGGCGCCCTTTTCATGGAATGCGGCAACCCATGCACCATGTAGGCGAGCGTTTCGGCATGCATGAGCCGGTGTTCGACGGCCACGCGGGACAGCTTAGGATCCACACCGCGATTCACGCATTCATCCACGGCATCGCGGACGTGCTGGTTGTACTTCCGTATTTCGAATTTGTCCGGCCAATCCGCAGCCGTATCCACGGGAAACGCACTGTTGGTCGGATCAATGCCGAAGGCAAAGAGCCTGTCGAATTCCGGACTTTGCGATTTCATCCCGAATTCACCGGAGCAAATCAGATTCCACTCGAAGGCTTCGAGGTGGCCCAGATAAAACACGAACCGGTGACGTTCGGCGATTGGCCTCTCATAGAGGGCTTCGGGTTCAAGAATGCTGAAAATCTCATCCGATCGCATGCGCGCGCTATTTATTTGGAAACGCAAACTCTGCCAATGGGGCCTCGGGATTGCTTCGGCTCGCACGTCGTCGCCTACCTTCTTTCTGTGATTTATTTCACTGTAGCACAGACCGTGCCATGTGGATCCTCGGGCGAATCAGTCCTGCAGTGATCTGATCCTTCGCCGGGTTATGAATCGCTGCAGATAATCGTTGTACGAGTCGTAGGCGAGCAGCGCTTCAATGGGCAGTTTCATGCGATAAGCCCAGTTGTCGTCGGATTCCACGCCGGGCACGTTGATGCGTTCCGAGTGAGGATCCGGCGTGCGCAAGTCATAGTGCAGAGCGAAAAGATCCTGTAATGGAAGCACGACAATCAGCGAATTCGAATTCAGCTGGCGTTCCAGAATTGCCGCACAGACCTCCGTCGTAAGGTAGTCGGGACAGCTGCCGGGCAGATTGAGAGTGTGGAAGTACTCATCCCGGTTCCATCCGTGCTCCTGCCACCAGCTACGCAGGGTTGATGAATCATGAGTGGATGTCGTGCTGACGGTGAGACGCGGATAACTCTCCGGGATGCAGAGGCGGCCATCTCTGTCCGACCAGCGCTCGACGCGGAGGCCCAGAATGTTCAGATCCTCCAGGACCTCCGGAACGCAACTCGGTATCACACCCAAATCCTCACCGCACAGAAGCATGTCCGTCGACTCGGCAAGGGCGCCCAGCACTTTTCGACCGTGATCCCGCCAGGGCGCCTCCTGCCCGTTCCAAAAGTCATCGATCAGTGTTCGCAGCCGCCCGCCGCTCCGGTCGATGAGCTGAATCAAAGCGTGAGAATGGTGCCAGTACCAGGCCGGCGCATATCCATTTTCCGTTCGCAGGAGCGCGTTGGATTGAACCAGTTCCTCGATATCTTTTGTTCCGAGTCCGTATTCCTTTGAGAGCACGTCCGCGCGGATTCGATTTGCGGGCTCGAAGTAGCCGAGTGCTGCGGAATCCACGGATTCCGGAATCACCCAGACGCGAAAGAAACCGAGAACGTGATCGATGCGGCAGGCATGGAAAAAGCGTGATGCGCGTTCGATGCGGCTCCGCCACCACGCATAATCATCGCGTTCCATTTCCGTCCAGCAGAAGGAAGGAAATTTCCAATTCTGTCCTTCTTTGGAAAACATGTCCGGCGGAGCGCCGACGCGAAGCTTAGTGTTGAACAAGGACGGGTTGAAGTGGACGTCCGCGCTTTGCGCCGACAGAAGGATCGGGATGTCGCCTTTGAGAGCGATGCCCATGGCATGAAGCCGGAGCGCTGCCGATTTCAGCTGGAGTTCGAGGTGGTACTGGGTCCAACCATAAAACAATTCCTTCGCCCGGCCGCAGTATTCCAAATAGGTGTCGAGCCAGGGATTCGCTTGTACCCACTCCCACAACGATTCGTCCGCGGCAATAGCGGCACGGTTGTTCTGGAAGATCCGCTCGAGCATCTCCAGCTTGAAATGGAGAACGCTTCGATACTGCAATTTTTCGGATGCCTCGAAGTGAAGTCTGGCATCGCGAATTTCGCCCGCACAGACTCTCCAGCCTGGTATGTCTTCCAGCCGGATGTATACCGGGTTCAATGCGAAGGCGCTCCGGGCGTTATAGGGTGAAGGATCAAAACCCGTGTCGTTGACGGGAAGGATCTGGATCAAGTCCAGGCCGGTTCGCCGGCACCACTCGCCGAAAAGCACAAGATCCGGAAATTCACCGATGCCGCAGCTGGATTGGGAACGCAAGGACGATACAGGAACGGCCACGCCGGTCAAAAAGCGATCGAAGGTCGGGAAACGCATCGCTTAAGAGTACGCCGATTTCCTTCGAGCCAAGGCACCTTATCCGATAAGGGAAGCCCTGAAGAATTCACCTTCGCAATATGCGAGAACCCTTTGAGCCCTATAATCGCTCAATGCTGGGGCGAATCTTCATTGCACTTTGCCGTTTGCCTGGATTCAAGAAAAGGCTTTGGCGTGCATGGTATGAATACCTCGCTGGTTCACACCGATCCCGCGAATGGACCTTCATGAACTACGGATATGCCGCAGCGGATCCGCCGACTCTGGTCCTTTCGGAAGCAGACGAACCGGATCGCCACTGCATTCAGTTGTACGATCACGTGGCAGGGCCAGTCGACCTCACAGGACGTGTTGTCCTCGAAGTGGGAAGCGGGCGTGGGGGCGGCTCGTCATACATAAGCCGATACATGCGGACTGCACAAATGATCGGCATGGATCTCTCGAAGAATGCCGTTGAACTCAGCCGTGCAACCCATCGTTTGAAAGGACTCGAGTTCCGGGTTGGCGACGCCGAACATCTGCCATTCGAGGACGGCTCTCTCGACGCGGTAATTAATGTGGAATCCTCACACTGCTATCCGTCTTTCGAGAGATTCCTTTCCGAAGTTTGGCGTGTTCTTCAGCCAGGCGGTCACTTGCTGTATGCAGACTTTCGAGATCGACGAACGGTTGAACTTTGGCGGAACACGCTGCGGAGGTTCAAGTTTACCGTACTCCGCGAGACGGATATCACTGCAAATGTTGTCGCCGCTCTCGATCGCGACAGTGATCGAAAACTCGACTGGATTAACCGGCTTATTCCGGGCATTCTTCGTCACTCATTCCTTGACTTCGCTGCGGTACGCGGATCAGCCCTGTTCGAATCATTTCGATCCGGACAACTTGTCTACTTGAGTTTCATTCTGCAGAAACCGCCGCAAGCAAATTGATTCCACATCGCGTACCTGCTTACTGTGATTAATTTCACTGCAGCACGGACCGGGCGGTGGGGAGGTTCGGGCTACAATGCAGGCCATGATTCCCGGTCCGTTCCGCCTTCAATTTGAAGATGTCGAATTTACCGTCGGTAGCGGTAGAAAGCTGTTGACGGGAATATCCCTGGATATCCGTCAGGGTGAGATGCTGGTGCTGCTGGGACGGAGCGGATCCGGGAAGACCACGATGCTGAAACTCGTCAACCGCCTGTTGGAGCCGACCTCCGGACAGGTTCTGGTCTCCGGTCAAAGCACATTGAACTGGGATCCCATTCGCCTTCGGCGGCAGATTGGATATGTCATTCAGGACGTCGGCTTGTTTCCCCATTTTAATGTCGAAAGGAACGTGGGGCTTGTGCCCTCGCTGGAATCCTGGCCGCAGGACAGGATCGCTGCGCGGGTTCGTGAATTGCTCGCACTCGTCGGGCTGCCGCCGGAGGTTTTCGCACGGCGATACCCGCACGAGCTATCCGGCGGACAACGGCAGAGGGTTGGCGTCGCACGGGCCCTTGCGGCGGATCCGCCGGTGCTGCTGCTCGATGAGCCATTCGGCGCGCTGGATCCCATCACGCGTTCTGAAATTCAGAGGGAATTTCGCGCCCTGCATCAGCGGCTGGGCAAGACGATGATTTTTGTGACACATGACATTCGCGAAGCGTTCCTGCTCGCAACGCGAATTGGACTGATGCAGGAAGGCCGGCTGGTGGCTGTTGTGGAACCGCAGGAGTTTCTTAAACTCGATCACGCCGAGGCTCGAGCGTTTGCCGGGTGCCTGCAATGAACATACTGCAGTTCATGTGGTCGGACCGGTCGGAGATACTTCAATTGACCGTGGAACACATCTTTCTGGTTGTCGTTGCAATATCGATTGCCATCGCCGTTGGAGTGCCTCTGGGAATTCTCATGACGCGGCAACCGCGGCTGGGCAAACCCATCCTCGCATTCGCAAACATCATTCAAACCGTACCAAGTTTGGCGCTTTTCGGTTTTCTGATTCCTGTACCCTACATTGGCGGAATAGGAACAAGAACCGCCGTGATTGCGCTACTGCTGTATTCCCTTCTTCCGATCGTGCGCAATACGTACACGGGAATCCTCGGCGTCGACGCCGCGGTTCGGGAAGCCGCGTTGGGCATGGGAATGACGGGCGCTCAGATACTCTGGCAGGTGGAAATCCCGTTATCGCTCGGCGTCATTTTCGCGGGAATACGCGTGGCGACGGTGATCGCCGTTGGTGTTGCAACTATTGCCGCAGCGATAGGGGCCGGCGGGCTCGGCATGTTTATCTTTCGAGGGACTTCAATGCTCGACTATCGAGTGATCCTGGCCGGCGCCATACCGGCGGCGTTCATTGCCCTTGCGGCCGATTTCGGCCTGAGCGCAACGGAGAAATATTTCATGCGGGAGAAAAGAAGTTGAAACGCGCCGTCATCCTGCTTCTACTTGCCGCCTGCGTTGCCGCAGCTTCGTGTACGCATCCGGACCGGATCGTCGTCGGCTCCAAGAATTTTACGGAGCAAGTCATTCTCGGAGAACTACTGGCGCAGGAAATTGAGCGGACCACTCATCTCGCAGTAGAACGCCGTCTGAATCTGGGTGGAACATTCATCTGCCACCAGGCGCTTGTCGCAGGACAAATCGACGCGTACGTCGAATACACCGGTACGGCCTTGACCGCAATTCTCAAGGATCCTGTCCGCACGGATGCGAAACAAGTCTACGAGACGGTTCGGAATAAGTATCGGGATCAGTTCAAGGTCGAATGGGCCGAACCGCTCGGTTTCAACAACACATTTGTAATTGTGATTCGCGGGAGCGATGCGGAGACACTCAAATTAAAAACGATCTCGGATGCGGCGCCTTATACCAAAACATGGACGGCGGGGTTTGGATATGAATTCATCGAACGCGAGGACGGATACCCTGGACTCTCGAAGCTATACGGCTTGCATTTCCCCATGCCGCCACGCGTTATGGATCTTGGGTTGACCTATAAAGCACTCGCCAGCGGGCAGGTCGATGTGATCGCCGGAAATTCCACCGATGGACTGATCGATACGCTCCACCTTTTTGCGCTGGAGGACGACCGGCACTACTTCCCGCCATACGACGCCGTGCCGCTCCTGCGTGAAGAAGTCGCTCGGAAACATCCCGAGGTTCGCCAGGCGCTGGCAGCGCTGGCAGGCAAGATTTCGGAATCCGACATGCGGCGCCTGAACTACCAGGTCGATGGCGAACATCGCGATGTCGCAACGGTTGTTCGCGAATTCCTGGATTCCCGTCGGTTGTGAACTGTAGGCGCGGTCTATGACCGCGCCGATTTCTCAATCCGCAGGGACATCATGTTCTGGATTGTGCGCGGTCATAGACCGCGCCTACAAGAACGTCAGCGTTCGAGGGAAGGGCGATCCCAGTTCCCGAGGTTTGCCGCCGCTTCGTACGTGCTCTGGCAGAAATCGAGGATGTCCGTTTCAGGCGAATCCCCCGCTCGCACATCGTCGTACTTCAGGATAAAGTTGCCCAACTGGGAGTTCCACTGCGCGGCAGCAGGACGAACTGGCGCGGAAGCAAATCCCTCTGGGCTCGGAGCGGCATAGGAATAGAATGCCGCGTGAGGGAACCGCCGGTCCCCAGGCCAGAAGCCGCAGCTGCTCACCTCATGCGAATACCCTTCACGCGTGATGGAATCCGCAGCTGGATTCACCGGAGCGGGACGGCCTGAAAATCGGGTGACGGCAAGATCGAACGAACCCCAGAAGAAGTGCACCGGGCTGCACTTTCCAATGAAGCGGGAACGAAACTTCTTCAGGAGATGATCGGAGTACCTCAGTATCCGGTGGAAATCCTCAATGCGGGCGCGGTCGTACGATGCATGATGTTCATCGACATCGTATGGAGTCGTGTCATCAAATTCCGCTGGAGTTCGATCGAATTTCACTTCGATTCCAAGCATCTGCAGCGTTGCCATATATTCCTTGTAAAAATCCGCGACAGAACGCGCATACATACCGATGATGCGCTCGGCCCCGCTGCTGGTCCGCAGGACAAGCCGATGAGAAACGAAATCGAATTCGACGATAAATGAGCTGCCGTGATATGGGATCGAAGATGTCGTCAGTCCCGTTGGAGTGACATAGAGGGTGACGTTCCACCAGTGATTCTGGAGAGTTTCAAAGGCCATCCGCGTTTTCCCGACGATCTGAGTCCACATGTGAACGGTGTCACAGGTTTTCTCCCAGTCCGCGAATGACTGCGACGGCCACTCAACTGAAGTCAAGCTCGACCTCGTCCACGTAACACCATCCCCACTCTTCCCCTGGCTCGAGGGATTTGACGATCGGGTGTTTGACGGCGCGATAGTGCTTCGTCGCGTGTTTGTTCTTCGACGAATCGCAACAACCAACGTGCCCGCAGATCATGCACAAGCGCAGATGCACCCAGACATCTCCCATCTTTAAACACTCTTCGCACCCAAGCGTGCGCGACGCGACATTCTTGATCTGGTTCATATGGCTGCATTGGCTCATTGGCTATTTGTAACGTAAATTGGCTGCAAATGGAGAAGGAAAAGCGTGGATACGGATATTATAGAGATAGTCAAAAGGAGACCCCATGGATCAGGCAGTGGAAGCCGTTATTCGCGAATACGAGAAACGGTCCGATGAAGAAACCCAACGAACCAACGCAATGAGCAACGAAGAGTTCGCGCAGCACCGGGACGAATTCCTGCTTTCCGTCGGACCGGCAACCGGTAGGTTGCTGAATCTGCTGGCATCACAAGCGAAGGCGAAAACGATACTGGAAGTCGGCTCGTCCTATGGTTACTCTACAGTCTGGCTTGCCGAAGCGGCGCGGGCCACCGGCGGGAAACTGATCTCGTTGGAAGCACTGGCAAACAAACAGACATACGCACGCGCGCAGATTGAGAAGGCGGGCCTGTCCGGATTTGTGGATTTTCGTCTGGGAGATGCCCGGGACTCGATTGCCAAAATCGATGGCACCATCGATTTTGTTCTCCTCGACCTTTGGAAGGACCTTTACATCCCCTGTTTCGACTTGTTCTATCCCAGGTTGAGTCCCGGCGGTCTGGTTGTCGCAGACAACATGCTTTACCCGGAAACCACACAACGCCATGCGATGAACTATCGCAAGCATGTGCGCATCAAGAGAGATATGCAGTCGGTCCTGATTCCCGTAGGCAGTGGACTGGAGTTGAGCCGCTGCACTCGCAGTCTGGAAACGGTTCTGATCTAACGTCACGTTCACAATCAAGGAGTGTCACGATGAAGAGTCTGAAATTGGGAATCTTGCTTTCCGTTTTCGCTTTGAGCCTTGTGGCCTGTTCATCTGCCTCCACCGACAAGCCCGGCGACGCAGCGTCCGCCGGCGCGGCAGGCGGCAATGCCGCGCCGGTAGAGGCACCGAAACCTGAACCCGCGGCGCCCAAAATGATTTCAGTACCTGCAGGAACGGCGCTGCAGGTCGCTCTCGACAGCGCACTGAGTTCGGGAAAGAATAACGCCGGAGACAAATTCGAGGCGACCCTCGCGGCGCCCCTTACCATTGAAGGGACCACGGTTCTGGAGAAAGGAACAAAGGTCCACGGCCGCGTCGTCGATGCGAAGGAATCGGGACGAGTCAAGGGTCTGGCGAGCATCACCCTGACGCTGACCGATGTTGAGCAGAACGGGAAAACAACTTCGATTACGACAAAGCAATGGTCGCAGGAGGCAGAGAATACCAAGAAGCGCGACGTGGGGATTGTTGGCGGAGCAGCGGCCGTTGGAACAGCGATCGGCGCCATTGCCGGTGGAAAGAAGGGCGCAGCCGAAGGGGCCGCAATTGGCGGCGGAGCAGGGGCCGGAACGGTGCTTGCGACAAAAGGGAAAGAAGTCGAACTCGGAGCCGAAGCCAGACTCAAATTCACGCTGGAAAAGAGCGTCGAACTCGCTGTTGCAAAGTAGGCTATCGCGCATTGGGGTTAGACCCCCTCGTTCCCTCGAACCCCGAACTCTGAACTGCAAGTTCGGGGTTCGAGTAGCACGGCCCCGAATTCTTGACGGCTGCGCCCTGTCGGGCTTGCATTCGCTCCGTTCATAGACCGCGCCAAATCAGGAGTCGGAAGCGGCGACCGGAATTCCCGGCAGTCGGCGTTCGGCCACGACGATGACCTGCATGTCTCCGGCCAGTTTCAACACACGCGACACCAGATCGCGTTTGAGAAGCGGCGATCGCGCCGTGGACTTTGGATTCACGAGAAAAATCTGCGTCACGTGCTGATCACGGGCGAAATTCACCAGACATTCCGCCACGTTTTCGCCGTTCAGAACCCGCGTCTCGATTCGAAGGTTGCGGGCGAAGTTCAGATGCCGCTCCACCGCCTCGCGCTCGCCGGCTGGCAAGTTTGCGATATCCGCTACCGGACAGACGTAGACTGCAAAACACTCGGCCTCAAGATAGTCCGATACACGGTGACCGCGGCGGATGAGCATTGCCGTCGCAGGATCAGACGTGACGTGAATCAGAATACGATCCACCGATCGTGCAGAGACGGCGCTGAGTTCAGAATGACGCGTCTCCACTTCGTGAGCGGCCTGCCGCAGCGCCAGCTCGCGCAATGCCACCAGAGTCTGCTCCTTGAAGAAATTCGACAGGGCCTGTTCGGCCTTTCCAGGTTCGTATACCGCACCCCGCTTCAATCGATTGATCAATGCATCCGGGGTGACGTCCACCATGACGACCTCCGCGGCCTGCTTGATCACCCAGTCGGGAACGGTTTCGCGGACCCGGATTCCGGAAATCTGCAGCACCTGATCGTTGAGGCTTTCCAGATGCTGCAGGTTCATCGTCGTCCAAACTTCGATACCCGCGTCGAGGAGCGCAAGAACATCTTCCCAACGTTTGCTCCGCGAGGAACCGGAAACGTTTGTATGCGCAAACTCATCGACAAGACACACTGCAGGGGATCGCAGCAGTATCGCTTCGGTATCCATTTCCTCGAAAGACGTGCCGCGGTATTCCACCTTTCTCCGCGGCACGATCTCCAGCCCCTCAGTTTTCGCGATCGTGTCCTTGCGACTGTGCGGTTCGAAGTATCCGACGACGACGTCGGCGCCCAGTTCGCGCAGGTGTTGGGCTTCTTCCAGCATACGATAGGTTTTTCCCGCGCCAGCCGCATAGCTCAGATACACCTTCAGGCGGCCGTGATGGGTTTCGCGCGCTTCGGTCATCGCGGTTCTTGCGGAAATACGCGCACGTCGATGCCTTCGGCCGAATCGATCAAACGCTCCACCGGATTGGCGCGCAATTGATTCCACCATCCGCGCCTCATGCTGTGACCGATGAATATCTGCGTCACCCCGCGCTCTCTCGCAAACCGGATCAATACATCGACCGAGTCCTGGCCCTCGAGCATTTCCACCTGCGCGCCGAGCTCGACCGCGATGGCGAGATTCTTTTCCAAAGCCATCTGATCTTCCGCAGACAATTTCGGCTGACGCACATAAACCGCAAACAATTCGCCATGAAAACGGCCGGCGTTGCGCTTGCCGCTTTCAAGAACTTGCCTGGCGTTCGAGCGTGGTGTGATGCACACCAGGATGCGTTCCTGCGTACCCCAGACTTCTTCGATGCCGTGAGAATGCAGATACGCCTGCAGCTGCCGTTCAACGACTTCGGCGGCAAGCAACATCGTCATCTCGCGAAGGCGGGAAAGCCTGGGTTCCTCGGCAGGAACATCGGCAATGACGATCTCGTCTGCCTGCTCGAGAAAACTCTTTGGCACCGTGTCTGCTGTTCGCTTGCCTGTGATTGCCGCAATTTCATCCTGCAATTCGGCAACGTATTGGAGGTTCACGGATGTGATGACGGAAATTCCCGCATTGACCAGTGCGGCAACATCCTGCCATCGCGCATCGTGTGCACTTCCCGGCGGATTGTCATAAGCGAGACCGTCGATTAAGACCACCTGCGGCCGGCGCAATAGTATGGCTGTGATATCGATCACCGACCGGGCGCCCACATTCCGCGTGGGAATAATTTCGTGTTTGAGCAGAAGCTGCTCTATCTCTGCGGACGATTTCGGTTGAACGGCCCCAACGACAACATCTTCGCCGCGGGTTCGACGGCGGGAGCCTTCTTCGAACATGCGTGCGGACTTGCCAACACCAGACGCATATCCGAGGAAAACCTTGAGACGGCCACGGCCTTCAGGCATGTGCATATCCTACACTCACCCGCTCTTCTCCACTCACCGGCGGGCCCGCAAGAACGGACAAATATGTTCCTAATATTTATGAAATCCTTATAGACACCTTACGACATTCAAATGCCCTTGGCGGTAATCTGCGCGCACCGGCACAACGGCGTGACGGAACTGCAGACAACGATGTCCGTTTTCTGAGGCCGGCGATTCCTCGAAGTGTGCCTGCCTTCTGACTTGAAACCACATCCCGTCGCCCAGAGGAGATCGAGCCATGATACGAACACGCATCGCAGCATTGCTTCTCGTCGCTTTTGTTTTCGGGGTCCTGGCTGTACCCATTTTTGCGCAGGGACCGGCTCCTGATCCGGCAGGCATCGCCACTGGAGACAAGGGTGCCGTCGTGGACGGAGGCGGCAATTCCTTCGTCGTTTCGGAACCATCCGATAAAGCCGCTCCGGATTACGCCAAGAAGAAAAAGGACTACGACGATTTCAAGGCACAGGCTGACAAAGAGCCTCTCGCCATGAAGCTCGCAGACACGGTCGGACACGTTCGCATCGGCACCAACTTCTCTTGGACGCTGTTGACGGGCTACCTCGTCCTGTTCATGCAGGCGGGATTCGCCCTGCTGACCTGCGGCCTGATACGCAAGAAGAATGCCGGGCATCTGATGATGCTGAACTTCGCCGCATACGTGTTCGCATTTCTCGCGTACTGGGCGGTTGGATTTGCTTTCCAGTTTGGCGCGGTCGCGGTGAATGCGGCGCCGACGAACCTGGGCGGAACGCCGACGCTGAATCACTTCCTGCTCGGCAACAGTCAATGGGGATTGCTTGGCGGACGGGGCTTCTTCATGTCCGGGGCCGGTTATGACGCCGGAAGCCTTTGTCTGACGCTTTTCGAAGTGGTGTTCATGGAAACCGCCGGATACATCATCGTCGGCGCAATCTGCGAGCGCATCACCTTCTGGGCCTTCCTGCTTTGTGAATTGTTTGTGGGAGCCTTGCTGTACCCCATCTTCGGAGGCTGGGTATGGGGTGGCGGCTGGATGTCGCAACTGGGTTCCACGATGGGTCTCGGTCACGGGTATGTGGACTTCGCCGGATCCACGGTCGTTCATGCGGTTGGCGGTTTCTGCGCCATGGCGCTTGCCGTCATCCTTGGCGCGCGTCTCGGCAAGTATGGACCAGACGGGAAACCTCGCGCGTTCCCCGCTCACAATCTCGTGTTCGTTGTCAGTGGAACTTTCATCCTGCTGTTCGGTTGGATGGGTTTCAATCCCGGTTCGACACTCGGGGCATCGGACCTGCGTATCGCCGTGGTTGCGGTGAATACCAATCTTGCAGCGGTTGCCGGCTCCGCATCCGCTCTTTTGTTGTGGTATCTGATGTTCAAGAAGCCGGACATCACGATGGCGTGCAACGGGATGCTTGCCGGACTGGTTGCCATTACGGCGCCCTGCGCATTTGTCAACCCAACCTCCTCCGTTATTATCGGCGCCTGCGCCGGTGTCATCGTGTGTTTGGGCGTCATTTTCAATGAACGCGTGATCAAGGTCGATGACCCATGCGGCGCGATCTCGGTTCACGGCTATTGCGGCTGGTTCGGAGCGGTATGTGTTGGAATTTTTGCGGACGGAACATACGGCGCAGGATGGAACGGAGTCGGCGCGTCCACGTATCTCGGCACCGCCGGTCAAGGCGTCACCGGTCTGCTATATGGAGACATGCAACAGTTCAAGGTTCAGTTGGGAGGAGCGACGCTGTGTATTGTTTATGCCTTTGTTGCAACGTTCGTCGTTTTTTCCATCGTCAACAAGATCAAATCCATGAGAGTTTCGCGGGAGGCCGAACTGGAAGGTCTCGATGTGCCGGAATTCGGGCAGCTGTGTTATCCCGAAGACTCGTATGAAACTTCCGAAAGCTGATACGCTTTCAAGAGCACATTATGAAATTAATACAATGCATCGTCCGGCCTGGAAAGCTCGACGATCTGGTCAATGCCCTCCGGCAGTTTACTACAGGGATAACGGCTCGCGAGATTCGCACCTGGGGAACGGAGGGCGGATGGCACGGAACGTACCGCGGCGTCGAATACGATACGCTGATGCCGCGAGTTCTTCTGGACATCGTTACCGACGACACGTGGGTCGATGACATCATCCGAATCGTCGCGGAAACCGGCAGGACCGGTGAGTCCGGCGATGGCTCGATCCATGTCATGCCGGTGGATGAAAGCTATCACGTCCGAACCGGTTTCATGGATTCGTAAATTAAAGGCGCGGGCAACTCCCCTCCTGGAACAGGAGGGGAGTCGAGTTGTACCTTGCCTCCTGTCTATTCACAGCCTCAACCCTTCAACCCCGCAACTTCTCTCGCCTTCCGCGGCCCCAGCGGTAAGGAACATCCGATAAATAAAATGCGCTGGCCAGCACCGGCCTGGTGGCCTGGAAGCGTGATGAGAACAGGAAACTGTTCTG
>Ga0134122_10000485_pt1 | contig 26978 bp, 27 predicted proteins | sample KB302_FD_96461 | JGI IMG/M metagenome (GOLD analysis project Ga0134122, IMG submission 96461) | Terrestrial soil microbial communities without Nitrogen fertilizer from Kellogg Biological Station, Michigan, USA - KB3-0-2 | ecosystem: Environmental > Terrestrial > Soil > Unclassified ...
GCCGATGCCGTAGGGCGGGCCGGCAAACAACGACGACAGGATCGGCACCTCGCCAAACGTGTCAATCAGCAAGGGCTGCACATGGCTCTGCAGAAACGGGGCGAACACGAACAGGCCCCAGATGCCATAGATGATGCTGGGAATGCCGGCCAAGAGCTCGACGGCGATTGCAATCGGCCGCCGCAGCCAGAGCGGGCACAACTCGGTCAGGAACATCGCCACTAGCAAGCCGATCGGCACCGCGATCGCCATGGCGATAAAAGAGGTGACGATCGTGCCGTAGATCGGCGCTAGCGCCCCGAACTTGTCGGTGACCGGGTTCCATCTCTGCGTCAGCAGGAAATCGAAACCGAAGGCTTGAAACGCCGGTAGCGCGCCGATGATGAGGGCGACAATAATGCACCCGAGTAGGCCTAGAACCCCGATGGCGGTGGCGTGCGTCAGGTACTGGAACGCCTTGTCGGCGAGACGCATCCGCACCAAGACCTGGGCGCGCGACGGCATGGCCATCTCAGCCGCTTCCTGTCGCAAAGCTACCTCGGCCACCCTCGCCTCCCGCCAACTTGGCGCGGCGGCCGCCGCGCCTAAGCTCCCACGCTATCGCCCAACAGGGAAGAGGCGCCTGCCGGCGCCTCTTCCTGCGCTCGCTCGCGCTATTTGCGTGCAACGAATAACGACTTGCCCGTGGCATCCTTGATCTCGGCCGACCACATCTTTTCGATGTCGCCCACCACTTTATCAGGCATCGGCACATAATCGAGTTCGTCCGCCATCTTGTCCCCCTTGGCGTATGACCAGGCAAAAAACTGAGGGCTTCGGCGGTCGCCGTCGGGTCCTGCGGCTTCTTGTAGAGCAAAATCCAGATGGCCGCGGTCATCGGCCACGAGGTGGCGCCGGGCTGGTTGGCAAGAATGGCGCCATAGCCGGGCTTGGAGTTCCAATCGGCGTTGGCAGCGGCGGCCTGGAAGGTCTCCGAGCTCGGCGTCACGACCTTGCCGTCCTTGCTGATCATCTTGGCATAGATGAGTTTGTTCTGTTTGGCGTAGGCATACTCAACGTAGCCGATCGAACCCTTGGTCTGTGCGACGTTGTTGGCAACGCCCTCGTTCCCCTTGGCCCCGAGACCGCCGGGCCATTCGACGGCGGTGTTGGTGCCGACCTTGGTCCTCCAGTCGGGACTGACCTCGGACAAATAGTACGTGAAGTTATAGGTTGTGCCCGAGCCATCGGAGCGATGCACGATGGCGATAGCTCGGTTCGGCCCTTGACGCCCGCATTGAGCGTCTGGATCGCCGGGTCGTTCCCGGTCTCGACTTCGCCGAGGAAGATCTTGGCCAGCGTCGCCCCGTCCAGCACGAGATCGCCGGGCAGGAGGCCCTCGACGTTCAGGACCGGAACGATGCCACCCATCACCATGGGAAACTGCGCCAAGCCGCTTTCATCCAAATCCTTGCCGGTCAGGGGCGCATCCATCGCGCCGAAGGTCACGGTCTTGGCCTTGATTTGCTTGATGCCGCCGCCGGAGCCAATCGACTGGTAGCCGGAGCCCGGTGCCGGGGGGAAGCTCGCGCCGGCGAGACCTGAAATGCTGTTCCGCATCCGTTAACCTCACCTGGTGGGTCGGGGCGAAATACCCCCGACCGGTCATTGCCGGGGCGCTTGAGCGCAGTTGTGTAAAGCCTATGAGACAGTCGCAGCCAGCGCCGCCAAGCCGTAGGCGCGCCGGGCTGGCGCGCACCCTCCTGTCTCACCCTTAAGTGCTTTTTACACCGTAAGAATTTGCACCAGGAACCGGCGCCAGAATTTGCGCCGGTATTTGCAGCTCAGGCCTGGCCCGCCTGCGACGCCGGCGGGCTTTTTTCTGAAAAGCGTTCAATGAGGCCTTCGGCTGTCATCGCCAAGACGCGCTAGAACTGGCTGCGCACTCCCATGACCAGCGCGCTCATCAGCGTCAAGCCGAGGAGAATGGCGGTAAACCCAAAAATAGTGACGCACGAGCGCACGGCGCGCACGACAGTCGCTCACGGCAAGGCTGCCAACATTGACTGTGTCTTATAACGCACGCGACAACGTCATCGTCCCGCTCGAGCCCGACCTGCTGTGGACAACCCACCCGGGCCCAGTCGCACGCAGCGATGGCTACAAGGGGGCAATTCGCCCGGGCTAGCCTCTAGGCGGCGGCTTTTGCTCGACGCCAGCGCGGCCGCGGCCATGTTCGTCGCCCGCCTCGATGGCATCGCCAGGGTGCAAACCGTCGCGCCCCCCACCGCCATGGCGCTTGCGCGCCCGACGTTTCTGTGGCCGCCGCTCGGCGCCGGCCGCCGCCTCTATTTGCGCCTTGCTGATGAGCGGCGCCTGCCGGCTCGCCGGTCGCGCCGGCGGCTCGGTGCCGGTGGCTTGGTTTGAGGCCGGCGGATCGCTGGCGGGAAAGCTCAGGTCTAAGGACTTGTCGACTTTCTTCTGCTTGGCGTCATCCATGTCTCAAGCCCTCCAGGCTCCTGGTGTTGCCAGGCCCAACTGCTCGCCAGGCCCTTTCTCTCGGGGCCCCGTTGCGGTTCCGCCGCACCCTGCTTGCGATGCGGGCTCGATCGGAACCGGTGCTGTGCACTAGGACGAAACGGCACAATCGCGACGCTGGTTCCCCACTGCAGCCCATTTTGCTTCGCTAAGGCAAAGGCCGATCGGGCTGGCGCCGGCCAGCACCACCGACGCCGCTGCAGGGGGGTCCGCCTCAGCCGCTGTCGTGAAATGCTCAGGCCGCGGCACGATAAAGGGTGCTACGCCCGGAACGCGAATTCACTTCGCCTTCGGCGTGCGGCGTCGCGCGGGCGGAGGGTCGTTGGCGGGCTGCATGCGCACGCTATCGCGCAACATCTCTTTGAGCGTCGTGGGCCGGCGGTGCTTTTTCAACAGATCGCGGAAGGCCTCCTCCGCAAGCTCCTGGATAGACTTCACGCTGTCGAGCGAGAGCTGATGCAGGGCGTGCCAAGTCTCTGCGTCGAACTCGATCCGCCGGCGCACCGAGCCTGGCGGTCGCGCCGCCATCAACCCTTGGCCTTGCGTTTGGCCGGCGTCGGGGCCGGCGCCGCCGCTCGCTTGGCCGGCGCTGCCTTCGCCTTGCGCTTGCCGCCTTGATCCGCCTCGACGCTGCGTCGCAAGGCATCCATCAGATTGACCACGTTGGCGGCGCGCGCTGGTGCCTTCTCGACCTTGGCGGGCAGGCCTGCTTGCTTGGAGCGGATCAGCTCGATCATCGCGTTCTCATAGCGATCTTCGAACTTCTCCGGCTCGAATTTGCCGGTCATGCGGTCGATGATCTCTTCGGCGAGACCCACCATCTGCTCGGGCAACTTCAGGTCCGGAATTTCCTCGAACACGGATTCTTCGCCCCGGATCTCATAGGGATAAAGCAGCGTGGTCCCCATCAAGCCTTTGCCGAACGGCTCCAGCATCATGATGCGCTCGCGCCGCGCCATTACCACCCTGGCGATGCCGACCATCTTTTTCTTCTTCATCGCATCGCGAATGACCGCAAACGCCTCTTGACCGACTTGATCTTCAGGGGCCAGATAATAGGGTGTGTCGCGGTAACGATCGTCGATTGCCGCTTTCGGCACGAAGCGCTCGATATCGACCGTGCGCGTACTATCGATCGCGATGCCGGCAAGTTCGTCGTCTTCGACGATCACATACTGATCCTTGCCGACGGCATAACCTTTGACCTGATCATCGCTTTCAACGACGTCGCCCGTCTCGCTATCGATCATTTGACGCTTGAGGCGGTTGCCGGTCGCCCGGTTCAAGGTGTTGAAGCGCACCTTTTCGGATTGGGAGGTGGCGGGAAAGATGGCGATTGCAGCAGAAACAAGGGAGAGCTTGAGATAGCCCTTCCAATTGGACCGGGGTGCCATGTCTAGTCCTATTACGCAGATACTCCACTACATATTGTAGCCAGCGGCAGCACGGTCAACAGCGAACTTGGCGGCGGCCGAAAGTTGTAGCTGCGCCGCGAGGGCGCTTTAGCCCGCAAGCCCAGCGTTCGTCCCCGCGTGGGCGTCACCGCGTTAAGGCTGAACCAGGCCTCGGCTTGAGCGCCAGCATGGCGATGGCCCATGCTCAGCCAAGCCTTCAGCCCCCGGGAGCCCCGCATGGCCCGCACCCTGTTACGCCGGATCGCCTTCGCCCTGGCCCTGATCGGCGCCAGCAGCAGTAGCGCGATGGCGTGGTGGGACCGCTGCAATTGTCAGCCCTCCGCCTTCTACCCGCTGCCCCCGGCTTACATCTACGACCATACGGGGGGGCCGAGCTGGAGCGCGAACGGTTGGAGCTATCCGCCGGTCGGCGTCTATTACCCCGTCACGATCGCGCCAGCTCCCTATGTCGCGGTGCCCTATCGTGCCGACTATTTTGCGCCGCCGCCGGCCCCACCGGGGATCCGCGTGCCGGTCCGCGGCGGCGTGCAACCCCTGAAGTAGGTCCCGCCCGCCGGTAGCACGCGGGCGCACACTCGAAGGCTTGGCACCCGGAGCACCGGCGGCAAGAACCGGCGCCAGAGAGCGGCGGCCGAACGATTGTCTGCCGGCGAAGGCGGTGCAGGAAGGCCTCGGCCGAGGTCGGCGATTGCTGCCGGGCGCGCTGGCCCCTACGCGCCGGCCACGCGCGCTGGCCCATGCGCGCTGGCCCATGCGCGCTGGCCCATGCGCGCTGGGCTTGGCAACGGGTGGCCGCCCACGCGCCCTTAGAGCTCCAGGCCAAGACGAGCCCAAGCGAAAAAGTTCGTCGCGAACGCCGGGCTGCTGGCGCCACCTGCCGTCCGCTCGGCAGGTCTTGACGCAGTGCGATCAGCCGACCTTGCAGCCCAATCGCCTCGGTCCCCGACATAGTTTTGACCGTCTTTGTGACAAAGATCATAGTCCTCCTCGTCGCCCGCGGTTTTGAGCGTTCGTCGATTGCAATCTCCGGGGTGAGCACGAAGCCCCTTGCGTTACGCGGCGAAGAGGTCGACAGAGGTCGTGGGAGCTTGGAGATCAGGATGCCGAACACCTGCGAGGGCCGCTGACGCCGCCGAGCGACGACAGCGACCGATGCAGCAACGGGAGAAGGCGAAGCATGCGATGCGCACACGAACGCAAAAGGTTCCTGGGGCGCATCGTGCTACCCGCCGCCATCGGCTGCCTCCTGATCCCCACCTTGGCTGCCGCGGCCGGGGACGCCAACCGCGGGGAGCCGATGTACCAACGCTACTGCTCGGGTTGCCATGGCGTCGACGGCCGCGGCGGCGGCAAGAATTTCATGCCCCACATCGGCCCCCTGAACAGGAAGGGCCACACGGAGCTCCTCGATGATGGTTATGTGGCGAGCATCATTACGGAAGGTGGCCCTGCCTTTGGTAAGAGCGGCTACATGCCTTCCTTCAAGGGCACCCTCTCGCCCGACGACATTGCCGATGTGATCGCCTACGTGCGCAGCCTTTCGCGCAACTAATCTTGCTTCGCAGCGATGCTGCAAGGAGGTAAGCTGGATCCGTGCAGGTTGGCGTTGCCACCGGCGCCGATGGGGATCGGACCCCACGTCCGATTGAAGAAAACGTGAAAGGACGCAGCCAAGAATCGGGGGAAATCGCGGGACTATTGATAACCACAAACTAAGGAGGAAAGCCGTGAAAGTCTTCCTGCGCATCATGCTGACTGCCGCCGCTACGGTATGCCTGGCACCAGCTGCCATGGCCCAGAAAGTGGTAAGCGGCGAGTGGGTGAAACGGGAACCCGTCAAGCCCGATCCGAGCAAGGTCAAAGTCCCGCCTGGTTACAAGGTAAGCGTGTTCAAGGCCGGGCTCGATACGCCCTCCTCCGCAACGCTGGACAAAGACGGCAACCTGTGGGTGGCGATCTCGGGCCTTCTTCTCGGCAGCGCCGAACCCGACAAGTTCGAGCCCGCGCACGTCAAAATCTTCGACAAGGATGGCAAGCTGCTGCGTGAGGTCGGCAAGGGCACCTTCACGACGGTGATGAACGAGATCGGCTACTGCGCAGAGAACGGCAAGACCTACATTCCCGAATACGGCGAAAAGATCTGGGAAATGGACAATGTCAACGCCCAGCCAAAGCTGATCGTCAAGGATTTGTTCAACGGCGACCACCGCAACGGCGGCATCACCTGCAAGGACGGATATATCTATTTTGCGCTGGGCCTTCCAAGCAACAGCGGCTTTGCCGATCCGGACAATCATGGCTGGACCGACATTCCCAACGACCCCTTCTGGGTCAAACATCAGGACGGCCACGGCACCACCCCGCACGATCCGGTGTGCCGCGACATCGAGCATACCGGATTGAACGTGCGCTCCTCCGACGGCCGCATGACGGGAGCCTTGCTGCCGGTCGGGGTTGCGGCAAAACCCGGTATGATCATCAAAAAGCAGGTGCCGTGTGGCGGCTCGGTGATGCGTGTGAAGATGACGGATCAGGGCGCCGATGGCATCTACCCGCACGAGAAGATGGAAGTCTATGCCATGGGCTTCCGCAACCAGGCCGGCGTTGCCTTTGGTCCGGCCGGAAGCCGGTTTGCGAACGCCCTTGCCGTGACCGACAACGGCGCCAATGACCTGGGGCACCGTCGCGTCGCCAATGCTCCCGAGAAGGTGTTTATCATAACGCAAGCGGGCCAAGACGCCGGCTTCCCCGACAAGGAGGGTTTTGCTTTCGTCACCAACAAGCGCTTTGCCTGGCAAGCCTACCGCGGCAATCCGGTTGACCGGCCGCTGCCGCAGCTCTACATCGGCGACAAGCCATTCGTGCCGAAGATGGTGCCCTACAGGTTCCAGTTGCACGTCGACGGCGTACGTGGCGTGCCGCTGATTGCCGCGAACCCGAACCCGAACGGATACATCAATCCGGTGCTCGAATGGGACACCAACAATCCCATCGATGGCATCGCCTGGAGCGCGCGTAACTTCGGTGCCGACAACAATCTGTTCGGCGCCGTTTACGGCATTCTGGACACGGGCCCGGAGAGCCTGGTGCCGACCTGGCCCTTGGTGCTGCGCATTGAGTTCCTCGAGCCCGCGGGCGTCAAATGGTCAGCCTTCGCGCAAAACATCGAGCCGGGTCCCAATGCCTATCAGAAGCCGGAGAATCGCGGTGGCCTGGAGCGACCCAACAAGGTCGTTTTCAGCAACGATGGCCGCACCATGTACGTGGTCGACTACGGCGAGGTGTTCACCGACTACCAGATGACCCCCCCGATGTACACGGTGCCGAAGTCGGGTGTGATCTGGACCATCACCTACGAAGGCCGCTGAAACGGTGGGGCGCCGCTTAAGGCGGCGCCCCAGGCTCGCCCCCAGAGCGGGGCTCGGCAATCCACCCTCTGGCGGTGGTGGTGGCGGCGACGCGCCGCGCGCAGCTTCCCTTTCCCCCACGTCCTTGTGGGGGGCACGGCAACCCCGGCGCAGAAATGGGCCGCAGCCAAGGTTCCGTATGAACCCAGCGGCACAACGTCCCGGCACAGCCGCCTAGGGCCCCACACTTAAACGCGTGACCTCACGGCACTTGCGAAGGCCCGGAACGCAAGGCGACTTTCTTGGTTTCAGCAGCGGGCCCCGCGCTGCCGTTCAACGAGGTTGCAATGCAGATTGTCTATGACCTTGCCCCCGTGATCGCGGAGATCATTTCCGGACACTGCGCCGGCACACGCGCGCGCGAAGACTTCGTACACGCTTGCCTGCACGGTGATTGGCATGAAGCCAAGGTCATGGTCGAAGGGATGCTGGCGGAGCCGTGGCATTTAATCGGTCACCAGGAACGGCGGCTGCGAGAGTTTCTCGACCTGCTCCACCTGCGCGATGGCACCCTGGTATCGCAATAGGCCGCAGCACACCGCTGGCGATCCGCTGGGCAGCGACGCGCCGTCGCGAAAACGAGATCGTGAGCCTCGTCCAGGTCGCCGCGCCGCCAGCGGCCCTGCACGCAAAAGAACGAAGAAAGGCCGCCGCCTTCAGCCTAACAGGACTGGGTTCGGCAGCGACAGCCCGAAGACGGGGCCTCGTCGCCCCGACGGTTGCCCGGCCGCGAGCGGGCACCGTCTTGGCGCGCCAGTCTCACGGCTCCAGCCGGCGCGGCACCGGGATGGCGCTGCCCGCGCCGATTCGACTTGGCCCGCGTGGGCGGTCGGCGGCGCAGCCCGACATTGCCGCCGCCACAGGGTGGCCCTAAAGTCCCCGCCGGGACGGTTGCGGAAGCGTCTGGCCACCGCCAAGCGGCTCCGCGAGGGATCGGGATGACAAAAATGACAACCACACGCTGGCTCGCGGCTCCAGGCCTGTTGGTGACCTCAATTGCACTCGCCGCCGCGGCCCAGGCCCAGGAGCTCAAGATCGGCATCATGGCGGTGCTGTCGGGTCCCCAGGCCGTGTTGGGTGGACAGTTGCGCGACGGCTTCAATCTCGGGGTCAAGCATGCCGGCGGTAAGCTCGGCGGGTTGGCGACGAGTGTCATCGTCCAGGACGACGAACTGAAGCCCGACGTCGCCGTCGGCAAGGTCAAGCAATTGATCGAGCGCGACAAGGTCGAGTTCGTGGTTGGCCCCGTGTTTTCCAATATCCTGCTGGCAATCCACAAGCCGGTCAGCGAGGCCAAGGTATTTCTGATCAGTCCGAACGCCGGGCCTTCACCGCTGGCCGGCAAAGGCTGCTCTGCCTTTTTCTTCTCCACCTCCTATCAGAACGATCAGCCACCCGAGGTGCTTGGCAAGTACGCGCAGGACAAGGGCTACAAGAAAGCCTTTCTGCTGGCGCCAAACTACCAGGCCGGCAAGGACATGATCGGCGGCTTCAAGAAGCATTTCAAAGGTGAGATCGCTGACGAAGTCTACACACCCCTGGGCCAACTCGATTTCTCGGCCGAGCTCGCCAAGATCGCCAGCGCCAAGCCTGATGCCGTCTTCGTTTTCATGCCTGGCGGCATGGGCGTGAACCTGGTCAAGCAATATCGTCAGGCCGGACTTGAGACCATGCCGTTCCTGTCGGTCTTCACCGTCGACGAATCGACGCTGCCCGCCCAACAGGACGCCGCCGTCGGCTTTTTCTCCGGCATGACCTGGGCCCCCAATACCGACACGCCCGAGAACAAGCGGTTCGTTGCGGACTTCGAAAAAGAGTATGGCTATGTCCCGGGCAGTTACGCCATGCAGGCCTATGACGCCGCGCAACTGATCGGCAGCGCCGTCAAGGCCGTAGGCGGACAGCTCGCTGACAAGGACGCGCTGCGTGCGGCGCTGCAAAAGGCCGATTTCAAGTCCGTGCGCGGGGCTTTCAAGTTCGCCAACAATGGTTTTCCGGTGCAGGATTTTTACCTCGTGCGGGTCGCCAAGCGCGCCGACGGCAAGTTCCAGACCGAGATCGTGGAGAAGGTGTTCGCTAATGCCGTCGACAGCTACGCCGGCGATTGTCCGCTGAAGTAGGCCGGCCCTGATCTCGACGGAGACCCATCCGCGGGAGCTGGGCTGGTTATCGAGCAACTTATTGCGCACCCGATCTGGGAAACGTCGTCGTCGCGTTTGCCGCGCTGCCTAGGGTCTCGCGATGTCTGCCTCGCTGTTTGTCGTACAATTGTTCAATGGCCTGCAGCTCGGCATCCTCCTGTTCCTCGTGGCGGCAGGCCTCACGCTTGTTTTTGGCGTGATGGATTTCATCAACCTCGCGCACGGTGTGCAGTACATGCTGGGCGCCTACCTGGCGGTGATGGCCTACGGGATCACCGGGACTTTCTTCCTCAGCGTGCTCCTTGCGCTGTTGGCGTCCCTGCTGTTCGGCCTCCTCCTCGAGCTGCTGGTCTTTCGCCACCTTTACGGGCGTGACCACCTGGAGCAGGTGCTCGCCACCTTCGGCATCATCATGCTCCTCAATCAAGGCGTAAAACTGCTTTGGGGTGCGGCGCCCCTCAACATGCCGATCCCCGACCTCCTGTCGGGATCGGTGCCGCTGCTGGAAGGGCTGCGCTATCCCGTCTACCGCTTCGCCATCATCGCCGCCGGCGTGCTGGTGGCGGCCGGCCTGTATCTGTTCGTCACCTCGACCCGGCTTGGCATGTTGGTGCGGGCGGGCGCCACCAACGCAGCAATGGTGTCGGCCCTCGGCGTCGACATCAAGCGGCTGTTCACGGTGGTGTTCGGTTTCGGTGCCATGCTGGCCGGCTTCGCCGGGGTAATGGTGGCGCCGATCCTGTCGGTGGAGCCCGGTATGGGCGATCAGATTCTGATCCTGGCATTCGTCGTGATCGTGATCGGTGGCATCGGCTCGATCCGCGGCGCCTTCCTGGCAGCGGTGCTGGTCGGTGTAATCGACACACTCGGGCGTTCCTTTATGACCGACGTCTTGCGCTTGGTCCTGGCGCCGACGACGGCGCGGGTCATTGGACCCGCACTGGCCTCCATGTCGATCTATCTGCTGATGGCGATCGTGCTCGCCATCAGGCCCGCCGGCTTGTTTCCCGCCAAGGGACGCGCCTAATGCCAGGGGCCATGCGCGGCATTCCCGCTGCGGCGCCAAGCGCGCCTCGTGCGCCGAGCTTCGACCAGTGCCTGGCGGCCAGCCTGTTTGCGCTGCTGGCGCTGCTGCCGCTCCTGAGCCACGGCATCGCTAGCAGTTATTCGCTTCTCGTCGGCGAACGAGCGGTGATCTTTGCCATCGCCGCGCTGTCGCTTGAGTTGCTGATCGGGGCAGGCGGCCTCGTCTCATTTGGACACGCAGCGTTTTTGGGCATCGGTGCCTACGCTGCCGGTATCGCTGCTAGCCACGGCCTCGGCACCTTGTGCCTGGCGCTGCCCGCCGCGCTTGCCGCCTCGGCCGTGTTTGCCCTGGCGACCGGGGCAATCGCTGTGCGCACGCGCGGGGTCTACTTCATTATGATCACGCTGGCATTCGCGCAAATGGCATTCTTCATCGCCACGTCGCTTGCCCCTTACGGCGGCGATGATGGCCTGACCTGGCCGACGCGAACCATGGTGTTGGGCAGGCCCATCCTGAAGGATCAACTCACCTTCTTTTACGTCTGCCTCGCCCTGCTGGTCGCCACCTACCTCGGCGTTAGCCGCCTCATCGCCTCACGCTTTGGCCGCGTGCTGCGTGGTCTCAAGGACAACGAAACGCGCATGCAGGCGATCGGCTTCACGCCCTACCTCTACCGCCTCACCGCCTACGTCATTGCTGGCACGCTTTGTGGGCTTGCGGGCTTCCTGCTTGGCAACCAGGCGGAGTTTGTCAGCCCCGCCTATATGCACTGGCAGCGCTCCGGCGAACTGATCATCATGGTTCTGCTGGGCGGCACGGGCACGCTCTATGGACCCATGCTGGGCGCGCTGGCGTTCCTGCTGCTGGAGGAAGCCCTGTCGCGGCTGACCGAGCATTGGAAGGTCATTCTCGGGCCGGCGCTGGTGCTGACAGCCCTGTTCGCCAGTGGCGGGATCGCCGGTGCCATAGCCGCTTGCCGCCGACGGCGGGCAGCACCCCGGGTGCCGGTCACGTTACCCCGGTTGGTCCACCACCTCCTCGACGCCGGCCTCGAGCCTGCACGCTCCTGGCGCCGCGCGATCCGGCGGCGTCTTTTGCGACCCGCCCACCTCTTCAAGCGGGGCGCGCACAGGGCTCGCGCCGCTTGCGAGCCGGCGACACTGGCGCTTGGCCGCGGCCTGCAGGCCTTGCCGTCGCTGGCCGAGCGCGGATTAAAGACCAGCGTCGAGCGCTGGTGGCGACGATGAAGCGAGCGGTTCTGAAGCTTGACGCCTTGAGTAAGTCCTTCGGCGCATTGCGGGTCGCCGAGGCCATTGGCCTCGAGATCCTGGCCGGCGAAACGCACGCCATCATCGGCCCGAACGGCGCCGGCAAGACCTCCCTCATCAACCAGATTTCCGGGGCGCTGGCCCCGGACAAGGGGCGCATCGTCTTCGAGGGCCGCGACGTCACCTGGATGTCGATGGCCGCTCGCGCGCATCTGGGTTTCGCACGCTCATTTCAGATCACCCAGGTGTTGCGGCATTTCTCGGCGCTCGAGAACGTGGCGCTCGCCGTGCAGGCGCGTTCCGGGTCGAGCTTTCGCTTCTGGCAAGCCGCGGCGGGCGAAGCGGCCCTCAACCGGGCCGCCATGCGATCCCTCGATAGCGTCGAACTCGCGGCACGCGCCGATACCCCCGCCGGCTCGCTGTCGCATGGCGAGAAACGCCGGCTCGAGATCGCCATCGCGCTTGCCCAGGCACCCAAGCTCCTCCTGCTCGACGAGCCGATGGCAGGGGCCGGCATCGAGGAAACGCAGCGCTTGGTCGCCACGCTCAAAAGCCTAAAGGGCCGCTACACCATTGTTCTTGTCGAGCACGATATGCAGGCCGTATTTGCGCTGGCCGACCGCATCTCCGTGCTGGTTGCCGGCCGTATCATCGCCTCCGGCGAGCCACAGGCCGTGCGCGCCAATGCGGCCGTGCGCGCCGCCTACCTTGGCGAGGCGACGTGAGTTCGGCGCTCCTTACCATCTCGGGGCTGCAGGCCGGGTACGACGACCAGCAGGTCCTGTTCGGCTTCGATCTGAGCGTGGGCGCGGGCGAGGTGGCGAGCCTGCTCGGCCGCAACGGCATGGGCAAAACCACCAGCGTCCGCGCCCTGATGGGACTTCTGCCCATAAGCGGCGGGCGCATCGCCTTCGACGGCCTCAGCATTGCAGGCGCGCCCCCCTTCCGTATCGCCCAGGCCGGCATCGGCCTGGTGCCGGAGGGGCGGCAGATTTTTCCTACCTTGACGGTTGAAGAAAACCTGGTGGCCACCGCGGCCCGCGGCAGCCGGCAGCGCTGGACGCTCGAGCGCGTCTACGCATTTATGCCGCGGCTGGCCGAGCGCCGCGGCCATTTCGGCGACCAGATCTCCGGCGGCGAGCAGCAAATGCTGGCGATTGGCCGAGCCCTGATGACCAATCCGAGGTTACTGGTGCTCGACGAGGCTACCGAAGGTCTGGCACCCCTGATCCGCCAGGAAATTTGGCAGGGACTTGCCGCCCTCAAGCGTGAGGGCTTATCGATCCTCGTGATCGACAAGAATGTCGATGCCCTGTTGCGTCTGTGCGACCGTCATCACATTGTGGAGAAGGGACGGGTCGTGTGGCAAGGCAGCTCGACGGCGCTCGCCGCGGATGTGATTGCGCGCAACCGCTACCTTTCGATCTAACGACCGCAGGGCAGGAGTACGGGCGATGAAAGCAATGACCGCAGGCGTCACCAAGGCGGGCAAGGGCATCAACAATCTGACCTGGAACATCCTCGGTCAGACCTATGTGCCAAAGGCGCTGAGCGAAACCGCCTTTTCCTGGCACGCACTGCTCCCACCCGGAAGCTTCGTGCCGCCCCACATTCACGTCAATCAGGACGAGTTCATCTACGTGCTCGAGGGCCGCTTCGATCTCATTCTTGACGGCAAGGAGGCCACCGCCTCGGCCGGCGAGTTCATCCGACTGCCGATGCGGGTGATGCACGGGCTGTTCAACAAGAGCGACCAGCCGATCAAGTGCTTGTTTTGGGTGTCGCCGACCGGCAAGCTGTTCGACCTCTTCAAGAAGATCGATGGGGTGCCCGATCCGGCCGAGGTTACGCGGCTCGCCGCCCTGCACGACGTCAACTTCCTGCCGCCACCCCCAGGGCCGTAGCGCGCCGGCATATAGCGGGCGACAATTTCGCTTAGACGGTTGCGCCGCCCTGGAGCGGCTCGGCCAGCAGACGAGATCGCCGCCGCCATAGTCTTGGCGAGGCGGCATCGAGCTTCATGACCGGAGCCGATTTGCTCGTCGACGGCGGCTATACGGCGCGCTAGGCAGCGCGCCCCGCGCTGGGCGATGCCGCGCAGAACGGGGCGGGATCAGCGGGCTTTTCGCGAGATGCGAGCGCTGCCAGCCTCCCCGGCAGCTTTGCTGCTGCGCGCGCGCCTAGTCCTGTTCACCTGCTCTTTGGCAAATCCGGCAAGCTGAGCGTAGCCTTTGACGATGGCTGCGCGTTTGGCATGGCTTAGAACTTCGTCGATGTCGCGGAAGCCATCTGGCGCCCGACGCTCCACCTCGTCGATCACCCCCTCCGGCCCGCCCTGGCGATTGTTGCGCACGATTTCGGCCGTTGTCGGCAGCCGCTGCGCCTCGTAGGCAGCCAGCGCCGCCCGGCCGTGCGCGGCCGAAACGAGCTGATCAGCCAGACAACGGGCGTCCAAGATCGCCTGGCTCGCGCCATTGGATCCGACCGGGTACATCGGATGGGCGGCGTCACCCAACAACGTCACGCGCCCATGCGTCCAGCGCGGCAGCGGATCCTTGTCGGCCATTGGGTACTCGTAGAATGCCGGCGCACCGCGCACGAGCTTGACCAGGTCGACGTGCGGCGTCCTGAAGCGTGCGACGTGCGGCAACACTTCGGCGAGCACGCCGCGCCTATTCCAATCTTCCCGCCGCGGCGGCGGGTTCGAACCGTCGCCCATGCGATAGGTCACGACCCAGTTTATCAGCTGCCTTCCTCCCTTGCCGCGCGCGATCGGGTAGAGCACCAGCTTGTTGTTGAAGCCGCCACCGACAATCATCGTTCGCCCGTCGAGGAAGCCCTTGGCGAGCGTAGCCCCGCGCCACATCAAGACACCGTTCCACTTGAGGCCGCCTTCTTGCGGGTAGAGCTGCCGCCGCACGGCCGAATGAATGCCGTCACAGCCAACCAGGACATCACCGGCGACGGTGAGGCGTGAACCCGTTGCGCCCGTGAAGCGGGCCTTGACGGCGCCCTCCTCTTGCGTGAAGGAGCGGAAAGTGTGGCCGCAATCTACCGCGGTCCGACCGAGTCGCTGCCATACGGCATCGCGCAGGGCGCCTTGCAAGTGACCGCGGTGGATCGAGAACTGCGGCACCTGATAGCCGGCCTCCACCCCGCGCGGCTCGCGCCATATTTCCTGGCCGAAGCGGTTGGCATAGATCAACTCGCGCGTGCGGACCGCCAACTCGTCGAGCCGAGCCAGCAACCCAAGCTCGGCCAGTTCGGCGATCGCATGCGGTAGTACGTTGATGCCGACCCCAAGCTCACGAATTTTGGGTGCGGCCTCATAGATCTGGCATTTGATGCCGCGTGCCTTGAGCATGAGCGCGAGTGCAAGGCCGCCAATCCCAGCGCCGACGATGACGACGTGCATTTGCTTGTTCCCGTTCGGGCTCGCTCAAGCTGAGCCGCGCAAGAAAGCATAGTTGCCTCGGGCGCCGGACAAAAGGCATCGCTCACCTCGACCTCGTTGCGGCGCTCCCCCAACGGCTCGCTCCCGCCAACGGCCGGCCGCCGACCAGCAGCCATTGTCCGCCGGCGCATCTGCCCGGCGCCGGCCCCCGCCCCCGTCGCGCCCCCCGCATTCGCCAAATGGGCAAGACTTGGCTTGGAAATCGGAAAAAAAGCGGCGCGGCAAACGCCAACGATGCTCGCGACGCCTGCCGGGATCTTTGCTAGGGTTTGCGAGCATCTGGCAGGGCCTGTGGGCTCGGGCCGGACCAGCAAGGGGAACCACCGCAATGTCCAAATGCCTGTCGAGCGTTCTTGCCGTCATGGTGAGCGCGACTTTGTCCCTCGCCGCCGCCGCGCAGGAGCCGACGATCCGGGTCGGCTGGACCATTCCGGCGGAGGAAAGCAAATATTGGCTCATGCGCAGGCCTGAGCAGTTCCCCAATCTCGGCAAGGCCTACAAAATCGAGTTCACGCAGTTTCAAGGGACCGCCCCGATGGTTCAAGCCATGGTGGCTGGCGCGCTCGATTGTTCGACCCAGGCGCCATTATCGTTGGCCAACGGCGCGCTGCAGGCCAAACTCGAGGCCTACATCATCGCCCAACACGTGGGCGAGCGTCCCGGCAGCTTTTCGGTCTATTGGGCGGTCAAGGACGATTCGCCGATCAAGTCCATTGCCGACATGAGGGGCAAGAGCGTCGGCACCAATGTGTTCGGCTCGGGCATCCTTGGCCCAATGTTTCTGCTGCTCAAGCGCAATGGCGTCGATCCCGAGAAGGATATCAAGCTGGTTGAGACCGGGTTCCCGGGTTCGGAGGACGCCATCCGGGCCGGGCGGGTCGATGTCGGTGTCCTCAACCAGCCGTTCGCGGCGCGCGCCGAAGCCAAGGGTGGTCTGCGCAAACTGTTTGCGCTCGCCGATCAGCAACCCAACATCGTGCATATTCTGGAGGTATGCCGCAAGGAGTTCGTCGACAAGAATGGCGAGCTGGTAAAGAACTATGTGCGTGATCTCACCGCCGGCATGCGCAAGGCGCTCGGCGATCGTGCCGAGACGCTGAAGGTCGTCAACGAGGTCGTCAAGGCGCCGATCGAAGTCCTCGATACCTATCTCCTGAAGCCCAACGATTTTGCACGCGAGCCCGGCGCCGCGCCCAACTTTGCCGGCATTCAGGCCATGCTCGACATCTATACTGAAACGGGCATGATCAAGCAGAAGCTGGACGTCGGCCAGTTTCACCATCCAAGCATCGTCGCCCCGCTCGAATAGGGAGCGCGACGCCGGCGCCGTTGAGGTCGTGAGCGGCCAACGACATGATCGTGATCGAAGGCTTGACCAAGTCGTTCGAGCCTACTCGGCGCCAGCGCCATCTCGCCCTTGGCGATCTTTCGCTTAGCATTGCCGAGGGTGAATTCGTCTCCATTCTCGGGCCTTCCGGCTGCGGCAAGTCGACATTGCTTTATGTGGTCGGCGGCTTCGTGCCGCCGACCAGCGGCAAGGTCGTCGTGAACGGCAAGGCGGTGACGGGACCCGGACCCGATCGTGGCCCGGTGTTCCAAGAGTTTGCCCTGTTTCCCTGGAAGACCGTGCTCGGCAATGTCATGTACGGACTGCTCGAGCAGGGCGTGCCCCGGGCGCTGGCCGAGAGCAAAGCCCGCGCCCTGATCTCACTGGTGCACCTGGCCGGCTACGAGGATTTTTACCCCAAGCAGCTTTCGGGCGGCATGAAGCAGCGGGTCGCCATCGCGCGCACGCTGGCCTATGGGCCGAAAATCCTGCTGATGGACGAGCCCTTCGGCGCGCTGGATGCGCATACGCGCACGGGCTTGCAGCGCGAGCTGCTCGAGATCTGGGAACGCGATCGCAAAACCGTGCTGTTCGTCACCCACAGTGTGGAGGAAGCGGTCTTCCTGTCCGATCGCGTGGTCGTGCTCACCCGCTCCCCCGGCCGCATCAAGGCGATGATCGACATCGATCTGCCGCGTCCGCGCCGGCGCGCCGAATTGCTGGTCGATAGGCGATACCAGACCTTCGTTGTCGAAATCGAGGGGCTAATGGACACCCAAGGCCAGGGACGGCAATGAGCCTCAAGGTCGCCTCCGCCTCGGCGGTGCCGCCATTGCTCGCTTGCCTCGCCCTGCTGGCGGGGTGGGAAGGCGCCGCGCGTGTCCTTGACATCAATGGCCTGCCGCCGGCTTACGATGCCTTGCGCGAGCTCCCTGCAATCCTCAGCGACCGCGAGGCGCTCCTCAATATCGCCGCCTCGCTGCGGCGCATGCTGACCGGCTTCGTGTTGGCCTTGCTCATTTCGATACCCGTCGGACTGGCCATGGCGCGCAGCCCAAGGGTCGCCGCGCTCTGCAATCCGCTGCTGATGCTCATTTATCCCGTTCCCAAGGCCGCCTTGATGCCGATCATTATGTTGTGGCTCGGCATCGGCGATGCATCCAAGACGATTGTCATCGGCCTGGGCGTCAGCTTGCCGGTCATCTACCATAGTTATCAGGGCGCCCGCGCCATCGAAGAGAAGTTGATTTGGTCCGCCGCGGCCATGGGGATGAGGCCTGCCGCGCGCCTGCTGCGGATCGTGCTGCCGGCCGCCTTACCGCAAATCTTTGTCGGCATCCGCACCGGCTTGGTGCTCGCGCTCATCACCATGGTCACCAGTGAGATGATCGCGCGCCAGGCGGGCGTCGGCAGCATTCTGTTCAATGCCCTCGATATGGCGCAATACGCCAGCGTCTACGCCATGATCGTCATTATCGGGGTGCTGGGGTTTGTTCTCGACCTGCTGTTTGAGCGGTTGCGCGCCAAGCTTGTGGCTTGGGCCGAACCGAGCCATGACATCGCCGTGGGGACCGCTTGAGCGCCGAGCGCACATGGCAGATCGTGCTCGGCATGCTGCCGCCCGTTTGCCTGATCGCGTTGTGGCATGGCATCGCCACCGCGGGCTGGGCACCCGCGGCGCTGTTGCCGCTGCCGTCGGCAGTGTTCGCACGCCTGTTTGAACAGTTGCACAATCCCGTGTTCCTGCAGCACGCGGCCACCACCCTATTTCGCCTATTTGCCGGGTTCGGAATTGCCGTCGTGGTCGGGGTGATGTTGGGCATCGCCGCCGCCGGCAGCCGCAGGCTCGAAGCGCTGCTGCGGCCGCTGCTGCGCGTGCTGGCACCGGTGCCAAAAATCGCACTCTACCCCGCGCTGGTTCTGATCCTCGGCTTCGAACATGCCTCGAAGGTCGCCCTGGTCGTTGCCGATGCCGTCTTCCCGATCCTGTTGGCGACCTATCAGGGTGCCGCAACGGTCGAACCAAAGCTGGTGTGGTCGGCCCGGGCGGCGGGGGCCTCGCCGCGGCGAACGCTGCTGACGGTGGTGTTGCCGGCGGCGCTACCGGCCATCCTGACCGGTTGTCGCATCGGTCTCGTCATCTCCTCGATCGTCGTTTTCCTCGCCGAAATGCTGACCTCGACGGATGGTCTCGGCCACCTTCTCATCTACGCATCACGCAGTTTTCAAACGGTCGACATGTTCGTGCCGCTGATCACCATCTCGCTGCTTGGCCTCCTGCTCAACGCCGCCATTAATGCCCTGCAAAAACGGTTGCTTGCGGGCTTCCCGGACGCAGGCTGAGCCGTTTCTGCGAGCGCGGGGTGAGGCGTTGCCGGCCCGGCGCCGTCCTGCGTATGATTGGAGATGTTTGGGCTCGGGCAATGAGGCCGCGATGTTCGCCGATCGCATCGAAGGCAAATGGATCGACGCGTTCTGCGAAGTTTTCGCGCGCTGCGCCGTCACCAAGGGCGATTGCGCGGCGATCCTGTCGGAGACGCAGTCACGCCAGCTCAACGTGCACCTTGCCGAGCTGGCATTGCTGCGGCTGGGCGCCAGACCGTTCCATGTCGTCATGCCAAGCCCGCGCAATACCCACCCGGTGCCGGTGCGCTCGACCGGCGCCAGCGAGGCGATCGGCAAGCTGGCCCCGGTGGTGACGGCACTGGGGCAGGCAGGTTTTGTGGTCGATTGCACCATCGAAGGCCTGATGCATGCGCCGGAAACGCCGGCCATCCTCAAGGCCGGCGCCCGCATCTTGGTAGTCTCCAACGAGCACCCCGAAGCGCTGGAGCGAATGCTACCCGATGCGGCGCTTGCATCCCGCGTCCGGGCCGCGGCCAAGATGCTGCGCGGCGCCAGCCGCATGACGGTCGCCTCGGCCGCGGGCACCAACTTGGATATCGATATGACCGGCGCTGCCACCGTCGGTGTCTGGGGCTGGACCGATCGTCCCGGCACCCTGGCGCACTGGCCGGGTGGCCTGGTTGTCAGTTTCTGCCGGAGCGGCAGCGTCAACGGAACGTTGGTTCTCGATCGCGGCGACATCAATTTGACCTTCAAGCGTTACCTGGAATCGCCGCTGCGGCTGACTTTGGAGGCCGACTATGTAACCGCCATCGAGGGCGGCGGCGCCGACGCACAGCTGATGCGCGGCTACCTTGCGGCCTGGGGTGATCGGGAGGCCTATGCCGTCAGTCACGTCGGCTTCGGGCTCAATCGCAAGGCGCGCTACGAAGCGCTGAGCATGTATGACCGGCAGCATCTGAACGGCACCGAGCTGCGCGCGGTGGCCGGCAATTTCCTGTTCTCGACGGGGGCGAACGAGTTTGCCGGCCGCTATACGGCCGGCCATTTCGATATTCCCGTGCTGGGCACCACCATCACCGTGGATGGTACCGAGGTGATCAGCGCCGGCGTGCTCAAGGATGTGTTCGGCTGAGCGCCTAGTCCGGCAAGACCGGCGGTCGCATTAGGCCGAGATGCCCTAGCAGCTTGACGAAGGCCTCGAGCCGTTGCCGGCGATAGGCTTCGATATCGAGCGCCTCGTAGCTCATGAAACCCCTGCCCGTCTTGAGCCCGATGCGGTCCTCGGCCATGTTGCGCTCGACGATCGGCGGTGCCGCGTAGCGCTCGCTGGCGAGGGCGTCGGTCAGGTAACGACTGGCGTAATACAGGATATCACCGCCACCCCAGTCGATGAACTCGAGCATGCCCAAGGTGGCAAAGCGCACGCCGAAGCCGTACTTGATGGCCTTGTCGACGTCCTCGGCGCTAGCGACGCCCTCCTCGACCAGGCGCGCCGCCTCGTTCATCGCCAGCGCCTGAATGCGCGGCACGATGTATCCCGGCCGCGCCGCACATACCACCGGCACCTTGCCGATGCTCTCCAACAACGCCTGCAAACGCTGGGTGACGCCGGCTTCGGTGCGCGCGCCGGGCGAAAGTTCCACCAGCGGCACCAGAAACGCCGGATTGAGCCAATGCGCATTGAGAAAGCGCTCGGGCACGGCGACGGCGCTGGCCAGCGCATCGACCAGGATGGTGGACGTGGTCGAGGCGATGATGCTGGATGGCGCCAGCGGCGAGAGGCGGGCGAGCACCTGCCGTTTCAGCTCGAGGACCTCCGGCACCGCCTCGAAAACGACGGCCGCTTGCGTCAGCGCCGCTGCCGCATCCCGCTCCCTTATCACCGACACCCGGGCGAGCACGCCGTCGACGGCGGTCGGCGGCAACAAGCCGAAGGCGGCGAAGCTGGCCAGAATGCTGCGCACCTCGGCAATGGCCGCGGCCGATTGCTCGGCATAGGCGGCGTCCTCGCGCGCCTTGACGTCGAGGATGCTGACGCGATGGCCGGCATAGGCGAACACGACGGCAATGCCGCGTGCCATGCGCCCCGCGCCCAGACAGGCAATGGCGGGCCGCGCCCTCATCAAAAGCCTCGCTGCAGCAAGGCCTTCAGATCGCGGACGCTCAGGTCCCCCAGGCCGAGGTTCACCAGCGAGCGGCCCGTCGCCGGGAAATCCACCCCGCAGATGGCCGACCCCAAGGCCAAAAACGCGCCCGCCAGCGGCGCCGCGACGTCGGCCAGCCTCGCGACCGAAGCGAGGAATGAAAGACCGATGCCTACGTCTTCCAGCATGTAACGGTGCTCGGTCAGCACGATCTTCTCACGCCAGTCCCCGGACTGGGTGAGTTTGTCGTGCGAGCCGCGACCATACATCCATTCCTCGCCCTCCTGCGCATAATGGTTGGCGAGCGGAAAATGTGGGCCGCTGTAGCCCAATGCCTGCCGCACCGCGATGCGTTCGGCATCGAGCGCATCCGTTACGCGCCGCACGGCCGGCTGCGTTCCCTCCTTGTGGATGTCCCAGCGTTCGAAATGCTCCAGTGGCGCAGCGTTCATGATGATCAACGGGGGGTGAATGATGGGCCCGGCATTCATCAAGCTCGCCGAGAGCGCATCGCCGCAGGCCTCGATGACACCGGGAAACGCGCGGCTGATCACGGCGAGGGCAGGCTCGGCCAGACGCAGCGGGAAGACGCCGGTCGGCAGTCGCTTGGCGCGAATGGTGATGGCGGCCTCGAAGGCGCCGTGTTTGCGCGTGAGCCAAGGCAGCGTGCCGGTCTCGGCGAACGCAACCTCGGCCCGGTTGCCGGCAGCGAATGCCGCCTTGGCCAACAACACCGAGCCGAACGTTCCCGGCGGAAGAAAGACGACTTGGCCGGCGGCAAGGTGGGGCGCGAGCCGGGTGGCGATATCGTGATGGGCGGTTGCCGGCGTCGGGCAAACGATGAGCTCGGCCCCGCGCACGGCCTCGGCAATGTCCGCCGTGATCAGGCTCGGGCGCGTCGTGTGTCGACCGCGGAAATCCTCAATGATGATGTGGCCGCCGGCCGCCAGATGGGTCGCGACCGCCCGATCGTTCCGGCGCCACCAGCGCACCTCGTGTCCGGCCAGCGCCAGATCACCTGCCGCCGCGAACGAGCCATTGCCGCCACCCAGCACCGCTACTCGCATTACTTGCTCTGCTCCGTGTCGGAAGAGTGCGCTTTCGCAGCGGCCGCGGCGTGTTCCTTGAGGCGGAAATGCTGCACCTTTCCCATGGCATTGCGCGGCAGACTGTCGACCCAAAAAAATGCGCGCGGGACCTTGTAGCGTGCGAGCTGCGCCAGGCAAAAGCCTTCGATCTCCGCCACATCGCCGCCTGCACCCGGGCGTGGAACGATGTAGGCGACGGGCACCTCCTGCCATTTCTCATCCGGGCGGCCAATAACGGCGGCTTCGGCGATGGCGGGATGCTCATTGAGCACCCGTTCGATCTCGGCTGGATAGACGTTCTCGCCGCCGGAGATGATCATGTTGTTCTTGCGATCATGAATAAAGAAATGCCCGTCCGCATCACGGCTGGCAACATCGCCGGTATGGTACCAGCCCTCGCGCAGGGCATCGCGTGAGGCAGCGCTATTGCGCCAGTACTCCACGAGCGTGCTGGGGCCGCGCACGACCACCTCACCGGCCGTCCCCGCCGGCACCTCGTTGCCAAGCTGATCGACGAGGCGAACCTCGCAGCCGAGCCCCGGCAGTCCGGTCGAGCCCGCCCGCCGCCAGTCGCCTGCGAGCCGGGTATAGACGGCGATTGGGCAGGTCTCGGTCGAGCCGTAGACCTGCAGCACGGGCACCCCGCGCCGGGTAAAGGCATCGACCAGGCGTTGCGGCACCTGCGTCGAGCCTGTCGTTACCGCGCGCAGGCTGGCGAGCGGTGTCTCGGCCCAGGCGGCATTTTCGAGCATGGCCTGGATGGTGGCAGGCACTAAGACGATCAAGGTAGGCCTGCCGTGGGCGATGGCGGCCAGGGTTGCCTCCGCCGTGAAACGCGCCAGCAGGGTGACACTGGCACCCAGCTGCAGGGCCGGCGTCGTCTGGATATTGAGGCCGCCGACATGGAATAGCGGCAACACGGTCAAGACATGGTCCGCGGCCGTCATGTCGTGCATGTGCTGGCTCATCACGGCATTCCAGAGCAACGCCTCCTGGCGCAGCACCGCGCCTTTGGGACGCCCGGTCGTGCCGGAGGTGTAGACGATCAGCAGCGGCATGGCATGGTCAACACCGCGATTGCGACCATCGCCGCTGCCGGCGGCGATCAGCGAGGCCAGCGATTGGCCCGGCTCGGCCGCGAAATCGATCCCGACAATTTGCAGGTCCGGGAAGGTCTCGCTCAGCGGCCCCGCAACGGGCGCGAAGGCCTGCTCGATGAGGAGCGCCTTCACCGCGGCATCCGCCAGGATGTAGGTCTGCTCGGCCAAGGCAAGGCGCCAATTGAGCGGCACCAGCATGGCACCCAGTCGCGCGCAGGCGTACAACAAGACCAGATAGTCCGGCTGATTGCTGGCAAGGATGGCTATGCGATCGCCACGCTCAATGCCGAGCTGCGATTTGAGCGCCCGCGCCATATCGACAATCCGCCTGGCAACTCGGCATAGCTGAGCCTGGCGCCGGCGAAACGGATCGCCGCCTTGGCAGGCGTGAAGGCAGCGTTGCGATCGATGAGATCCGACAGATCCATGGCGCAAGTCGTCAATCGTCCTTATCACCCGCCTCATAGAGGCTTTCCCGCCCCAGGCGATCGAGGCAAATCTCGGCGGTCCAGGGCAGCATCAGCGAGCCGCAGCGGCTATCGCGGAAAATGCGCTCGAGCGCCAGATTCTTGAGCATGGCCTGGCCGCCGCAGCTGCGGATCGCCTTGCTGGCGAGCGCGCTGGCGTTCTCCATGACGCTGAACTGCGCGGCATAGGCGCGCAGCACCTGCTCCTTGCTGGGATTGGCGCGCGCCTCGCTAATGGCTTGGAACCACAGCGCCTTGGTCTGCTCAAGCACGATGCGCATCTCGGCCACGGCAATTTGCTTGGTCGGGAACATGCGGCGCTTCACCGGCGGCGTGCCCGGCAGCTCGCCCCGCAGATAGCTGACCGTGAAATCGTAGGCTGCTTGCGCAAGACCCATATAGGTGGGCGAAAGCGTCAGGAACATGTGCGGCCAACAGGTCGCCGCCCGAAAATACACCCCGCGCGGCAACAGCATCTCGTCCTCGGGCACGAACACGTCCTTGAACAGCAGCGTGCGCGAGACGGTGGCGCGCATGCCGAGCGGATCCCAGTCGCCGACCACGGAAACGCCCTTGGCCTGCGCCGGCACGGCAAGATAGAGCGTGTTGCGGCGACTGGCGGCGTCGCCCGCCGCCCGCTCGGTGCACAAGACCCCGTAGTAGTCGGCGGCACCCGACAGGGAGGCGAAGATCTTCTTGCCGTTGAGGAGGAAGCCGCCCTCGACCGGGTTGGCTTGCGTGCCAAAGGCCGCCGCCCCGGCGGCCGCCGCGCCACCCTCGGAAAAGGGTTGCGAGTAAAGCGCGCCTTGCGCGACGATGCGCCGATAGTGCAGGCGCCGGTGGCTATCGTGTTCGGCCCGCTCGGCCGCACTCATCTGCAAATCGTCGGCCAGCGCGCCCGTCCACAGCGTTGAGCACACGTGCATGTTCCAGGCCAGCGCGGTGGCGCCGCAAAACCGGCCGAGTTCCGCGGCGGCCAGACAGTAGGCGGCGAAGCCGGCGCCGGCGCCACCCGCATCCTTCGGCACGCAGATTGCAAGCAAGCCCTCCTTGTGCATGTCGCGAAAGTTCTCGATCGGGAAGCTGGCGTCGCGATCGTGCTGGGCGGCACGGGGTGCAAGCGTGCGCCGACCGAAGCGGCGCGCCTGGTCGATCAGCGCCGCATCGCGCTCGGGCACGCGGAATGCCGCTGGATCAAAAATTGGGGCATCGATATCGATTTTGTCGAGGTCGCGCTCGGGCATGGATCGCTTCCGTTAGACCGGGTCGGATTGGAAAATGCGGCGCAGAAAATCGAGAGCGGCGGCATTGAAGGCGGCCGGCGCCTCCAGGTTGGCAAGGTGCCCTGCCGTGGGCAGGCAGTGATAGGCAGCGCCCGGGATCTTGCCGGCCATGCGCGCCATCATCTCGGCGGGGGCGTTGCGGTCGTGCGCACCGGCGAGGCAGAGCACGGGCACCCGTATGGCCGGCAGGTTGGCGCGCTCGTCAAAGCCAACCAGACAGCGTACCGCGGCGCGATAGGTATCGGCGTGGACCGCCGACATCGCCGCGATGGCATGCGCGCGGCAGTGCGGATCGGGCCGCGGTCCAAGCAGACCGTCGACGATCGCGGCGGCGATGTCGGCGAGGCTGCGGCCGCCGTCCAGCGGTCGCAAGCGATCGCTCACGAACTTGTGCTGGAAATCGCCGCCAGGATTGCCGAACGCCGGGCTGGTCCCGGCGAGAATAGCCGCACGGTAGCCGTCCGGCTTACGCCGCAGGCTCGTCTGTACCACCATTCCTCCCAGCGAGTGGCCGACGAGGACCGGCCGTTGCAGCCCTCGTCGCGCGATTGCGCCTTCGACGTCGCCGGCCAGCGCCTCGAAGTCCATGGCTGCGACGGCAGGGCGGGCGCCATAGCCGAGGAGGTCGAGAGCGACCGCGGAAAAGCCGGCCGCGGTGAAGGCGGCCAGCTGCGCCGGCCAGACCTGGGCGGACCCGCCGATGCCGTGCAAAAAAACCACTGCGGGCAGCCTGGAGGCCGGCTCAGGCATGAAAACTCCCCGGGCGTGCGCTCGCCGCCCCCGTGCTCGAAGGGCCCAGTCTAATCCACAAGTTCGCGGCGAAACAAACTTCAATCCTAAAATTTCATGCTTGAAATATCGACCGAAGCTCGGGCACGCTGGGCAGCACTCCTTGCACCATGGAGGCGGCCATGCGCATCGCCTGTCTCGGCGGAGGCCCTGCGGGATTATATTTCGCCATCGCCATGAAGCTGCGCGACCCGGGCCACGAGATCGTCGTCGTCGAGCGCAACCGCGCCCAGGACACCTTCGGCTGGGGCGTGGTGCTTTCGGACGAGACCTTGGCCAATTTGCGCGTCGTCGATGCCCAAAGCTGTGAGGCAATTCATCGTGCCTTCGTCTACTGGGATGACATTGCCGTGCACTACCGGGGCAGCATCACGCGCTCATCGGGGCACGGTTTCTGCGGCATCGGCCGCAGGCGATTGCTCAATATTTTGCAGGACCGGGCGCGTTCGCTTGGCATTACGCTCGCGTTCGAGACCGAAATCGAGGGCGTGGAAGCCTACCGCAGCTACGATTTGATCGTTGCCGCCGACGGCGCCAATTCCAAGGTGCGCGGCGGGCTAGCCCGCCATTTCAAGCCCGCGATCGACCTGCGCGCCTGCAAGTATATCTGGCTCGGGACAAAGCAAAGGTTCGACGACGCCTTCACCTTCATTTTTAAGCAAAGCGAATACGGTTGGATTTGGGCACACGCCTACCAGTTCGACGCCGATACCGCGACGTTCATCATCGAATGCGCGGAGGACACCTGGCGGCGCTTTGGCTTTGCCGCCATGACCCCGCCGGAAACCACGGCTCGGTGCCAGGAAATCTTTGCCGACAAACTCGGCGGCCATTCCCTGATCGCCAATTCCCCACACTTGCGCGGATCGGCCTGGCTCAATTTCCAGCGCGTGCTGTGCCAGACCTGGTCACACGAGAACATCGTGCTGATCGGCGATGCGGCGGCAACGGCGCATTTCTCCGTGGGTTCGGGCACCAAACTCGCGCTCGAGAGCGCCATTGCCTTGGCCAACTACCTGAGCAGCGAGCCCAGCCTGGCGGCGGCCTTCCGCCGCTACGAGCACGAGCGGCGCACGGAAGTGCTGCGGCTGCAGAGCGCGGCGCGCAACTCGACCGAATGGTTCGAGCAGGTCGAGCGCTATGTGCATCTCGATCCCGTACAGTTCAACTACTCGCTGCTCACCAGATCGCAGCGCATCGGC
>Ga0134122_10000487_pt1 | contig 26946 bp, 25 predicted proteins | sample KB302_FD_96461 | JGI IMG/M metagenome (GOLD analysis project Ga0134122, IMG submission 96461) | Terrestrial soil microbial communities without Nitrogen fertilizer from Kellogg Biological Station, Michigan, USA - KB3-0-2 | ecosystem: Environmental > Terrestrial > Soil > Unclassified ...
CCTTCCGTGCGCAGCTTGTAGAGGAGATCGCGAAGACCCCGGGTGAGACGGGACCTCACCGCAGGACCTCGCGATAGAGATCCAAAAGGCCGATGCCGGTTCGGTGCGGCCTGCCCTTCGGAGCCTGACATAAATAACTGGGAAATAATATATTTAGCAGCATCATGAGGTTTCAACCGAGCCCGCACACCGGCCTGCCCCAGAGCGGAGTCTATGACGGCCCCATCCCCGGCTTCGGGGTGGTCGCCTTTCACGGCCTGCTCGATTGGATCGCCTTCCTGCTCGCCCTCGGCCGACCGTTCCCCTTACGCGCGGGTTTCTTGCCCTCAAGGGGGCGGTCTCGCACCTGAAAGATCGATGCTGCACCTGAAGGGGGCGCTCTGGAATCTCAAGGTGCAGAGCTGGAACCTCAAGGTGCTGCTCCGAAACCTGAAGGGGCTGCGGTGGAACCTGAAGGAGTTGCGGTGGAACCTCAAGGGGCCGCCGTGGAACCTGAGGGGCTGCGGTGGAACCTGAAGGGATTGCGGTGAAACCCGAAGGGATTGCGGTGGAACCTGAAGGGCTGCGGTGGAACCTCAAGGGGCTGCGGTGGAACCTGAAGGGATAGAGCTGGAACCTCAAGGGAAAGTCGTAGAACCTGAAGGGTCGTGTCCTTATTCGAGGTTGGCGCTCCGGGGGCGCTCTGTTGAGTTCAACGCACCAGGACCGAGCTGCGCGCCGCTGTGGTCGTAGAACCTGAAGGTGCAGAGCTGGAGCCTGAAGGGGGGCGCTCTCACGGGCAGGGAATCGAGGAGGAGGAGCCATCCCCGACCTCGATCGGCACCGATCTGAGATTCCGCGCCGCCAGCGCCTCCAGCACCCGAGGGAGGACCTCCAGGACTTGGCGGTTGCCGCCGCGCTCGCGCAGGGTCGAGCCGTCGTGGAGGAGGAGGATGTCGCCGGCGGCGAGCCCGTGGAGCAGGCGGCGAGCGATCGACTTGGGGTTTTTCCCCATGCTGTCGAATCCCCGCCGGGTCCAGGAGACGAGGCGCAACCCTGTCTGATGGAGCACGCCGTCGAGGAGCGGGTTGCGCAGGCCGGCGGGCGCCCGGAAGAGCCGGGGCCGGCGGCCGGCTGTCTCGGCGAGCGCTTCCTGGGCGCGCTCGACCTCGCGCCGCAGGGCGGTCCACGCATAGCAGGCGAAGAGGTGAGGGTGGGTGTGGGTGTGGTTTTCCACCCGGTGGCCGCGGCGGGCGATCTCGGCCGTGAGGTCGGGATGGGCTTCGGCGCGCCGGCCGATGCAGAAGAACGTCGCCCGCGCGCCGGCGCCGTCGAGCAGATCGAGCACCCGGGGGGTGACGTCGGGGTCCGGACCGTCGTCGAAGGTCAGAGCGACTTCCCCCCGGCGAGCAGCCTCCGCGGTCAGGCAGAGGAGGTTGGGGCCGACCCACCGGCTCCTCGGCCAGAGGCTGGCGGCGCCGAGGACGACGTGATTCGCGACCAGGGCGCCGGCGACGGTGAGCCAATGCCGGGGCGCGGCGGCGAGGGCCAGGACGCCGGCGGCGTGCAGGCCGATAGAGCCCGCGAGCAGCGCGGGCGGGCGGTAGGGTTGGCGAGGTCCGCTCACGGGCGGTCCGCCGACAGGGCGAGCAGAGCGCAGCGGTCCAGCTTGCCGCGCGCGTTGCGCGGCAGGGCCGCGACCAGCAGGACACTGCGCGGCACTTTGTGCGCCGACAGATGCGCGCGGCACCAGGTGACCACCTCTTCGGCGGTGAGGCGGCCTTCCCGGCAGACGACGACGGCGCGCAGCGTTTCGCCGCTCCGCTCCGCCAGAGGCATCCCCAGCACGACCGCTTCCTCCACGCCCGGAAGGCGCGCGATCACGCCCTCGACCTCGCGCGGGTTGACCTTCTTCCCCTTGACGTTGACGAGGTCGTCGAGCCTTCCCTGGAGCATCAGCTCGCCGCTGCGCCAGGCGGCGAGGTCGCCGGCGCGGAACCGGCCGCCGGCGAGCCGGTCGTCCGGATCGGGGAGGTAGCCACAAGCCACGGCGGCGGACTCGACGGTCACGATCCCCTCCTCCTTGGCGTCTGCCGGTCCGCCGCCGGAGGGCTCGAGCGTGATCCGGACGCCCTCGACGGGCGAGCCCACCGTCCCCCGCTCGGCGGCGCCGCCTTCGCGGTCATAGCAGATGCCGCCGCATTCGCTGGAGCCGTAGAAGACGTGGATGGGCAGGCCGAAGATCTCGCGGAAGCGGGCCGAAGTGGCGGCACCGAGGGGCGCACCGGCCGTGATGACCAGCCGCAGGGAGGCCGGCCGGGGCGGCGGCTCGCTCATCCGCACCAAGGCGTCGAGGTGGGCGGGGACGGTCGGGAAGAAGGTCGCCTCCATCCGCGCGGCGGTCACCAGGGGATCGTAGAGGCCCCCTTCCTCGGGGACCACCAGGACGGTGCCGCGCGTCAGGGCGGGGAGCGCCAGGCTGGAGAGACCGTAGGAATGGGAGAGGGGGATGGTGGTGAGCAGCCGGTCGGCCGGCCGCAGGCCCATGGTGGCGGTCAAGGCCTCGTCGTCGGCGATCAGCGCCTCCGCGGGGGTGGCGATGCCGCGGGGCGCACCGGTGGAGCCGGAGGTGAGCTTGACGACGGCGGTGCCGGGAAAGACCGCCGGGGTCGCGACCTGGGTCTCCTCGTGGGCGGCCTCCATCCAGGACCAGCCGGATGGGCCTTGCGGCCAGCCGGTGGAGCAGCGGAAGAGGAAGGGGGCTCCCAGGGCGACGAGGGCGTGCCGGGCCTCCGCGTCGGGCGTCCGGGCGTCGAGCAGCAGCGCCGCGAGACCGGCGCGGCGCAGGGCGAGGAGCGAGGCGAGGAAACCCGGGCCGTTGGCGGCGGCGAGGCCCACGATCGTCCCCGGCGGGCAGGGCCGCTCGGCGAGCCGGGAAGCGGCGGCGCGGGCCAGGGCGTCGACGTCGGCCACGGTCGCCCGCTGCGCCGGCGACACTACCAGGGGTGCCGCGGGATGACGCCGGGCGAGCAGATCGAAGGCGTGGAGGATGGGGTCGCGTTGCTTCACGGTCGTCGGCTCGCTCTTTTCGGGGCGTCGAATCATACTGTAGCGGCGGGCAAGGCCTCGGATTTGCAAGCACCCTCGCAGGCACGCTAGCATTGACGGCCCGGTGAGATGCGGAAAGCTGCGGAGATTGCCGGATGGTTGAGCTTGCGCGCCGCCGGATCATAGAGGTCTGCATATGACGGAAGCCGTCGCCACCCCGGCCCGGATCAAGCGCTTGATCGTCGAGAGCCTCAACCTCGAAGGGATGCGGCCGGAGATGATCGAGGACGAGACGCCGCTGTTCGGCGAAGGATTGGGACTCGATTCGGTCGACGCGCTGGAGCTGGTGGTGGCCCTCGAGAAGGAATTCGGCATCAGGATCAAGAGCCAGGAGATCGGCCGGGAGGTCTTTTCCTCCGTCTCGACGCTCTCCCAGTTCATCGAAGGCCGGACCTAGGGCGCAGATGCTGCGCCTCTACCGAGCGCCGGCCGTCGTTTTCCGCGTCGTAGCACACTAGAATCCCGAGGAGTGGAAGCCCCCGTGCAGCGAGGAGGAGGTGCCGGCACGGCCCGGCGTGTCGCCGTCAGCGGCATCGGTGCCGTCTGCGGCCTGGGATGGGGCGTCGCGCCGCTGTGGGAAGGGTTGCGCGCGGGCCGCTCGGGCTTCGTGCCGTTCCGCCGCTTCGACCACAGCCGGCACCGCACCCACCTCGCCGCCGAAGCAGGCGAGCCGCCGGCTGGGTTCGCGCGCTCCGTTCCGGGCTGGCGCCGCCTTTCGATCGCCGATCGCTTCGCCGTGTTCGCCGCCGCCGAGGCCTTGAACAGCGCCGGGCTTCCTCTTCCCCTTCTGGAGGAAGCGGGAGTTTACTTCGGCAGCAGCACGGGGGGTATGTACGAGAGCGAGCTGTTCTTCGCAGACTTCCTGCGCAATCGGCGGGCCCGGCTCTCCGTGCTGGCGTCGCAACAGGTCAACGGTCCCGGCGACGCCGTGGCCCGCCACCTCGGGGTCACCGGACCGGTCGAGACGCTCTCGTCCGCTTGCGCTTCGGGAGCGCTGGCGCTCGGCACGGCCCTGGACTCCATCCGCTCCGGAGAGGTCGAGGTCGCCGTTGCCGGCGGCGCGGATTCGCTCTGCCAGCTCACTTATGCCGGATTCAACTCCTTGCGCTCGGTCGACGAGGCCGCTTGCCGGCCTTTCGCGGCCGGCCGCGCCGGCATGTCGTTCGGTGAAGGTGCGGCGGTGCTGGTGCTGGAGCCCCTGGAGCGGGTGCTGGCGCGGGGGGCCGTGCCGCTCGCCGAGCTGGCGGGTGCCGGCGCATCCTGCGACGCCCACCACATGACGGCGCCGGACCCGACCGGGGCCGGGGCCGCGGCGGCCGTCGAGGCGGCGCTCGCCGACGCCGGACTGGCGCCTGCGGCGGTGGACTTCGTCAACGTCCACGGCACGGGCACGCCGCTCAACGACGCCGCCGAGTGGCGGGCGCTGCAGCGGGTGTTCGGCGAGCGGGCGGGAGAAATTCCTCTCGTCGCCACCAAGGCGCTGGTGGGACACCTCCTGGGCAGCTCCGGGGCGCTCGAGGCGGTGGCCACCATCCTCTGCCTCCGCCACGGCGAGCTGCATCCGGTAGCGGTGGGGTCCGAAGCCGATCCCGAGCTGCCGGTCTCTCTCGTAACGGGCGATCCCCTGCCGCTGCCCGGCGCGCGGACGGCGGTCTCCACCAGTCTGGCGTTCGGCGGCTCCAACGCCGCTCTCGTGCTCTCTCGCTGGACGGATCGAGCCGCTTGAAGACGATCCTGCTGACCGGCGTGGGAACCCTCGGCGGGTATGGAGTCGGCGCCGATCGCTTGGCCGAGGCCCTCGCGGCGGGGCGGGCGGTCACCCGCGAGGTCGATCGCTCGGCGTGCTACCACCTTGCCGGGAGCGCCCGCCGCGCCGGTCTGCTGCCGCCAGGGCAGCTCGGGAGCTTGATCTCGCCCGGCGAGGCCCGCCGCATGAGCCAGCCCTCCAAGCTCGCCGTCGCCGCGGCGCGCATGGCCCTGCGCTGCGCCGGTCTGCCGGGCACGGAAGAGGAGGAGACCGCCGTCGTCGTGTCGACCGCGTTCGGTCCCTCGTCGACCACGGAGGCGCTGGTCAAGCAGATCTTCTGCGAAGGGCCGGAGTCCGCCTCTCCCTCCCTGTTCATGGAGAGCGTCGCCAACGCCCCGGCGGCGCAGATCGCCATCGCCGCGCGGGCGCGGGGTCCGAGCCTCACCGTCTGCCAGCGGGAAGCCGGACCGCTGATGGCCGTTGCCCGGGCCGCCCGTGAAATCTCCAGCGGCAGAGCCCGCAGCGCCCTGGCCGGTGCGGTGGATGAGATGACGCCGCTTCTCCACGCCCTGCTCGACCGCTTCGGCGCCTTGGCCCGTCCCGGGCCGGACGGCGAAGAGGCGGGGCGGCCTTTCGACCGGCGGCGCAACGGCTTCCTGGCCGGCGAAGGAGCGACCCTGGTGGTGCTGGAGAGCGAGGAGGGTTTGCGGCAGCGCGGAGGGCGGGCCCTTGCACGGGTGCTCGGCTGGGGAAGCGCTTTCGATGCCACGGCGCCGGTCACCGGCTGGGGCCGCGGCGCGGCGCCGCTGGCGCGCGGCCTCGTCCGCAGCCTGGGCCGCGCCGGACTCGAGCCGCGGGACATGGCTCTGATCGTCTCGGGTGCCTCGGGCTCCCGCGACGGCGACCGGCTGGAGGCGCTGGTGCTGCGGGAGGCCTGGGGAGAGACCCCGCTGCCCCCGATCGTAGCGCCCAAATCCACAACCGGCGAATACGGCGGCGGCCTGCTCGGCGCGGCGGTGCTGGCCGCCGCCGGCTCGCCCTTCGGTCCCACCGCCGGTTTCACGGAAATGGACCCGGAGCTGGGAATCGTGCCGCACGCCGGCTCGCCGCTGGCGCCGCCGGAGACCGTGCTCGTCACCAGCCTGGCCGCGGGAGGCGCCGCGGCTTGGCTGGTTCTGGGGAGTGCGTGAGGAGCCCTGGATCAAGCTGATCTGTGGGATAATCCGGTCATGGCCAAGGCAGCGGTAGACGTAGCGCGATTGACACGCGACGAGAAGCTGGATCTTCTTGACGAGCTATGGCACAGCTTGGGTCAGGACCCGGAGGCCCTCCCGTTGACAGACAGTCAGAGACAGGAACTGGATCGCCGGCTCGACGAGCTGGAAGCGGAAGGCCCAGTGGGCAGCTCGTGGGATGAAGTGATCAACCGGATCCGGTCGCGCTCGCGGTGAGGAAATTCATTGTCCGGCTCAAGGCTGAGGCGGACAGTCCGTCCTGGAGATGCCCAGAGGTTACCCTGTAGTACAGCGCCAGACGCGGAGAGCGCTCGTTCATCGGTTTTCCTACGGCCTTTTCTATCGAATCGTCGACGAGACAATCGTGTTTGTTGCCTGCTTTCACACGAGCCGGAATCCGGAATTGTGGAAGCGACGGCGGTAGCAATCGTCTCGCGCGTCGCCGCGGCCATCCCCGCCTACCAGGCGGCGCCGTCGGTGGGCGCCGTCGTGCGCGAGACCCTGCTCGTGGTGCCGGAGGTGCTGGTGGTGGACGACGGCTCGACCGATGCCACGGCCGAGGAGGCGCGGCGGGCCGGGGCGCGGGTCCTTTCCCTGCCCCGCAACCGTGGCAAGGGAAAGGCGCTCGCGGCCGCCTTCGAGGATCTCTTCGGCCGCGGCTGCGACGGCGTGATCACCCTGGACGCCGACGGCCAGCACCTGCCGGGCGAGATCCCCAAGCTCCTCGCCGCCGCGGGCGAAGCCGATCTGGTGCTGGGCATCCGCGATCATCTCTTCACCGAGATGAGCGCGGTGCGCCGGGCCAGCAACCGGCTCTCCTCCAAGGCCATCTCCTTCGCCGCCGGCCAGTGCTTCACGGACATCCAGACGGGGTTCCGGTTCTACTCGCGGCGCCTCATCGCAGGCGTCGGCTTCCCCGAGGCGCGCTTCGAGGCCGAGAGCGCCGTGGTGGTGCGGGCGGCCCGCCGCGGCTTCAAGGTCGTTACCGTGCCGGTGCGGCTGGGCTTCGCGGATGGGCGGACGACCAGCCACTACCGGCCGCTGATGGACAGCCTGCGGATCGCCGGCGCGGTGACCCGCGCCCGTCTGGAGATGCTGCGATGGGCGCGGTCCTCGTAACCGGCGGCAGCCGCGGTCTGGGGCGGGCGATCGTCGAGGCGCTCGCCGCCGAGCCGCCGGCGCAGGTGGCCTTTACCTGGAACGCGGATGAGGAGGCGGCGCGGACGGTCGCGGCGGCGACCGGCGCCCGGGCCTTCCGCTTCGACCTGTGCGACCGGGCCCGGCCGGACGATCTGATCTCCGAGGTGGAGGCGGCGATCGGGCCGGTCGAGGGGCTGGTCAACAACGCCGGCCTGCGCCGGGAGTCGCTCCTCGCCATGACCTCGGACGCGGACTGGGACGCCGTGCTCGACGCCAACCTCGGCGGGCTCTTCCGCTGCTGCCGGGCGGTGCTGCGCGGCATGATGGTGCGGCGGCGGGGGGTGATCGTCAACGTCTCTTCCCTCTCGGCCCTCCACGGAGTTCCCGGTCAGGGCGCTTATGCCGCTTCCAAGGCCGGCATCCTCGGGCTGACGCGGTCGCTGGCGCGCGAGGCCGGCCGGCGCGGGGTGCGGGTCAACGCCGTGGTGCCCGGCTTCGTCGAGACGGATCTGACGTCGGGGATTCCCGAGACGGCGGTGGCCGCCCTGCGCGCGGGCGAGTGCCTGCCGCGCGGGGTCCAGCCCGGCGACGTCGCCGCCGCGGTGCTCTTCCTGCTCTCGGACCGGGCGGCCGCGATCACCGGCCAGGCCTTGGTGGTGGACGCGGGCGCCTCGGCCTGAAGGATTTCCCTGGGCTCATCGCTCGTGGCAGCTCGACCTCACCCCCTGGCCCCCTCTCCTAGAGGAGAGGGGGAATCAAAACTGTCCTCGAGCCCCTCTCCTTCAGGAGAGGGGTTGGGGTGAGGTCGCGCAGGCAACGCCCCATGCCGGCTCGCGTCTCCTCGCTCCTCGCCTCCGCCGTCTGCCGGCGCCCGCGGCTGTTGCTCGCCGCTACGGTGCTCCTGACGCTCGCCGCCCTGATCCCCGCCCTCCGTTTCCGGGTGGAGACCGATCTCGCGGCGCTGCTGCCCGAGGGCGCTCCCGGGGCGGACGATTACCGCCTGTTCCTGCGCACCTTCGGCGGCTTCGAGAAGGTGTTCGTGATCGTCCGCTCGCCACGCCACCGGCTGGAGGACCCGGCGCCGCTGACCGAGGCCGCCGAACGGCTGGCGCAGATTCTGGAGCGCAGTCCCGAGGTGGCGGAGGCGCGCTCGGGGCTGACCGAGCAGGACGAGCGCTTCTTCCTGACCTGGGTCGCACCGCGCCTGCCGCTGCTGGTGCACGGCGAGGGGTGGCGGCAGGACCTGGCTCGCCGTCTCGAGCCCGCGGCGATCCACGCCCGCGTCACCCAGATGCGCCAGGCGCTCCGCGGCCCCGCCGGATCGGTGGTGGCGCCCTTCTTCGCCGCCGATCCGCTGGGGCTCTCCGAGGGCCTGCTCGACGCCGCGGCGCCGGCGCTGCCGATCGATCCCCTGACCGGCAGCTTCGTGTCGCGCCGCGGGGACGCCGCCCTGGTCATCCTCACTCCGGCGCGGGCGGAGATCGATCCGGCGGGCGGGCGGACGCTGCTCGCGGATCTCGACCGCGCCTACGCCGAGGTCCGCCGGTCGGCGGGGATCCCCCTGGACTTCAAGGCCGTCGGCGGCCCGATCTACGCCGCCCAGGACGAGGCCCTGCTGCGCGGCGATCTCACCCGCACCGCGACGGCCTCGGGGTTGGGGGTGGTCGTGCTGCTGCTCCTGGGTTTCGGCGGCGCGTTCCTGCCGCTGGTCATCCTGGCCTCCGTCGTCGCCGGCCTGGTGTGGACGGTGGCGGCGACGGCGCTCTGGCTGGGGAGCATCACCGTCGTCGGGGTCGGTTTCGCCGCCGCCCTTCTGGGCATGGGGGTCGAGTACGGCATCCACGGCGGGGCGCGCTTCCGCCAGCTCCGCCTCGCCGGCCAGGACGCCGCAACCGCCCTCGCCGGCACCTTCCGCGATCCGGGGCCCGGCATCGTCTCCTCGGCGCTGACCACGGCGGCGGGTCTGGGCGCGCTCTGTCTCGCTCACTTCCGGCCGTTGCGGGAGTTGGGCCAGGTGCTCACGGTGGGAGTGCTGGTGACCCTGGTGACCACCGTGGCCCTCGGGGCTGCGGTCCTCGTGGTGTTCCCCCGCCGCTCGGCGGTCTCGACCCCGCCGCGGCTGTGGCGGCGTTTCGGCCAGCCCGCCCTGGAGGCGACGGTAGGCTTCGCCGCTCGCCGGCCGGTGGCCGTCCTCGCGGTCTCGGCCGTGCTCGCCGTCCTCTCCGCCTGGGGGGTGTCGCGCCTCTCCTTCTCCACGGACCTGCGCTCCCTGCGCCCGGCAGACCATCCCTCGGCCGAGGCGGAGCGGCTGCTCGTCGAGACCTTCTCCCTGGGGCTCGACACCTTCACCGTGGTGGCGCCCGGCCGGACGCTGGAAGAGGCCCTCGACAAGGCGGCCGCCGTGCGGCCGGTGCTCGACTCCCATCTGGATTCCGGGGCGCAGATCACCTCTCCCGCCGAGTGGCTGATCCAGGGCCGGCGGCTCGCGCGGCGCCTGCGTGAGCTGCGCGGCTTGCCGCTGGCGCAGGCGGCGGACGACTTCGAGCGCGAGCTCGGCGCGGCAGGCTTCCGGCGCGAGCCCTTCGCGGCGGCCCTCGCGGCATTGCGGGCGATGGGACGGGGGGAAGATCCGAACCCGCCTCCTCGCGTCGTCTGGCCCCGCTGGATGTCCGAGCTGGTGCGCGAGGGCCCGGCGGGAGCGGCGGCCGCCGTCCACGTCCGGGCGCCTCTCGGCGCGCAGGAATCGGCCGGCGGGCTGGCGCGGGATCTCGAACGGGTCTCGCCGGACCTGGCCCTCGCCTCGGTTTCACGGGTGGGCGCCGAGCTGCGGCAACTGGCGCTCCAGGACCTCGGGCGATCGAGCGCGCTGGCCCTGGCGCTGGTGGCCGTGGTGGTGGTCGTCTCCGTCCGCTGGCGGCTCGGCGACTCCCTGCTCTCCGCGCTGCCGCTGGCCCTGGGATGCCTCTGGACCTTCGGCCTCTGGGGAGCCTGCGGCGGGCACGTCGACCTGCTGGCCATCTCGACCTTGCCGGTGCTCTTCGGCACCGGCATCGACCTCGGAGTGCACGCCGTGCATGGCGGGCGGTCGCGTCCGGAGGAGGGAATCCGCGGTACCATAGAAAATTCAGGACTGGCGATGATCCTGATCGCGCTGACGACGGGCGTGGGTTTCGGCAGCCTCGGCTCGTCGCGGGTGCCGGGCATCCAGAACGCCGGCACGCTCGTTGCCCTGGGCGTCATCGCTTGCCTGGTCGCCACCTTCCTGGTGCTGCCGGCGCTGGAGTCCCTGGTCCGCCGGAAGCGAGAGAACGGTGCGCGGGAAGCTCGGCCATGAGCGTCGCCCTCCGTCAGGAAACCCCACCCCACGCTCCCGAGGCCGGTTGGGCCCGCCGCCTTCTGGGACCGTTTCACGTCACGGGGGTGTTCTGGTTCCGGATTCACCGTTGGGGGGTCACCATCCTGCCCTCCCGGGCCATCGGCGCCTTCATCGCCCTCTTCACCACTTTCTTCTGGCTCGCCCTGCGCAAGATCCGCGCCGCCATCGCCGCGAACCTGGTGCCGGTGCTCGGGGCCTGCGGCTGGTGGCAGCGCCAGCGCCGGATCTACCGCACGTTCCGGCAGTTCGCCTGGTGTCTCTCGGAGCGTTACGAGCGCCTGAGCACCGACCGGGCGTTCACGGTCGCGCTCGAAGGCGAGGAGAGCTGGCGGGACCTCGCCGGCGCGGAGCGGGGCTTCGTCTTCGTGACGGCCCACCTGGGCAACTGGGAGATGGGCTCGATGCTCCCCGCTTCGCGCGACCGCCGGCGCATCCACGTGGTCCGCGAGGCCGAGACCGACCCGCGGGCGCAGCGCTTCATCGAGGAGCTGATCCGCAACCGCGGGGGCGACCTGTACACCACCCACTTCGCGGAGGATCCGCAGCTCGGCGTCGATCTGCTCGACGCCTTGCGCCGGGGGGAGATCGTGGCGCTGCAGGGGGACCGCCCGCGCGCCGGCGGCCGGACGGCGGAGATGACCCTCTTCGGCCGGCCCTTCCGGTTGCCCATCGGGCCCGCCGCCCTCGCCCGCGCCGCTGGCGTGCCGCTGGTTCCCGTCTTTGTCTTCCGCGAGGCGCGGCTGAGCTACCGTTGCATGGTCCGGCCCCCCATTTACGTCGCTCAGAGCTCCGATCGCCGGCGGGATCTCGAGGCAGCTCTGGCGCGGTTCGCCGTCGACCTCGAGGCGGCCATCCGGCGGCATCCCCACCAGTGGTTCTGCTTCCGCTCGCTGTGGAAGGGCGGAAGAGTGGTAAAATCTAGATAGTCTTCAATTCCCTTTATTGAGCTTGGAGGTCGGCGCAGGGGCGGTCCATCCTGGAGGCAAACGTCTCCGGGAGAGTGGTCAACCGTCTCGAAAGGAGCCGAACCATGCAGTGCGCAGCTTGTACGGCCCTCGTCCTCGCTCTTCTTGGGACCGCTCTGGGAGGACAGGAAATCTCGCTGGAAGCCCTGTCGGATGGTCCACTGGCGCCGTGCACCGAGTTTCACAAGCCGAACTGCGACGTCATCCACCTCGACGAGCCCCCTGCGGATTTGAGCCCTGGCTCTCTCCTGCGGCTCGACGGCCACCTCTACGTCCTGCAGTGGATAGGCCCCGGGTACTACCTCGAGTCCGGCGTCATCGTCGAGCCTCTGGGCGAGCCCCTGCCCGGCCTCGAGAGCCAGCGCTGGCGGGAGGTCTATCCCAATGACGGCGCGATCCACACCTCCCTCTCCTGGCAGGACATGGATCGCAATCAGGCCCTGAGCGTCTCGGATACGTTGATGCTGGAGCCCGGCCGGGCCCTCAAGGTCAAGGACGTGAGGGTCCGCCTCCGGGTGAAGCCCGCCGAACCGTAGGCATCGCGGAGTCGAGGAGCGGGTATCCCGTCTCCCGCCACTCCCGGACACCGCCGCGGAACCAGAGGATGTTGCGGAAGCCGAGGCGCGCGGCCTGGAGACCGGCCTCCCGGCTGCGGATGCACTCAGGTCCGTAGCAGTAGAGCACGATAGGGTGGCCCCGATCGGCATCGGGCCATTCCCTCTCGATCCTCGCTTGGAGGATCTCGCCGAGGACCTCCGCAAAAGGGGTGTAGGGGAGGAAGAGCGCTCCCGGCAGGTGGCCGATCGCAAAGTCGCGCGGCTCGCGCAGATCGAGCACGATGGCCCCGTGGGGGCGGCGGTCCTGGTCGAGCCCGGGATTCTCCCGCTTCAGCAGAGAAGCCAGCTCCGCGGCCGAGATCGTCCGCACGACCGGACGATCTCCCGGCGCCGTCCACTCCTGCCAGCCGCCCGGGAAGACACGGGTTTCGAGGCCGGCGAGGGTGAGGAGCAGGTAGCCGAGGCCGATCCGCGGATCCTGGGGACTCTCACCGTAGAGCACGAAGGTGGACTCCAGCTTGACGGGATCGCCGGCGCGGGGGCCGAGCCGGCCGAGGCGTGAGCGAAGCTCGACCGCGTCCGGCCACCCGCCTCCCTGGGGCAGCAGAGCGCCGGGATCGAAAGGAAGGCTGTACGGAATGTGCCCGGAGCCGAAGATGGGGGGCGTCTGCCACTGGTCCCAGCCGCGCGCATCTCGCACGTCCAACAGCTCGACTCCCTCCTGGCCGAAGGAGCCGGCGACCCATCGGGAGTCGACGATCACGGTATCGCTGGCGGGCCTGCGAAAATTCGTGGGCGGACGTCTGGCCGGGCCGGTCTTCAGAGCGCCGCCGGCGGCGCGCCAGGTCGCGAGATCGCCGTCGAAGATCCGCACCTCCGGGCAACCGGCCCAGCACAGGAGCCAGAACAGGCGGGCGACCCTCTCCCGGTCGCCGCCGTAGATCGCGACCGCCTTGTCGCACGCGATGCCACGCTCGCCCAGCAGGGAGCGCACGCGCTCGACTCCCCCGGGAACCTCCTCCTCCGGGCTCCAGGCGACGACCGCCCCCGGCAGATGTCCCTTCTCGAAGAGGCCGGCGTCTCTGAGATCGAGCAGGACGGCGGTTCCTGCCTGGAGGCGGCCGGCGAGCTCCCCGGGATCGATCAGGAGGCGGGGGAAGGCGGCCTCGCGAGGGGGGCCCGGCGCCGGCGCGGGCCATTGCAGGGGCGATTCCTGGCCGCCTGGCGGCGCGGCTCCCGCGAGGAAAAGCAGGGCCAAAACCAATAATCCAGGTTTTATGGCCATGCGGAGATGCTAATCTTTATGAGCACACGGCACAAGGAGACCCCGGGTGGCCTAGATTGTGGGGCTTGAGCGAGACGATGAGCATTCCTCTCGACGTGCGGTACGGTTTCCGCAAGCTGAACAACAACGCGGGCTTCACGATCGTCGCGGTAACCTGCCTCGCGCTCGGTATCTGTGCCAGCGCCACCCTCTTTTGCCTGGCCGACGCGCTACTGCTGCGGCCGATTCCCGGGGTCGAACGCCAAGACGGCATCGTCTCCCTCGCCCCCAAGCTGGGGCCCCTCCCGGGCCTGCCCGGCGAGCTGGTTTCCAGGCCGCTCTCCTATCCTCTGTTTCTTCGTTACCGGAACGCCAACCACGTTTTCTCCGATCTCGTGGCTTTCCGGCCCGTCACGGTGAATCTCGTAGCGGGAGGGGAGGCCCGCCGCGTGACGGGCCAGGTGATTACCGAGAACTACTTCGACGTGCTCGGTCTGCGCCGCGCCCAGGGCCGATTCTTCGGTGCCGCGGAATGGTCGCGGGAAACCCCGCCGGAAGTGGTCATCAGTCACGCCCTCTGGGAGCGTGCCTTCGGGGCCCGTCCCCGAGCGATCGGCAGCGCGGTCAAGCTGGACGGAAATCTCTTCGTGGTGGCCGGAGTGGCTCCGCCTGGTTTTTACGGCACGTTCTACGGCGACGAGGTGGACGTCTGGATTTCCATGAAGGCGGCGCCGCTGGTTTTTGCCGACTTGCGAGGCGGCAAGCTGCAGGACCCGGACCACGCCTGGCTCTTCTGGTTCCTCGGACGATTGGCGCCGGGTGTGGACGTGGAACGCGCGCAGCGCGAGCTGGACCTGCTGGCCGCTCAATTCGCCGCCGGCCTGACGGGGGAAGCGCGGCCGTCCGGGCTACAGGTCTATCCCGGAATCGGCATCTGGCCGGGCACTGAGGGCAACCTGACGCGACCTCTGACGATCCTCGCTACCGTCGTGGGGCTCCTGATGCTGGTGGTATGCACCAACCTGGGCGGGCTGCTGCTCGCCAGGGCGTCGGCGCGGCGGGAGGAAATCGGGGTGCGGCTCGCTCTCGGGGTCACGCGCGGCCGGCTGGTGCGCCAACTGCTCTCGGAGAGCGTAGCGCTCTCTCTGCTCGGCGGGGGCGCCGGCCTCATCCTGGCGCTCTGGACGGTGGACGCCCTGCGGGGGATCTCTCTCGGAAAGTACGTCCCGAGAATCACCGATTTGAGCATCAACGGCCGGACGGTGGCGTTTTCGCTGGGCCTCTCGCTCGCCGCCGGGATCCTCTTCGGTCTGATTCCCGCCTTGTGGACCGCCAGCCTCCAGGTGGCGCCGTTGCTGCGCCAGGGAGTTTCCGCCGGCCGCCGGGAGCCGGGCCGCAACCGTTTGCAGGAGGTGTTCGTCGTCGGGCAGGTGACGGTCTCGCTGCTGCTCCTCGTCATCACCGGGCTCTTCGTGCGGACCCTCTGGAACTTGCGGTCGATCGATCCAGGATTCGACAGCGCGCACATCTTGAACCTGCGGCTCGACCTGTCGCCGCACCGCAACGACACCGCACCTTCCGGCCCGGCTCTCTACGATCAGCTTCTGCTCCGGGTCCGCAAGCTCCCGGAAGTCCGTGCCGCCGCGCTGACCCTCTGGGTTCCTCTCTCGAGCGTCAACAAGCAGGCTCGGCTAGCAGAGCTGCCGCCGCAGGCGGGCCTGCGCAGCAGGAAGCCGCTGTGGAGCCAATACGACGTCGTCTCGCCAGGCTTTTTCCGGACTCTGGAAATCCCCTTGCGCGGCAGGGATTTTTCGGAAGCCGACCGGCAGGGTTCCCCGCGGGTCGCGATCGTGGACGAGATGCTGGCCCGGAGTCTCTGGCCCGGCCAGAGCCCGCTCGGCGAGCGGTTCACCGTGACCAGAGGGGAGACCTACACGGTGGTGGGAGTCGCCCGCAGCGCGCGGTTGCAAACCCTGCAAAGCGATCCGCAGCCCTACTTCTACGTACCGCTCGCGCAACGCTATGAGCCCGCCACCACGCTCCAGGTGCGGACCGCGAGAGATCCGTTCCGAGTGGTGGGCTCCGTTCTAGCGGTGATCCGCGAGCTCGAAAACGGTTTGGGAGCCCAAGTGAGCCTCTATACAGACGAAGTCCAGGAGACGTTCGCCATGCCCCGGCTGTTTTCATGGCTCTTCGGCGCCTTCAGCCTGGTCGCGGTTGCGGTCACCGCCATCGGGCTCTATGGCACCTTGGCGTTCATGGTCGGTCGGCGCACCAGGGAGCTTGGGATCCGGACGGCCCTCGGCGCTCGCTCGTCCGAGATCGTCGCCCTGGTGCTCCGGCGCGGGCTCGTCCTGACGCTGACTGGTCTGGTCCTCGGACTCTTCGCGGCGTTGTGGACCACCAGCATATTCTCCAGTCTGCTCTTCGGAGTGACACCCACCGATCCCGGGGTGCTCGTCTCCGTGGCGTTCCTGCTGACACTGGTGGGGCTCGCCGCCAGCTCGCTGCCGGCCTACGCGGCGACCCGTATCGATCCCATGGCGATCATCCGCCATGAGTAGGAGACGCCGGTTCATCGGCGGCGAGGAAGGTGCTGATGGAGCCGGTCACGATCTCGTGGCCCGGCGGCCCCACGCCGATCTCGTAGATCGAAAGCGGGAAGGCGCCTCCCTGGAGACGGGCGGCGACCCGCAGCGTGCGGCCGGTGGCCAGGACGGGAGCGGCGAAGCGAGCCTGCCGGACTCCGACCAGATAGCCGATCCGTGGGCCGGGAGCCTCTCGCCGGCGGTTCAGCGCCTCCAGGACCGCGGCCGCCTGGGCTGCCGCCTCGATGCCGGCGAAAGCCGGAATCCGGCCTTCCCCGGCGAGAGGGTGGCGCAGGGGGATCTCCGCCGCGCAGACGATCTCCTCCTCGGAAGCCGAAAGAATCCCGCGGATGAACCGCGCGGGCGGAGCATGAGGAAGGAGCTCTTCGATCGCCGGGAAGCCCGTGCCTGCCGGCAAGGCGGGCTTGTCCGGCTGCGGTCCCCCGTCCTCGAACGGGCCGCTCCGGACCGTGCCGCCGCTGATCGCCTCCCCTCCGCGACGCAGCTCGAACCGGATCCATCCGTCCCCGTCGGGATCGCCGACGGCGAGGTCCAGGACGTCGCCCGGGCCGACCGGCCGGCGCAGCTTGAGGGAGCGCACCGCGGCCAGGGGTCCAAGGGCGCGTTCCACCAGGGCGAGGTGGGCGATGCCGGGGAGGATCGGATGACCGGGGAAGTGCCCCACGAAGAGAGGGCTCGCCAGGGGGATCTCGACGCGGAACCGGCGCCCACCCCCGGCGTCGAGGAGCCGGAAGGGCTCCTCCCCGGCGGGATCCTCAGGGGAGTTGCGGGTCACCGGGACGTCAACTCGCCGGCGTATGCCTCAACCGGTAGCTCCACCGGCCTGGACGGACTTCGCGGCGCCGCAGGCGAAACTGGAGCCCGAGCCGCGGCGAAAGCGTCCATCCCTGCCTGTCCGGCGCCATCGTTTCGTAGCCTTCGACGCCCAGAGAGCGGATCTCGAATCGGATCTCGTCCCCCCGGGCGTCCACGAGCCACAGCTCCGGGACGCCGGCCGCGGCATAGAGCGGGGGCAACCGGGCGAAATCCTTGCGGACCGAGCTTTCGCTCACGATCTCGGCGATGAGGTCGGGAGGGCCTTCCAGCTCCATGAACATGTCGGGCCGTCTCTTCGACGGGACCTTCCGGACCCGGCCGCGGTCGAGGGTCTCCCAAAGGACCACGACCACGTCGGGCTCGACGGAGAGGTCCGCTGCCGGGCTCGAAACCCGGCCACGGTCGATGTAGACGTCCCCCAGGCCCGCGCGAGCGACCAGGAGCTGAAGGACCGCGGCGATCTCGGATTTCACCAGTCCATGTGTATGCAGCTCCTCGGGGCGCATATCCACCTCGAGGTCGCCGGCCAGGAAATCGATCCTGCCCCTCTCGGGGAAGTCGTCCGAGCAAGCCCACTCCCGGAAGCTCGCCAGGTCGCGAACCGTCGCTGGAATCTGCAATGTGTCGTCGAACCGCGCCGGACTTCTGTGCATGAGAGGGCCTTCTCGATCGCGCTCACGCTAGCACACCTCCCGCGCCCCAGGCCTCCATCATCTCGGGGGTGAACAGATGGGGGAAGCGTCGGGGAAGGAAGGAGCGTCCGAGAAAAGCGCTCCAGGCCTGCCGCAGGTCCTCGTCCCCGGGCCGGGAGACGAGCGCCACCAGCCGTTCCAGAACGCCGTCGACCGCTTCGGGTGTGCGGCTCCGCTCCAATCGGCAGAGGAGCGACACCAGGTTGTCCGCGCCGGCCGTCTCCGGAATGGGATCGCGTGCGGCTTCGAGCAGCAGGTAGCGCGTCCGCGGTGCATGGCGCTGGAGGGCCGGCAGGAGCGGCAGGCACAGCTCGAGGGCGTCGCGCGCGGCCTGCCATGGCGCCTTGCCGTGGTAGAGGACGACCGGCACGACCACCGGCAGTCTCACCGCCACGCCTCGGCGGAGAAGGTCCTGGTAGAACAGCTCGCGGTAGAGACCCATCCTCAGCGCCATGAAGGGGTCTTCCTCCTGCTGGACGTTGAGCAGGAGATAGACCCAGCACGATCCGCCTTGCCAGCGCAGGCGCCAGACCAACAATTCATCCAGCCGGTCCAGCGGCGTCTCCCGCCCCAGGCCTTCCAGCCGCTCGAGGGTGTCGACGTCCAGCCATCCGATCCACTCTTCGCGCAAGAAACCGCGGCAGAGGTCCTGGACCATGCGGGGCTGCGAAAACAGACTCCGGTATCCCGTCTCATGATTTCCGTCGTTGGGCATTTTTCTCCTCCTGCCCCATATAAGACGGAAAATCGGCCTCTCTTCTTGCAAGCCCTAGAACTTCTAAGGCGAAATGAGCACTCCTTCGCCCGGGCACGGACCGTTTCCCGGCTGCCGGGCGGCTGTAGTCCGCCACCGGCCGGCAGCTAATAGAGCGCGATGGTTGTCCCGTCCGCGAGGCGAACCGCGGGCTGGGGATTGCGCAGGGTGATGCCGAACAGGCGTAGCTCAGCCGTGCCGAAGAGCGGGATCCGTATCCGGCCTGCGGCCGACCCCTGCGCGGCGCCGGGGCTCGGTCGCCAGAGGGAAAGAATGTGCTCCCAAGCCGTTTCCCGGAGGCTGCTTCGGAGGTGGATGGGGTCGATGCCGTACCAGTGGGCCGCGGGCTCCACCAGCCGGGCTCCGCACTGCTGTCCCATGCGCCGGAGCCGCTCGTTCAAGCTGCGGGCCTGCTCGAGCAGGCCTGGCCAGGGCGAGCTCCGGCCCGGAAAGAGCAGGGCGGACGCCAGCCGTACCTCCCAGAGGGAAAGCCTCTCCAGACGGCGAACGGGAAGCAGCGTCAGCACGACTTGGGCCTGGTGACGTGCCAGCCGCTCGAGGCAGGTCTCGATCCAGGCTGCGATTCTCTCGATACCGGCGCCGTAGATCAGATCGTTGCCGATGTCCGTCACCAGGGCGAGGGTGCTGCGGGGCGGGCCTCCCTCGAGCGCCTGCCAGAGACCGCTCCCGGCGATCCCCGGCAGCCGGCGGACGAAGAGGAAGCGGCTCCAGGCGCCGTACGAGCGGCCGTGCCCGCAGGCGGCCAGCACCTCGACGGGTCCCGCGGCCCTCCGCCGGATGCCTTCGAGGACGATCGGCAGACCGGCCTCGAGATTGCTTGCGCCCAGGAGGATGGTCCGCAGGACGGGCTCTTGATCGGCCACCCGCCGAGTCTGTCACGGGCGGGGCCTGGGCCATCGTCACGGGAACGAGAGGATCGCGCACCTGTAAGGAGCGACCGAAGCGAGCCCCGCCGAGTCCTGTCGGGCTCTTCGTACAACCCTCGCCCCAGAGAGGAGCCTTTCGATGAGCAGTGAAACCAAAGCCGAGGTCAAGCCGGTGACGATGCTCGCCAAGTACGTCACCGCGATCGACCACGTCGCCATCGCCGTGCCCGACCTCGAGGAGTCGATCAAGTTCTATACCGAAGTGTTGGGCTTCGAGCTCACGGAGCGCCGTCGCACCGAGGGCAAGCAGACCGCCATGATCTCGGCCGTCCTCAAGGCGGGCGCCATCACCGTGGTGCTCCTGCAGGGGACCTCTTCCGAGTCGCAGGTCTCCCGCTTCGTCGAGCATTTCGGCCCGGGAGTCCAGCATTTGGCCCTCGGCGTCCAGAACCTGCCGGAGATGGCCGCAGAGCTGAAAGCGGCGGGTATGGAGTTCGACACCACGGTCATCGAGAGCCCCGGCCTGCGGCAGATCTTCTCGAAGCGCGAAGCGGGCTCGGGGATGATGTTCGAGTTCATCGAGCGGATGGGTGGAGATTTCTCCGACCAGAGCGTGCAGCAGCTCTTCGAGCAACTGGAAAAGAAGGAAGCCTTCTGAGGCCGGCGGCCGCCCCATGGAAGTCACTCTCAAAGGATGCCTGGCCGCCCCGCTCCTCGACGTGATGAACTTCTTGAACGAGGTGGTGATGCGCTACCCCCGCGCTATCTCGTTTGCCCCAGGCCGGCCGGCGGAGCGATTTTTCGACGTCGAGCGGAGCCTCGGACAGGCTTCCCTCTGGGTGGAGTCCCGCACGCGCGCCACCGGCCAGCCGCCGGACGAGGTCTGGGACAACCTGGGGCAGTACAACAGGACCAACGGCATCATCAATGAGCTGATCGCCCGCCAGCTCGCCGTCGACGAAGGGATCCATGCAGCTCCCGAATCGATCGTCGTGACCACGGGATGTCAGGAGGGGATGGTGATCCTTCTCCTGGCGCTCATAGACCCGGCGGCGGACGCCGTTCTGGTCAGTGACCCCACCTATATCGGCATTCCGGGGTTGGCCCGGATCATGGGCTTGACCCTGGTCCCCGTTCCTACCGGCGACCGCGGTCTCGAACCCGAGGCCGTCCTGGCGGGGATCGCGGAAGCCCGGCGCCTGGGGCGGCGCCCGCGGGCCCTCTACGACGTTCCCGATTTCAACAATCCGCTGGGCACCCGGATGCCGGTGGAGACCCGGCGCGCCCTGCTCGCCCTCGCCCGCCAGCAGGACCTGTTGATCTGGGAGGACAACCCCTATGGCATGTTCTCCTACGACGGCCCGCCGCTGCCGACGCTGAGGGCGCTCGACGAGCACGGGGTCGTGATCTACATGGGAACCTTCTCGAAGACCCTCTTTCCCGGTCTGCGCCTGGGCTTCCTGGTGGCGGATCAGCAAGCGGTCCTGCCGACCGGCGAGCGGGCGCCGCTCGCCGCCGAGCTGTCGAAGGTGAAGAGCCTGACGACGGTCACGACTTCCCCCATCGTGCAGGCGATCGCGGGCGGCGTTCTGATCGCGGCTGGCGGCTCGCTCCGCCTCCTGATGGAGGAGAAGCTTCCCTTCTACCGGGCCAACCGCGACCGTATGCTCGCTTGCCTGGAGCAGTGCTTCAGCGGCATCGAGGGGGTGCGCTGGAGCCGGCCGGAGGGCGGCTTCTTTCTCACTCTCGACCTGCCGTTCGACTTCACGGACGAGTGCCTCATGGCCTGCGCCAGGGACTACGGCGTCGTCGTCTGTCCCATGAGCTTTTTCTCCCTCAACCCGGGCCGGGAGCGCCAGGTGCGGCTCGCGTTCAGCTACGTCACCGGAGAGCAGATCGCCGAGGGGATCGGCCGCCTCGCCGGTTTCGTGCGCGACCGGGTCGCCGCCGGAGAGCCCGAGCTGACCGTCTCTGGACGCAGCTCTTGAGGATCGTCCCGACAGCAGACCTGGCCCGCCGCATGAGGGACGCCCTCAACCGGCGGGGACTTCCGGAAGAGCACGCCGCCTATGTGGTGGACGGTCTGCTCGAGGCGTCTCTGCGCGGCCTCGACACGCACGGCATCCGCCTTTTCCCGACCTATCTCGCCGAGCTGGACGGTGGGCGGAGCCGGGCGCGTCCCATGCTCCGCTGGCTCGGCGAAGGCCGGGCGGCGCGAGTCCTGGACGCCGGGCACGCCCTGGGTCTCGTCGCGGGGCGCGTGGCGTGCGCCGAGGTTGCGCGGTTGGCCCGCGAGTTCGGCGTCGGCGTCGTGGCCGTCCGCAACTCCAACCACTTCGGCGCTGCCTCGGTCTACACCCTGGAGATGGCGCGCCAGGGCCTGGCCGGGCTTTGCTTCACCAACAGCGACGCCCTGGTGGCGCCACACAACGGTCTGCGGCCCCTCTTCGGCACCAACCCTGTTTCGATGGCGGTGCAAGGGCGAGGAGAGGACCTCTTCTGCGCCGATTTCGCCACCAGCCAGGTCTCCTACTCCAAGGTCAAGCATCGCCAGGAGCATGGCACGCCGCTCGATCCGGGTTGGGTCGTGGACGGCGCGCTCAAGCCGCTCGGCGGGCACAAGGGGCAATGCCTGGGGATGATCGTCGAGATCCTCTGCGCTCTCCTGGCCGGCATGCCCCTCGACCACGAGCTTTCCCATCTCTATGCGCCGCCGTTCGATGAGCCCCGCCGGGTGGCCCACCTTTTTCTGGCGCTGGACATGGGCGCTTTCCGCGATCCGGAGGAGTTTCGGCAGGAGCTCTCGCGGCTGATGGAAATCGTGAGGAGCCAGCCGGCTGCCGGAGCGGAGAGAGTGATCGTGCCCGGAGACCTCGAGGCCGAGTCCGCCGCCGTCCGGCGGGTGCATGGGATTCCCATGGACGACGAAGAATGGCGGCTCTTCGAGAGCCTGACCGCCTCCGCCTGACCTCGGCCCTCAAGTGAGCGAGATCCGCAATCGCTGCCGGAGCGTCGCGACGGCTCGGGAGAGGAGATCCTCGGCTTCCGGCGAGGCGAGGTCCTCGAGCCGTAAGGAAGCCAGGACCGAGATCAGCAGACCCTTCCCCTGGGCCGTCCTGGTGGCCGCCGGCAGTCCGGCGTCGAAGCGCTCCAGGTTCTCGGCCGCTGACTTCACCAGGGCGTGCAGAACCTGGAAGGCGCCGTCTGAAAGGGGCGGGCGTCCCCGGTAGATGTCCAGGCGGCTGCCGGAACGGTAGCTGGGGAAGCTCTCCAGGCCGATGAAGCGCAGGAACCAGTCGGCGCGGAATCTCCCGACGGCGGCTACCATCCCCGTGTAATCGGCGATGAGCTCGTCCAGCACGTTGTTGCGCATCGACCCGAAGAGCCGGCGCGTGAAGTAGTGGGCGCATTCGTGGTCGCGCCGGATCGCCAGAGAGATCTGTCGCCACTCGTCGTCTTGCAGACCCAACTCGGTCGCGGCGACCGCGCTGTAAGGGCCGTCGAAAAGCAGGATGAAACGATCCTGGTAAAGGTCGCGCCGCTCCTGAATCCGCCGGAATTCCTCGCTCCAGGAGGAGGTGCCGCGGCGGGACGGGTCCAGAGCTTCCCAACCGCGCCGGAGCTCCTGGATGCGGCTCCAGTTGTTGTAGCCGGAGACCATGAGAGCGCCCTGGGAGTCGGGGATGTGGACGGGCTCGTTTCTCCCCGTGAGCGCTTGGATCAGGGCCGTGAACTCCGCCCGGCGGCGCGCGACCAACAGCGGAACGCGGCCGGCCGGGCTGTCGTAGAGGGCGAGCTCGATCGCTTCCGGGTGCTCCAACTCGAGCCCGGTCGCTTCGGGGAAGGCTTCGGCCGGCACCCCTCGGCGGGTGGCGGCCAGGTAGGGCTCCGTCCGGCTGATCCCTTCACGGATTGGAAAACGGAGCTGGGGAAGGTGCTCGCGCAGCACGGCGAGCGTTCCGCGCTCGCGGCTCTCTTCAACGAGCGGCTCCCAGAAAGCGACGAAGGGCTCGTCCGGCAAGGGGAACCGCACTTCCGGATTGAGGGCTGTAAGATCGAAGAGGTTCTCGTTGTAGGAAAGGAGCTCTTCGATCTCGGAGGGGGAGGCTCCCATACCGGCCAGGCGCTCGGCTTGAATCCCGAGAGTCACGGTGCTAGCCTACCCCAGCTTGGCCCGGTGAAAATACGAAAGCGCAGTATGCATGGAATGTGGACGGGCCTTTCCAACCTTCCTTTCCCGCCATAGCCGGCTGTGCGGCTGGGCCGTGCTGGCGTTTCTGCTCGTCTTGCCGACCGCAGTAGGTGCCGCTGAGCCGCGGCCTGCGCCGGGCATCGGCTTGGTGGAGGCGGTCCGGCTGATGCTGGAGCAGGATCCCAATCTCGCCATCGAGCAGGCCCGTCTCCGGTCGTCGCGCGGGATCCTGCTGAGCGCCCATGGAGCATTCGATCCGGTCCTCAGCACCAGTCTGGAGCAGACCCGGACGAAGGATCCTTTGACAGAGCTCACCAGCAGGGAGCAGACGACCCTCGGCAACTCCTTCGGCCTCACGAAACGGTTCCGTACCGGCCTCTCGATCGATCCGGAGCTCGGTCTCTTGCGGACCGAGGACGCGAGCGCCGATCCCGTCAACGTAGGAACCTTCTCTCTGGAGTTTCGCCAGCCGCTCTTGAGAGGGCGGGGCAGGACCGCCAATGCAGCTCCCGAGCTGTCGGCGGAGCGGCAGGTGACGGCGAGCGAGCTGGACCTGCGGCAGACGACTGCCGAGCGATCCCTGGTCGTCGCGTCGCAGTACTGGCAAACGAGAGCCGCCTTGCTCAACCTCGAGATCCTGCGGGAGAGCGAGGAGCGGGCCCGCGAGCTGCTCGAGACCACCCGCAAGCTGATCGAGGCCGACGTGACGCCGGCGGCGGATCTCGTGCAGGTCGAGGCGAACGTCGTCGCCAAGGAGACCGCCCGCATTGGCGGCGAGCGTCTGCTCTTCGAGGCGCGCCAGGTGCTGGGTCGGGAGATCGGGCTGCCGCCGGAGCGGATCGCCGGGCTGCCTTTTCCGTCGGACCCCTTCCCGACGGTGACGGCTTCCGCGGTGCCGTCAGCGGCGGACGGGACCCGCTGGATCGCCATGGCCCTGGAGCGCCGGGCCGATCTCAGCGCCGCCCGCGAGCGACGCGGCGCGGCCGAGATCCTGCGGCAAGCCGCGGACAATTCTCTGAGGCCCCAGCTCGATCTGATCTTCACTCCCAGCTACTCGGGGCTGGTCGCAGGTGCCGGTACCGGCACCTTCTTTTCACCGCTCTATCGCAACGTCCCCGGCGCCAGCTCATCGCTGTCGTTCTCCCTCTCCTGGCCGACGCTGAACAGCCGGGCGCGCGGCGAGCTTGCCCAGATCGACGCTGCCCGCGAGCAGAGCGCGTTCCTGGAGGACCTCCTCACGCGGCAGATCGGGGCGGACGTTCCCGTCGCGCTGGATGCGGTCGCCCGCGGCTCCCAGCAGCTCGAAAGGGCCACCGAAGCGGTGCGGCTCTTCGAGCGGGCGGTGGAGAACGAGGAGAAGAAGCTGCGGGCCGGCACCTCGACGCTCATCGACGTGATCTCGCAGCGGGACCGGCTGACCGCCGCCCGCCAGGCGCAGGTCTCGGCGCACCTCTCCCTCTCCCTGGCCCTCGTCCAACTGCGCTTCGCGACGGGGACGCTCCTCCCCCGCGACGGAGACGCGAGAGCCGTCGAGCTTGCCCGCTTCACCACCATCCCCTTCCAATCTGGAGACGAGCCGTGATCTTTCGCAAGGTGGCGCTCGAGCGGCTCTCCTCCCCCGAGCAGCTCGACCAGCTCATGCAGGTGACCGATCCCAAGGGCTGGCTCGCCTTGGGGGCCATGGCGGTGCTGCTCTTGACATCACTGGCGTGGGGAGTCTTCGGCTCCATCCCCACCGAAGCCAGCGGCGAGGGAATCCTCCTTCGCCAGGGCGGGGTCTCGAGCCTGGTAGCCGCGGAGAACGGCCAGGTCGAGGAGATCCTGGTCTCAGTGGGAGACCGGATCGAAAAAGGCCAGGTCGTCGCGCGCATTCGCCAGCAGGAGCTGCTGCAGCAAATCCAGGACTCCCACGACAAGCTCGCGGACGCTCGCTCGAAATACCGGGATCTGGTGCGCTATGCCGGCGAGCAGAGACAGCTTCGCGGCCGCGACCTCACTCAGCAGCGGGCCAATCTCGAGCAGAGCATCAGGGCTCTGGAGCGGCAGGTGGAGCTGACCCGGGAACGGACCGCCTCGGAGCGCGATCTCCTCAAGGACGGTCTCATCACCAAGCAGACCCTCCTGACCTCGGAACAGAATCTCAATACCATTCAGGATCAGCTCGCGAGCACCCGCCTCGAGCTCAACGGCCTGGAGCTCAAGGAGGTCGACGCCGAGCAGCAGCTCGACCAGCAGACCCAGACGCGGGAGGCGGAGATCCGCGATCTCGAGATCGAGCTGCGCGAGCGGCAGGCGCGGCTCGGCGAGACCTCCCGCGTCGTCTCCAACCGCGCCGGCCGGGTTCTGGAGCTGCTCGTGGATCGCGGCGACGTGGTCAGCCCCGGCACGGCCGTCCTCAGCCTGGAGGTGGTCTCGGAGGATCTGATGGCGGTGCTCTTCGTTCCCGCCACGGCGGGCAAGCGGGTGCAGCCCGGCATGGCGGTGCGGATCTCGCCGTCCACCGTCAAGCGGGAGGAGTTCGGCTCGATCCTGGGCAAGGTCACCTGGGCTGCGGAGTATCCCTCCACCTCGCGGGGAATGGTCCGTCTGCTGGGCAACGAGGAGCTCGCCCGGAAGCTGATGCAGGAGGGACCGCCGATCCAGGTGAACGTGGCTCTGCAGAGAGACCCGGCGACCCCGTCCGGCTTCCGCTGGTCCTCTTCCAAGGGGCCAAACCTCCAGATCAGCAGCGGCACTCTGGCGACGGGGGACGTCGTCGTCCGCCAGGAAGCTCCCATCAACTTGGTTATCCCGAAGGTGCGGGAGAAGCTGGGCTTCTGATGCTCGGTCTTCTCCTCGGCAAGTCCAAACCGGGTGCAGATGCGCCGCCGCGGCGGGTCCGCACGCCCACCGTCCTGCAGATGGAGGCGTTGGAATGCGGGGCGGCGGCCCTGGGGACCGTCCTCGCTCACTTCGGCCGCTGGGTGCCGCTGGAGGAGCTGCGGATCGCCTGCGGCGTCTCCCGGGACGGCAGCAAGGCGAGCAACATGGTCAAGGCCGCCCGCCAGTACGGTCTGGAGGCAAAGGGGTTCAAGAAGGAACCCCAGGCCCTGCGGGCGACCCGGCCGCCGGCGATCTTGCACTGGAATTTCAATCACTTCGTGGTGCTGGAGGGGTTCGGCAAGAAGGGTAAGGTCCATCTGAACGATCCGGGGACGGGTCCGCGGGTGGTCAGCGAGGAGGAGCTCGACCAGGCCTTCACCGGCGTCGTTCTCACCTTTCAGCCCGGCCCGGATTTCGAGCGGCGGGGAGCGCCGCCGCGGTTGATCCCGGCCCTGCGCAGCCGCCTCGCCGGCGCGCGGACGGCTCTGGTCTTCGTGCTGCTCGCCGGTCTCGCCCTGGTGATCCCCGGGCTCGTCATCCCCGTCTTCTCCAAGGTCTTCATCGACGGCATCCTGCTGGAGAACCGCCAGGACTGGCTCCCCCCGCTGCTCCTCGGCATGGGGCTCGCCGCGCTGATGACGGGGGCCCTCACCTGGATCCAGCAGAGGTATCTGCTGCGCCTCGAGACCCGCATGGCGGTGGGCGCCTCCAGCCGCTTCCTCTGGCACGTCCTCCGCCTGCCCACGGAGTTCTTCAGCCAGCG
>Ga0134122_10000489_pt1 | contig 26895 bp, 25 predicted proteins | sample KB302_FD_96461 | JGI IMG/M metagenome (GOLD analysis project Ga0134122, IMG submission 96461) | Terrestrial soil microbial communities without Nitrogen fertilizer from Kellogg Biological Station, Michigan, USA - KB3-0-2 | ecosystem: Environmental > Terrestrial > Soil > Unclassified ...
GTCGCTTGCGGCTAACAGGGGGTCAATTCGCGCTGCGCCCCGGCCCCCTGTTAGCCGCAAGCGACGGCATCCACATCGAGATCACCGGCAAGGGCGGCCATGCAGCCCGACCCCACCAGTGCATCGACCCGGTGTTGGTCGGCTCCCACATCGTCACGGCGCTGCATTCGATCGTCTCGCGCAATCTCGACCCGCTCGACGCCGGCGTCATCTCGATTTGCATGTTCCACGCCGGCGAAGCCGTCAACGTGATCCCGCAGTCGGCCCTCCTGCAGGGCACCGCCCGCTCCTTGACCCCGAAGGTGCGCGATCTCCTCGAGCGCCGCATCGTCGAAGTGGCGCAAGCGACGGCCCAGCTCTATGGGGCGGTCGCCACCGCCACCTACGAGCGCAAATATCCGGTGACGCACAACCATGCGCGCCAGACGCAGTTTGCCGCCGGTGTCGCCGCCCAAGTGGCCGGCCCCGACAAGGTCAATGGCGAAATCGCCCCCGTCATGGGCGGGGAAGATTTTTCGTTCATGCTCGAGGCCCGGCCGGGCGCCTTCATCTTTATCGGCAACGGCGACAGCGCCGGCCTACATCACCCCAAATACGACTTCAACGACGATGTGATCCCCGCCGGCATCTCCTACTGGGCACGCCTGACCGAGACGGCGATGCCCGCGTGAACGCCGATCGATCAAGCCAGGCTGGGGCCACGCCGGCACCGGCGGTCATCGTCGATGCGCTCGACCGCGGCGCCGAGAAACTGCGAACACCCTGCGGCGACGGCAGCATGGTCTGGCGCGTCTGGGGCAGCGGCGAACCGCTCCTGCTCTTCCACGGCGGCTCGGGCTCTTGGACCCATTGGCTGCGCAACATTGCAGCCCTGTCACGCCGCTATCAGCTCTGGGTTCCTGACCTCCCCGGACTGGGTCAATCGGCGATGCCGCCCCAGCCGCTCATCCCCGCCACCATCGCTGAGGTCATCGTCGCCGGGCTCGACCAGCTATTGCCGGGTGCGCGCAACCTGCGGCTCGTCGGCTTCTCTTTCGGCGGCCACGTCGCCGGCCTGACGGCGGCGAGAATGGGCGAGCGCGTCGGCACGCTGACCCTCGTCGGCGTGGCCGCGCTCGGCCTCACCGCCGAGCCTCGAGAACCCTTCGCCAAGCAGCGCGCCGGCATGAGCGCCGAGCAGATCGCCGCGGTGTTTCGGCAAAACCTACGGGTGCTGATGTTTGCCAACCCCGACCACATCGATCCCCTGGCCATCCATCTGCAGGCCGAAAACATCAAGCGCGCGCGCTTTCGCAGTCGGCCCTTTGCGGCGACCGATGGGCTCGCCAGGGCGCTTGCCGATGTTACGGCCACCGTGCAAACCATATGGGGTGCCCAGGACATCATCGCCCGCGGCTCGCTCGATACCCGGCTCGAGATCCTGCGCCGGCACCATCGCGAGCTCGAGGTACGCCTGATCGAGAATGCCGGCCACTGGGTGGCCTATGAAGCCGCCGACCGCTTCAACGAAGCCCTGCTGGAGCTGTTGGCGGCCCCCGCGCGCGCCGCTAGCTCTTGACCAGGAGGCTGAGCGCCGCGCCGGCGCGCCCGGGTTGGCGCCTCGCGCGCTTCCGGGCCTGTGGTCTCCCTCTGGTCCTGGCGCGGCAATTGCGGCAATCATGGGCGGCGGCAAAGCGCGCGCCCGGCAATGGCATTGGAGGCAGCATGTCACGGCTCATCACGGTAGGTGCCTGCCAGATGGGGCCGATCCAAAGGAGCGATGGCCGCTCGCGGGTCGTCAAGCGGCTCGTCGACCTGTTGCGGCAGGCCGCCGAGCACCGCTGCGACCTTGCCGTGTTTCCGGAGCTGACGCTGACGACGTTCTTTCCGCGCTGGTGGATGACGCAGGCAGAGGAAATCGATTCCTTCTTTGAACGCGACATGCCGTCGACCGAGACCGCACCCCTGTTCGAGGCAGCCCAGCGGCTCGGCATCGGCTTTTACCTGGGCTTTGCCGAAATCGAACGGCGCCGGGAGCGCCTGGCCCGCTTCAATACCTCAATCCTGGTCGACAAGTCGGGACGGATCGTCGGCAAGTACCGCAAGATCCATTTGCCCGGGCACGCCGAGCACGAGCCCTGGCGCCCCTTCCAGCATTTGGAAAAACGCTACTTTGAGGTCGGCGACCTCGGCTGGGGGGTCTGGAAAACGATGGGCGCCAACATCGGCATGTGCATCTGCAATGACCGGCGTTGGCCGGAAACCTATCGGGTCATGGGATTAAAGGGCGTCGAACTGGTCCTCGTCGGCTACAATACGCCCCGGCACAATCCGCCGGCGCCCGAGCACGATCGCCTGAGCGAGTTCCACAATCAGCTGTCCCTACAGGCTGGTGCCTACGCCAATGCCACCTGGGTGGTGGGTGTCGCCAAGTGCGGCGTCGAGGAGGGCTGCGAAATGATCGCCAACACCTCGGTCGTTGCCCCGAGCGGGGTGGTCCGGGCGCAGGCGCTGAGCCAGGACGACGAGCTTTTGGTCGCGTGCTGTGACCTTGATCTTGCCAACAGTTACAAGGCGACGACCTTCAATTTTGCAAAGCACCGGCAACCGCAGCACTACGGCTTGATCGTGGAACGCACCGGTGCCACCCAGCCCGAATAGTCGAACGAACATCGCTTGGAGCAAACATGGCCTACGATCTCATTCTCAAGGGCGGGCACGTCGTCGATGCATCGCAGCACATCGATGGAGTGATGGATGTGGCCTTCGCCGGCGGCAAGGTCGCCGCGGTTGGCGCACACCTCGAAGCCGGCGCCGGCACGTCCGTGCGCAACGTCGCCGGCAAGTACGTGACGCCCGGCCTCATCGACCTCCACACCCACGTCTACTGGGGTGGTACCTCGCTCGGTATCGATGCGGAAGAGTTTTGCCGTCGCTCCGGGGTGACGACCGCCATCGACACCGGCAGCGCCGGTCCCGGCAATTTCGCGGGTTTCCGCAAGCACGTGATCGAGCCATCGCAGGTCCGCATTCTTGCCTATCTGCACGTCTCGTTTGCAGGCATCTTCGGCTTCTCCAAGACCATCATGGTCGGCGAGAGCGAGAACATCCGCCTGATGGCGCCGCGCGAGGCCGCCGACGTCGCCGATGCCAACCGCGACGTCATCGTCGGCATCAAGGTGCGCGTGGGCCGGCACTCCTCGGGGGACCAGGGCGCGGCGCCGCTGGAGATGGCCCTGCAGGTCGCAAATGAGGTTGGCATGCCCCTGATGGCGCATATCGATCATCCGCCGCCGTCCTACCAAGAAGTGGTGGAAATGCTGCGGCCGGGCGACGTGCTGACGCATGCCTTTCGCCCGTTTCCGAATGCGCCCTGCAATGCCCAAGGCACCATCAAGCCGGTGGTGCTGGAGGCGCGCAAACGCGGCGTGCTGTTCGATATCGGCCACGGCATGGGGTCCTTCTCCTTCAAGACCGCACGCGCCATGCTGGCAAACGGCTTCTACCCGGATACGATCTCTTCGGACGTGCATGCCCTGTGCATCGATGGGCCGGCCTTCGACCAGGTCACCACCATGTCGAAATTTCTCTGTCTCGGCGTACCGTTGCGCGAGGTCATCAAGCAATCGACGCTGAATGCCGCCTTCGCGCTGAAGCGGCCCGAGCTCGGCTCCTTGAAGGCGGGCAGCGTCGGCGATGCCACCATCCTCTCGGTCAAGGAGGGCAAGTTCGACTATGTCGACGTGCTGGGTGAGCAGCTTGCCGGCGATCGCAAGATCTGTTCGGACGGCGTCGTGATCGCGGGCCAGTGGTGGTATCCAAAGGCCTAAGCAGGGCCGACGCCAGCGCCCCCCGGACAAAGCCGGCTCAAAAACCCAACAAGCCGCGCAAGGTGCCCAACCAACCCGGCGCCGCGGCGGGCGTTTGGCTTACACAGATCCGCGCCCCCGGCGGCTTCGATAGCAGCTTTGCCAGGCTCGCCTCGATGCGCCGCTCCTCGGAAAGCGCGCCCTGCGCCCGGGCGGTGCGACTGGCCGCGTGCAGGGCGGCCTCACCCTCGCTGCCCCGGCCGACGGCGAACAACAGTTCGCCCTTGACGCGTTCGATCGCCGCCAGCGCCTGCTTCTCTTCCGTGCGCTGGGCGATCTCGATTGCCTCCTCGACGAGGCCCAGCGCGCGCCCTTGATCGCCGAGCCTAGCGTAAGCCCCCGCCAGCGTCGCCAGTTGTGCCGGCCTAAACAGGCGCGAGCCCAATTCCTCCGCATCGGCGATCGCCGCCCGCATGACGTCGATGCCGGCGTCGACATCGCCGCGTCGGGTCATGATCGCGCCTTGGGCAAAGCGCGCCCACACCTCAAAATTCTTCAAGCCATGGCGGGCACAGAACTGTACGGCCTCCTCGGCGCGTTGGTGGCTCGCCTGCAAATCGCCGGGGTTGGGGGTCAAGACCTCCGTCACGATGGCCAAGGCGATCGAGAGGGGATGCTGAATGGCGCGCGCCCGCTCGACCGCCGCCAGCATCGCCGCGCGCGCCTGCTCGAGCTCGCCCACGGCGAAGTGCACCCCGGCGCTGAGCGCCAGCGTCACGACGTGTTGGCTCGCCATCACACCCCAGGAGCCGGCCGCCTCCGGTTGGCGCGCAAACATCGCGAGTGCCGTGTCGAAATGCTGCTTGGCAGCGCCGAAGTCCCCCATCGCCGAGTAGCTTTGCCCCAACAGACAGTGAGCCCTGCTCGCACCCTGCCCGTGCTTTTCGGCGAGCGCCAAGTGGGCGCGCGCCACCTCTAAGGAGCGCGCGATCTCCGCCCTGCCGTAGTACACATTGAAGAGCCCCAACAGCACATCGAGTTGCTCGGCAACCGTCCCGACGCTGGCGACGAGCTCGTCTGCCCGCGCGAAGACCTCGAGGCTTTCAGGGGCTGCGTAGCCACGGGTTGCCATCAGCGCCGGCCCAAGTGCCATTTGCAAATCCAGTTCCTTGCGCGCTCGGCTCGGCGATTGGGGCAGTTTGCGAGAAATCCTGACGCCCTCCGAGAAATGCTGGATTGCCTCGGCAAAGGCGGAGCGGTCGGCGGCGCGAATCCCAGCCTCCAGCCAGTGCTGGACGGCGGGCTCGAAAAGCTCCGCCTTGCTAAAGTGGGCCGCCGCGATCTCCGGTTCGATCGCCACGATATCGGGAAAACGCTGGGTCAGCGTCTTGGCAATGCGGCCGTGCAGGGCGCGCCGCTCGCCCCGCAACAGCGTACTATAGGCCGCATCCTGGATGAGGACGTGGCGGAAGGAAAAGGCCGTCCAGGGCGGCGGCCCGATCGGCAAAATAAGCTCGGCCTCGATCAGCTGCTCGAGGGCGGCGCGCAGGTCCGATGCGCTCCACTGGGTCATCACGCCCGCCAAGTGATCGAAGGTGAACTCGCGACCGAAGGCGGCGGCGGCCTTGGCGATCTCGCGCGCCGGCCCGAGCCGATCCAGGCGCGATAAGAGCGATGCATGCAGGCTGGCGGGAATGGCCAGGCCGTGCGCCGCCAGATCGCCAGCCCCGGTACCGGCTGGACGGACAACGCCGCCGGCCTCCAGGGCGGCCTTGCTCAACTCCTCGATGAAGAGCGGCACGCCGTCGGCGCGGGCAACGATGCCCTTGACCGTACTGTTGCCGGCATCGGCGATGCCGCAAATGCGCTGCGCCAGCGCCGCAGCGCTACCCTGATCGATCGGCCCGAGATTGAACGTGTGCACATTTTGGCGCTGCAACCATGGCGGGTCTGAGCCCGGGCGCGAGGTGATGACCATCAGCGCCGGCAAACCGTCGAGACGGGCAATGATGGCCTCGAGCAGTTCCAGACTGGTGGGATCGATCCAGTGGGCGTCCTCGAGCACGACGATCAACGAGCGGCGGCGCGCCAGCTCTTCGAACGCGTCCAGCAAGATCTTGAAGAGCAATTCGCGTTTTTGCCGAGCCCCGAGCACCTCCAGCGGCTGCCGCTTGGGCACGGGTAGGGCCAACAGGTCGGCCAGCACCGCGGTCAGTGCGCCGGCCGTCTCGCCGGCCCCCACCAACAAGGCCTGCAACTTTTCGAGCTTGGCGCTGGCGGGTTCGGTGACATCGATCTGAGCCGTGCGCTGCAGCTGCGTCAGCAGCGGATAGAGCATGCTGTCCTTGTGATAGGGAGAGCAGTAAAGGCGTCTGACGATCGGAAACTGCGTTCTCAGACGTTGCAGCAGTTCGAGCGCCAACCGCGACTTGCCGATCCCGGGCTCGCCGCGCACGAAGGCAACGGCGCCGGCGCCGGCTTTGGCCTTTTCCCAAAGGGCCAGCAAGCGCGCGAGCTCCGCGTCGCGGCCAACCAATGGCAGGGTCGAACGCAGGGCGGCAAAGCGGCTGGCCACCTCGCTCGGCCCGAGCACCTGGAAGGCCTCCAGCGGCGTCGGATAGCCCTTGACTTCCGACAGCTCCAGCCGGCGGTAGTCGAAGAGGCCGCGCGTGAGGCGTTGCGTGCTGGCGGATATCAGCACCGTGTCCGGCTCGGCCACCGCCTGCAGGCGGGCGGCGAGATTGGGCGTCTCGCCGACGATGGCGGGATTGTCGGCGGCCCCCGAGCGCATGAGATCGCCGACCACGACGATGCCGGTGGCCACGCCGACGCGCACGCGCAAGATTTCCTCGACCCCGCTAGCGTCGTTGATACGCCGACTGAGCTCAAAGGCCGCATTCACGGCGCGCTCGGCGTCATCCTCACTGGCGGCCGGGTAACCGAAGTAGGCGAGGATCCCGTCCCCCTGATAGCGCGCAACCATGCCGCCGAAAGCCTCGACGATTTCGGTCGCCCGACGCTGATAGCTGGTGAGAACCTCGCGCAGATCCTCCGGATCGAGCCGTCCTGCCAAGCGCGAGGAATCAACGAGATCGCAGAACAAAATGGTGAGCAGCCGGCGCTCGCCATGCGCGGCGAGCGATGACACCGGGCCGCCCGCGGCGCTCATGGGCGCCCCGCCGCAGCTGGAGTGACAAGCGCAAGGGCAATCTCCCCGGGGCCGCAGCCGAGGGCACCCTGCCGCGTGCGGCGGGGGGAATGACGCCCCGCGCGGGGTGGCGTCCGAATGGGCAGCTCCTCGATCGTGAGCACGCAAAAATCCAATGGCGACAGCAGAAGCTCGGTCTCTTGTCACGCAAGTGACAGACCTTAGCAGCGGTTGGGCGCTACATGAAAGCGCGTTGGTCGGCGGCACAGGGCAATCCGTGCCGATTTGTCCGGTGCGGGGCTGCGGCGATCGGATTGCCCACGGCGGGCCACAGGTGCGGGGTCCTGTGGCCCGTACGCACCAAAGGCTTAGTCCTGCTCGAGGGCGGCGAGCCGCAGCAAACTCGCTTCATCACAAAAAAGCCGCGTGCGGGTACGCCGGATCGCACCCGCCTGCTCCAGCGTATTGAGCGCCGCGTTGACCTTCTGTCGGCTGGCGCCAATCAGCAAGGCGAGCTCGCCCTGGGTGATGCCGAGCTCGATGAAGGCATGGATCGCGGCCCCCTCGACGTGCTGCCGCTTCAGCGCCGACAACAGGAAGCGAGCCAGCCGCATCTCGATCGAGTGCAGCGCGATGCCTTCGGCCAGCTCGCTGGTTTCGCGCAGCCGGGCGCATAAAAACTTGATGGCGGCCCGCGCCACGCGCGGGTTGCCCTCCAGCAAGGCGTTGAGCTTGGCACGTTCCAGCGACATCACTTCCACCTGTGTCAACGCCGTCGCGTCGGCGGTGCGTGCGCCCCCGTCCAAGGGGCCGATCTCGCCGAAGGTATCGCCGGCCTCGGCATGCTTGAAGGAGAGCATGCGTCCATCCAAAGAGAATACCGACAGGCGAACGCGGCCCTTGAGCACCAGGTAAATGTCGTCGGGGGGATCGCCCCGGGCGAAAATTAACTGCTCGGGTGCAAAGGTGGCGGAGACCATCTGCCGGGCAACCAGCTGGCGGTCCCGCTCGGCCAAGGATTTGAACAGGATCGTGCGGCCGAGCATGGCCGCAACGGGACGATGGGTGCTCATGAGGGATCGAACGTCGCAAAAGGTCCTAAAATAAAAAACAATTGGCGCCCGTCTTGGTCAGACCTGCCTGGCGCGCCCAGTATCTGCACCCAAGAGGTCTAGCAAAACACGAGCGATGACAATGGTTGCGCGGCGCAGATCCGCAAGCAAGATGTTTTCATCCGCACGCTTAGCATTTGCCTGCGACAGCGTGCGCGGCCCCGCCCCGTACAGCCCGACCGGCAGGCCGGCCTCGCCATAGAGGCGCGCATCCGTATAGAGCGGACTAGCGCTAAGGCCAATAGCTTCCGCAAACACCGCGCTGGCGTGCCTTTGCACGGTCGCGGCCAATCGTGCCTGTGCCGGGCTCGGCCGCAGCGCCGCGGCAAGCAACAACCGCCTGATTTTGAGCGAGATGCCGGGCTTGCCTGGACCGCTTGCCGCATGACCTGGGCGAGCCGGGCCTCGACCTCTGCGGCCCCTTCCTCCGGAATAATGCGCCGGTCGAGCCTGAGCGTGACCTTGTCGGGAACGACGTTGGTGTTGATGCCTCCCGCGATCACGCCGACGTTGAGGGTGGGTCTGGCGGCGCCGTATTCTTCATCGTAGGTGAAATGCAGCTCGACCGTTCCCCGCAAGGGGGCGGGCACGGCATGCCGTTCGGCCTGATAACCCATGGCTTCGAGCAGCTCGGCCGTATATTGCGCTGCGCGGCATTGTCGCCAACTGGCGTGTCGGTTGGCAGGCGCGCCAGCTCACGCAGAAAGGCGACCTCGGCGGCAAAATTCTCATCGACGAGATCGGCGATGCGCGCATGCCAGTCGGTCATGCCGCGCCGGGCCCCGCCAGCCGCTGATCGAGCCGGTGCGTCGCCTCCAGCAGCGCCCGCACCCCAACCTCGGCATCCTCGGCCGTGATCGACTCGGCCGGATTGTGGCTGATGCCGTCCTTGCAGCGCAAAAAGATCATGCCCGCCGGGCAATGCCGGGCCATGATTCCGGCATCGTGACCGGCGCCCGACGGCACGCCTAGCGGCGCCTGGCCGCAAGCCGCAATCGCCTCCAAGACTGCGGTGATGACGCCGTCGGCGAGCGGCGTGGCCGCATTCGTCTGGTAGGTCGCAGCCTCCACCGCAACGCCGCGCCGAGCGGCGATTTCGCTAGGCGTGGTGAGCAACGCCCGATGGGCCCGATCGCGGACGGCATCGGAGGCACTGCGCGCCGTCGTAGCGCCCGGCATCGAGGACGGTGTCGAGATGCAAACCCAGCATGATGGCCGGGGCCCGCGGCCGCCGCCCTTCGTAGCGGCCGAACACGCTGAAAAGCGCATCGGTCCGCACGCCCATGCCGGCCGCCTGCATCCAGGCCGCAACCTGCCGGCTGGTTGCCACGTGCGCACGGCTGAGCTAGCGCCGGGTGAGCTGACCCGCGAGCTCGCTAAAGGCGGCAAGTTCGTCGAGACGCCGCAGCAGGGGCGCGCCGTAGGCGCCGGTATTGGCTCTCAACCCCTGGGGCATAGGCTTGAGGGTAGAGCCGCCGGCAGCGGCTGCCGAGCCGAAGAGTTCCCCTTCGCCTCGAGCACCTGCGACTGCTAAAACCAAGCCGCAGCCCAGCAGGATTGGCGAGCTTCGGACGATGACCACCAACCCAGCCAAGTCGTTTCCCGTGTCCTGGGACCAGTTCCACCGCGATGCGCGCGCGCTCGCCTGGCGCCTCGCCGACAAGGGGCCGTTCGAAGCCATCGTCTCAATCACCAGGGGCGGGTTGGTACCTGCCGCGATTGTGGCGCGCGAGCTTGGATTGCGCGTGGTGGAGACCGTGTGCGTGGCGTCCTACCACGACTATTCGGTGCAAGGTGAGCTCGCGATCCTCAAGACCATCGCTCCGGCGGTGCGCGCCATCGGCAACGGCACGGGCAAGGGCGTGCTGCTGATCGACGATCTCACCGACACCGGCAAGACCGCTAAACTCGTGCGCCCGCTCCTGCCGCTGGCGCATTTCGCGACGGTCTATGCCAAGCCCCAGGGCGCCCCGATCTGCGATACCTTCATCACCGAGGTGTCGCAGGACACCTGGATCTTCTTTCCCTGGGATCTCGACCTCAAGTATGCGGAGCCGATCAGGGATGGCCGGCGGGCCGAGGACACAGGCCCTCCTCGAGAGCGGCAAGGCCCCTGAGCCCGACAGGTCGCCAGGGCGTGTGCGCCGCGACATCGGGGTCAGCGGTGCCGGGCAGACCGGTTGCATCACCATCTTTCAGCGCCCGACGCGGCAAACCTTGGCCCGGGACCAGCGCCCCGATTGCCTCAAGCTTGCCCCCTCGGAAGGGCCGCCCGGAGCCCGGAATTTGCCCCCCAAGAATTGCCCGCGGACCGCCCCAGCTGGCGAGGACGGCCGCGGCGGCCGCGCCGCTGCCGCAAAGAAATTTTTTTGCGCCGAAAGCGTGGGCGCGCGGACCGCTTTGCCGACGCCGCGGCTGCGGTACGGCCAACCGACCAGCGGATCCACCGCTACGGTATCGGCAACCCTGGAGCCCGCGCTCGCCCCGGGCAACAGATGCGTCGGGCGTTCATGTTTTGGTGACGAATTCCGCAGTAGGTTCAATGGGCAAGTGCCCGCGGTTGATATTTGTCGGCACCCTCCTCGCCCCCTGGTCTTGCGTAGCGGCGAGATGACGGCCCAACCCGCGCGCCCCAACTTGCCGGCCAGCATTGGGAACGCAAGATGACGGCGACCTTAGACGCATTTACGACTGCCATTATTCCGACGTTGCGCTACAGCGACGTTCCGCGCGCGATCGATTGGCTGTGCGAGGCCTTCGGTTTCGCCAAGCATTTGGTGGTCGACGACGAAGACGCGGGCGTCGTCTATGCGGAGCTCACCATCGGCGCCAGCATGATCATGGTGGGACCCGCCGATGGATCGGCCTTCGACGGGCTGATGAAACAACCCGATCAGATCGGCGGCGTCGAGACGCAGATTTGCTACCTTTATGTCGCCGATGCCGAGGCGCACCGTGCGCGCGCCATTGCCGCCGGTGCCGAGATCGTGCTGGACATTGACGCGGAGGGCTACACCGGGCGCGGCTATTCCTGTCGCGATCCGGAAGGCCACATCTGGAATTTCGGCACCTACAATCCATGGGCCACACTCACGCCCTCCGGGCCGGGCGCGGGTCACCGGCGCACCTTGCTGCTGAGCAGCCTTCTGCTGCTCACCCCGGTGGTCCTAGGGCTCATGTTCGGCGCCCCCGACCAGGGCTTTGCCGAAAAGGACGGGGGCGCCTTCAGCTGGACGGTGCAAAAGGACGCCGCGGCCGGGGAGAGCGACAAGGAGGTGCGCAGCGAGTTGGCCAAAATGCGCGCCGCCAAGGAGGCGAGCGAGCGTGCATTGCGCTCGGTCGAGGAGCAGTTGGTCTTCGAGCGCAATCAGCATTTGCTCGCCGGTCGCTCCCTGCAGGAGGCGCAAGAACAGCTCGCCAAGGAGCGCACGGTGGTGGCATCCATCAGCTCCAGTGATCGGCCCGCGAATGCGGAGCTCGAGCGGGAGCGTGCTTCACGGCTGGCGGCCGAGCGCGCGGTGCGCGAAATCCGCGAACAGTTGCAGCAGGCGCGCAACGCCAGCCAATCGAGCGACCGCGCCCTCATCGAGGCGCGGGCCGAGTTGGCCAAGGCGAATGCCGGGCGGGAGACCGCCGAGCAGCAAACGCCCGAGCGGGTCAGCAAAGCGCTCCGCGCGCACTTGGCCAAGCGGGAGGCGAGCAAGCCCAGCCTGCAGGCGCGAATGGCTCGCTACCGTGCGGCCAGACTGGCGGCGCGCGCCAGGGTGCGGCGCCTGCGTGAGGCGCGCGAGCCCTACATCAAGCCGCCCCTGCCCTATTTCTAGTGCGGACCGCCCCTCGCGCGGTATGCCTGGTTGCCGCAGGTCTGAGCGGCGCCGCGCCGGGCTGGTCCAGCCGCACCCAGATCTGGTATGCGTTGCTGGCAATGGCGTAGCTCTACCCCGGGCCCTCGCTCACATGGACAAGAAACGGCGCCCAACCTCTGCCGATCCCGGTAGTACGAAGGCTCATCGTTCCGAATGGACCAAGGCACGACGGATCGTCGTCAAGATCGGCTCCAGTCTGCTGGTCGATCGCGGCAGTGGCGAGCTCAAATCGGCATGGCTCGAGTCGCTTGCCGATGACGTTGCCGAGCTGGTCGCAGGCGGCAAAGACGTCATTGTCGTGTCCTCGGGCGCCATTGCGCTCGGACGCCACGTGCTTGCATTTTCCGCCGGCTCGCTGGCGCTGGAGCAATCGCAGGCCGCCGCGGCGGTCGGGCAGATCTTCCTGTCCAGCGCCTACCAGGCCGTGTTCAAGGCGCGTGGGCTCACCGCGGCGCAGATCCTGTTGACCTTGGGGGACACCGAGCAGCGGCGCCGCTATCTCAATGCTCGCCAGACCATCGACACGCTGCTCGGCCAGCACGCCATTCCGGTCGTGAACGAGAACGACACGGTGGCGACCGCCGAAATCCGCTACGGCGACAACGACCGCTTGTCGGCGCGCGTGGCCACCATGATGAGCGCCGACTGCCTGGTGCTGCTGTCCGACATCGATGGGCTTTATACGGCACCGCCCGGTTGCGGCATCGAGGGCCGCCTGCTGCCCGAAGTGCGACAGATCACGCCCGAGATCGAGGCGATGGCGGGAAGCGCCGGCAGCGAGCTGTCGCGCGGGGGCATGGTAACCAAAATCCAGGCGGCCAAGATCGCGCTGGCCGCCGGCACCAATATGGTGATCACCTCGGGTACGATCGCGCATCCCTTGCGCGCGCTCAGCAGCGGCGCGCCGTGCACCTGGTTTTTGGCCTCCTCCGATCCGGTGGCGGCGCGCAAGCGTTGGATCGCCGGTCAACTCGAGGCCAAGGGAAGCGTGCACATCGACGCCGGCGCGGTGAAGGCGCTGCTGGCGGGCAAAAGCCTGCTTCCCGCCGGCGTGACGCGGGTGGACGGCACCTTCGAGCGCGGCGACGCCGTCGCCATCCGCGATGCCGGCGGGCGCGAGATCGGCCGCGGGCTCAGCGCCTACGCTTGGACCGACGCCGTGCGCATCATCGGCAAGAAGAGCGGCGAGATTGCTGCCATCCTTGGCTACGAGGGCCGCGCCGCCCTGATCCATCGCGATGACATGGTTCTCAGCCGCGCCTGAAAGTGCTAAGCGGAGAGCGTCAGCAAACGAAGCAACGCCCTTGTCAACACAACGCAAGCCCGAAACGCTCAACGATGTCGGCGCCGCGATGCGCGCCATCGGCCTTGCCGCGCGCGAGGCGGCAGGCGCCTTGGCACAGGCCAGCAGCGAAGCGAAGACCGCGGCGCTGGTCGCAGCCGGGCGCGAGATAAGAGGGCAGACCGCCGCCATCCTGCTCGCCAATGAGCGTGACCTCAAGGAGGCGCGCAGCGCTGGCGTCAGCGCGGCGTTCCTCGATCGCCTGCTGCTCGATCCGCAGCGCATCGAGGCCATCGCCAAAGGCTTGGAAGAGGTCGGCGCCCTCGCCGATCCCGTTGGCGCCGTGCTCGCCCGCTGGACGCGCCCGAATGGACTTCGCATCGAGCGCATGCGCGTACCGCTGGGCGTGGTCGGCATCATCTATGAAAGCCGGCCGAACGTGACCGCGGATGCCGGCGGGCTCTGCCTCAAGTCCGGCAACGCCGCGATCCTGCGCGGCGGCTCGGACAGCCATCACTCCAGCCGCGCCATCCAGGTCTGCCTCGCGCGTGGCCTGCGCGAGGCCGGCTTGCCCGAGAGCGCGGTGCAGCTCGTGCCCACCACGGACCGCGAGGCCGTCGGACTGATGCTCAAGGGTCTCGACGGTGCAATCGACGTGATCGTACCTCGGGGCGGCAAAAGCCTAGTTGCGCGGGTGCAGGAGGAAGCGCGCGTGCCGGTGTTTGCGCATTTGGAAGGCATCTGCCACACCTACGTCGACCGTAGCGCCGAGCTTGGCATGGCGAAGGCGATCGTGCTCAACGCCAAGCTGCGGCGGACCGGCGTCTGTGGCGCGACCGAGACCCTTCTCGTCGACCAGGCGGCACCCGCCGGCCACCTTGCGGCCCTCGTCGGCGCCCTCGCCGATGCCGGATGCGAGGTTAGAGGCGATGCTGCCGCGCAGGCCGCCGACAAGCGCGTGCTGGCGGCCAGCGAACTGGACTGGTCGACCGAATACCTGGACGCGATCATTGCCGTGCGCGTGATCGACGGCGTCGAGGGAGCCATTGCCCACATCCGCAGCTACGGCTCACAGCACACCGATTGCATCGTCGCCAACGACCGCGCCGCTGCCGAGCGCTTTCTCGCCAGCCTCGACAGCGCCATTGTGCTGCACAACGCCTCCACGCAATTCGCCGACGGCGGCGAATTCGGCATGGGCGCGGAAATCGGCATCGCCACCGGGCGCCTGCATGCCCGCGGGCCGGTTGGCGTCGAGCAGCTAACCACGTTCAAATACGTGGTTCGCGGCACCGGTCAAATCCGGCCCTAACGACGCCAGCCGCCGGCGGACACGAGGCGCGCGCCCTCACACCTCGCGCGCGCCGCGTGACCTCTAGGCGCGTTTGATGAGGCCAACCACGAACAGCACGATGATGGCGCCGATTGCCGCGTGCAGGATGGGCCCGAGGATGCCCCCGAGCGGCCAGAAATTGGGAAACAGCCAGCCGGCAACGAAGGCACCGATAATGCCGACAATGATGTTGCCGATCAGGCCGAAGCCTCCCCCCGTCATCACCATGCCGGCGAGCCAACCGGCGATGGCGCCAATGATCAAAAAGATGATGAGTGCCTGCGGATCCATGCTTTTGCTCCCGGATGTGGGAGGACAGGGCAAAAGCCCGCCCTTCCCGTGTTGCCAAATCCCGCGAACTTGAACCCGTACGATCGTCAGCGCGCCTCAGGCTAAACTGCTTTGCCCTCCGGCGCCATCGTCCAGCTGGTGTGGGTCGAGGTGCGGGATGCGCCGCACCAGAGGCAGCCAAGTTGTGACGATCCTGATACACATAGGTCGAAGCGGGTTCTGTGATCTAAAGCAAGGGGTTCCCAAATGGCCGGCGTTCTCGAGGGCGTTCGCGTGTTGGATTTCGGCCGCTACATCGCGGGCCCCTACTGCGCGGCACTCTTGGCCGAACACGGCGCCGAGGTGATTCGGATCGAGAAGCGCGAGGGTAGCGAGGACCGGTTCCAGGCGCCGGTTGCCAGCACCGGCGAGGGCGCTCTGTTCCTGCAGATGAACCGCAACAAGCTCGGCATGACGCTCGATCCCATGCGAGCGGAAGGCCAAGAGGTCGTCCGTCGCCTGGTCGCGCGGGCCGATGTGGTGATCGCCAATCTGCCACCGCAGACCCTGGTGGCCATGAAGCTCGACTACGCCAGCCTGACGGCCGTTAAACCGGACATCATTCTGACCACCGTCTCGGCCTACGGGCGCGGTGGGCCCTACAGCGACCGCGTCGGTTTCGACGGTATCGGCCAGGTGATGTCCGGCGCGGTCTACATGACCGGAGAGGAGGACCAGCCCTACCGCGCGCAGGTTCCCTGGGTCGATTTCGGCACGGCTTTGCACTGTGCCTTCGGTACCATGGCGGCGCTGATGGCGCGGCAGGCCAGCGGCAAGGGACAATGGGTGGAAGGGGCCTTGCTGGCAACGGCGGTCACGCTCGGCAACGCCCTATTGATCGAACAGGCCGTGATCGCCCCCAATCGCGTGCCGACCGGCAATCGAGGGCAGACGTCGGGACCGGTCGACATCTTCCGCACCAAGGACGGCTGGATCCTCGTGCAGGTGGTCGGCAACCCGCTATTTGCGCGCTGGGCCCGCCTGATGGGCGAGGAGCATTGGCTGAACGACCCGCGCTTTAAGGACGACATCTCGCGCGGCGACAACGGCGCCCTGATCAGTGAACGCATGCGGCGTTGGGCGGCGGCCTACAATAATGCCGAGGCGCTGGACCTGCTGGCCAAGGCGAAGATTCCGGCGGGGCCCGTGCTCAAGCCGCAAGCGACGCTCGAGGATCCCCACATCAACGCCGTCGGCTTCTTTCAGCCGACCGAATTCCCCGGCGCCCCGCGGCCGGCGCCGATTGCCAAAGTGCCGGTGTGGCTGTCGGAAACGCCGGGCTCGATCCGCCGCCGCGCACCGCTGCTGGGCGAGCACACCGACCAGATCCTGGCCGAGCTCGGCTACGACAAGGCGGCGATTGCGACGCTCCGGGACAAGGGTGTGATCTGAGCAGGCGGCGCCGTTACGGCACGGTTTTGCCCACCGCACTAGGACCAGGAGCGAGCATGACGGAACCGATCGGCAGCGAAAGTTTTCCCTACTTCGGCGACGAGCACACGATGCTGCGCGCCACCATCCGCCGCTTTATCGCCGAGCGCGTGCTGCCCGCGGGCGACCACTGGGAAGAGCAGGGCTTTGTACCGCGTCAAATCCTGACCGAGATGGGCGCGCTCGGGCTGCTCGGCATGCGCTACGCCCCCGAATACGGCGGCTCCGGCCTCGATACTTTGGCCAACGCCGTATTGGCGGAGGAGCTCGGGCGTTCCACCTACGGCGGCTTTGCGGTGACGGTATTGGTGCATACCGATATGGCCTCGCCACACCTCTACCACGCCGGCAGCAAAGCCCAGCTCGAGCGCTGGATGCGCGGCATCACCGCCGGCCACACCATCACCGCGATCGCCATGACGGAGCCCGACGCGGGCTCGGACCTTGCCTCCATGCGCAGTACCGCCCGCAAGACCGCAGGCGGCTACTGCCTCAACGGCGCGAAAACCTACATTACCAACGGCGTGCATGCCGATCTCGTATTCGTCGCGGCCAAGACCGGCGAGCCGGGGCGCGGGCGCCATCTCACCATCTTCGCAGTGGAGAAAGGCACGCCCGGCTTCCGCGTGGCGCGGACGCTCAAAAAACAAGGCTGGCTGTCGAGCGACACCGCCGAGCTGGTGTTTGAGGATTGCTTCGTGCCGGATGAAAATGTTTTGGGCGAGGAGGGCCGAGGCTTCTACCAACTCGTCAAGAACTTGCAAAACGAACGCATCGTGCTAGCCGCCCAGGCGCTGGGGGAGGCCATGAAGGCGCTGGAGCTCACGCTCGACTGGGTCAAGCAGCGCAAGGCCTTTGGCGGCCCCTTGTGGGATAAGCAGACGATCCGGCACCGCCTGTCGATGCGCTGCGCCCAGGTCGAGGCGGCCCGCGCCTTCTTATTCAATACCGCCTGGCGCGATACGCGCAACGAAACCGTCGTCAAGGAGGTATCGATGCTCAAGGCCCTGGCGGGCACGCTCGTCAACGAGGTGATGTACGACTGCCTGCAATTCCACGGCGGTATGGGCTACATGCGCGAGACCGCCATTGAGCGCATGACGCGGGACGCGCGCGTGCAAGCGATTGGCGGCGGCGCCACCGAGGTGATGCTGGAGGAGGTCGCCAAAAGAATTTGAACCCGGCCACGCCCGCCGCCGCGCCGCCCAAGAAATTTTCACCCAGGATTGCCAACCAAGATTGCCGGCAGCCGCCTGGCGTTCAGTCCAGATGGCCGCCATCGTAGCGCGAAGCGATGCGCCCCAAGGCGGCACGAAATTGGTCGTTTCCCAGCAGCGCGGCGACCTCGCCGTCCCCCGGCGTGCCACCGAGATCGCTGCGCGCCAGCAGCTCGGCAAGCCCGCGGCCGCTCAAATTGCCTCTTGCCGTGGCGGCGAAACCGCGCGCGAGCAAGGTCTCGAGCAGCGCCGGCGTCAGGCAGGGTAGTTCGGCCAGAAAGCCATTGAGCAGGACTTGGGCGAGCTCGTGATCGGGGTGGTCCGGTCGCAACGGCGCGCGGCCGTGGTCCCACAGGTGCTGAACGCCATCCCAAGGCGCCGGTTCGGCTGGAAAGCGCGCCAGCAAATCGTTTGCCTCGTCGGCCACGTAGAACCGGTTCAGCCTGTCAAAAAAGGCAAACTGATAGCCCTGCGCCAGCAGAGCCGGCTCCCACTCACCCCAGGCCTCAGCCATGCTGCCCGGCTGCACCGCTTCGATCAGCAGGAGGCGCGGCCGCTGCCGCGCAAAATCCATACCCGCCAGCACTTCGCCCTCCGCGCCCTCGACGTCGATCTTCAGAAAATCTATTGCCGCGAGGCCGGCCGCATCGATCAGGGCACCCAAGGGTCGCACACGCTTGCGAATCGTCTGGTAGCTGGCGCCGAACTGGGCCGCACCCACGGCATGCTCCCGCACCGTCGAAGAGAACCCGTGCAGTTTGTCGACCAGGTAAAAATCGACCTCGCCCTCGGCCCTGCCCGCCAGGCAGGACAAGGCCTCATCGCGCGGGCGAACGTGGGCATAAAGTTCGGCGAGCGCCACCTGCGGCTCCACCACCAAACCGCGCCAGCCCTTGAGATAGAAATGGAAGGAAACGTTGTCGGCCACCGGGTGGCCCGCCCCAACATCGACATAGCAGCCCCCGTCCTGTCCGGCGAAGATCAGGTCGAGGTGGTAGTCCTCCATATTTTGCGCGTAGGAAAGGTGCATCATTTCGCCCATTGTGTTGCGCCGCCAGCCTGCTTCTAGTGGCGCGCATCCGTTTCGTCGAGAGCATCGCCGGAGCATTTCGTCTGATCCATGATGCCAGCCATCCTCACCAACGCCGGCACCCTCTTGCGCCGCTACCATGTGATCTTCTGCGACGTCTGGGGGGTCGTGCACAACGGGCAGCAGGCCTACGCGCCAGCTGGTGCCGCCCTGGCGCGATTCCGCCGTGCGGGCGGCACGGTGATTCTCGTCTCCAATGCGCCGGTGCCAGCCGACGGCGTCGAGCAGGTGCTGGCCAAGACGGGCGTGCGCCGGGATGCCTGGGACGCGATCGTGTCGTCGGGGGACATCGCGCTGCAACACATCGCCGAGCAAGGTTATCGGCGCATGCATTGGGTGGGACCCAGCGAGCGCGACTACAAGCTCTATGTGCGATTAAACAAGCCGCAGGTTGCCCTCGAGGAGGCCGATGCCATCGTTTGTACGGGGCTCAAGGACGATCGCCGCGAGACCGTCCAAGACTATCGCAACCTGATCGCGGACGGCGTGCGGCGCGGCCTGCCCTTCGTCTGCGCCAATCCTGATCTTGTGGTCGATGTTGGGGCCGTGCGGCTGCCCTGCGCCGGCAGTATCGCGCTCGAGTATGAGCGCCTGGGCGGAGACGTGTTCTGGGCCGGCAAGCCGCATCCTGCCGCCTACGCGACCGCCATGGCGCGCGCCGGCGAGGTCGGCGGCGCGGTGCCGGCGCTCGACCGGATCCTTGCCATCGGTGATGCGGTGCGCACCGACATGGCGGCGGCGCGCGGTCTCGGCGTCGACGGGTTGCTGATCGCCGGCGGCATCCACAGGGACGAGCTCATGCTCGAGGGCGCCATCGATCCGGCACGGCTTGGCAAGCTATTGGCCGCTGCGGACACTGCCACCACCGTGGCCGCCATGCCCGAGCTCGTCTGGTAGGCGGTAACGGCAGCGGTGCTGGGCCTTGGCTACTTGGGCGCCGAGGGGGGCGCCGAGGGGGGCGCCGAAGGGGACGCCGAAGGGGACGCCGACGGCCCATCGACCTGATCGCTGAAGCCCGAAAACAGGAGATCGGGCGAACTCGTGTTGTGGCGTGAGGGCGACACGCGGCCGGCCCACAGCTCGCTGGCACGCGCGCCCTTGAAGGCCATGATGCCGTCCTCACGCCAGCCGCCGGCCCCCGCCTCACGCACCGCCACGCGCGCCACGTCGTTGTTGAAGTCGGTCACATACATGGAGCGCAGGGCCGCGAACGGCGCCCCGACAATGGGCTTGTCGAAGGTCACCTCGAGCGTGTGGCGCTTGTCATCGAGTTCCGCGAGCCGCACGGCGGCCATGCCGCCGCGCACGTAGCTGAGCGTGAAGGTACGCCGTTTCGGATCAAACGCCACGTCCCTGATCTTGACGATGGGCCGCCCGTCGAGCTCGATTGGCCCGATCAGGACGGAGGAGCCGAAGGCCGTGGGCGCCCGCTCGGCCGGCGCCTTTGGGCGCAGCCGCCAATAGCCATCCTGAGGGTAGAAGACCAGCACCTCTTCGCCTCCCATCGGCCGGATCATCCAGACCTGAAGCAGATGGATCTCCGTCTCGAGCCGATCGCCGATGTGCACGGTCGCTCCCGTCGGGCGCCAGAAGTCGTGGAAGGTCAGGCCGACCACCCACATTTCGATGTCTTCGTAGAGCGTCTTGCGCTTTGGCGGCTGCTGCGGACCCGCACGCGGATCTCCAGGCGCGGTGCAGGCCGTCCAATCGGCCTCGTAGCTGTCGCGCTGCTGGGCGCTCATGTAGGTTGGGTGCACGGCGCTGATGCGGAACGTGCGCACCGCGCTCGAGGTCAGATTCAAAGTGACGTTGTCTTTTTCGGCGCACAGCACCGGCTCGCTGGCATTGTGCACCTCGACGGCGAGCGGCTCGGCGCGCGCGCTACCGAGCGTACCTCCAAGCGCAAGAAGCCAGATTGCCATCGCCGCCGCCGGCCCTTGGCGCTGCGCCGTTCCCATGCTGCCGGGGCGGCGTTGCGCCCGGCCAGCGGCTGCCCAGAACGCCCGTTGCCGCCGCACCGGACCTTGGCGATCAAGCTTGCAGCACACAATAGACATCCCCGGAATTGGCATCGTGCGTCAGCGCGGCAATGTGCTCGGCCATCTCGGCGCGGCTGAGCCAACGATTGAACGTCAAAACCTGGCTTTCCCCGAGCGCGATATCGAAACCGTAGCGGCCAAGCGAGTCTAGCCGAGCAAGGCAACGATAGGCGACGTCGCGCTGGATCGTGGTGAATTCGAAGGAAAGCGCCGGCAGTGGTTGGGACAAACCTGCCAACACGACATCCTCGAACCCCTCGACGTCGATCTTGGCGAACGCCGGTGTGCCGTGGCCGGCGATCAAGGCATCGAGGCTGGTGGCGGGCACCTCGACCATGGCATCCCAACGCTGACCTTCCCAGCCGCCGGCGCCCGCCGCCGCCGCCACAAACTCGTCGGAGGCGGTGGACACGGTCGGATTGGCCGAGTTGATCCTGAGCCTCAACGTGCCTGGCCGCTCGGCGCAGGCGGCTTCCACGACCACTACGTCCTGATCGCCGGCATAGATGGTTCGGATCGCCCGCGCGCACAACGGCTGCGGCTCGAGCGCGACCACGCGTGCACCAAGGCGCCGAAAGCTGCCGACGCGGTCGCCGACGTGGCTGCCGATGTCAAAGGCAAGCTCGCCCAAGCCCAGGAAGTGCCGGTAGAGCCGATCCATCGCGGCATCGCGAGCGGCGTGGCCGTAGTAGATCGCAAGCGAGCGGTGCAGCATGGCGAACGCCGGATCATCGCTGAGAACGGCGACGCGGTTCGGAAGGACCATGAGCAAGCTCTCACGCTGTCGTCGCGCGGGCGGCGACGATTTCCGGTGGCGGCCTGAAGTCCTCGGGAATTCCGCAGATACCGAGGCGCTTCAACGCGCGGCCAAACGCGGGATCCGCCGTCACGACGGCGAAGGGAATGGCCAATAGATAGCCGGCGGTGAGCGGCAGGCTCCAGCACAGCACCGCAGGGGCGATCAGCCCTAGCGCGCCGCACACGATCACCCCAAACAGGGTCTGCGGCCACAGGTGACGCGCGCCTTCGCTCCACGACAGGCGCTGGGCGTCGCGCACCTGCCCACCCCAAACCACGGACCTGCCAAACAGCAAACCCAGCATGAAGATGGAGGTGCGAATGGTGGAGACGGCGCCCTGCAAGAACGAGAATGTGAGCTCGAGCACGGCACTGACCAGGAACCGCAGCCAGCCGCCGTAGCGTGCCACACCGCCGCGGCCGAACATGGCATCGACCAGTCCGGCGATCTTGGGCATCAAGTACATGATGAAGTAGGTCACATAGAGGGCCTTGGCGGCACCGGTTGGGAAGTCGGGGACCGCTTGGGCCTGCCAGGCCGCCACGGGCAAGAGGGCGATCATCAGGGTCCAGGCCGGGATGCCGACGAACATCAAAATCGCCCATAGCAGCTGAAAGCGGCTCATCGCATAGAGGCCCGGCAGGTCGAGCAGCTTCAGATACTGCATGTTGCCCTGGCACCAGCGCACGTCGCGGCGGGCAAACTCCAGTATTGTCGGCGGGTTCTCCTCCCAACTGCCAACCTCTTCGGGGAGCACCCGCACCTCGTAGCCGGCGCGGCGCATCAAGGTCGCCTCCACCTGATCGTGCGACAGGACGTGGCCACCGAGCGGCGGCTTGCCGGGCAAAAGCGGCAGGTCGCAGTCGGCATAAAACGGCGTCACGCGCACCAGCGCATTGTGCCCCCAAAAGGGCCCGCAGTCGCCCACCCACCAGGCCTGGCCCATGGTGTAGGCGCGCATCCCGTGGCGCATGCCGAACTGGAAAATGCGGGCAAAAGCGCTCGCCGAGGGCATGCCGACCACGAGGCTTTGCAAGATGCCAATCTTCGGATGCGCCTGCATCATGCGCACCAAGCGCACGATCTCGGCGCCCGACATCAGGCTGTCGGCATCCAGCGGCAGCATGAGGTCGAACTGGTCGCCCCAGCGGGCGCAGAAGTCGCGCACGTTGCCGGCCTTGTAGCCGAGGTTGTTGCTGCGCCGGCGGTAGGTGATGCGGTCGGGGGCGCGGGCGGCGGCCTTCCAGGCGGCGACGGCCGCCTCCTCGGCCGCGGCGACGGCGCCGTCGTTGCTGTCGCTCAAGACGAAATAGCTGAACGCGGCACCCTCACCCGTTTGCTCGACGCTGTCCTGCACGATTTTGAAACGCTGAATGGCTCGCGCGGCGTCCTCGTTGCGCAAGGTCATGAAGATGGCGGTCTGGATGCGGATCGGCGTTGGCTGCTCGCCGGCCGCCGCGTACGGCGCCACGGCCATCCCCGCATCGGTGCCACCGGCGTTGAGAAGCCACAGTCCGATCAGCGCGTTCCAAAAGCCGAGCACGGCCCAGGGCGTGCCGAGCGCAAAACACACGAAAAGCACGCCGTCGACCCACGTCCAGCCGCCGGCGCCGAGGATGCGGCCGGCCCACCACAGCATGAGGGCATAGGTGATGAGGTTGAGGCCGAAAACGATGCGCCGGCGGCCCGTCAGCTCATCGATGGACTGGAGGCCAGTGGGTGTCGTAAGGCTCAGCGCTGGCGGTGGTAGTGCCCCCGGTGCGGGGGCATCGAGGCTGTCGCTCATGCAGTGTTCATCCGGGTGGTTTATGGCAGCGGCGCTATCCTGGCAATTCGGAGCGGTAACATGATGGCGCGCCGATCAACCGGCAAGACCCGCATGGCTCGGGCGCTCTGGTACGTAAAGAAGGGCACGGTGGAACTGCGCTCAACGCCGCTGCCGCCGCCCGGGCCGGGATATGCCCGCGTCCGCAGCCTCTTTAGCGGCATCAGCCGCGGCACGGAACGGCTGGTTTTACTGGGCGGCATCGGCCCAAGCGAATGGGAGCGCATGCGGGCGCCGATGCAGGAGGGCGCCTTTCCGTTCCCGGTCAAGTATGGCTACGCCGCGACCGGCATCGTCGAAGCCGGGCCAGCCAATCTCGTCGGCCGCCAGGTCTTCGCGCTGCATCCGCACCAGGACTACTTCAATGTCCCACTTGACGCCCTCATCCCCATACCCGAGGGCCTGCCGGCGCGGCGCGCCACCTTGGCCGCCAATATGGAAACCGCCCTCAACGCCGTCTGGGACAGTGGCGCCGGCCCGGGCGATCGCATCGTCATCGTCGGGGCCGGCGTCGTCGGGCTCCTGCTGGCGGCGCTCGCGGCCCGCCTGCCCGGGGCCATCGTCACGGCCGTGGACGTCGAGGAGCAGCGCCGGCCTTTGGCGGAAGGGCTGGGCGTCGGCTTTGCCAGGCCCGAGCACGCGCCCACCGATGCCGACGTCGTGTTCCATGCCAGCGCCACCGGCGCCGGCCTCGATGCCGCCATCCGCTGTGCCGGCCTCGAGGCGCCCATCGTTGAGCTCAGCTGGTATGGCGACAGGCCGGCAACCGTCGAGCTCGGCGGCGCCTTTCACAGCCGCCGCCTGCGGATCCTGTCCTCCCAGGTCGGACAGATTTCGCCCAGCCGGCGCCCGCGCTGGAGCTTTCGGCGCCGCTTGGAGGCCGCGCTTGGGCTCTTGGCCCTGCCCGCCCTCGACGCACTGGTAGCCGAAGAGATCGCCTTCGATGCGGCGGCGCACACCCTGCCGAAGGCGCTCGCCGCCGAAGCTCGGGCGCTCGCCCCCGTCATCCGCTATCCCCAGGTCTGAGCCAGGAGAAACGCCATGTACGCCGTCGAGGTGCGCGATCGCATCATGATCGCCCACAGTTTGCCCGACCCGTTTTTTGGACCGGCGCAGGGCCTGCACGGGGCCACGTTCGTGGTCGACGTCGCCTTTTATCGGGAAAAGTTGACGCCGCAGAACGTGGTGGTCGATATCGGCGCGGCGCTCGAGGTGCTCAAGCAGACCCTGAAGCCGCTGGCCTACCAGAACCTCGATGCCCTGCCGCAATTCAAGGGCACACTGACAACCACGGAGTTTTTGTGCCAGTACGTTTTCGAGGCAATGGGTCAGGCGGCCAAAAACGGTGCCCTGGGTGAGGACGGCAAGGGGCTCGCCAAGATCAAGGTGACCCTGCACGAAACCGATCTGGCTCGGGCCTCATTTGAAGGGACGCTGTGAGCATGTCGGGCCTGCCGCGGCCTTGCCCCACATCCCGTGCCGCTTGGCGCCGGCTGGCGCCCGACCGGCGGGCCATGGACCGCCCGCGGCCATGATCGAAGCCGCTTTCGCCATCCCCGGTGACCTGGGGCTGCCGACCGGCGGCTATGTCTACGCACGCCGCGTGCTGGAGCGGTTTCCCCTGGCAGACGTGCGGCTGCAGCCGCTGGCGTTACCGGCATCATTTCCCGACGCCAGCGCCCAGGATATCGGCGAAACCGCGCGCCGGCTTGGGGCCCTGCCAACCGACACCGTCATCCTGTTCGACGGCTTGGCCTATGGGGCGATGCCGGCCGCGGCCATTGCCGGCCTCAAGCAGCCCGTCGTTGCCCTCGTCCATCATCCCGTCGGTCTCGAGGCCGGTCTCAGCACCACACGCCGGCGGCAACTCATCGCACTCGAAATGGCGGCGCTGGCCCTGTCTCGACGCGTGCTCGTCACCAGCCCCACCACCTTGCGAACGCTGGTGTCCGACTTCGCCGTGCCCGCGGGCAAGATCACCGTTGCCGAGCCCGGCACCGAGCGCGCCGCGCGCGCCCGCGGCACGGCATCACCCCCACAGCTCGTCGCCGTCGGCTCGATCGTGCCGCGCAAGGCCTACGACCTCCTGGTGCGTGCGCTGGCTCCGCTGGCGGCCTTGGACTGGCAGCTCACGATCATTGGCGCCACGGATCGCAGTCCGGCCGCGGTCGCAGCCCTCGGCCGGGCCGTGACCGAAACCGGGCTCGGCGCACGCATCGCGATCGCGGGCCCGCTCGCACAAGCCGAGCTGGCCGGTCACTATGATCGCGCCGATCTGTTTGTGATGCCCTCGCTGTACGAGGGATACGGCATGGTGCTGGCGGAGGCGATGGCCCGGGGCCTGCCAATTGTGTGCACCACGGGTGGGGCGGCGGCCGAGACGGTGCCCGACAACGCCGCTGTGAAAGTGGCGCCGGGCAATGTCGCCGCGCTGACCGGCGCGCTGCGCCGCGTGCTGGAGGACGCCGCGCTGCGCCTGAGCTTGGCCGATGCATCCTGGGCCGCCGGCCAGGTATTGCCAGGCTGGCAGGATACGGCGGCCATCATCGCCGGCGTCATCAAGGAGACCTCACGATGAGCGCCTTTAGCGCCAATTGGCTCGACCGGCGCGAACCGGTAGACCACCGCTCGCGCAACAAGGCCTTGGCGCAGGCGTTAGCCCGCCACTTCGACGGCTGGCGGCCCCTCACTGTGGTGGATCTGGGTTGCGGCACCGGCTCGAACCTGCGCGCCACCGCGCCCCTACTCGGACCAGAGCAGCACTGGACGCTGGTCGACCGTGACCAGGCGCTGCTCGATGCGGCTGTACCGAGGCTCACGGCCTGGGCGGACGGTTGGGATGGCAGCGGCGGCGAGCTCGCCCTGTTCAAGGGCCACAAGCGCATCGACGTGAGGTTCCGCCGCGCCGATCTTGCCGATGGTTTGGATGCCGCCTTAGGGCCGGCGGCGCATCTGGTGACGGCGGCCGCCCTGTTCGATCTCGTTTCCGCGGCCTTCATTGCGCGGTTCACGGCCGCGCTGGCCGCGCGCAAATGCGCCTTTTATACCGTACTCACCTACGACGGCGATCAGCGCTGGACACCCGCGCACGCGGCCGATGCGGCCATGACCGAGGCGTTCCACAGCCATCAACGCCGCGACAAAGGCTTTGGTCCCGCGGCCGGCCCAGCCGCGCCCGACCTCCTGAGCGAGAGTTTCGCTGCGGCGCGCTACACGGTGCGCGAGGCCGACAGCGCCTGGCGGCTCGAGGAGGCGGACGCCGCTCTCATTGCCGATCTGGGGCAGGGATTTGCCACCGCCGTGGAGGAGACCGGCGCCGTCGATGCGGTAAGCATCAAGAGTTGGCGCGCCGTCGCGCGGACGGCGGCGGTGGTGGGCCACGCCGATACCTTGGCGCTACCGCCCTTGCGCTAGGGGACGGGAGTGCTGGCACGGGGTCCCTCGACAAAAGTGCGAGGCCGCACAACAAAATAAGGCCGTCGCGGAGAAGCGACGGCCTTATCGAAGGCATGTGAAGAAGGGTCTCGATGCTGATGCTTCACCCCTTGGCAGACCTGGCAACGACCTACTCTCCCGCGTCTTAAGACGAAGTACCATCGGCGCAGGGGCGTTTCACGGCCGAGTTCGGAATGGGA
>Ga0134122_10000490_pt1 | contig 26883 bp, 23 predicted proteins | sample KB302_FD_96461 | JGI IMG/M metagenome (GOLD analysis project Ga0134122, IMG submission 96461) | Terrestrial soil microbial communities without Nitrogen fertilizer from Kellogg Biological Station, Michigan, USA - KB3-0-2 | ecosystem: Environmental > Terrestrial > Soil > Unclassified ...
CCAGTCCCGGCTCTACGCCGCGGTGGACACGGTGGTGTTCACCTCCGCCACCCTGGGGGCGGAGGGCCGGTTCGGGTACTTCGCCAACCGGATGGGCCTGGCCACGGACGAGGGCCCGGCGGTGGAGCCGCTGCGGGAGATCTCCGTCGAGTCCCCCTTCGACTACCGGCGGCAGGCGGCGCTCTACGCGCCCTCGCACCTGCCGGAGACCAGCGAGCCGGGCTTCGTGGAGGCGGTGGCGGAGGAGATCGTCGCCCTCTCCCGCATCACCGATGGGCGGGCGTTCGCGCTCTTCACCTCGCTGCGGAACATGGAGGCGGCGTACCGGCTGGCGGCCGGGCGCCTGGAGGTCCCCGCGCTGCTGCAAGGCGAGCGGCCGAAGACCGCCCTGCTCGAGTCGTTCCGGGCCCGGCCGTCCGTGCTGTTCGCCGCGCACTCGTTCTGGGAGGGCGTGGACGTGCCGGGCGAGGCGCTCTCGCTGGTCATCATCGACAAGCTGCCGTTCGCGTCGCCGGGGGACCCGCTGGTGGCCTCGCGCATCGAGCAGCTCCGCGCCCGAGGGGTGGACCCGTTCGCCGGCTACCAGCTCCCGGAGGCGGTCATCGCCCTGCGCCAGGGCTTCGGCCGGCTCATCCGCACGCGCGACGACCGCGGCATCGTGGCGGTGCTGGACCGGCGGCTCGTCACCCGCGCCTACGGGCAGACGTTCCTGCGCAGCCTCCCCAAGGTACGGCGCTTCGGCGAGCTGCCGGCGATCGAGGCCTGGTGGAAGGCGGGGCTCAGATCTCCCGCGACATGAGCAGGCGGAGCTTGCCCGACTTCTTCGACACCACCGTGGCCACCGTGGTGAAGCCGGCCTTGCGGTAGAAGCTGACCGCGGGCGCGTTGGCCGGGTCGACCCGGAGGGCGACCGTCTTGCGGTACATGTCGCGCGCCACCTGGAGGCAGTGGTCCAAAAGCGCCATCCCCACGCCCTTCCGCCGCAGCTCCGACCGGACGACGATGTTCCGCATGTAGGCGGCGCCGGGGACCGGGCCGTCGCGCTCGATGGTCACGTAGCCGACGATGTCGTTGTGCAGCCGGCCCACGTGGATGAAGGGGCGCAGCTTGGTGAGCGCCTGCAGGCTCTCGTCCAGGCTCTCGCCGCGCGACTTCCAGGGCTCCGAGGCCGCGCGGAGGGCGGAGACCAGGTTCAGCTCGGCGTCCGTGGCGGGGGAGAACTTGAGCTGCTTGTTGAGGTCGGCGGGGAGGTTCGCCACCTGCATGGGGGGAGGCGCGCTCGCCTCGGGCGCCTCGTCGACCCGCTTCTCCGTCATCGGCTGACCTCCATGGAGGGTGATCCTAACCGCAACGCTCCAATGCTTCCATGGCCTCCGAGGCCTCCCTTGGCCACCGCGCCCACGCCCGGATGCCGATCAGGCGAGTCCCTGCGACCCCACCCGCGGTAGTCGCAAGCGGGCCCTTCAAACGCGCTTCGGCGTCCCTTATAAATCTGGGAGAGTCTCCCACGCGGGCCTCACTCTCGTGCAGCTCAACCACGCCCAGCGCGAAGTCACGGTCAAGATCGTCTACTACGGGCCTGGTCTGTCCGGGAAGACGACCAACCTGCAGCAGCTGCACGCGCGGACGTCGCCGGAGGTGCGCGGGCGGCTCCTGACGGTGGAGACGCACGACGACCGGACGCTGTTCTTCGACCTCTTGCCGGTGTTCTTCCACACCGCCTCCGGCTTCAAGGTGAAGGTGAAGCTGTTCACCGTGCCCGGGCAGGTCATCCACAACGCCACCCGGCGCATCGTGCTGCAGAACGCGGACGCGGTGGCGTTCATCGCCGACAGCCGGCGGGCGATGGCGGCGGAGAACAACGCCTACTGGAAGAACCTACAGGAGAACATGCGGGAGAACGGGCTGGACTCCAGCCAGGTCCCGGTGGTCATCCAGTACAACAAGCGCGACCTCCCCGAATCGAAGACGGACGCGGAGATCGAGGAGACGCGCAAGAAGGGGAAGGAGAAGGTCATCGGCGCGGTGGCCATCCGGGGCGAGGGCGTGCTGGAGACCCTCCACGCGGTGCTCCAGGAGGCGTACCGGGCCATCGACGGGCGGGCCAACCTGGGAAAGAACATCTCGCTCACCGAGGAGGAGTTCCTCTCCCAGATCTTCACCAACGTGGACACCCGCGGGAGCGCGCTGGAGGCGAAGTACCCGCCCCGGACGCCGGCGCCGCCGGGCCCGTCCGGCCCCACGCCCAGGTCCCCGGCATGAGCGCGGGCGCACCTTCGGGCGGCGGCATCCCGTCGACGAGCCGGCGCGACTCGGTGCTCCAGCGCCGGCTGACGCTCTCCGACATGGTGGACCTCGCCTCCTTCAACGAGGTGGTGAAGTCCTTCGTGGAGCTGTACCGGGTGGGGATCAAGGTCTTCGACGAGAACGGGGACAAGCTCTCCGACGTCAAGGTCGGCAACGGCGACTTCTGCGGGTACGTGTTCTCCTTCCCGGAGGGGCGGCTGCGCTGCACGCAGACGGTGGCGCGGATCAAGGACGGGCCGCTCTCGCCTCAGCAGGGCGCGCGCTACACCCCGCAGATGGAGCCCGGCCCGGGGCCGAAGCGGATGCTGACGGTGCAGTGCTTCACCGGGCTGCGGTACCTGATGACGCCGGTGCTATGGGAGGGCGACGACATCGGGCGGATCATCTTCGGCCCTTTCCAGCCGGATGATCTGGAGTCGCTGCCTGGGTCGCTGCTGGAGATCAGCCGGGGGCTGGACCTGGCGCTGCTGCAGACCCACCTGGGGCGGATCCGGCGGGCGCCGGAGAGCACGGTGGCGAAGGTGGTGCTCAACTTCGCGCAGATCCTCCAGTCGCTGGTGGCGGTGGGGCAGAAGACGTTCCTCACCACCCAGCTCCACGTGGAGGCCACGCTGGAGACCAACCGGGACCTGGAGGACAGGAACCGGAGGCTGGAGGACGCCTTCAACAAGCTGAAGGAGCTGGACCGGCTGAAGTCGTCCTTCCTGGCCACGGTGAGCCACGAGCTGCGGACGCCGCTCACGTCGATCATCGGGTACTCGGAGATGCTGTCCGAGGGGCTGGCCGGGCCGATGAACCCGGAGCAGGGCGACTACGTGAAGACCATCATGGACAAGGGTGAGACGCTGCTGAAGCTCATCACGTCCATCCTGGACATCAGCCAGATCGAGGCCGGGAAGGTGCGGCTGAACTTCGGGCCCACGGACGTGCCGGAGCTGGTGGCGTCCGCGATCTCGTCGGTGCGGCCGCAGGCGAACAAGAAGGGCGTGACGGTGGAGCCCAAGGCGCGCGGGGTGCCGGTGCTGGTGGCCAGCGCGGATCGGGAGAAGCTGCGGCAGGCGGTGGTGAACCTGCTGGCCAACGCGGTGAAGTTCACCGCGCGGGGCGGGAACGTGGCGGTGACGGTCAACGGCCCGGAGCGGCAGCCGGACCTGGGCGTGGAGGGGTACCAGGTCGTCGTCGAGGACACCGGCGTCGGCATCCCGCCCGACCAGTTCGAGAAGATCTTCGAGAGCTTCTACCAGGTGGACAACAGCTCCACCCGCGAGTACGGCGGCGCCGGCATCGGCCTGGCGATCGTGAAGAGCTTCGTGGAGGGGCATGGCGGCGTCATCCGCGTCTCCTCGGAGATGGGGCGAGGGTCGAAGTTCACGGTGGTGATGCCGATGGCGCCCGCCCCGAAGTCGGTGCAGATCATGCCGCCGCCGATGCCGGAGCCGGACCGGTTCTAGCGGGAAGGTCCTGAGGGTTCGCTGGACCTTCCAGTAGGGGCGCCGACTGAACGGTGGCGGACGGTGCGATCGAACGAGCGAGATCGATGAACGGCTGCGCTGCGGCTTCGACCTAGTCGGCCGGAACCTCCAGCAGGACCTTCGCGTGAATCACGCTCCTCAACTTAGTGCGCCACCTCGCCATCGAGCGATTACCGAGTGCCATCGCCGCTCGGTAAGATGAAGTCGAATACAACGGGTCGAAAGTAATCAAGAGGAGCCAATACAGTTCCATCGCGCAAGGCACTGAAATTGCTCATCCGCTCGTTATCCGCTTCCTCCATTTGGGGAATGTTCTGCAGCAAAGCCTGTTCACCGTATGTGGCTCTGACCAACAGTTGCGCGATCCCGAGCTCCACTCCGAAAAACGTTGGCTCCGGTGGAGGTAAGACGAACGGGTTGTCGGGAATGAATGTTCCGAGCTTACTCTCCCAAGAAATTCCGGGCATTGTGAAATAGCCGCCGATGAATTTCCTCCCCTGCAGGGGTGGAACCAGGCACTGCCAGATCACGGCACGGGGCGACAGTTCCCTTGGAACCGAGAATCCCTGCCGCAAGGATGCCGCAAATAGCCGCAACCCCAGCCTTCCGAAGATGTTGGAATAGTGAGTCGAAATGATCGCGACCCGCGCATTCGGGCCTTGGGTTTCGTCGTCATCGAAGTCGTTTTCGCCAGGGGTTACAGGATCCTCGGCGAACAACGTGGTCATGACAGACTTCACATTCCGCTCTGTCCCGTATCGAGTGGCGACGATGTAACCCTTCAGTCGGCGGGGTTTGTTGTTCCGGTCGAACACAAGAACGTGCTCAAACTGGCTTCGCCAGGAAGCGAACTCCTTGCTGCCAAATCCAATCGAGCTGTATCGACCCTTCGCTTCAGCGAGATACACGCCGCGCGTCTTCCTGGCACAAAGATAATCAGGCGCGTCACCACCGCCCGAGGAACGGACTATTCGCAGACCTCTGAAGCCAGGATGAGCGGGCCGATTAAGCACGTTGCTGATGTGAGCGAAATAGGTCAAGCCGACGTGCTCGTAAAGAAACCATCGGCAGAACGCTTGTCCCAGCTCGTTCGACTTTTGTTTCTTCGCGGTTGAGCTCGCCCCAAGACCACTGCCCTGGAACCGGAAGTCCGGACCTTCGGTGAGGAATCGTAGAGGCTCGAACTGGGCCGGGTTCGGATCCGGAGGTTGCGACTCCCACGTGTCAAAATAGTAGTGGTGGTACAGGCGGCCGAGGTCAACCAAGACATGACTGACGGCCTTGTCGCTTGAAGAGTCCGCGCGCAGGGTCGGTGGAATTTCGTCGAACCTATTAAGCTCCAGCCTGACTGTCCTGCCAATCATTCCGCTCCTCCGTTGCCGCCGCCGTTGGTTCGACCAGGACCGTCTTCGTCACCGCGACCTGGCCCGGAACCTTGATCTGGATGGGGACGTGCGGGGTCTTCTTGTCCAACGTGAACGGGAGCGCCTCCGCGCCGGGTGGTGGCTTGAAGGTCGCCGGGTCGTGCAGGCGGAGGACCTGCGCTTCGTAGTCGATCTCTACCGCGAACTTGGTGAAGAAGTCGTAGCCGAGGATGCCCGCCACCTCCCGGCCGACCAGCGCGGGCTGCCCCGAGAGGTCGATGAGGTACGTCGTCTCCGCGACGGTGGAGGTGCCGCCGACGTCGTAGCGCACTCCGCGGGCGATGCCGGTCTTCACGGTGCCCTTGCCGGCGCCGCTCGTCTGGCGTTCGGCCTCCGGCTTGATCCCCAGCTTCTTCGTGAGCGCCGTGTCGAGGACGTTGCCGCTCGCACCGGTGTCGAGAACGAACCAACCCGGCTCGGCGCCGTTGACGCTGGCGCGGACGAAGATCTGGTTGGTTTCGAAGTCGAACGGGATCAGAGCTGGTGCGGGGGTCGCGAGGAGCGCGGTGTGGAGGAGGAGGGCGATCATGAGCGGTCAGGTCACTGGGGGGACGAGGACGAGCTTAGGAAACCACTTCGCCCAGTACTCGTGGGTCTGTAGGGCAGGAGCGTTTTTCAAGAACCAGTCCCGCACCTCGTCTCGGAATTTCCGCGCGGCTTCGACCAGCTCGGTGCGGGTTGCATGGGCGACGCGGTTGTTGAGCGTGCACCAGATCCTGACCTTGCCGTCCTCCTCGCGGAATCGCAGCTCCCCGCCTCCAGCGAGGTACCCGTCCACGCGAACGCCGGGCTTGATCTTGTCCACGGCACGGTTTAGCGAGGCGCAGAATCCAAGAAGTGGAAACTCTAGATAGCTGGGCTGGACGTTCTCGAGCTCGAGGAGCTGGACGCCGTCAATGGTGAGTTGGATCGGCATGAAGAGGATGGTCTCTTCCCAGACGGCAGCCGAGTAGGTTTCGGGCTTGGCCTCCAACTTCTGCACTTCATCTCCGACCGGCTTGAAGCTCAGCGTTACAGTGGCCATTTGATTGGATACGCGGTAACGACGGCACCGTCTGCATCGGTAACGACTCGTACCATGGTGGTGATGCTGCCATCTCGACCGGTCCCTATGGCACGACCAAGATCGACGTCCGTGACAAAGCTCCCGTTGGGCTCAACTCGCCAAACAGCGGCCTTGGACGAAGCGGCCTCCTGAATCAGGGCGCGAATTTCGCCCGATCCCATTCCCTTCAGAAATTTCGAGACGTTGATGGCGGCTGCTTCGAAGGCGTGGCGATCGAGGATGTGGCGTAGCCCCTTTTCGGACGTGCCCTCCGGAACGGTCACGCGCGGCGGTGCTTGGGTAGCCTTGGGCGTGCCTTGCTGAGACATCTGGAACGCCGTCGGCGCTGTTGGGCGAGGTACCGGCGCTCCGCGCCCGCTCAAGCTGTTCGACAGCGCCATCACTACGCCTGCATCCAGTGCCCCCGAGGCCACCAATCGTCGAATGGCCTCCGCCAGTTCGGCCATGGCGGCTGGGCTGAATTCCGCAGCCGCAGCCGCAGCCGCACCACCTGCCCCCAGCGCCGGGAGCGGCGGTATCGGTGGGCCGCCCGAGGCCGCGATCTCCGCCAATTCTCCCGCCACCTCCCACGTCGCGACCACCAGGAAGGTGATGTCCCAGGCCAGTTTCGCGGTCTTCGCCTTCTCCGCTCCCGCCTCCACCCTCGCGGGCCATTGCTCCAGGCACTCCAGGGCGTCGTGGAACGCCTTCGGGTTCTCGTTCAGCGCCTGCTCGATGCGCCTCGGATCCTCGCTCAGCGCCGCCTCGAGGATGGTGTGCATCTGGTGCTCGAACGTCTCCAGCGTCTGATTGACCTGCCCGCCCGCCTGTTTCGCGGCGTGCGCGTACTGCGCCGCCAGGTGCATGGCGACGCCCATCTGCACGACCTGCGACGCGACGAGGAGCGCCTGGTACGTCCTCCCCGCTTCTGCGACCCGGCCGGCCATCGCCAGCTGCCTCGCGCGCTCCAGCTTCCCGCACAGGATGGACAGCACCTCGTCGGCGTACGTCAGGCGGAACTGCCAGACCTCCAGTGTCTTCAGATCGCGCGACGCGACCGTCGTCTCGTTCACCCGCCGCAGCAGGAGCGCGTCCAGCCTGGCCAGGTCCGACGGTAGCGCCGGGGGAGGCGCCGGATCTGTCAGGAACCGGCAGTGCTCCTTGACCTCCGGCAAGCACGCCATCTGCGTGGCGAGGCAGAGCGCCAGCGCCGCAAGCTTCATCGGCTGGAGGAGGGAGCGATCCAAGGCGCGGATTATTTCCGGATCATTTGCCACTGCAACGGGGTGCGTCCCTGTGCGGAGAACTTGAACACACGGCCCCTGGAGTGGAGCCGTTACCAACACCTACCGCGAGGGAGTCACAGTCATGGGCAACAACAGCATCGGCAATTTCGCAGGCGCGTTCCGTCCTCCGCCTCCGCCGCAGCTCGGTGGCGCGGGCGGGTTCGGCGGGCAGCAGCAGTTCGGGAGGATCGGTGGCCAGCTCGGCGGCCCCGGCGGCACGGGCTTCTCCGGCCAGAGCAGCTTCCAGCCTTCCCAGCAGCAGCAGGGCGGCCCGCGGCTCCCCCCGCCGGAGCTGCTGGCTGACCTCGGCAAGGCGCTGCGCATCCGCCCCGAGCAGCTGGCCCAGAAGCTCCAGTCCGGCCAGTCGCTCTCGCAGGTCGCCTCCGGCGTCGGCCTGAACCAGAGCCAGCTCCAGTCGAAGATCGAGGGCTTCCTCTCGCAGCGGCTGCCCAACCTCTCCGACAGCCAGCGCTCGGACATGGCCCAGCACATCATCGCCGGCGCCCCGCCGCGGCCGCCGCCCCTGCCGGGGATGATGGGCGCGCAGTCGCAGCAGTCCTAGGCCGCCGCGTCCGGCCGGATCAGCGCGTACCCGCACCCGCGGATGGTCTTCAGCATCCGCGGGTGCCTGGGGTCGTCACCTAGCTTCACCCTCAGGTGGTAGACCTGAACGTCGATGGAGCGGTCGAACGACGCCTCCGCGCTCCCCTTCGCCGCCTCCAGCAACTGCTCGCGCGAGAGCGGCGTCCCGGCGTGCAGCGCCAGCACCCGCAGCAATTCGAACTGGTAGCGGGTGAGCGGCACCTCCCTCCCCTCCAGCGTCGCCCGCCGCGACCGCGGCTCCAACTCCAGCGCGCCCACGCGGATGGTCGCCCTCCCCACCAGGAGCCCGCGCGCCCGCCGCACCAGCGCCCGCACCCGCGCCAAAAGCTCCCGCGGCCCCATCCCCTTCACCACGAAGTCGTCCGCGCCGCACTCGTAGCCGCGCAGCGCCTCGCCCTCGTCCGCGCGCGCGCCCAGGAGCACCACCGGCACGTCGCTGCGCTCCCGCAGCGCCCGGCACAGCTCCGGCCCGTCGAGCCCCGGCGCCGCCACCTCCACCAGCACCGCGTCGAAGTTCCCGCCGGCCGCCTGCTCCAGCCCCGCCCTCGGGTCGGGCTCCGACGCCAGCGACGCCCCTTCGCGCCGGAACGCGTCCCAAGTCCCTCTCGCAAACACCTCGTCCGTTCCGATCAGCAGTGCGGTAAGGCTCATGCGCCCAAGGTAGGTGGCGCGTCTTAAGAACTTCTTAACGGGTCGGGAGCACCCTGCGGGACCATGGGCGCCGCCAGGGAGCTCCACCTTCACCGGAGCGTGAGCGCAATCGTGAGCGAACGGATCCTGCTCCTCGAGGACGACCGTGAGCTGGGCCGCCAGGTCTCGGACCACCTCCGCAAGGCCGGCTTCGAGGTGGACTGGTGGACCGAGGGCCGCCCCATCGCCCCGGACGAGGCCGCCCGCTACAGCCTCCTCGTCCTGGACCTGATGCTCCCCGGGACCTACGGCCTGGACGTCCTCAAGGCCCTGCGTGGCGACGAAGGCGGCCGCTCCGACCTCCCGGTCCTCGTCCTCAGCGCGCGCAACGACACCTCCGACAAGGTCCGCGCGCTCAAGCTGGGCGCGGACGACTACATGACCAAGCCCTTCTGGCCGGAGGAGTTGGTAGAGCGCATCCGCGCCCGCCTCCGCCGCCCCACCATGCAGCGGCGGGACGGCGGCCTCGCGGTGGGGGCGCTCCGGCTCGACCCGGGGGCCCGGGCGGCGACGCTCGCCGGGGCGCCGGTGGATCTCACCCCCGTGGAGTTCGAGCTGCTCGCGGCCCTGGCGCGCCGGCCGGGCGAGGCGGTGTCGCGGCAGTGGCTGGTGGAGCACGTCCTCTCCCCGGAGCGCGACGGCACCGAGCGCACGCTCGACGTCCACGTCTCCCGCCTGCGCAAGAAGCTGGGGAGGGAGGGGCTGATCGAGACGGTCTGGGGCATCGGCTACCGGCTCAACCCCGGGGCGGCGGCGTGAAGCTCCGGCCGCGGTTGGTGCTCACCACGCTCGCCGCCGGCCTGCCGCTGGTGGCGACCATGGGGTGGGTCCAGTCGCGCGCCGAGGAGCGCGCCGCCGTGGAGGCGCTCTCCCAGTTCCTGGTGTCGATGATGATGAACGGCGGGCGCGCCGCCTGCGAGCAGTCCCCCCAGGCGTGGTCGCGCGCGTTCCGCCTCCCCCCGCGAGGGCCGCGCCCTCCCGGTCCGCCCCCGCCCCCGCCGCGGGCGTTCGCGTACGACCGGCAGGGGACCTCCACCGACCCGGACGCTCCACCGCTGTCACCGGCGCTCCTGGACCAGCTCGCCGGGAAGTCGATGGCGCGCGAGGCCTCGCCGGGGCCGCGAGGGTCCGCCGCCGACGTGCTGCTGGCGATGCCGTGGGCGGAGGGGCCCTGCGCCCTGGTGCTCATCCGCCGGCCGCTGCTGCCCATGGAGGGCGCGGTGCGCGTGTTCACCCCGGCGCTGGAGCTGTGGCTGCCGCCGGCCGCGATGCTGGTGGTGGGGTTGCTGATCGCCATGGGGCCGGTGGTGCGGAGGTTGCGGGCGCTGCGGGCGAAGGTGCTGGAGTCGGCGAAGGCGGGGTACCAGGCGGAGATCGGCGTGGGCGGGGCGGATGAGATCGGCGACCTGGGGCGGGCGTTCGACGAGGCGGGTCGCGAGGTCCGCGCGCAGATGGAGGCGCAGCAGCGTCGGGAGCGGACGCTGCGCGAGTTCCTGGAGAACACCACCCACGACGTGATGATCCCCCTCACCGTCCTGCAGGGGCACCTCGCCGCGCTGGTGGAGCGCTCCGCGAAATCGGAGCCGGCGGACGGCGCCACCCTCAACGGCGCGGTGCAGGAAGCGCACTACATGGCTTCGCTGGTGCACAACCTCGCGACGGCGGCGAAGCTGGAAGCGGGGGAGCCGGCCTTGCAGCGCCACCCGGTCGACCTGGGGGAGGTGCTGAAGCGCGCGGTGGCGCGGCACCAGCCGGTCGCGCGGAGGAGCGAGGTGTCGCTGGAGATGGCGGTCCCGCCGGAGCCGGTGGTGGTGGCAGGGGATGTCACCCTGGTGGAGCAGGCGCTGAGCAACGTCATCTACAACGCCGTCCGGTACAACAAGGCGGGCGGCCACGTGGCGGCGGTGCTGGAGCGGACGGCTCGGGGATTCTCCGTGCGCGTCATCGACGACGGGCCCGGCATCCCGGAGGAGGAGCGTTCGCGGCTGCTGGAGCGCTACTTCCGGGGCAACGCCGCCCGAACGCGCGCGCCCGAGGGGCGGGGGTTGGGGCTCGCGATCGCCTTCCGCGTGGCCGAGCTGCACGGGTGGACGCTGAAGCTGGATCGTTCGGAGCCCGGAGGACTCCAGGTGGAGCTCGTGGGATAGATTCCACGCCTCTGCCCTCCGAATTCGAGCTCATTGACCTCTTCACCCGCGCCTTCCGCCCGCCTCCGCCGCCGGAAGGACCGGGCGATGACTGCGCGGTGCTCCCGCCTACCCGCGGCAAGCTCTGCGTCACCACCGACTCCGTCGTCGAGGGCGTTCACTTCCGGACACCGCCGTTCACGCTCGAGGACGTGGGCTACAAGGCGCTCGCGGTCAACCTCTCCGACCTCGCCGCGATGGGGGCCTACCCCCGCTGGTTCCTCTGCGCCATCGCGATGCCCAGAGCCTTCGGCGCCCGAGAGGTCAAGGCGCTGGCCAGCGGGATGAGTTCCCTCGCCCGCGGGCAGCGCATCGCCCTCGCCGGTGGCAACTTCACCTCCGCCCGAGAGCTCTCCATCACCATCACCGCCGCCGGAACCACCCGGAAACCCCTTCTCCGCAGCGGCGGTCATCCCGGCGACCTCCTCTATGTGAGCGGCACCCTCGGCGACGCCCGCCTGGGCCTGGAACCAGGAGCCCGGCTCGCCGCCCGCCGGAAGCAACGGCGCCCCCAGCCGCGCGTCGACCTCGGCCTGCTCGCCTCCCGCTTCGCCAGCGCGGCGATCGACCTCTCCGACGGCCTCGCCCAGGACCTCCGCCACCTCTGCGACGCCTCCGGCACCGGCGCCGAGGTCCGCGTCGACCTCCTCCCCCGCTCGCTCGCCGACGAAGCCACCGCGCTCGCCGGGGGCGAGGACTACGAGCTCCTCCTCGCCATCCCTCCCACCCGCCAGGCCGCCTTCGAGCGCGCCTGCGCCGCCGCGAGGGAAAAAGTCACCCGGATTGGGCACCTGGGCGGCGCACACCTCCGCTTCCTCCGCGGCACCCACCCGATCCCCCCGCCCCCGGGCTTTGATCACTTTCGCCCCGCGGTCCACTTCAAATCCGCCCCCCCGCGGCCACCATCCAAGCGAGCGCGACCGCGCATTTGACGGGGCCCGCGTTCGAGGCCAATGATTTTCGCTCTTCTCCTCCTGGAACCCCTGGACCCCTCGAACACGTGCGACGCTCCGTCCGCGACGAAATCCCCACGCTGAGCGCGCGCCGCGCGGATGTCCTGCCGCGCCTGGTGCGCCCGGCGGAGGAGCGGACCGCCCGAGCGGACCTGTCGCTGCACTCGAAGATCCTGATCGGCTACGCCCTCCAGGGCGCGGCCCTCTCCGCCTCCTTCATCTTCACCCACGGCTGGCCGGACCTGACGCGCCTGGCCATCGCCGGGACGGTGACCCTGGTCTCCGCCCTCCTCCTCCCCAGCGTCATCGCCCGCGTCGCCCGCGTCCGCATCCTCTCCCGCGGCGCCCTGGAGATCTCCCGCGGCGATCTCTCCAAGGTGGTCGCCCAGACGCCCCAGGGCTGGGGCAAGGACGAGATCGACGAGCTGGCCCTCGCCATCAGCAACATGCAGGAGAACCTGCGCGAATTGGTGGGCCACATCCAGCACACCGCCCAGTCCGTCTCCGACTCCGCCACCGACCTCCAGCGGTCCGCGGAGAACGTGAACGCCTCCACCGAGGAGGTCGGCTCCTCCATGGAGAAGATCTCCGCCGGCGCCGAGTCCCAGTCGGAGCTGGTGGGCCGCGCCTCCACCGTCATCACGGAGATCGCCCGCTCCATCTCGAAGACCGCCACCTCCGCCGAGGACGCCGCCCGCGCCTCCGCCGACACCTCCGGCGCCGCCGAGGAGGGCTCCAAGGCCGCCCGGTTGGCCGGCGAGAAGGTGAAGAAGGTGTTCTCCCGCATCGAATCCGCCTCCCAGGAGGTGTTCGCCTTCGGGGAGAAGACGCAGGAGATCTCCAAGATCGTCGACGTCATCACCCAGGTGGCGCAGCAGACGAACCTGTTGGCCCTCAACGCCACCATCGAGGCGGCCCGCGCCGGCGAGTACGGCCGCGGGTTCGCGGTGGTGGCGGACGAGGTGCGCAAGCTGGCGGAGAGCTCCGGTCGCTCCGCCGAGCAGATCTCCAAGCTGGCCCGCGACATCTCCGGCCAGTCCACCGCCGTCGTCTCCGCCATGCGCGAGGGCATCGAGGAGCTGTCCGAGGGCCGCGAGGACCTCAACAGCATCGTCAAGTCCATGGGCGCCATCACCGACACCGCCCGCGTCGGGGCGGAGAAGGTGCACCTCATCTCGGAGAGCGCGCGGGACCAGCTCAAGGGCTCCGAGGAGATGGTGACCGCCATCCGGGAGATCAGCGGGGTGGCCAAGGCCAACGCCACCTCCACCGAGTCCATCTCCGAGGTCATCCGCGAGCAGACCGCCGCGGTCACCCGCATGACCTCCGCCGCCCAGGAGCTGATCAACCTGTCGCTGGAGCTGCAGAGCGTGGTGCGCCGGTTCCGCCTGGGGGCGTGACGGGTGCGGCACGTCATCTTCCTGCTGGAGAAGGAGCGCTACGCCCTGCCGCTGGGGGACATCCGGGAGGTGGTGGTCCCCCCCGAGCAGTGGAGCCGCGTCCCCCGCGCCCCCGAGGCCATCCGGGGGGTCATCAACCTCCGCGGCCGGGTGGTCACCGTGGTGGAGCTCCGGTCGCTGTTGGGCATCGCCTCCGAGGGGTCGCCCAGCCGGAAGATCGTCCTTCTGGACCGGGGGCGGCGGGACCTGGGGCTGATGGTCACCGAGGTGGAGGGCATCGAGCCCATCGAAAGGGTCTCCCCCGCGCCCGGCAAGCCGGCCGGGGCCGTCCGGGGGGTCGCCCGGCTGAAGGGACTGGCGGTGACGGTCCTGGACCCCGAAGGCGTCGACGCTTCTGTGGCAGGGCTGTTCGGCTCAAAGTAAGGTGCGCGCCAGAAGACCCAAACCGGAAAGACCCAGTCCGAAGGTGAGCTAGGGGAATCGCATGGCAAAGAGGGTCCTGGTCGTCGACGACGCGATCTTCATGCGCAACATGATCAAGGACATCTTCGCGTCCGGCGGCTTCGAGGTCGTGGGCGAGGCGGCCAACGGCCTGGAGGCGGTGGAGAAGTACAAGGAGCTCAAGCCCGACCTCACCACCATGGACATCGTGATGCCGTTCAAGAGCGGCATCGAGGCCACCCGCGAGATCATCAAGCAGGACGCCAACGCGGTCATCATCATGTGCTCCGCCCTCGGGCAGGAGTCGCTGGTGATGGAGGCCATCGAGGCCGGCGCGTCGGACTTCATCGTCAAGCCGTTCCGCGCCGAGGACGTGCTGGCCGTGGTCAAGAAGGTGCTCGGGGAGGCCTGAGCGCGAGGCGGTAGAGGCGGCCCATGGCCCCCATGGACATGTCGAAGTACCTGGGCCTCTTCGTGAGCGAGGCCTCGGAGCACCTCGAGTCCCTGGGGCGGGAGCTGCTCGCGCTGGAGAAGGAGAAGACGCGCGAGCGGGTGGACGCCATGTTCCGGCACGCCCACTCGGTGAAGGGCATGGCCTCCTCCATGGGGTTCGAGCCCATCGCCGTGCTCGCCCACCGGGTGGAGGACGTGGTGGACAGCGTCCGCGGCGACCTCTCGCTGCTCTCCCGCGAGGTGGTGGACGCGCTCTTCGGCGCCGCGGACGCCCTCTCCGCCCAGGTGAAGGCCGCCTCCGCCGGCGAGCCCACGCCGGACATCTCCAAGCTCCTGGAGGTCCTCAACACCCACGTGGCCGCGCTCACCGGCAAGGCGCCCGCGCCCACCCCGGTGCAGGACGCCATCGTGGTGGCGCCCCCGAAGCCCCCCACGCCTCCGCCCGTGGCGGTCAACGGCGACACCGAGAACACCGTCACCGGCCCCGGCACCCGGCCCGAGTCGCCCCTGGACAAGCCGCGCTACGCGGTGCGCGTGCGCATCGCCCACACCTGCCAGGTGCCGGGCGTGCGCGCCTTCCTGGTGCACAAGAAGCTCAGCGCGCTGGGGGTGGTGCACGACCTGAAGCCCGCGCTGGAGGAGCTGAAGGCCGGGCGCATCCCGGAGGGGCTGATCGCCCTCGAGCTGGAGACCCCCGCCGGCGAGGCCGGCATCCAGCAAGCGGTGAGGAACATCTCCGAGGTGGAGCTGGTGACGGTCAAGCCGGCCCCGCCGCCCCAGGCCGCGCCGCCCCCGGCGCCGGCCGCGCCCGCCCCCAGCGCCAACGGCGCGGCGACCGCCGAGCGGCCCAGGGAGCCGACGGAGGTGGTCGGGCGCACGGTGCGGGTGAAGACCGAGCTGCTGGACTACTTCCTCGACTCGGTGGGCGAGCTGATGCTGGCCACCGCGCGCATCCGCGAGGTGGGCAAGGCGCTCCCCGCGCCGTCCCGGCCGCCGCTGGAGGACGCGGTCTACCGGCTCCACGCGCTGGTGAAGGACCTCCACGACAAGGTGATGAGCGTGCGGATGACGCCGCTGTCGGTCATCACCGACCGGCTCCCGCGCGCCGCCCGCGACATCTCCCGCCGCCGGGGCCGCGACGTGGAGCTGACCATCACCGGGGCGGAGATCGAGCTGGACCGCGCCATCATCGACGACCTGGCGGACCCGCTGCTGCACCTGCTCCGCAACGCCATCGACCACGGCATCGAGCCGGCCGAGGCGCGCATGGAGGCGAAGAAGCCCGGCACCGGGCGGGTGCAGGTGACGGTGCGCCGCCAGCGCGACCGGGTGGTGGTGGAGGTGGAGGACGACGGGCGCGGGATGGACGCCCAGAAGCTGAAGGACGCCGCCATCGCGCGCGGGCAGCTCACCGCCGACGCCGCCGCCCGGCTGACGGACAAGGAGGCGTTCATGCTGGCCTGCCTCCCCGGCGTGTCCACCGCCACCGACGTGTCGGAGATCTCCGGCCGCGGGGTGGGGATGGACGCGGTCAAGCGGGCGGTGGAGAGCGTGGGCGGGACGCTGGAGATCGAGTCCGAGAAGGGCCGCGGCACCCGCTTCACCCTGCGCCTGCCGCTGACGGTGGCGGTGGTGAACCTGCTGCTGGTGCAGGCGGGCGCGGAGATCGTCGGCCTCCCCATCGGCAAGGTCCTGGCGGTGCTGGAGGCGGACCACCAGGCGCTCTCGCGCAGCCGGGAGACGCCGCTGATCTCCCACGGGACCTCGCTGCTGCCGGTCCACGTCCTGGCGGAGCTGCTGCACGTGCCGCCCACCCCCCGGACTGGCGTCAGGCCCTATCTGGTGATGGAGTCGGACACGGGTAGGGTCGCTCTGGCCGTGGATCGCCTGCTGGGACAAGAGGAAGTGGTGCTCAAGGCACTCTCCAGACCGCTGGATCTGGTGGCCGGGTTGTCCGGGGTGACCATCCTCGGCAGCGGGCGGCCGATCTTCATCCTCGACGTGCCGAGGTTGCTCGCCGCGTGATGACCAACGCGCCACAGCCGCCGTCGGCGCTCCAGCTCGACGCGCTCCGCGAGGTGGCCAACATCGGCTGCGGCAACGCCGCCTCCGCCCTGTCGCGGCTGGTGGGCGGGCGCCGGGTGAGCATCGAGGTGCCGCGGGCCCACGTGGTGGACGTGGACGACCTCTCCGCGCTGGTGGGCGGGACCCAGCGGCAGGTGGTGGCGGCCACCCTGGAGATCTACGGCCAGCTCGCCGGGCGGGTGATGGTGGTGCTGGAGCACGGCGACGCGCACCGCCTCTGCGAGCTTTTGCTCAACGCACCCACCGAGCCGCGCCTGCGCGAGGCGGAGCGGAGCGCGTTCTCCGAGGCGGCCAACATCATCGCCTCCGCCTGCCTCTCCGCCATCGGCCAGCTCACCGGGCTGGCGCTGGTCCCCTCGGTGCCGCAGGTGGAGGAGGACGACGCGGCGTCGGTGGTGGAGGAGCTGCTCCACCGGAGCGACCCGTCCGTCGGGGTGGCGGTGGTGCTGGAGACCCGCTTCGCCGCCACCGCGGCCCTCCCCTTCGAGGGCCAGCTGCTGGTGGTGCCGCACCCGGCCAGCCTGAAGACGCTGCTGCAGCGGCTGGGCGTGTGAGGCGCGGTGGACGAGCGACAGGTCCGCAAGCTCCTCTCGCAGGTGAAGGCCGGCCGGCTGTCGGTCGATGACGCCGCCGCGCGGTTGAAGGACCTGCCCTTCGCCGAGCTGGGCTACGCCACGCTCGACCACCACCGCGCGCTGAGGTTCGGCTTCCCCGAGGTGGTGCTGGGCGAGCCGAAGACGGCGGATCAGGTCGTCGGCATCGTGGAGGCGCTGGCGGCGCGGAAGCAACCGGTGCTGGTGACGCGGCTGCAGCCGGACAAGGCGGAGGCGCTGCTGCGCAGGTTCCCCAAGGGCGCGTACCACCCGGTGGCGCGCATCTTCCACCTCAAGCAGGGGCGGATGCGGGCGGGGCGGGTGACGGTGGTCACCGCCGGCACCTCCGACATCCCGGTGGCCGAGGAGGCCGCGCTCACCGCCGAGGCGATGGGCGCGACCGTCATCCGCGTCAACGACGTGGGCGTGGCCGGCATCCACCGGCTGCTCGCCAAGCGCGAGCTGATCCAGTCCGCGCACGCGGTGGTGGTGGTGGCGGGGATGGAGGGCGCGCTGGCGTCCGCGGTGGGTGGGTTGGTGGGAATTCCGGTGGTGGCGGTGCCGACGTCGGTGGGCTACGGCGCGAACTTCAAGGGGGTCTCCGCGCTGCTGGCGATGCTCAACTCGTGCGCCTCGAACGTGGCCACGGTGAACATCGACAACGGGTTCGGCGCCGGCTTCTACGCCGCGCTCGTCTCGCGCACGCGGGGCCGGCGATGAGCGGTGTCCTCTATCTGGAGCCGGTGGGCGGCATCGCCGGCGACATGTTCCTCGCCGCGGCGGTCGATCTCGGGGTGGACGTCGCGAGGCTGGAGGCGGCGCTCCGCGGCCTCGGCGTCCCCGGCTGGGCGTTCAAGCTCTCCCGCGCCGAGCGCCACGCCATCACCGGCACGCACCTCGACGTGGAGGTGGGCGAGGAGGCGGGACACGTCCACCGCTCGCTCGCCGACATCCGCGCGCTCATCCAGGGCGCCGCCACGCTCTCGCCCAGGGTGAAGGAGCGCGCGCAGGCCATCTTCCGGGTGGTGGGCGAGGCGGAGGCGAAGATCCACGGCGTCCCCCTCGACCAGGTCCACTTCCACGAGGTGGGCGCGGTGGACTCCATCGTGGACATCTGCGGCGCCTCGGTGGCGCTGGAGCTTTTGGGCGAGCCGGAGGTGTTCGCCGCGCCGCCGCCTTTGGGCAGCGGGCAGGTGAAGGCCGCCCACGGGAACCTCCCCGTCCCCGCCCCCGCCACGCTGGAGATCCTCCGCGACGTGCCGGTGCGCTTCGAGGGCGTGGGCGAGCTCACCACCCCCACCGGCGCCGCCATCCTCAAGGCGTGCGCGAAGGTCGGCCCGCCGCCGGAGCTGGTGGTGGAGAAGGTGGGCTACGGCGTGGGGACCAAGGACTGGAAGGACCGGCCCAACGTGCTCCGCGCCTCGCTCGCCCGCCGCGCGCACCAGGCGGCGGCCACCTACGTGGTGGAGTGCAACCTGGACGACTGCAGCCCGCAGCTCCTGGGCGGCATCCTGGAGAAGCTGCTCGCGCTGGGCGCGCTGGACGCGTACGTGCTGCCCGCCACGATGAAGAAGAGCCGCCCGGGCCACCTGCTGGGCGCGGTGGTCCCGGCGGAGAAGCGCGAGGCCATCCTCTCCGCCATCTTCGCGGAGTCCACCACCATCGGCGCGCGCTTCTACCCGGTGGAGCGGTACGCGCTGGACCGCCGTTGGGAGCCGGTCCAGACCGAGCACGGCGAGGTGCGGGTGAAGCTCGCCCTGCACAATGGCGCGGTGCTCAACGCCAACCCGGAGTACGAGGACTGCAAGCGGCTCGCGGACGAGCGCGGCGTCCCGGTGAAGCGCATCTGGGCGGCCGCGATGACCGCCTGGGCGCAGGCTCAGAAGAGGTAGCCCATCCCCGCGCCGATCAGCACCGAGTTGTGGAGGAACAGCTGCGAGTCGGTGAGGAACCGCTCGTAGGCCACGTCCGCGCTGATGGTGAACGAGCCGACCAGCACCTCCGCTCCCGCCACCCCGCGCAGCCCCACCACCGGGCCGACGGAGGGGATGAACACGGTGGCGCCCGCGCCCGCGTAGGGCCGGACCCTGGCCAGCTCCAGCGGGTAGACGCGGCCCTCGGCGCGGATGCCCAGCCCGTTGCCGTACAGCAACGTCAACCCGCCCCCGAACAGGTGCGTGCTCACGTCCGCGGAGAGCCCGGGCGCCACGGCGGGACCTGCCACGTCCGCGTCCGCGCGCAGCCCCACGCGCAAGCCGCCGAAGCGCTTCTCCAACACCAGCTCGCGACCCTCCAGGGCGGGGTCGGAGCGGACGAGCTCGTAGAGGATGGCGCGCGCGTTCTCCAGCAGCGGCTCCACCGTCGAACCGGGCACGCGCTTCCCCACGCGGCCGAGCAGCTTGCCGCGCTTGAGGTCCATCAAGCTGATGTTGAGGACCATGGAGTCGCCCAGCCGCGACACGTCCCCGAAGATGGCGCGGTCCGCGTCCAGCGCCCCCACCATCTCCGCTACGCAGGAGGACTCCTTGGTACAGCCCGCGAGCTGCTTCTGCCGCTCCAGGCCCAGCATCTGGCGGATCTCCCCCATGCCGATGACGCTGTACACGTCGAGGGCGGTGGTCTCCGACTGGAGGTATTCGGAGAAGGAGGAGGCGATCTCCTGCGACACGCCGGCCGTGCCGGTGATGCCCAGGAACGCCAGCCGCGGCCGCGCCTTCTCCGCGGCGCGCGCCTGCCCCGGGACCAGCAACCCCGCGGCCACCACGACCACCATCCAGCGCCCATCCACCCGCCGCCGCTTCCGCCGCGCGAGCAGGTGGAGCAGGAACGCCAACGGCAGCGCGAGCGCGGTCCCTCCGGCCGAGCAGTTGGCGCACGAGTCGTAGAGCGACGCCGGCGTCACCGGCGCGCACTGCGCCGCCTTGCACGCCATCAGGTCGCCGCACGAGGTCCCGTCGGGCTCCGATTTGTCCTCGGGGCAGGTCCGGCCCTGGCCGTCGCAGGTCTCCTCCGCGTCGCAGGGCGTGACGGCGGGCCTGCAGACGGTCCCGGACGGGCGCGCGCCGGGAGCGGGGCAGGTGATGGAGACGCCGTCGCACCGGGCGTCGTCCACGCAGCCGGAGCCGGGGGTGCAGACACTCCCCTGGGCGCGCGGGCGGCACTCCCCGCGCGCGCCGGTGGAGCCGTAGATCGGGTTGCAGGCGCGGCACGCACCGCCGATGGAGCCGCCGCCGCAGTCGCTCTCGCAGCAGACGTCGTCGATGCAGAAGCCGCTGAAGCACTCGTCGGGGTTGAGGCACGAGGACCCGTTGGGGTTCCCCTTCTGCACCAGGTTGCTCCGCACGCGCTGGGCCTTGTACTGCGGCGACGGGTCGTACTTCTGGTACGTCACCAGCGCGCGGCCGCGGCCGTCGCCCGTGGCGCGGAGCGCGCCGGAGGAGCCGGCCGAGACGTTGACCGGCACCGGGAACGGCGGCGGCAGCGGCAGGCCGTTCGGCCCCAGCCACTCCACGAACACGCCCACCTGCTCGCCGCCGTCGAAGTCGGCGTGGAAGGCCAGCAGCAGCTCGCGCCCGTCGTAGACCAGGGCCGGCTGCCCCTCCAACGCGTCCGTCCCGGCAATGACGGTCACCGCGCCCGCGTCACCCGAGGGCTCCACCGGTTGCAGGAGCACGTCCATCCCGCCGTCGGCCTGGTCCTCCTCCCACACCGCCCAGAAGCGGAACGGATCCGCCGCCACGCCGAAGCCGCGGGCGCTGAGGCTCGCCAGGGTCTGCGGAGGCGAGAGCGTGCCGCCGTCCAGCGAGAGCACCGTCACCGCCCCGCCCATGTTGGGCTGCTCGATGCGGGCGTCGCCCTGGTTTCGCCAGGACACCACGTGGCGGTCGCCGAGGGTGGCGATCTGCACCTCGCGCACGCCCTTGTCGTCGGTGGACAGGTAGTCGCCGGCGGGCGTGCCCAGCACCGCGCCCTGGGGCGTCATCCACTGGCCGTAGAGGTCCGTGGGATTGAGACCGCCGAAGCCCTGGGGGAAGCAAAAGCCCGGGCTGTTGCGGTCGTCGCCCCAGGCGATGAAGTAATTCTGGCCGTCGAAGCTCACCGCCGGCTCCACCTGCGCGGCGCCGGCGTCGCTGATGGGCATGCCGCTCGGGGAGACCACGCCGCCGTCGGCCTGGACGAGCGTCCCGAAGATGTCCCCGGCGACGTAGCAGGTGATGCAGAAGAAACGGTTGCAGGTCTGGACGGGCTCCCCGTCGCGGTAGTCCTCCCACGCCACCGCCCAGCCACCGTCTCCGCCTGCCACGGCCGGGCGCCGTTGCTCCTTCTTCTCGGTCGAGATGGCGATGCCGGCCGGGTCGAGCACCTGCCCCTGCGCGGAGACGCGGGCGCCCCACAGGTCGGTGGAGCTGTCGGCGGCGGTGCGGTTGTCCTCCCAGACCACCAGGTAATTCGTCCCGTCGAAGCCGGCCGCGGGGTTGCCCTGCGTGTTGGCGGAGCGGCTGAGGAGGACCCTGGGCCCAGGAGAGCCGAAGCCGCCCAGCACGCTGCCGTAGACGTCCGCCCCGCCCAGCAGCGTGTCGTCGGTGAAGGCCAGGAGCGGGCTGGCGGTGCCGGTGGAGAGCGCCGGCAGGCGGCCGGGGGAGGCGAGGGAGATGCCGGCGGGATAGACGAGCGTGCCGGTGGTGGTCACCGCGGTGCCGTACACGGCCCTGGCGCCGGTGTTCCGCTCGTCCGTCCACGCCACGTCGAAGCGCGTGCCGTCGAAGGCGGCGGAGGGCTCGTACTGGTTGAACCCCGCGTCGGAGACCGCGAAGTTACCGCCCTGCAGGGCGCCGCCGGAGAGCAGCTGGCCGTAGATGTCGTCGCTGGCGGTGCGGGCGTCCGTCCACGCCACCAGCGCGAAGCCGGCGCCGCCGGCGACCGTCGGTTGGACTGGTTGAGAGGAGCCCTGGGTGATCTGCGCCTCGGGGAAGAGCGTCGCCCCGGTGCTGGACACCCGCCGCGCGTAGATGTTCGCCACCGGGTTGGCGCGCACGTCGCGCCACGCCACCACGAACTCCGCGCCGTCGTGCGCCACCGCAGGGCTGTCCTGGACGTCGATGGCGTTGCTCACCGCGAAGCCGCCCGACTCGCGGATGCCGCCGTCCCGCTCCAGGTGCGCGCCGAAGATGTCCGGGGCGCCGGCGCGGTCGTCGCTCCAGGCGGCCAGGAAGGCGGAGTTGGCCCCGGTGACGCTGTCGAAGGCGATGGCGGGCTCCACCTGGTTGCCGGGGTTGGTGACCAGCGGGATGCCGCTCACCGGCGCCGCCAGCCCACTGGACGGGACCACCGCGCCGTAGATGTCCCAGAAGGTGGTGGCCGCGTTGCGCCCGTCCTGCCAGACCACGAAGTACTGGGTGTTGTCGTCGTCCGCCACCGCCGGATGTACCTGGTCGCCCGGCGCGTTGCAGATGATGAAGCCGCGCGGGTCCAGCGGCGTGCCGGTGGTGCTGACCCGCGCGCCCAGGATGTCGAACCCGGTCCCCGGGTCGCGGTAGTCGTCCCACACCACCAGGTAGTTGGAGCCGGTGGTGGCGGTGCGCGCGTTGCTCTGGTCGCCGGACGCCTCGACCTCCAGCGGCGCGTCGGTGCCGATCTCCGGCGAGACGTACGGGTCCAGCACCGCCGGGAAGCGCGAGCGCGCCACCACCTCCGCCGGCACCCGGAGGACGATCTCCCCCGGCCCCGAGGCGAAGCGCGCCTTCACCTCGGTCCGCTCCCCTTCCGCGTCGACCCACACCGCGTGGCCGTAGCGCACCCCCGCCGGCGAGCCCGGGTCGCGGAAGTGGAGGCCGGACGCGGTCTCGCCCTGGAACGCCGCGCCGGAGGCCGCCACCCGGACCACCAGGTCGCCCCGGCCCTGCGGCGCGCGCGCGAAGCTCCAGCTCTGGTGGAGGCCGCGCGCCGTGTTGGCGAGGTGCTCCACCGGCGCGGGCGCGGTGTCGGCGACGGGACGGCGGCGGACCGCCAGCGCCCCGGTCTCTTCCACCTCCACCCGCGCGGTGCCCGCCCCCACCGTGCGCAGCGACAGCGGGTGGCCTCGCCCCGGCGAGCAGAGCATGGGCGCCGGCTGGCCGTCCCGGCGCTGCGCCAGAGCACAGTCACGCTCCGCGGTGGCCGGCGCCCAGGGCGTGATCGTCACCCGGCCGTCTCGGCCGGCGGAGAGCGTGTGCGTGCGGTGGCCGGCGCGGAATTCGCCGCCCTCCTCGCGGAAGGCGAAGTGCACCTGCTGGATGACCGCCCCCAGGTCGAACGGGGCCGACACCGACGGGGGCGATCGCGGGGGCGCAGGTGCCGCGGGCTCCTGCTTCTTCTGGCTGGAACAGGCGAGCAACGCGGCGAGCGCCGCCCCCCAGCAGTGCGCGTGCCTCACGACCCCTCCTCGAAAATGAAAGCGGGCGGCAGGCACCGTGGCCCACCGCCCGCCAGGAGGGTAGCAGCTTTCGCTACTGGCCCAGGATCCGCTTCAGCTCGTCCTTGTCGCGCGGGAACTCGAACGCGCCGTAGAGCTGGTAGACGTTGTTGGTGTCCAGGATGCGGCCGCGCATCGCCCGCACCGCCTTCAGCCGGTCCGCCGGGAACTCGAACGCCCCCAGGACCTGCTGGACCTGCTGCACCACGAACCAGTTGATGGGCGCCGCCTGCTCCAGGATGCGGAGCTTGTCATTGGCGAACGACTCGCGCTGCATGGCGCCCAGGAGCTGGCGGAAGTCGCGGTCCGGCATCGGGTTCACCGCCGGCTGGGCGGGCGGCGGCGGCTGGACGACCACCGGAGGCGGCTGCTGGTAGGGCGGATACTGCTGCGGCGGCCCCTGCGGGTACTGCTGCGGCGGCCCTTGAGGGTACTGCTGCGGCGGGCCGCCCGGCTGCGGCAGGCTGGGCGGGCCCAGCGGGGTGGCGTTGTTGAGGATCTCGCGGACGTCGGTCAGCTCGTCGCGGAGGAGGGCGAAGGCCCGGCGGTCCGGCCCGCGGGCGCGCCCGGCGAGCTCCGACAGCTGCGCGTCCATCTTGGCCAGCATCCACTCCATCCGGCGCTTCTCGATGCGGACCGGCTGCTCGCGGAATTCCCGGCCCCGCTCGCGCTCCCAGTCCCGCCACCGCTCCTGCGCCAGCGCGGGCAGCGCCACCATCATCCCCATCACTGCAAGCCATTTGGTTCGGTTCATGTGTGTGTGGTCCTTCTTGGGAAGGGTTGCTGTCCTAGACTCCGGGCCCGAAGCCGAATTCAATTCGCCCGGTTTCGCCATTCGTGACGGAGGGATACATGCCGGACAGGCCGTGGGACCAGCAGTTGAAGGACTTCCTCAAGCGCACCGGTGAGGACCTCAAGAATGCCGGGGAGGACATGCGGGTGGAGGCGCAGAAGCTGATCGACGAGGTCCGCGACCCGGAGACCCAGCAGAAGATCCGCGACGGGCTGGGCAACATCGGGCAGTGGGCCAAGAAGTCCGCCGAAGAGGCCGCCACCAAGATCGAGGAGGTGGTCAAGCGCGCGGACGAGGCGTGGCGCGGCACCACCACCAAGTCGGAGCGGACGGTCCCGCCCAAGTCCGCGAAGAAGGCGGCGAAGAAGGGCGCCAAGAAGGCGGCGAAGGCGAAGCCGAAGAAGAAGTAGGCAGACGGTCGCACTCGGGCCTACCGCCGCGCCTCCGCGCCTGCCATAGTTCACACCCTCATGGCGGGCACACCCGACAAGGGAAAGTTCTCCACGGGCATCGGGCAAGACGTCATCGAGGAGGCGCTCCGGGCGGTCGAGAAGCGCACCGACGGCGACGACGCCGAGGCCGGGGCCCCGGTGGACTTGGCGCCAGAGGGTGAGCGGCTGCCCGTTGAGTCGGCGGCCCCCGAGGCCGAGGCCCCGGCGGAACCGGCCCCGTCCGCGGACGTGGTGCAGAAGGAGCTGGAGGAGCTGAAGATCCAGCTCGAGTTCTCCCAGTCCAAGGGCCGGGAGCTGATGGAGAAGATCAAGGACACGCACGACAAGATGCTCCGCGCGGTGGCGGACCTGGAGAACTTCAAGCGGCGCGCGCAGAAGGAGAAGGAGGAGGTCCAGAAGTTCGGCGTGGAGCGGCTGCTCAAGGACCTGCTCCCCATCCCGGACAACCTGGACCGGGCGCTGGAGCACGCCCGGACGCAGAGCGACTTCGACAGCCTGAAGAAGGGCCTCCAGATGACGCGGAAGCTCTTCGAGGACACCCTGGGCAGGCACGGGGTGAAGTCCTTCAGCGCCCAGGGGCAGGCGTTCGACCCCAGGCTGCACGAGGCCATGCAGCACGTGGAGACCGCGGAGATGGCCCCGGGCATGGTGGCTCAGGAGGTGCTCCGGGGGTACACGCTCAATGACCGGCTGGTGCGGCCGGCGCTGGTGATGGTCTCCAAGGCGCCGGAGGCCGGGGCCGCGGAGCCGCCGGCGCCCGCGCCGGAGCCGCCATCGTCGTCGTAGCGAAAGTCGGGGGAAGGTTCTTCACATGGGCAAGGTCATCGGAATCGATCTCGGGACCACCAACTCCTGCGTGGCGGTGATGGAGGGCGGGGAGCCGGTGGTGATCCCCAACTCCGAGGGGAGCCGCACCACCCCGTCGATGGTGGCGTTCACCGAGTCCGGGGAGCGCCTGGTCGGCCAGATCGCCAAGCGGCAGGCCATCACCAACCCGGAGGCCACGGTCTTCGCGGTGAAGCGGATGATCGGCCGGCGGTACGACTCTCCGGAGGCGAAGAAGGCGATCACGGTCAGCCCGTTCCGGGTGGTGCCGTCACCGAACGGGGATGCCTGGGTGGAGATCCGGGGCAAGGCGTTCAGCCCCCCGGAGATCAGCGCCATCGTGCTGATGAAGATGAAGCAGACGGCGGAGGACTACCTGGGTGAGCCGGTCACCGAGGCCGTCATCACCGTCCCCGCCTACTTCAACGACGGCCAGCGCCAGGCCACCAAGGACGCCGGGCGCATCGCCGGGCTGAACGTGCTCCGCATCATCAACGAGCCCACCGCGGCGGCGCTCGCCTACGGCCTGGACAAGCAGCAGGAGGGGAGGAGCGAGAAGATCGCCGTCTACGACCTGGGCGGCGGCACCTTCGACATCTCGATCCTCGAGCTGAACGCCGGCGTGTTCGAGGTGAAGTCCACCAACGGCGACACCTTCCTCGGCGGCGAGGACTTCGACCAGCGGATCATCGACTACCTGGCCAAGCGGTTCATGGAGGCCAACGGCATCGACCTCCGCAGGGACCGGATGGCGCTGCAGCGCCTGAAGGAGGCGGCGGAGCGGGCCAAGCACGAGCTCTCCTCGGCGCCGGACACCGAGATCAACCTGCCGTTCATCACGGCGGACGCCTCCGGCCCCAAGCATCTCACCGAGACGCTGGACCGGCCCCAGCTGGAGGCGCTGGTCAAGGACCTGATCGAGCGGACCATCGAGCCGTGCCGGATCGCCCTCAAGGACGCCAAGCTCAACCAGACGCAGATCAACCAGGTGCTGCTGGTGGGCGGGATGACCCGCATGCCGGCGGTGCAGCAGAAGGTGCGCGAGTTCTTCGGGCGCGACCCGCACAAGGGCATCAACCCGGACGAGGTGGTGGCGGTGGGCGCCGCCATCCAGGGCGGCGTGCTCAAGGGCGAGGTGAAGGACGTCCTCCTGCTGGACGTGACCCCGCTCTCTCTGGGCGTGGAGACGGCCGGCGGGGTGTCCACCACCATCATCGAGAAGAACACCACCATCCCCAAGAAGAGCAGCCAGGTGTTCTCCACCGCGGTGGACAACCAGCCGCTGGTGAGCGTCCACGTGCTCCAGGGCGAGCGCAAGATGGCGGCGGACAACAAGACGCTCGCCCGGTTCGAATTGGTGGGCATCCCGCCCGCGCCGCGCGGCGTGCCGCAGATCGAGGTCACCTTCGACATCGACGCCAACG